>OGOO01000117.1_pt1 | contig 98310 bp, 73 predicted proteins | sample 1552651 | NCBI WGS metagenome assembly OGOO01 (sample SAMEA2580118, study PRJEB22360) | human gut metagenome | biome: human gut; feature: human-associated habitat; material: faeces | place: Denmark | collected 2008/2010 | reverse complement strand
GAGCATATATAAATTTAAATATTAATACCAAAAATTTTTCAACGGAAAAACAACCACAAGAAGAATATATAAGATAGATTTAAGTAGAAGGAGAGTAAAATGAAAGCAAGTATTGAATGGTTAAAAGATTACAGTGACATTGACATAGATAGTGTAAAATTAGGAGATATTCTAACAATGACAGGCTCTAAAGTAGAAACAATAGAACAAAAAGGGAATGATATAAAAAATGTTGTTGTAGGAAAAATATTAGAAATAAAAAAACATGAAGATTCAGATCATTTAGTAGTAACACAAGTTGATTTAGGAAATGAAAAAGTTCAAATAGTAACAGGAGCAGATAATATAAAAGTAGGAGATATTGTTCCAATTGCAAAAGATGGTTCAGAATTACCAGGAGACATAAAAATAAAAAAGGGAATGTTAAGAGGAGTAGAATCATGTGGGATGATGTGCTCTGTTGGAGAGCTTGGGTTAGATATAAATGATTATCCTGGACAAATCGAACATGGAATTATGATTTTAGACAAAAAATTAGAAAAAGAGATAAAACAGGAAAAAGAAGATATAATATTTAAATTTAACTTAGACAAACAAGATATTTCAAAAGAACTTGAAATTAATATTAATATAGAAGAGAAAGATAAAATAGAAAAGGAATTAGAATATTCAAATAAGAAGATAGTAGAATATAAATTGGAATTAAATGGCTTAAAATATGAAGAAAACGAAGTGAATGATAAATTAGAGGATTCTATTTCTAAAGAGGAAGAATATGAAAATTTACAAGAACAGCTAGATGAATTAGAAGAAAAAAATAAATATATATTGGCAACAAAAGAATTATTAGAAAAAGCATATGAAAAAATGAAAAATAATGTTACTCCAAAATTTACACAAAATTTATCAAATATTGCAAGCAATATTTCAAATGGGAAATATAAAAAAGTAATATTTGATGAAGAAAAAGGATTAGTTGTAGAATTAGAAACTGGAGAATATATTTCTGCAAACAGATTAAGTATTGGAACAATTGACGAATTATATTTATCATTAAGATTGTCAATGCTTGATGAAATATCAAGTGAAAAAATGCCAATTATATTAGATGAGGCGTTTGCATATTTTGATGATGAAAGGTTAAAGAATTGCTTAATATTTTTAGCAGAACAATCTGAGAAACATCAAATTATTATTTTAACTTGTAGTAATAGAGAAAGACAAATTTTAGATTCAGTTAATATAAAGTATAATTTAGTTGAATTGTAGGTATATTTATGGTATAATAATTCTGTTCATTAATAAAAGAGGAGAAAAAATAATGTTTCAAAAATTAGATGAAGTTGAAAAACGATATGAAGAGGTTACAAGAAAAATTAGTGATCCAGAAATAATTGCACAACAATCACAATGGCAAGCACTTATGAAAGAACATGCTGAAATCGAACCAGTAGTTTTAAAATATAAAGAATACAAAAAGGCTAATCAAGCAATAGAAGATGCAAAAGAGATGCTAAAAGATCCTGAAATGAAAGAATTAGCAGAAATTGAAATTGAGGAAAACAAAGAAAAACTTCCTAAATTAGAAGAAGAAATTAAAATTTTATTAATTCCAAAAGATCCAAATGATGACAAAAACGTAATTTGTGAAATTCGTGGTGGAGCTGGAGGAGAAGAAGCAGCTTTATTTGCAGGTACTTTATTTAGAATGTATTCTATGTATGCAGAGAAAAAACACTGGAAATTAGAAATATTAAATGAAAATGAAACTGGACTTGGTGGATATAAGGAAATATCTTTTATGATTACAGGAAAAGGTGCATATAGTAGACTAAAATTCGAAAGTGGAGTACACCGTGTACAAAGAGTTCCGGACACAGAAGCTAGTGGTAGAATTCATACATCAACTGCAACGGTAGTAGTATTACCAGAGGTAGAAGATGTAGAAATAGATATAAATCCAGCTGATATTAAAATGGAAGTATTTAGAGCTTCAGGAGCTGGTGGACAACATATTAACAAAACATCTTCAGCAGTTCGTTTAATACACATTCCAACAGGAATGGTGGCAGAATGCCAAACTGAAAGATCACAATTCCAAAATAGAGATTATGCTATGAAATTACTTCGTTCAAGATTATATGAACAAGAAAAAGCGAAACAAGATAATGAAGTAGCAAATGCAAGAAAAAGTCAAGTTGGTAGTGGTGACAGAAGTGAAAAAATAAGAACATACAATTATCCACAAGGTCGTATAACAGACCACAGAATTGGGCTTTCAATATATCAAATGGAGAACTTTTTAAATGGTGATTTAGATGAAATGATAGATAGCTTAATCACAGCAGACACTGCAGAAAAATTAAAAGGTAGTGAAGAAGAATAAAATAAATTCCTTTGAAATAGAATTAATTAAGAATTTTATTTCAAAGGAGTTTTTATTTTGAACGAAATATTAAAAACCACTTTAATTGGGTTGTTTTTTGGAACTTTTGGAACAACAATAGGAGGAATAATAGGAGTAAAATTTAAAAATCCATCAAAAAAATTTTTAAGTTTTATTCTGGCATTTGCATCAGGACTAATGTTGGCAATTGTTTGCTTTGACTTATTACCAGAAGCCTTTAATTTAACAAACTTACCGACCGCATTTTTAGGAATATTTTTAGGAATTGTTATGATGATTATATGTGACTTATTAGTAGATAAAAAATTTAATAAATCTACTAGATTTAAAGATAGTAAAAATGCTTTGTTGAAAACAGGAATAGTAGTAAGTATTGGTCTAGCTTTGCACAATTTACCAGAAGGATTAGCGATAGGTTCAGGATTTGGAGCATCAATAAAATTAGGTTTGTCTTTAGCAATTGCAATATGCTTACATGATATACCAGAAGGAATTTCAATGGCAGTTCCTATGAAAAATGGAGGAATGAAAAAATCTAAAGTAATTTTTTATGTAGTACTTTCCGGAGTTACAACAGGAATAGGAGCTTTTTTAGGTGCGCTAGTTGGAGGAATTTCACAAAGTATTATAGCAATGTGTTTAGCGTTTGCAGCAGGTGCAATGATATATATTGTTTCAGGAGAACTTACACCAGAGGCAAATAATTTATACCATGGAAGAATGACCGCCGTAGGAAGTATGTTAGGTTTACTTATAGGAATTTTTGCAATGTCAATTTAAAAAAGAAAATTTGTTTGCAGATATTTGCTAAAATGTATTGACTTTAAATCTTAAATTTATGTATAATGTAATAGCAAAAAATAAGAAAAGAGGAAATACAAATGCAAAATTTAATTGAAGGACTAAATGATAAACAAAAAGAGGCAGTTCTTGCTACGGAAGGACCATGTTTGGTAATTGCAGGTGCAGGTTCAGGAAAGACAAAAGTGCTAACACATAAAATAGCATATTTAATATCAGAAAAAAATGTAAAACCATATAATATATTGGCAATTACATTTACAAATAAAGCAGCAAGTGAAATGAAACAAAGAGTGGAAAAAATAGTTGGAGATGTGGCACAAGAGATGTGGATGGGAACTTTTCACTCTATTTGTGTGCGAATTTTAAGAAGATTTATTGACAGAATTGGATTTGATACATCTTTTTTAATATTTGATACATCAGACCAAAAAACAGTTGTAAAAGAATGTTTAAAAGCATTAAATATAGATGATAAGACTTTTTCAGATAGAAGTGTTTTATCAGAAATTAGTAATGCAAAAAATGAAATGTTAACACCAAAAGCATACCAGGCAAAATATTCGGGTGAATTTAGAAAAGAAAAAATTGGACAAGTATATGAATTATATCAGAAAAGATTAAGAGAAAATAATGCAATTGATTTTGATGATATAATAAATTACACAATTGATATATTAAGCGAAAATCCTGATGTTTTGCAATACTATACAGAAAAGTTTAAATATGTTTTAGTAGATGAATATCAAGATACTAATAAAGCTCAATTTACATTAGTAACAATTTTAGCATCTCGCTATGGAAACATTACAGTTGTGGGAGATAATGACCAAGGAATATATAGCTTTAGAGGTGCAGATATTAGCAATATTTTAAATTTTGAAAAAGATTTTCCAGGTACTAAGATTATTAAATTAGAGCAAAACTATCGTTGTACAGGAAATATTCTAAAAGCTGCAAATGCAGTAATAAAACATAATGAAAATAAGTATGAAAAAAAATTGTGGACAGAGAATGAAGAAGGAAGCCTGCCTTGTTTATATCAAGCTGAAGATGAATATGATGAAGCAAATTATGTCGTAAAGCAAATTGAACATTTAAAAACAGAGGAATATTTAAAACCAAAAGATTTTGTTATTTTATATCGTATGAATGCTCAGTCAAGAGCAATAGAAGATATTTTAAGAAGAGAGAACATACCATATAAAATAGTAGGAGGCTTAAAATTCTATGAAAGAAAAGAAATCAAAGATACTATTGCATATTTAAGGCTAATCCACAATACATCAGATAACCTATCATTAAAAAGAATTATAAATGAACCAAAACGTGGAATTGGAAAAACTAGTTTAGATAAAATACAAGAAATTTCAGATAGAACCGGAACTTCCATGTATGAAATAATTAAACATGCAGAAGAATTTGATTTAAATAGAGTAAAAGCAAATGCAGAGGAATTTATAAATTTAATAGAAGAATTAAGATTAAAAAAACAAGAGCTTAGTATCTCAGAATTATTAAAGGAAGTTTTAAACAAATCAGGTTATACAAGGGCTTTAGAATTAGAAAATACAGTTGAAGCTGAAACAAGAATGCAAAACTTAGAAGAATTTTTGACAGTTGCAATAGAATTTGAAGAAGAATCAGCAGATAATACATTGCCAGAATTCTTGGAAAGTATTACATTATCAAGTGATGTGGATGAAATGCAAGATGAGGATAACACAGTTACTTTAATGACTTTACATAGTGCCAAAGGTTTGGAATTTCCAGTGGTGTTCTTAGTTGGAATGGAAGAAGGTATTTTTCCTGGTTATAAATCAATTGGAGAACCAAAAGAATTAGAAGAAGAAAGACGTTTATTCTATGTAGGAATTACAAGAGCAAAACAATTTTTACATTTAACTTGTGCAAAACATAGAACAATATTTGGTTCTACAAGTTATAATGCAGTATCAAGATTTATTAAGGAAATACCAGACAACCTATTAGATGGTGTTGTTAATAATGATCAAGAGGAAAAATTTAATGATATGTCATATAATTGGGAATATGGAAAAACATCAGCAGGCAAAGTAACAACATATAAATTTGATGAAGCAAAAAACGAGATAAAACAAAAATCTACATATCAATTTAGAACAGCAGAAAGCTTTTTAAGTTCATTATCTCAAAAACAAGCAAACTCAGGAGTAGATATTACAAAATATAAAGAAGGAATGAGAATTTACCATAAGAAATTTGGTGAAGGAATAATACAAAAAATTGAAGCAGAAGGAGACGACTACAAACTAGATATTCAATTTGATAAATCAGGACATAAAAGACTTATGGCAAAGTTTGCAAATTTAGAAATTATTTAAGAGCAGAAAATTATTTTCTGTTCTTTTTTACCTTTTATACAATGAGGTAAAATTCCTTAGGGATATGCTCGTTTGTAGGGCAAAGAGTATATATAGTGAAGTTGATTTTTAAAAAACGAGATAAAGAATTGTAGTTAAATGTCAAAAAACGATAAAAGCGTATTTAGGTATTTACTTTTATTTATTTAAAATATATAATTATTTCATAAAATATATTTACAGGATAAAAAACATAAAGATCGACTTCAAAAGATTAGTAATATATATACGAAAGGGGAAATAGTTTAAAAATGAAAAAAACTAGAAAAATTGTAATAGTACTGCTATTGTTATTTACTTTTATTTTATTAGCAAGTCAAAATATTATGGCAAGTAATGCAGGACTTTTCCAAAAAGAGGAATACTCGGAGGAATTTAAAGAATGGCTACAGCTTCCAGAAGAAGAAAGAAAAAATGTGATAATGCCTAGAATGTATGAGGTAAAAACTCAGCAAGTTGTTTCTAAAAATCCATTATATATGGCTAGAAGGTTAAAAGCAAGCCTTAATTCGAAATATAGTTTAAAAAATACAATTCCAACTAATACAGTCATAAAGAATCAACAACAAACAAATTCATGTTGGGCTTTTGCTACACTATCTTCATTAGAAACTAATCTTGCGTTATCTAATTATAAAAAAGGAATTAATTTGTCAAAAGTATATGATTTCTCTGAAAGACATATGGAATACGCTACAAGTAAAACTTTTGCAAACAATGTTGAAAATGAGCATGGATATAATAGACAAGTTGGAAGTGGTGGCTCTTATTTATTTTCAACATCATATTTGACTAATGGAAGTGGTGCTATACCTGAATCAGAAATGCCATTTCAAAATAATGAAGATATTATAGATATCAGTCAAATTCAAAATAAAACAGTATCTAGTCAGGTATATGATACAGTAATTTTTTCAGATTATAAAGGTCAAACAGACGAAAAAAAATCTGAAATTATGAATCAAATTAAGCAACATATTCAAAATTATGGTTCAGTGCAAGCCTCAATACATGGTAACTCTTCTAGCATAACAGCAAGTTGTTATAACAATGATACAGGAGCAAAATATTGTAACAGTTCAGTTTTACATAGCATAAATCATGCAGTATCAATAATTGGATGGGATGATAATTATAGCATTGATAATTTTTTAGAAGATGCTAAACCAACAAAAAAGGGTGCTTGGATTGTAAAAAATTCTTGGGGAGAAAAAGCAGGGGAATGGAAATTATCAACATTAAAAGAAAACATATTTGCAAAATATACACAGGAATGTATATCTAAAGGATGGGATTCTGCAGACAAAATTCCAAATGAATTTATACAACAATCAGGTTATATTATTGATGGAGATAATGCTTACATAAAATATGGAGATAATGGTATTATATATATATCTTATGAGGATGCTAATGTTTCAAACCAAATGTTTGGAATAATAAAGGCAACAGACACAGTTGATTATGATTATATATACCAGTATGATGAATTTTTTCCAGCTAGGCAATTATCATTAAACAGCTCTAAGATGATGTTAGGTAACATATTTAATAAAAAAACGAATGGAACAGAATATTTGACACAAGTATCTTTATATGCACCTCAAACTTATACATGTAAAGTATATGTAAATCCTAATGGAATGAGTATGGAAAAAGATGCTATGGAACTTGTAACTTTAAAAGCAGGAGAATCTGAAACATTTAATGCTGGATACCATACATTAGAATTTTCAAAACCTATTGAATTAAAGGGAGATTCTTTTGCAGTAGTTATAGAAATTCAAAGTAATACTGGTACTACAGAATTCTCATTAGAGAATAAAATTGAGAATTTAGAAGCATGGAATTCAGTAACAGTTGAAGATGGAAAATGCTTTGTAGCTGCTGGAAATGATTTAGATAATTGTCAATGGCTAGACTTAAGCAAGCTAACAGAACAATATTCATCTGCGGTAGATGGAGATAGTTCAATAAAAGCATTTACAACAACTGAATTAGTAGATGAATCATTAAAAAATATTAAAATTACAACACCTCCTAATAAAACATCTTACTTTGAGGGGGAAAATTTCGATAAAACTGGAATGGTAGTAACGGCAAATTATAATAGTAGAACAAAACCATCTTTAGTATTGGATAGTTCAAGTTATAGTATTACTAATGGAACAAATTTAAAAGAAGGTCAAACAAGTGTAATAATAACTTATGAGGATAAGAGTGTTGAGCAAGAAATAACCGTTGATAAAAATAATGTAGAAGAATTAAAAATAAAGACACCAGCTACTAAAACAGAATACAAAGAAGGACAAAGCTTTGACACAACAGGAATGGTTATAGAGGCAACTTATAAAGATGGTACAACAAAAGTAATATCAAATTATAAAGTTGAAGATGGAAATAATTTAAAACTTGGACAAACAGAGGTAACTATTTCATATGGAGGAAAGACAGTTACTCAACCTATAACAGTAACCGCTAATTTATTAACAAAAATAGAAATTACTAAAGCACCTAATAAAACCAAATATGTAGTAGGACAAAATTTTGATAAAACAGGAATGATTGTTACTGGTGAGTATGAGGATGGTTCAACTCAAGAAATATTAGATTATACAATAGAAAATGGAACTAACTTAACAAAAGAACAAACAAGTGTAACAATTAAATATGAAGAAATGGTTGCAACACAATCAATAACTGTAGAAGAAAAAACAATTACTAAAATATCAGTTAGTAAAAATCCAACTAAAATGACATACATACAAAATAAAGAAGAATTAGACTTAACTGGTGGAATGCTAAAAATAGAGTATAATGATAATTCTAATGAAGAAATAGCTTTAACATCAGATGAGATTAAGGTAGTAGGTTTTGACAATAAAAAAGTAGGAAAAAATACAATTACTATTGCATATCAATCTCAAATAACTACATTAGATGTGGAAATAATAGAAGAAGAGGTTGCCAAAAACTCTGATTTTAATCAAGCTAATTGCAATGTAAATAGTATTAAGTATTATACTTTTTCTAACAAAAGTACTAAAGAATATGCTGTTATCGATATAACAATAAATGAAATACTTAGAAATATGAAAAATGATAGTTGTGAATATTATTATTATTTGTCTTCAAATAAAGAAGAAAGCAATATTCAGGATTGGATAAAAATTGGTGAGAAACAAAAAAATAATAATATGATTTCATTTAAAATAAATTCAAAAGATTGTAAAAATGCTGGAGAGCTTTTTGATTCTGATACTTTATATTTATATATAAAAGAAGTGGCAGGAAAAGGTGGAAGCCAAGCAGTGCTTGTATCAAAACCACTAGAAATGAATGCAAATGTAACAGCAGAAATCTACTTAGATAATGTTAGAGTTACTGATAAGAATTCAAATACAAATAATAACGGAAGTTCAAAAGCCGAAGATGATACAGTAGCTAGTGGAAAGTTACCACAAACTGGAATAAAATTAGTTGTGACAATTTCAGCGATAGTTCTTATGATTTTAATTTCAGGAATATGTTATTTAAAATATAATAAATTTAAAGACATAAAATAATTGATAGACCTACTTAAAAGTAGGTCTATTTTTTCTTTTCGAAATATATTACTTTATTAAATATCTTATAAGCAAATATGTATAAAATTTTTGAATTTGCTCATAATAGATATGAAATAAATTAGTAGGAAAGGAAGGATAAATATGCCAAATTTAAATCAATTAGAATTACAACATCTAAGACATTTAATAGGATCACATGAAACTGCATATCAAAAATTAAATACATTTTCTTCACAAGCAGTTGATCCACAAATTAAGCAAATGTTTGCAAAATCTGCGCAAGATGCATTAAACACAAAACAAAAATTAATGTCATTTCTTAATGATTAGTTAGAAAGGAGAATAGATAATGGACGAAAAAACAATGGTAAATGATATTTTAGGAAGTGTAAAAGCAGACTTAACAGCATATCAAACAGCTATAACTGAAGCCGAAAATATGCAATTAAGACAAACACTTCAACAAATTAGAAATGGAGACGAAAGTTTTCAATATGAATTATTTAAAGTTGCTCAAACAAAAGGATATTATCAACCAGCTCAAAAAGCAACAGTAACAGAAATACAAACTGTTAAAGAAGAATTAAATCAATAAAAATGTACTTAAATACATCTCTAAATATTACGGAAATTCAATATTTAGGGATGTATTTTTCTTTAATGATTATTAAAAAACACTTGTAATTTTTATCTATTTGTTATAAAATAGATAAGAAATTAAAAATGAATGGGAGTGTTTAAAATTAGTAGTTTTAGAAAATTTGCAATGTTCTTTAGAACAACAGTAAAGATAATAATATTAACTATTTTATCTGCATTTCTTATTATAAGTGCAGTAGCATTTTTCTATAAACCAACATATTCAGTTTCATTAAATGGGGAAATTATAGGATATACAGAAAATAAATCTGATCTACAAAATAAAATAAACCAATATATGGAAGGAAATTCAGAAGAAGGAATTGCATTTAGGCAAATTAATTCTGTACCAGAATATACTCTATGTTTATTAAAAAAAGACATTACACCAAATGATGATGAAATATACGCTAAAGTTACAGAGAACGGCACACAATATTATAAATATTATGCAATAACAGACGACAAAAAAGAAAAAGTATATGTTTCTACATTTAAAGAAGCAGAAGATGTAATAGCAAAATTGAAAAAGAAAAATAGTGCTAATAAAAAAGATTTAGGAATAGTAGAAAAATATGATACTAAAACAAAAGATTTTACATCAGTAGAAAAAAGTGTATCTAAATTATATGAAGCACCAAAAGTTACATATGTAGCTACAGCATATTCAGGTAGTGTATCTGGAATGTCAGAAGCTAAAGTAAACTTAGGAGTGTCTCTAATTAGACCAGTTTCAGGAATTATAACAACTAGATTTGGTAGAAGTTCTTATGGACATAGAGGATTAGATATTGCAACATCTACAGGAACACCAATTAAAGCAGCTGCAGGAGGAAAAGTTACAGTTGCAGGATGGAACAATTCATATGGATATATGATTAAAGTATCACATGGAAATGGTGTAGAAACAGTATATGCACATTGTAGCAAATTGCTGGTTTCAAAAGGTCAAACAGTTTCACAAGGTCAAGTAATAGCTAAAATCGGTTCAACAGGATACTCAACAGGACCACACTTACACTTTGAAGTAAGAGTAAATGGAACCTTATATAATCCACAAAATTATGTATATTAAATTTAAAAATTCTCCAGAGAAAATCTGGAGAATTTTTGAGTATAATTACATAATTACAAAATGTTTAAAACCAATTTCTAATGCGTTATTTTTCATAATCAATGTGCCACACTCTTTTAATTTGCTAGCAAAAACCTTAGAATTTGTAACACATTTTGCAAATTCAGTAATACAAGTATAAAATTTGATTTTATCAATAAATTCAGTATTTATATTATTCATTAATAAATAATATTTTTCTTTATATTCATATAATGTGATAGACTTTGCTAACTTTTTGTAATTAAACAAAGTATTTTTACTTAAAAAAACTAAAAAATCATTAAAATCATCAAAAGAATTAAAACAATATACAGCTTGAGTTGAACTAGGAACAATATTTTTTCGTTTTACAGTAAATTTTCTTTTAGAAATTTTTGACTTTTCTTCAGGAGGAAGTTTAGTAATTGTAAAGATAAAATTAGTGTCAGCCATTACTAAAGCTTCTACTTTTAAGTTATAATCCTCAGGATCAAATCCGGTTTCCTTTTTGGCTTGTTCTAACATATCTAGCAAAACATCTTGAGCTTCAGCAGAGTTAGACATAAAAACATGAAAATCAATTTCTTTTTCTGCTAAATCTTGAATAGTTAAAGTAATTCTTATTTTATTTTCATTTAATTTTTCAAACTTCATTAGGTGTCCCCCATATATCAATCTAATAATATTATACTACTAATACCCTCTAAATGGAACCAACAATTTATGGAAATTTTATAGAGTGTATTAGGTATAACACATAATTGTAAAAAAGAAAATACTTTTGTGTGAAAATATTGTAATTTATCTTGAAAAAAACACCAAATGAATATATAATACTAACATATTAACTAAGGAGGAGACATAAATGGCAACAAGAGAAAAAAATATATGGATATTACTTTTATTTATTTTGTCAGGAATTGTTGTAGGGGGTCTACTAGGCAACTTGGCAGGACATGTGGATTTTTTATCATGGCTTGCTTATGGTGAAGAATTTGGACTAGCTACTCCAATAGAACTAGACTTAAATGTAGTAAAATTAACATTTGGCCTTATGTTCAAAATAAATATAGCAAGTATAATAGGAATAGTATTAGCAATCTTTATTTACAAAAAAATTTAACAAATGAATAAAAGAAAAATAGGGGAAAACATACTTTTATTAAACAAAAATTTATTCAAAAATAATTTAAAATGGGGGCTATTCAGAAAGGACGGATTTATATGCCAATTAAAATGAAACAGCTCCCAATTTCAGAGAGACCATATGAAAAATTAGAAATGTATGGAGAAAATACATTATCAAATGCAGAATTACTAGCGATAATTATAAAAAGTGGTACAAAAGAAGAAAGCTCAGTTACGCTAGCACAAAAAATACTTTCACTAGGAAAACAAAATAATTTCAATCAGGATAGTTTTACATTTTTACAAGAACTATCCATCAATGAACTAATGCAAATCAAACGGAATAGGCAAAGTAAAAGCAATTCAAATAAAAGCTGTATGTGAACTTGCTAAAAGAATTTCGATTCCAATTGATAAGCAAAAAATAAAAGTAAAAACCCCACAAGATATATCAAATTTAGTAATGAATGAACTAAAATTAGAAAAAAGAGAAATAGTGAAAGTAATAATATTAAATTCCCAGAATGTTGTAATAAAAATTCAAAACATATCACATGGAGGAACTAACTCCGCTAATGTGGATCCAAAGGATTTATTTGCAGAGGCTATAAAGGCAGGAGCGCCTAAGATAATAATGGTGCACAATCATCCAAGTGGAAACTCAAAGCCAAGTCAGCAAGATATAGAATTTACAGAAAGAATGGAACAGGCATCTGAAATATTAGGAATTCAATTATTAGATCATATTGTAATTGGGTATAATGAATATACAAGTATAAAATCACATTTATTGAAAGGAAGAAATTAAAATGAAATTGATGGGATGGAATTCAAAAGATATAGGAGTAGATTTAGGTACAGCAAATATCATAATTACCATAAAAGGAAAAGGAATAGTGCTAAATGAACCATCTGTGGTTGCAATAGATAAAAATAATGGAACGATTTTAGCGACTGGAGCAGAGGCAAAAGAAATGCTTGGCAGGACGCCAAATGACATTGCAGCAATTAGACCTTTAAAAGATGGAGTTATTGCAGATTTTACAGCAACACAACTTATGCTTAAATCTATGCTACAAAGGGTATGCCAAAGATATAATGCGGGTAGACCAAGAGTTGTAGTAGGAGTTCCATCAGGAATTACAGAAGTAGAGGAAAGAGCAGTAGAGGAATCTGTAATGCAAGCAGGAGCAAGAGAAGTATATATAATAGAAGAACCAATGGCAGCCGCAATTGGAGCAAATTTAGAAGTTGCAGAACCTAATGGAAACATTATAGTTGATATTGGTGGAGGAACAACAGAAGTTGCAGTTGTTTCTTTAGGAGGAATTGTAACTAGTAATTCTCTAAGGGTGGCTGGAGATGAACTAAATGAGGATATTGTAAACTATGTAAAAAGAGAAATGAACTTAGCAATAGGAGAAACAACAGCCGAACAAGTTAAAATAAATATTGGATGTGCTAAACCTTTATTAACAGAAGAAAGCATGGAAATTAGAGGTAGACATTTAGCAACAGGTCTTCCTGAAACAGCTATAATTACTTCAACACAAGTTCAAGAGGCAATGAATGACTCAATTGAAAAAATTGTAGACATTATAAAACAAACTTTAGAGAAAACACCTCCAGAGCTAGCATCAGATATCATGGAAAGAGGAATAGTTTTAACAGGTGGAGGAGCACTAATTAGAAATTTTGATAGTTTGTTAGCAGAAAAAACAGAAATGCCAGTATATGTAGCAGACCACCCATTAGAATGTGTGGCAAAAGGAGCAGAGAAAACACTAGAAGATTTAGAAAAACTAAGAACAGTACTAAGTAGCTCTAGAAGAAGATAATTTTTAAGGAGTAGGAATGTATAAAAATAAAAAGACGGGTATAGTAGGCATTATAATAACAATAATTGTATTGATAATAATTGTTATATTATCTAATACAGATATTAAAAAAGTCTCATTTATAGAAAATATTTTTAGTAGTATTGTAATGCCGATTCAAAATGGGCTTACGTATTTAAAAAACAAGATAGAAGGAAATGACAGTTTTTTTACGGATGTCAAAAATTTGCAAGCTGAAAATGATGAACTTAAAAAGAAAAATAGTGAATTAGAACAATCTTTAAGAGAACTAGAAATTATAAAATCTGAAAATGAAACATTAAAAGAATACGTTAATTTGAAGGATAAATATTTAGAATATAAAACTTTGCCTGCATATATTATAAATAAAAATATAAATAATTATGAAAAAACTTTGGTAATAAATGTAGGAAGTAAAAATGGTATAAAACCTAACATGACTGTAATTGCAGATAAAGGTTTAGTTGGCTATGTAATATCTACCACAGATAATACTTCAAAAGTACAAACAATTATAGATAGTTCTACATCTGTAAGTAGTATTATTAGTACATCAAAAGAAGCAATTATTGCTACAGGAACATTAGAAGGAAATTCAATATTAAAAGCTTCATATATACCAACAGAAGCTACGTTATTAGAAAATGACAATGTTGAGACATCTGGTTTGGGTGGTATTTATCCGAAAGGAATACACATTGGAACAATTAAGCAAATTGTTAACACAAAAAATAATATAGACCGTTATGCATATATAGAAACTGCAGTTGATTTTTCAAAATTGCAAACAGTATTAGTTATAACTAATGAATAGTAGAAAGGAAAAATATGAAAAAAGCAATAGCAATAATAAGCCTAATAATTGCATTTTTTGTAATATATTTTTTACAAACTAACTTTTTTACATGGTTCACAATAGGTGGAATAATGCCAAATCTATTTATAATATTGGTGCTATTTATTGGTTTATTTATTGGAAAAAAAGTAGGCTTTATATTAGGTATTGTATTTGGAATAATTCTAGATTTTTTGTTGGGACAAGCTGTGGGAGTGTCAGCGTTTCTATTAGCAGTAATTGGGCTTATTGCAGAATATTTAGACAGAAGCTTTTCGAAAGATAGTAGAATAATGTTAATGATGATAGTAATAGCAGGAACAGCGCTTTTTGAAGTTGGATATTACATATTTAAAATATTAAAGTATGGAGCTATATTTGAATTTGTACCATTTTTAAAAATATTAATAATAGAGATGATATTCAATCTTATTTTAACTATAATATTGTACCCATTAATACAGAAAACGGGAAATAAATTAGAAGATATTTTTAAAAGTAAAAAAATATTGTCAAGATATTATTAAGGAGGAAATGTTGGAACAGACTAAGAAATTAAGATACAATATAATTATAGTAATAACATATATAGTTGGCATTATTTTGTTGTTCCAACTTTTTAACTTGCAAGTTATAAAAGGAAGCGAATACAGAGAAACTTCAAATACAAGATTAACAAGAGAATCAACAGTAAAAGCGGCAAGAGGGAATATAACGGATAATTCAGGAAATAAATTAGTAACAACCAAAACTGGTTTTAGTTTGGAACTATACAAAACTAAAATAGACAATGATGTTTTTAATAATTCGATATATAATCTAGCAGTATTACTAGAAAAAAATAAAGATAAATATAATGATAATTTGCCAATTACAGTAAATCCATATGCTTTTACGGCAAAAGACAAAGAAACACAAAAAAAATGGAAAAATGAATATGGAATAGATGAAGACGCAACAGCAGAAGAAGCCTTCAATTTTTTAAAGAAAAAATATGACATAAAACAAGATGACCCAGAAAAAGCAAGGAAAATAATGGCGATTAGATATGAAATTTCTAGAAATGGATATAGCAATATTAAACCAGTAATTATATCTAATAATATTAGTTACTTGAGTGCAAACCAGATAAAGGAACAGAGTAATAAATTTCCAGGAACAGCAGTTGTAACAGTGCCAATAGTAACATATCCATATGGAAGTTTAGCATCACATATTTTAGGCTATGTGGGTTCAATTTCGGCAGAAGAATATGAGGCTAACAAAGATAAATATGGAATGAATGATACAATAGGAAAAACTGGTATGCAATATACTTTAGAAGAATATTTAAAAGGACAAGATGGTGTTAGACAGGTTGACATGTCAGTTGATGGAACTATTACAGAGGAATATATTTCACAAGAAGCGGTTGCTGGTAATAATGTGGCACTAACCATTGATTCAAACTTACAAAAAGTAACAGAAAAAGCTTTGGCAGAAAATATTAAAAAAATATCAAATGGAGCATATGGAAAAAAATATAATGCTAAAAATGGTGCAGCAATTGTAATGAATATAAAAACTGGAGAAGTGCTAGCACTAGCAAGCTATCCGGATTATGAACCAGAACTATTTGTATCAGGAATAAGTCAATCAAAATTAGATAAATACAATAAAAATAAAAACTGTTATAACTGGGCAATTTCAGGAACCTATGCACCAGGATCTGTATTTAAAATGGTAGTTGCAACAGCAGCTTTAGAAGAAAAAATAATAACAACTCAAACTACAATAAATGATACTGGTATATATCCAAGAGGACATAATCCAGCCTGTTGGATATATACAGACAGACATTATGGACATGGTTACTTAAATGTTACGGGAGCAATTAAAAAATCTTGTAATTATTTCTTTTATGAACTAGGTTACAGAATGGGAATAGATCCTGTGATAAAATATGCTAAAGCATATGGACTTGGAGTAAAAACAGGAATAGAATTGTCAGGAGAAGCAGAAGGTATAGTTGACTTAAAAAAACAATGCCAAGATTTATATGGACAACAATGGCAACTAGGAGATACACTTTCAGCAGTAATTGGGCAAAGTTATAATGATTATACACCTATCCAAATAGCAAGATATGTTAGCATGCTAGCAAACGGAGGCAAGTCAGTAGATGTTACATTAATAAAATCTATTACAGATGCAGATGGAAATAAAATATCAAAAGATGAATATGAGAAAAAAATAAAAGAAAAACTAGGAATTGAAGACATACCTGAAGTTAAAGATTTAAATATAAAAAAAGAAAATTTAGATGCTATATTAAAAGGCATGAAAGGAGTTACAAGCGAAACTGGAGGAACAGCTTATTATGTATTTTCTGATTTAGATATAGATATTGGAGGAAAGACAGGTTCTGCTGAAACGGGAATTAAAAACCAAGTAAATGGATGGTTCGCAGGTTTTGCACCATATGATGATCCTGAAATTGCAATTGTAGTTTTTATAGAAAATGCAGGTTCTGGAGGAAACGTAGGAGATACAGCAAAAACGATAATAAATGAATATTTAGGGATGAATGCTAAAGATGTGAAGGAAGACCTTAATGCAATTCCTTCTACACAAATAAATAATTAAATTGTTATATAAGGAGTTAAAAGTAAATGAAAAAAGAAGAAGTAAATGAATTAGGATTACATGGTATTAAGAAGAGTTTTAATAAGGAAATTGCAACCTCAGAAACTAAGTTTTATAAAGGTTCAATCCGTTCAGGACAAAAAATGGAGTTTGAGGGAAGCTTAGTAATACTAGGAGATGTAAATGCAGGAGCCGAAGTACTAGCTGAAGATAATGTTGTAATACTAGGAATATTAAGAGGAATGGCACATGCAGGAGCAAAAGGAAATAAAGAGGCTATAATTGCTGCAGCCTCTATTGAATCTGCACAAATACGTATTGCAGATATTGTAAAAGAAATTGAAAGAGAAGATAACACAGAAGAATCAAAAGAAATTAAAACTTATGCTTATGTTGAAGAAAATGAAATTATATTAACTTAATAACAATAATATAAGAGCAATAAACAAGTATTGATCTTTGACATCTTCTTTATACAAAAAGAAAATCATTCCAATAAGTAGTAAATCATCATTATATAATTTTAACCCAAACAAATCGAAGTAACTTTCATCTTCACCACGGTCAGATTGGTTGAAAAAATTATCTAAAAAATTAAAACCATATGAAGCTTTAGCAGTAGTTTTTTCATCATCCTTAGGCTTAGTCGAAGATTTATAATTTTTATTATATCCTCTTGAAAACTCAGGAGGATATTCTTTTACTTTAGAGGTAGCTAGAGTGCCTCTACTATAGTACATAGAGGGATTGTAAGTATATCTTCTAAAATAAGGAAAACTAAAAAATGGGTAATTATACATCATTCTTTTTTTCACCACCTAAAGGATTCAAAATTTCAAATGCTTTTCCCATACTAAATAACTTTATGTATTGGTCAACTTTTTCTTTTCTACTAGGCTTTAAATAAGGTTTTAAAGACTTTAACAAGTTGGCTCTGGGATCATTTTGACTTCTATTCATATTATCAATAATTGATTTCATTTTTAACATAGTATCCATATCAAAATTTGGTATGCCATTAGAATTATTTTCTGAACCCTGCTGTTCCGTAGAGGAACTAGAAGACATGCCATTAGCATTAAAGTTATTAAGTATATTCTTTATAGAATCTGGAACTTCATTATTTTTAAGCATATCGTTCATTTTTTGAAAAATTTCTGACATATCTTCGCTCATAACCATTCTCCTTAAATATTATTATTTTTTCTAATTTGATTTATAATATTGTCTGCATCCTTAGAATTAAGCATTTTACTGACTTTAGAAAGATTTGCATCTAATTCTTTTTTATCCATTTTAGAAAGCATATTCATTAATTGTGCCATATCCATTTTATTATCCATACAATCACCTCAATATAATATATGTTAAAACTATAATATTATATGTAAAAAAACTAAAATAGTTACTAATGTAATATAAATTTAATATTATGCATGCGAATTGTAGAGCCGTAGATAAGAAAACTTAAATATACCACTGCTACCAAGGAGATAATATTGAAAAACATCATAAAAATGATAAAATATGTATGAGAAATTATAAATATAAGAAAAAAATGTAAAAAAAAATAACTTTAAAAGCTAAAAAGCATTGAAAAATGAGCAAAAATGTCGTATAATATAAGATGATATTTAAAATTTTAAGGAGGAAGCTATGAAAAAAACACTAAAAAAGATTATTGCAACAGTATTACTTGCATGTATGATGAGTGCAAACATATCAACAGGAATAACTTATGCACTATCAGAAAATCAAATTTCTAACCAAACTTCAAAAACTCAGGATGCCAATGTAGAATTTAATGCATACTTTGATGGAAAAGTACATAGCAAAACAGAAAAAATAAACTCTACAGCAAAGCTATATCTTGAAATTAAAGTAAGTGGAACAGGATACTTAGAAAAGGGTGTAGTAAGTTTTAAAGATACTAACTTCACTATAAGCAATAATATTAATAACAAAAATATACAAAGTATTGATACACAAAACAATAAGATTTTGTTAAATAAAATAAGTAGTGGTTCTAATGAAATTATAGAAATACCAGTTAATATTTTAAAATCAGACGAGGTATCAATTGATAATTTCTCAAAAGAAACTAAAACAGTTTTCACAGCTACATATATAGACAAAAATGCTAAAGAAAAAAATGTATCAAAAGAAATAATAAATAAGCTTTCTTGGGATGGAATAACAGGCAATGAAGTTAATGCAGAAATTAAGGCTGAATTAACAAAATATATACCATATTCTAATTCTGAAAAATATGCTGTAATAATGCAAACAAAAATTAACTCTGGAATAAAAAATAATGCATTACCAATAAAGGAAACACAACTTAACATTCAAGTACCAGAAATAAATAACATAAAACCAACAGAAGTTAATGTGATTGCAAATCAAACAAGTGCTACAAATGGAGAAAAAGACGGTATAAACTTTAATCAAAAAAATTACACATACAATTCGCAAACAGGGATAGTATCAATTGATACTAAAAACTTAGCAAATAAAATTTCTTGGTTAAAAAATTCGAAAGATGAATATTTAGTTACATTTGTATTTGAAGGAAAAGAAGTATATGACTATGTAAATGAAAATGAAGTAGAAACAAATATAAAAGTAAATGGAAATATACAAGTATATAATGAACAAGAAAAAACAATTAAAGCAAATGAAGTTGTTTTACCAATAAGTGCAAAACAAAAAGTTGGAGATTTAGTAGACTACTCACTAAAAAGTAGTTCAAGTATTGCAAAAGGTCAAATATATGCAAACTATGAATCAAAAAATAAAAAAGAAACAACTTATAGTTTAGAATATAGTGCAATAGTTAACTCAGCAAAGCTAACTGAAAACATTAAATTTGCACAGGAAATAGATAACTTTGTTACAGAAAATGCCTTGAAGAATTCAACTACAGTTGCTGGAAATAATTATACATATAATAAAAATATAAAAATAAATCAAAAAGTATTTGAAAAAATATTAGGAGCAGAAGGAAGTGTTGATATATATGATGCAAAAGGAAACAAGCTAGGAAATATCAACAAAAATACTGCTGTAGAAGATGGAAATTATGTACTAAACATAGAAGAGCTTAACAATAACCAATTATCAATTGTTACGAGCAAACCTATCTTAGAAGGAAAAATATCTGTTACTATAGAAAAAGCAATAAAAACAGATATTAATTATACTGAACAACAACTTAAAACTTTTAAAAAATTAGTTACAAAATTGAATGATGTAACAAACGAAATATCATTGACAGAACCAGAAAGTATAGTGTCTGTTGAAGTTAATAAAACAGATTTAACTACAGTTGTTGAAAATAAAAATGTTGAAATTAGAGCAATATTAGATACATCTAATTTAAACAATGCTTTATATGAAAATCCTACATTTAATATTAAACTACCAAATTATATTGCGAAATTTAAATTAAATAGTTATGACATTTTAATGGCTAACGGTTTAAAAATAAAAAGTGTAAAACCAGTTGAAGAAAATGGACAGGTAGTGGTAAAAGTTCAACTAGAAGGAAAACAAACAGAATATACAATTGATGCACAATATAAAGGAACAATAGTTATTTTAAACATGGACATAACAGCTAAAACCTTAACACCAACTAGTAAAAATAAAATAACAGTTGAATATACTAATGCTAATGATGTAACAAATAAAGCAAAAGGAACAGTAGAAACACAATTAAATTTTGTTGCTCCAAGTGGAGTAATTACAGCCAATGGAATTTCAAATTACTCAAATGGAGCTGCTGACTTATTCTCAATTTCTGATGAAGGCGCAACAGGAGTAATAAAAGCATATTCAGAAAAAAGAATAGCCACAGTATCAGGAAAAATAGTAAATAATTATTCAAATTCAGTTAAAGATGTTAAAGTTTTAGGAAGAATACCAGTACAAGGAAACAAAACAATAGAAACAGGTAAAGATCTAGGATCAACTTTCAGCACAAAATTAAAAAGTAAAGTGGAACTAAAAGGAGTTGAAGCTTCAAAATACACTGTTTATTATTCAGACAATGCTAATGCAACAAAAAATTTAGAAGATAAATCAAATAACTGGAGTACTAGTATAACAGAAAACACACAATCTTACATGATAGTTATGGGTGACTATGAAATGAAGTCAGGAGAAACAATAGAAATTTCATATAGTGTTGAAATTCCTGAAAAAGTTTCGTATAACAACAATGTAAATGAACTATATAAAGTATATTATACAAATATGAGTTCAATAGGGGAATTTGTAGAATCAAAAACATCACCAATAGTAACACTAACAACAGGAGAAGGACCAGACCTATCTGTAGACTTATCAACAACAACAAGAACAGTAAGAGAAGGACAAATTGTAAGAATGACAGCAACTGTTAAAAACGTAGGATCTATTGATGCAAAAAATGTTAAACTAAACCTTACTGCACCAGATGGAACAGTGCATACTGAAATTCCTGATGCAACTAAATCATATACAGATAGTAAAGAAAAAATCAAAACAATTTCAATTGGAAATTTAGCAGTTGGACAAACTGTAACTAAAGATTATGAATTAAGAATTGAAAAAGGAAAAAAAGTAGAAACAATTACTGATGAAACAACTGGTGAAACTAGACAAATAGAAACAACTGAATATCCGGGTGATAAAGAAATTGAATGTAATGCTAATATAACGGCTGACGTATTGGCAAATGAGATTAAAGCAGAGCCATGTAAACTAAAAGTTCTAGAGGGAGATTTAGCAATTGTTAATATCCCAAGTGCATTTGAATATGAAACATTAAAGAAGGGAAAAAATATTAAATATATTATAAAATTAGAAAACATTTCAAATAGTAAAGACTTAGAAAATGTTACGTTAAATGCGCAAATACCACAAGGAATAAAAATAAATGATGTTTATTATAGTGATGACTTAAACTTCAAAACAAAAAACAGAACCAATATTACAACTGCTAATAATAACGTTTCAGTTAACATTGGAAAATTAGAAAATTTCAATGCATATTTAAATAAAAATGAGAATTTAGATGTAGATACACCACAACTAGTTGTGTTAAGAGAATTTGCATATGTATGCATAGATCTTGAAATTGAAAGTTTTACAGGAGAACTTAAAACAAAAGTAACAGCTAAAGCAGACGGAATAGAAGAGCATTGCTCAAACATAAGGAAGTATAATGTAGAAGCGGTTAAACTAACATTACAACAAAAAGAACCAAATTCAAAATATGTTAAAGAAAATAAAGAATTTACTTATACATATACAATTGAAAACACAGGAAAGATATCAGCTTTATCAAATAACTTTGAAATGGAATTACCAGAAGGAATTTCATTTGTAAAGGCAGAATATACAAACAACAATAAAAAGAACACAGTAAAAGCAACAAGTAATCCAAGAAAATTGAAGATATCAATATACGAAATCCTTGCAGGAGAAAAGATTACTATGACAATTACTGTAAAAGCAGATTTATTGCCAAATAAAAACGACAAGACCATAACAACATATGCTACATTAGAGGCAAATGGATTTGACAAGATTGAATCAAACAAAGTTAATGTTACAATAGAATATGATGCTAATGCACATATTGTAAAAGATGATGATGGCAAGAAAGATGACGCAACAACAACTAGTACATATAAAATAACAGGTACAGCATGGTTAGACAGTAATAGAAATGGCATGAGAGACGGAGACGAACAATTATTGTCAGGAATAAGAGTAATATTAGCATATAAGAGAACCAGCAAGATTGTAAAAGATAGAACAACAAATGTGGAAAAAATAACAACAACTAATGCACAAGGACAATATCAATTCGACAACTTATTACCAGATGAATATTTTGTAATATTTGATTATGGCAATGGTAACTATAATCTTACAGAATACAGAAAAGAAGGAGTAAGTGAAACACTTAACTCAGATGCAATTGATTCTACTATGACATTAAATGGTGTAAAAACAATTGTAGGTATATCAGATGCAATAAAGATTACTAATAGTAATGTTAGAGATATTGACATAGGCGTATACAAATCAGAGAAATTTGATTTGAAATTAGACAAATATATAACTAAAATTACAAGAACAACACCAACTTCTGGAACAGACGTATTTAATTATAGTGATGAAAAACTTACTAAAATAGAAGTTTTAAAGAAAAACCTTGGAAAGAGTAGTATAGTTGTAGAGTACAAAATAGTTGTTACAAATGAAGGTGCTGTAGCAGGATATGCTAAAAAAGTAGTAGATTATTTGCCAAAAGGAGTAGTATTTAATACAGAATTAAATAAAGATTGGTATTTATCAGATAATGGAAACGTGTATAACACAAGCTTGGAAAATACAATTATTAAACCAGGAGAATCAAAAGAGCTAACCCTAGTGTTAGTAAAACAAATAACAAAAGACAGCATAGGAATATTAAATAATAATGCAGAAATATATGAAGCGTACAATGAACAAGGATTAAAAGATATAGATTCAACACCGGCAAGTAAACAAGAAGATGAAGATGATATGTCAAAAGCAGATATAATCTTAGGAATTGTAACTGGTGGACAAATTGCACTTTATGTTTTAATTACATTAGTAGTAGTAGCTTTATTAGGATTTGGTGTATTTGAAATTAAAAAGAGAGTGTTAAATAAAAAATAGAAGAAAGGAGGAAAATAAACTAATGAAGGAGTATAAATCAAAAATAAAACTAGCTTTAATTGGAACAATGATTATATTGTTTACATTGTTAATTTCTAATTTCATAGTTTCTTTTATAACTGAAACTCCAAAAACATTTGCATCAAAGTTAGCGACTAATAGTGGAGTTGGACCAAGAGAACTTGTTGACCAAATGAGTATTGAGGGAACTTGTGGAGAGTTTGAAGTAACAGAATTTACTGAAAGAAATGTAGGAAAATATACAGGCAGAATTTTATATTGTGTAGAACATGGACCTGGAACTCATACGGGCGAAGAAACTTTACATATGACAACAGCATTAAGATATGGAGATAGAAATGGAAATAGAATAGTGTGGCCAAAAACACATAAATATCACAGAGACTTTGAACATAATGGAGAAGAAACATATCCATATTTTGAGTGTGTTGGAAAACATACAGATCTTATGAAAGATGGAAAAGAGGATGTAGCATATATTATAACATATCCACCAGCAAATGAGTGGAATGTTGAAAAGCAATATGCTGTATGGCGTTCAGGAATCAATTCGGGAAGAACATTGTCTTCTAGTGATCAAGAAAGAGATCCAGAAGCTTATGAAAAAAGTGAAATAATATATAATGAAGCACAAAAATATAAAACCTTTCATGAAAAAACACATGAAAATGGTGGAGAAAGTGATTTAAAAATAAAGAATGAAACAAATGAAAATAACGTTAGAACATCAGTAAACCAAACACAGCAAAAATATGTAATGGGTCCAATTTCTATAGATTATAATTATGGAGTTGAAGATGGAGTTACATTTGGTGGAATTTCAGATATGTATGCAATTGGATACAACAGCAAAGGAGAAGTTGTACCAGGAAAAGATAGAATTGAAATAGAAAAATATTATACATCAGACGGAACAGGTTACAAATTAGACAAAGAAACATACTTCCAACCAAATATGGAAGATAAGTCTTATGTTGATAATGGCGAACAAGTTTATCCTAAAGGAATTACAGGTGGAGAAGATGAATTCTATTTTGAATTTTCTAATCCAAATACAAAGATAGATTACTCATCAAAAAATTATGAAGATAACGTAGTAAGCTACGTAAAAATACATATAGATTTTCAATGGATGGAATGTTCTACATGTGTTGTATGTAAACTAGATTGTGCAAAATATACAGTTAATTGGAATCATAATGATGATCATCATTGCCATGGCCATACAGGAACAAGAGCTGATGGTACTACCTATCGTTATAGATGTAGTGGATGTTGTTATTATTGTACTGCAACATCTTGGCTAACTAAGGCAGAAATTCAAGATCATATTAGTGTTTTAGAAGGAAGTAGAAAATTATATAAATCATCACTAGAATTTGGAGAACCAAATACTTTTGAATTAAAAATGGATTTAGGTGGATATGTATGGGAAGATAGTTTTATAGGAAAAGAAAGTAAAATAGATGGACTTAACAATACAGCAGGTGACAAAGCAATAAAAAATATAAGAGTAATGTTATATGATGAGAACAATAAATATATAACAGAAAAAACTACAGATGATGAAGGATGTTATCTATTTACAAACATAGATCCTATGAAAAAATATTATGTAGCATTTGAATATAATGGCCAATTATATATACCTACAAAATATAAAAGAGATACTAATACATATAATGCAGAAGAGTGGAAACACACATCAAAAGCAACAGAGGCGTCAAAAGTTAGAGAAGCCTTTGACAATATGTTTGCAGAGATAGGTGAATACCCATATAATTATAAAAGGGCAAATGGTAAATATAATAAAGCATATTCACATTATGAACTAATGGGCTTTAAATTAGATGAAAAAGGAAATTACTATTATGACCCAAAAGAACATTATGCAGATGGCTTTTATGAAATAAAAGATGGAAATATAGTTGTAACAGACAAAATAAATCAAGCAAAGGTGACTAGTGCAACTAGAGGTGCAGATACTCAAAAATTAAATTTCATAGATGACTGCAAAATAATTGCATATACACAAGCACAAAAAGATGGACTAGATCCAGATTTATATCCAGTATATGACAATTTTGTTATAAATAAAGCAAAAGACCAAACATATACAACTGGAAAACAAGCAAGAGAAATGCAATTTGATACAAAAGATGTTGCAATAGGAGGAGTTCTATATAAAGCAATTTATCCAGGTCAATTCTTTATAGATTTAGGTCTTACAAGAAGAAATGAAGTAGATTTAGCATTAAGAAAAGATATTCTATATGCAACAACAAAAATAAATGGAAAAGCAGAAGTATATAAATATGACAAACGTGATAATAGTAATGACAATTACTGGTCAATACAATATAGGATGAGAAATTATGCTAATTACTATGGTGGAAAATATGTAAATGGAATTTATCAATCAGATTATGATTACAGAGGACCAGAAACAAATGGTGGAAGTAATTTAGAGGCATATATAACATATAAAATAACAGTTAGAAATTCATCAATAGACATATTAGGACAAGTAACTGAAGTAGTTGATTACTATGATAATGAATATACATATGTACCTGACTTTTCTTGGGTAATGTATAAAACAAACTCTTCAGATGCTTCTAATGCAGAGATAGCAGTAAAAGAAAAACAATATCATGATATGATACTTAATAATAAAAAGAGTAAAGATGCAATTTCAAATGCTAAACCAATAAATAGCCAAACAAAAGCTAGTATCTTATATGATAAGAGAGAAAAGGATGGAGTGGCTGAAGTAAAAAATGACAAGAGCGATATAGCAACATCTAAAAAGATGCAGGCCGTATATGTTGATGGACTAGCAAACAAAAAGTTAGCTGTTGGAGAACAAGCATATATTTACTTAACATTTAAAGTAAATAAAAATGGAACAAATCCAATTACTCTTGATACTGAAGATAGTTTAAAAATGAATTATGCCGAAATAAATGGATATAAAACATACTACACAGATGGTACAGTTTTACCAAACGACATAAAGAAAACAAGAGATGATTCAGCAGGAATAATTGATATGAATTCTACACCAGGAAATTTAAGACTAGCAGATATAACAGGAAATATGTATGAAAAGAACTTTGAAAATGACACAGACCGTGCAAAAGGTCTAAAAATAGAAATAGACAATAATGCTGAAAGAAAGATAAATGGTACAGTTTGGGAAGATGAAAGAACTGCTAAAGTAAATGGAGCAATAATTGGTGACGGTGTAAGACAAAATAAAGAAATAAAAATAAAAGGTGTTACAGTGCAATTAGTTGAAAAACTTGACAATGGAAAAGAGTTCTTATGGCAAACAACTACGACGGACGCTAATGGAAAATATAACTTCTCGAAATTTATACCAGGTAACTATGTTGTAAGATTTATGTATGGACATAATAAAAATACTGCCTTAACGACAAACAATGGTGGAGACAACAATGTGTCATATAACGGACAAGATTTTAAATCAACAGTATATCAAAAAGATATGAGTGGAAAAGAAATTTCTAAATATACAGATACATATTATGACATAAAGGCAGCTGACTCATTTGGAAAAAATGTATCTGACGCAAAGGATATATGGACAACTAGAACTAAAGTTTCAATTGGTCAAGTAGAAAACAACTCAGCAAAATATAGTAATGTGACATTACAAGGAAGAAGTTCTGTAATTAATTACTCTAACAAAAATGTTGAAAATTATCGTGCAGAAGTTCTAGCATCACCATATAATGATACAAAGAACATAGACAAACTAATTAAGAATACACAGATGACTGCGGAAACTGGAGTTATAGTAATTGAAGGTGAATACAATAGACAGTCAACAATTGGTGATACTGCAGTTAATCCAGAGCAAAAAGTAAGCAATGGTGAAGATAACTATAGGAATGGAAATGACAAAAATGGGGTACATACTATTAATAATCTTGACTTTGGATTAACAGAAAGACCAAAAGCTCAATTAGAACTAAATAAACAAGTAACAAATGTAAAAATAACATTAGCAAATGGCACTGTATTATTTGATGCAGATGATGCAGTAGCAAACTTAGCTTGGATAAGACATAAAGACTATAATGTAAAAACAGAAAATAATGGTAAATATAATGAATATTACAGCAATAGCAAAAATGACAAAAAATATAATCGTTATTCATATAAATCAGACATACAAAAAAATATAATAAACAACAGATATAGTGGTGGAAAAAATGGACTTATTCAAATAACTATGGATTCAGAGCTAATGCATGGTGCAACAATACAAATAAGCTATAAGCTAACTGTAAAGAATGTAGGAGAGACAGACTATACAGGACAAAACTTCTACTACAAAGCAACTGGAACATCAGAAGGAACAAAGGTAACCACTACGGCAGACTTACTTGTAGATTATGTAGCAAATAACTTACAATACAGAGCAGCAGACAATAATGGCTGGATAGCTACAAGAACGCAAGATCTTATTACTTCAAATAATGTTGATAAAAGTTTGAAAGAATCATTAGAAAAATACAATACTATAATTACAACAAAGAAACTAAACACAGCATTAAAACCAGGAGAAGAAGTTTCAGGAAACTTAATACTAACACAAACTATTACAGCTCAAAATACACAAGATAATATGAATTATCAAAATATAGCTGAAATACTACAAACTTCAAATAGTGTTGGAAGAAGAATGGCCTTCTCAATAGTAGGAAATCAAAATCCAACAGAAGCACCATCTGAAATAGATAGCGCAAAAGCAGAAGATGTATTGATTTTACCACCATTTGGTAATACATACTTATACTTCGGACTAGGAATTGCAGTGATAGTATTAATAGCAGGAGCAGTAATATTTATCAAGAAAAAAGTTCTTACTAAATAATTATTAGAAAACTTATAAGGAAATCCTTATGAGTTTTCTTTTTTGTATAAAAAATAGAAATTATATGTATATAAAAAAGTAAAATTGCATTTGTAATATAAATTTAATATTTGCTTCAATAGTTGTAGTTCCGTAAGTACAACACCATATTTTGCCAGTATTACCAAGCTTTTACGGCCTCGAAAATATTGTAAAAACATGACGAAAATGATAAAATATATATGAATAAGTATAAATATAAGAAACAAAATGATATATTGAAAATCTTAAGGAGGAAACTATGAATAGAATATTAAAAAAGATCATTGCAATACTATTACTTACTTGTATGATAAGTGCTAACTTATCTATAATTGGAGAGTATGGGGTAAGTTATGCATTGTCAGAAAATGAACTTGCTGATCAAAATTCAGCCACTCAAAATGAAAATGTAGAATTCGATTCATATTTTGAAGGAAAAATTCATAGTAAAACAGAAAAAATTGAAAACACAACCAATCTATTTGTTAACATTAAAGTGAAAAATGCAGGATATTTAGAGAATCCAACGATTAGTTTCTCAGATGTAAACTTTAAGATAGCAGGAAATATAGATAATGAAAATGTTCAAAGTATAAGTGAAAATAAAATAGTATTAAACAAATTAAATAATGGAACAGACATAACATTAGAAATTCCAGTAAAAATATTAGATGATGATGAAGTCTCACTAGATAATTTTGAAAAAGAAACAAAGACAAATTTCACAGCTACATATGTAGATGCAGATGGAAAATCAAATAATATTTCAAAACAAGTTGTGAATAAACTCTTATGGAATGGAACAGAAAGAACAGAAGGAATACTGGAAACAGATGTAACTAAAAAAATACCATATCATAATGGGGAAAAATATGGAGTATTATTACAATTTTATATAAATTCAGGCATAAAAGACAGCAGATTACCAATAAAAACAACTAAAATAGATATAACAGTCCCAACCTTAAATAACATAAAGCCAACTTCTGCAAATGTAATTGCTACAAGCACAGAAGCAACAAATGGAGAAATAATTGGAACGAACTTTACATCAAGCAATTACAATTACAATTCTACATCTGGAATATTAACAATAAATACTGAAAATAAGCAAGACAAAATCTCGTGGATAAAAAATTCTAAAGATAGATATTTAGCTACTTTTATTTTTGATACAAAGGAAGCATATGACTATGTTATTGATAATACGAGTAAAATAGAAGTAGGAATAAGCGTCAACTCAGAAATAGAAGTGTATAATGGACAACAAACTATAGTTAAAAATAATGCAGAAAAATCTTTTTCATATACTGCTGGAGAAGGGACAACAGTGTCGATGCCAACAGAAGGAGAAATGTTAGATTTTGATGTTAAAACTATATCAGAAATGAGTAAAGGACAAATTTATGCAAATTATGAAGCTACAAATAAAAAAGAGACAACATATAATGTGAAATATTATGCAACAGTATGTAATACAGATTTAACAGATAAAATTGAATTTACTCAAGATATAGATCAATTTTTAACAGAAGAAAATACTGAAAATGCGACAACAGTCGCAGGCAACAATTACGTTTACAATAAAATAGTAAAGATAAATAAAGATGTATTCCAAAAAATACTTGGAGAAGATGGAAACATAAAATTATATGATTTAGATAAAACAGAAATTGCAACAATTGATAAAGATACTGCTATTTCAGAAGAAAATTATACTATAGATATAAGTGATAAAAACAATAATCAATTATTAATAACAACAAGTAAACCGGTGACAGAAGGAATGGTAATAATTGAAATTGAAAAAGCTGTAAAAGATGAAATAGGATATACATTAAATCAAATAAAAGACTTTAAAAAGTTGACAACAGGAATAACTGTACAAGAAAATGAACAAGAAATAAATGAAACAAGCGAGATAATATTAACAGAACCAAAGACAGAAGTTATACTTGGAATTAGTCAAAAAGAATTAACAACAGTAGTAGAAAACAAAGACATTGACTTGAGAATAATATTGAATACTTCTGATGTAACAAAAGCACTATACAAAAATCCTACATTTAAAATAAAATTGCCATCATATATTGAGAAATGCAACTTAAATAGATATGACATAGTAATGGGAGATGGCTTAAAGATAAAAAGTGCAAAAACAGCAAAAGAGAATGGTCAAATAGTAATAAATATAGAATTAGAAGGAACTCAAACAGAATATGTAATAGATGCTCAATATATTGGAACTGTTATTGATATTAATGTGGATTTAACAGCAAAAACTTTAACTCCAACCAATGACAATAAAATAATAACTGAATATAAAAATAATAATGATATGGCAGACAATAATACAGGAACAGTAGAAGTTGGAGTGAAATTTGTTGCACCAGAGGGAATTGTTACTGCAAATGGAATTTCAAATTATGCAGAAGGAAAAGAAATATTATCTATAGCTGATGAAGGTGCAAGTTGTATGATTGCAACAAATTCTGCAAAAAGAACAATTACAGTTACAGGGAAAATAATAAACAATTATAATAGCACAATTAAAGATATTGCTATATTAGGAAGAATTCCTGCAAGGGGAAATACTAATATAGATACAAATGCAGATTTAGGCTCAACCTTTGATACAAATTTAAAAACACCTATACAATTGAAAAATGTGGATTCTAATGATTATACAGTATATTATTCAATTAAAGCTAATGCTAATAAAGAATTAACAGATACTAATAATGAATGGACAACAAACTTTAATACTAACGCAAAATCATATATGGTTATATATAACAAAGAAATCAGTGTTGGCAAGATGATAGAATTTACATATGATACAGAATTGCCAGAAAAGCTTGAATACAACAACAGCACATATGAAATGTATAAAATGTATTATACAAATGTAGATTCAATAGGAAATATTCAAGAGTCAAAAACCTCACCTATTATAGGATTAACAACAGGAAAAGGCACCAAACTATCTGTAAAGCTAGAATCAACTATAGAAACCGTAAGAGAAGGACAAACAGTAAGAATGAAAGCTACAGTAAAAAATAGTGGTGAACTAACAGCTAAAAATGTAAAGATAAATATACCATTACCTGAACATGCTACATTTACTGAACTTGAACCAGGAAACTTTTTTGAGGAAGATGATAGTACTAATAAGATTGTTGATTTAGGAACTGTGGCTAAAAATGAAGAAAGAGAAATCTACTACTATTTGAGATTTGATAATTATGCAGATGTATTTAGTGGAGAAGATATCACAGATGAAGAAAAAGCAGAGTATTTAAGATTTCCTAAGAAGATAAGTAATACAGTATATTTAACAGCAGACAATTCTAATAAAGTATCTTCTAATGAATTTATAATTAATTTAGAAAAAGGGCAAATCGCAGTAGAACTAATTTCAAATACAGTAGAGGGAACTGTGCTAAAAAAAGGAGAAAATTTAAATTATATTATTAATTTAATAAATATTTCAGGAAATCCAGAACTAAAAAATACAATAGTGACAGTACCATTACCACAAGGAGTTATGTTTAAATCTGCAACAATAAATCATAATCCTGTAGAAGATAACACTACAACAGATGGGGTAAAGTATGATGAAAATACAAGGACATTTACTGCTAATATTGGAACTTTAGAACATAAAAAGACAATTATACTAAATACAGAAATACAAGAGTTTGAAGGTAAAATTTCTGTAATAGCAAAAGCAAAAGCAGAGGAAACAGAAGAAAATTATTCCAATGTTAGTGAATATATGGCTGAAATTGTGAAATTAGAAGTATCAAAATTAACTTCAACTCCTAAATATGTAAAAGAAACAGAGCAAATAGAATACAACTTAACAATTACTAATAGCGGAAAATCATATATAAAAAATATTGTAGTTATGGATGTATTACCAACAGAGCTAAAATTTGAAAAAGCCACATACATATATGAAGGAAAAGAGAAAGTTGTAAATTATTTAATATATAATAAGGTTCAAATAGACATTATATCTATGGCACCAGGAGAAAGCTTTGACATAAAAGTAGTTGCTACAGCTAAGTTATTACCAGATAAAAACGACAAAAAAATAAGTAATAAAATGACTGTGCAAGCAGATAATGTTGCAAAAATAGAAACCAATAGTGTGGAAAATATCATTGAATATTACCAAAAGGCACATGACCAAGGTGGAAATGAGATAGATGATCCAACAAATCCAAAGACTACTTATAAAATAACAGGAACAGCCTGGATAGATAGTAATAAAAACGGAATGAGAGATAGTGAAGAAGAACTACTCGCAAATGTAAAAGTGATATTAGTAAATAAATCTACAAGTGCGATTGTAAAAGATAAAGATACAAAACAAGAAAAATCAACAAAAACAAATGAACAAGGACAATATGAATTTAGTAATATAGAACAAGGCAGGTACTTTGTATTGTTTGTGTATGATGCAGCTAAATATAGCATTACAGACTATCAAAAAGAGGGAATTGATACATCTGTTAACTCAGATGCAATTAATACAGAAGTTATTTTACATGGTGAAAAGATGATTGCAGGAATAACAGATACAATTGAGGTTTCAGGCTCAAATGTTAGAGATATTGACATAGGACTATATGCTCAACCAAAATTTGACTTAAGACTAGATAAATATATAAGCAAAATTACGAGAACAACGCCAACCTCTGGAACAGATGTATTTAATTACAGCGATGAAAAACTTACTAAAATAGAGGTTTTAAAGAAAAACCTTGGAAAGAGTAGCATAGTTGTAGAATATAAGATAGTGGTAAAAAATGAGGGTGCAGTAGCAGGATATGCTAAAAAAGTAGTAGATTATTTACCAAAAGGAGTAGTATTTAATACGGAATTAAACAAAGACTGGTATTTATCAGATAATGGAAACGTATATAACACAAGCTTAGAAAATACAATTATTAAGCCAGGGGAATCAAAAGAATTAACCTTAGTATTAGTAAAACAAATAACAGAAGATAGCATAGGAGTTCTAAATAATACGGCAGAAATATATGAAGCATATAATGAACAAGGACTAAAAGATATAGATTCAACACCAGCTAACAAAGTGGAAACAGAAGATGATATGTCAAAGGCTGATATTGTTATAGGAATAGTAACAGGTGAAAAAATTGTAATTTATATAATATTACCTTTAGTAGTAATATCACTATTCGGATTTGGAATATTTGAAATTAAAAAGAGAGTGTTAAATAAGATTTAAAAGAAAGGAGGAAAACCATGAAAAATAAACTTATCAAAATAAATTCAATATTATTTTTTATATTGACAATATTTATTTGTTTATTTAGTAATACAAAAGTACAAGCAACACTATTAGATATATCAGGGGAGTTTATGATTACATCATGTAAAAGATATGACTATAGAACTAACCTCGGAGACGATAAATACACCGTATTACCTAAATATGAGGGGTATACACTTTACTGTATTAACCCTGGTCAAAGATTTGACCTTGTAGAAAATATAACTAAATCTGAAATACAAGAGTTAATAGATAGAGGATATGTATTTACCAAATCATGTGGATGTTTTAATGTGGACTTGCCAGACAAAGGACATACATTGCCATATTACAAGCAAGTTGGTAGAGGCTCTTTGACAAATGCGGTGGCGTATATTGTAACAGCAGGTGGGACCGAATGGACGCTTGGAAAACAAAGAGCAATATGGCAGACTCATCTTATGGGTCTTGATGGAGGAATTATTAATAAATATAGTAACAACCATGACAATGATTATAGTGACGAAGGATATGAAGAAGAAGCTAGAAATTATGATGCATTTATGAGAGCACTTAATCCTCAAGTAAGGGCGACGTCAACAAATAATACACTTACAAAAATCGATCAAATTTCACAACAATACACAGTAGGGTCATTCAGTATAAACTATACAAGCGGAACATACGACGGTTTGACATTTGGTGGTATATCAAATATGTATTTAATTGGCTATAACGAAAATGGACAGGCAGTAAAAGATATGCCAATAGATGCATTTGTTATAAATGGTAAGAAGGTAATACCTGATTATTTTACACCTGAGAATATTAATTATGTTGATAGAACAACACAATCATATCCAGCATCAGGAGAAAATTTTCAAGTAATATTTTCTAATCCAAATGATGGCGTAACTAATAGTAATAGCCTAGTATGTGATATTGCACTTTATGTTGAATATACATACATGAGTGCAACAGGGGAATATATAGAATATGAAGGAAAAAGATATGGTACTGGTGGCGCAAAGGGAACTTCACATGACCACACATTCAACCCACATAAGGATAGAGATGAAAAGGTATATGACTGTGGTGATAGACCAATAAACCACCATTCTACTAATTGGGTACATGTGCCGCATAGTTTTGAGGAAGACTGCCCACCTGGATGTCACCATGAGTGCGATTGGCGCTGTTATCATGAACATACTAGTAGATGTGCATACCATTGGACATATATAGATCACACTGGCTGTAGATTAAAATATGTACTAAGTACTCAAGCTCAACAAGGATTTTGTTCAATGGATGGAGAAAGAAATATATACACAACTAATGCGATTACAGACAAAATAAAAATCAGAATGGATTTAGGCGGATATGTATGGGAAGATAGCTTTGTGGGAAAAGAAAGTAAAATGGATGGACTTAGCAATACAACTGGAGACAAAGCAATTCAAAACATAAGGGTAATGTTATATGATCGATATAATACATATATAAGAGAAACTCGTACAGATAGTGAAGGATACTATTTGTTTACAAACTTAGATCCTATGAAAAAATACTATGTAGCATTTGAATATAACGGACAGATGTATATACCAACACAATATAATAGAGATGCAAACAATTGGAAGAATACATCAAAAGCAACTGAAATATCAAGCGATAGAACTGCTCTAGATAATAGATTTGAAGAAATAGGAGCATATCCAAATAACTATAGAAGAGCAAATGGTAGATATAATAAAGCATATTCATATTATGAGTTAATGGGATTTAAGTTAAATGGAAATGGACAATATACTTATGATAAATCACAACATTATATAGATGGCTTTTATGAGATAAAAGACGGAAATATAGTACCAACAGACAAAATAAATCCGGCTAAAGTAAGTAGTGGAGATGAACAAAAAGTAAATTTTGTTAATGATTGTAAAATAGTTGCATATTCACAAGCACAACAAAATGGTTTGAATCCAGACTTATATCCAACATATGATAGATTTGTTATAAATAAAACATCAAATCAGACATATACAACAGGAAAGCAAGCAAGACAAGTTAACTTTAGCCAAAATTCTGTTGAATATGATGGTAAGATATATGAACCATTATATCCAAGTACATTCTTTATAGATTTAGGACTTATAAGAAGACAAGAAGTTGACTTAGCATTAAGAAAAGATATTTTATATGCAACAACAAAAATCAATTCAAAAACTGAAGTATATCAATATGACAGACGTTCAAATAATGACAAATATTGGTTGATTGAACAGAGAATGAGAGACTATGAAGAATATTATGGTGGAATGTATGTAAATGGAATTTATAAATCGGATTATGAATATAGAGGAAAAGAGACCAACGGAGGTAATGATTTAGAAGTATATGTAACATATAAAATAACAGTTAGAAACTCGTCAATAGACACAGTAGGAAAAATAACAGAGGTAGTGGATTATTATGATGAAGATTATACATATGTACCAGGACTTTCATGGGTTATGTATAAAGATAATCCAGGAGATAATAATAGAAAAATTGCTCTAAAAAAAGAAGATTATTATAATATGATTGCTAATAATGACTTGTCTATGATACCAAATACAAGGAGAGTAAGCAGTAGTAATTCAAGTAAGTATAATACTAAATCTGATATGACAACAAGAATGAATGCTATATATGTTAGAGGATTAGAAAACAAAAAACTAGCAGTAGGAGAACAAGCATATATTTACTTGACATTTAAAGTGAAAACTGATAGAAATGGCAATTTGAATTTAGATAAGAGCAATGAATTCAAAATGAATTATGCAGAAATAAACGGTTATGCAACATACTATACAGGAAATATGGATTTACCAAATGGAGTAAGAAAAACAAGCAATAATGCAGCAGGACTAATTGATATTAACTCAACACCAGGAAACTTAAGTACTTCAGATATAACAGGAAGTAAATATGAGAAGAACTTTGAAAATGATACAGACCGTGCAAAAGGTATTCAAATAAAGAAAGATGATAACGCAGTAAGAAAAATAAGTGGAACAGTTTGGGAAGATCAGAGAACTCAAATGGTAGCAGGAACAAATGTAGGAGATGGTGTAAGACAAAATAATGAACTAAAAATACAAGGTGTTACTGTACAACTATTTGAAAGATTAAAAGGTGGAAAAGAATTCTTATGGCAGACAACAACAACTGATGACAAAGGATCATATACATTTTCTAACTTTATACCTGGAGAGTATATTGTAAGATTTATATATGGACATAATAATGAAACTGTATTGATAAACGACAAGGGTGGAAAAAATAATATATCATATAATGGACAAGATTTTAAATCTACAATATATCAAAAAGATATAGAACGAGGTGTAGAGAACAGTAAGGAAATGAAAGAAACACTAAAAGATAATGAAAAATATTATAATATTAGAGAAGCGGATATATTTGGAAAAAATCTATCTGATGCAAGAGACCTTTGGGAAAACAAAACAATTTCAGTTAAGAGAAGTTCAGGACCACTTACAACTTATATGGATTCAACTAAACATATATACAATAACATAAAAGATGGTGAAAATGTAATATTACGAGGAAGAGACAACATAAATAATTATCTTACAACTGAGGTTAGAAATCAGAGTGCCGAGACTTTAGCAGCACCATATGCAGATGAAATTAATACAAAATATATAACTGAATTAATTAATAATACACAAATGGTTGCAGAAACAGACATAATACTAATTGAGGGAGAGTATGATAGACAAACAACTTTAGGAGACAGCACTGAAAAAATAAGCAATGGCGCTGATAACTATGCAAATGGAAACCATGAAAATGGAACTTATGAAATTAAAAATCTTGATTTTGGATTAACTGAAAGACCAAAAGCACAATTAGAACTAAATAAAAGAGTAAAAAATGTAAGAATAACACTAGCAAATCAGAATGTATTATTTGATGCAAATGATGCGGTTGCAAATTTAGCTTGGATAAAACATCAAGACTATGATTTACTAAATAAAACTAAAATGGTGGACAACAAGTATAAAGATTATTATAAAGAAAATCAAGAAGGAAAGAAATATAACCGTTATTCATATAAAGCAGACTTACAGAAGCTGATAGTTGATACTTTATATAAAGGTGGAAAGAATGGATTAATCCAAGTAACAATGGACTCAGAATTAATGCATGGTGCTACAGTGCAAATAACATATGAATTAAAAGTAACAAATGTTGGAGAAATAGACTATACAGGAAAAGAATTTTATTACAAAGCAACTGGAGCAAGAGAGGACAATAAAGTAACCACAACTGCAAATTTACTCGTTGATTATGTAGCAAATAATTTACAATATAGAAAAGCTGACAATGAAGGTTGGACAGTAGTAAAGGCACAAGACTTAATTAAATCAGGAAATATAAATGAGAGCATACAAGGAACGGTAAAAAGATATAACACAATACTTGTAACAGATAAAATAAATAAAGTATTAAAACCAGGAGAAAATATTACAAAAGACCTAGTGTTAACACAAACTATTACAGCACAAAACACACAAGATAATATGACATATGGAAATATAGCGGAAATATTACAAACATCAAATACTGTAGGAAGAAGAATGGCGTTCTCAATAGTAGGAAACCAAGACCCTACAAAAGCACCAACAGAAATAGATAGTGCAAAAGCAGAAGAAGTAGTAATATTGCCACCATTTGGACAAATGTACTTATACTTTGGATTAGGAATTGTGGTAGTAGCATTAATAGCAGGAGCAGTAATAGTCATTAAGAAAAAAGTTCTAAAAAAATAATCAACTAAAGAAATTCTATAAGGGAATCCTTATGGGATTTCTTTTTGCTTTTTACATACTAAATATTGAAAAACCAACAAAAATAATGTAAAATATAAGACATAAAAAAGAAAAAACAAATAAAAACACTAAAGATAGCAAAAAAGATAGAAAACTTTTTTTATTTGCATACCAAAAACGACAAACATTTTAAACAGCTTGTACTAAAATATATGCAGATTAAAAAAGTAGGGGTGGTAAAAAGTGTTTAATAATAAAAACAATGAGGGAACAGCTAAACAGATATTAGCAAATCTTTTTAGTATACAAAATATTATTATTTATATAATATCATTTATGATTTCAATGGTGGGATTTAGTAGTCAAAGTCTTATGCTAAGTATAAGCCCATTCGCTATAAGCTTTTTGGCGTCAATGTTGAGTAACCGTAAGCCTATTGGTTTTATATATTTATTAACATTGGTAGGTACATTTATTTCTTTTGGTACAAATAGTACACTAATATATTTTTTAACAACACTTGTATTTTTTGTACTAGTATTAATAAAAAGACCAAAAGAACAAGAGGATGTGAATGAACAAAAAAAACTAGGAGTACATTTATTTTTAGCAGTATTATTGGTACAAATAGTGCCAATGTTTTTTAATAACTTTTATGTATATGATTTATTAACAAGCATAATGCTTGCGATAGCTAGTTACGTATTTTATAAGATTTTTACAAATTCAATATCAATGCTACAAGATATAGGCACTCAAAGAGCTTTTTCAATTGAAGAGGTTATGGGAACCGGTCTTTTACTAGCAATTGCATTTTGTGCTTTTGGCAATTTAAGTGTATTTGGCTTTAGCATACGTAATATCTTAAGTATCTTACTAGTTTTAATATTAGGATGGAAAAATGGCATGCTGGTTGGTGCTACAAGTGGTATAACAATAGGAACTGTACTTGGTATAATTGCAGGAAGTGAGCCAGTTATGGTTGCTTCTTATGCAATATCAGGGCTAATAGCAGGAATATTCTACAAACTTGGAAAAATAGGAGTTATAGTTGGCTTTATATTAGGAAATGTAATATTAACATATGTAGCAAATGGTAACACAGTACCAGTAATATTGATACAAGAAATTTTAATAGCATCACTTGGTTTATTAGCAGTACCAAAAAGGTTTAAAATAGACATTCAAGATTTGATCGGAAAAGACAAGTTACTTCCTGAAACTACAACAAGAGCATTAACAGAAAATGAAGACACAGTATTTAAACTAAATAGTATGTCACAAACAATAGCAGATTTAGCTAAAAGCTATGAAGAAGCAGCAAGTACCGTATTAGAAGAAAAGGACTTAAAAGAGCAAGAATTATCAAATGAACAAATATTTAAAGAAGAATTAGATGTAAATATATCAGAACTAGAAAACAACTTATTATATGAAGATATATCGCAGAATAACTGTGGCATTGTAGACGAAATCTTTAAGCATTTATTAAAAAATGACATAATTACAGAAAAAGAATTAGCTAATATTTTCGAACAACATAATTTGTACATTGTAGGCTTTAGACAAAATGGTACTACAGCAGAAAATGATGTATCAAAAATGATTAAAGCAATAAACTCAGCATATAGAGTTAGTAGAGTTAATTTTATATGGAAAATGAAGATGCAAGAAAACAAGAAAAATGTATCTTCTCAATTAGAAGGTGTATCAGAAGCAATATCACAAATGGCAGAAGATATAAAACAAGAAAAAGCAGAACCATTTGAAACTCAAAAACAAGAAATACTAAATTTGTTAAAACAAAAAGAAATAGAAATAGACAATATAAAAATAAAACAAAATGTCTCAGGAAGGTATTTTGTAGAGGTATTTACTCCGAACTGTGATGATATAGAAGGTAAAAAGTGTAATATCAAAAAAATAGCTAAAATATTAGAAAAGGTATTACAAACTAAATTCGTAATACAAGCACAAAATTGTAGCTTAAGAGAACAATTAAACACTTGCAAATTTACATATTATTCAGAAGATAAATATAAATTACAAGTAGGAATAGCTACATCAACTAAAGAAGGTTCGAAAGTATCTGGAGATAGCAATATAGCAACAAAGCTAGAAGACGGAAAATACTTATTAGCAATTAGTGATGGAATGGGTTCAGGAGAAGAGGCTAACCAAAGTAGCAAAATTGCTATAAATATGTTAGCAAAACTATTAAAAGCAGGTTTTGACAAAGAAACTTCTATAAAATTGATAAACTCAAGTTTAATAGCAAACACTAAAGAAGATATGTATACAACTTTAGATATACAAATATTAGATTTATTTGCAGGAAATATGGAATTTATAAAAAATGGAGCATGTCCAACTTTTATAAAAAGAAATAAAGAAGTACAATTACTAAAATCACTTACACTTCCTGCAGGAATTGTGGAAAAAAATGATTTAATAGTATATGATTATGACTTAGAAGATGGCGATATTTTAGTAATGTGCACAGATGGAATTATAGATGCAAATACAGAATACATTAACAAAGAATTATGGGTAAAATATTTGTTAGAAGATATAAACACAGATGATGCACAACAAATAGCAAATATGGTGTTAAATGAAGCAATTGACAATGAATTCGGAATGAAAAAAGATGACATGACAGTAATAGTTGCTAAAATAAATAAAAAATAGTACCAAAAACGACAAAAATCTTGTAATTATATATAAAAATGTGATATAGTATAGCTATAAAATTAGCCGTACTATATTTTTTGTATGGTCTTAAGGAGGAAAGTGAAAAATGTCATCAGGAAAAAGATATAATTCACAAAAACCAAAGCTAAATATTAAAAAGGTAATAGCTGCTGTTATTGTTCTTGCTGTTATAATTATGGCAATTACAGGAATAGTAAAGGTATTTACAGGAGGAAGTAAATCAGAAGAGAAGACTATTCCAAATCGTTATTTTGCAGTATATACAAACAACAAATGGGGAGTAATAAATTCAAAAGGAGAAACTGTTATAAAGCCTCAATACGATGAAGCAATTATTATTCCAGACAATAGCAAAGCTATATTTATATGCACATATGATGTAGACTATTCAAAAAATACATATAAAACAAAAGTTGTAAATGCAAAAAATGAAGAAATCATAAAAGGATATGATTCAATCACAGCTTTAGAAAATTATGATAATGAAAATAACATATGGTATGAAAATGATGTATTACTAGCTTCAAAAGATGGAAAATTTGGACTAGTAGACTTTAAAGGAAAAGAATTGCTAAAATGTGAATATGATGAAATCACAACTTTAAAAGGTGTAAAAAGTAGTTTGATAACTAAAAAAGATGGAAAGTTCGGATTAGTAGATAACATAGGAGCAACTATAATAGAAAATACATATACTAAAATTGCACCAGTTTCAGATAAATATGAAGATGGATATATAGTAACTGATTCTGATAAAAAAATGGGAGTTATAAATCATAACAAATCTACAGATGTAGAAGTTAAATATCAAGATATTAAAGCTTTAGGCGGAAACGGAAAATATGTAGTAAAAGAATCAGGTAAATGGCAAGTTATAGATACTGAAGGAAACACATATTTAAAAGGAAAATTTGATGACGTAGTTTCTATAAACGGTGAAAATGTTGTTATAAAAAACAATGGAAAATATGGTGTTGTAACCTTAAGTGGAGATACTAAAATTGCAACAAAATATCAAGAGGTCAAATATTTATTTGATGACAAATATATTTTTAAGTCAGGAAATAAGTATGGTGTTGTAAACTTAGAAGGTGAAGAACTAATTGACCCAACATATGAAAGCTTAATTTATAGAGCAGATGCAGGATTTTTAGAAGGTACAAAGCCAAATGAAGTAAATACTGAATTTATGGATAATTCACTAATAACTAAGTTAGTAGGAATTCTAACAGAAATAAATATTGATAATGGATATATGAGAGTTAGAGTAGATAACGAATATAAATATTATAACTTTAAATTTGAAGAAAAAACTAATAAAGAAGTGTTAACAACTAATACTATATTCTTAGACAAAAAAGATGGAAAATATGGATTTGTTAATAAAAATGGAATAGTAGTAGTTGACTATATTTATGATGATGCTAGAGAACAAAATGAATATGGTTATGCAAGTGTTAAGAAAAACGGTATGTGGGGTTGTGTAAATCAAAAAGGTAAAGTTGTAATTACACCAGCATATCAGTTAGAGAATAACCCTATAATTGAATTTATTGGAAAATGGCATTTAGGAGAAGATTTAAATTTAAATTACTATACAGATAAATAAGAGGAGAAAATAATGGGACTAAAGACAAAATATCAATATACATACTTTATTTATCCATATTTAATTGAAGAAAATAATTATAGAAATTATCTATATAAACTATTAAAAAACAAGAAGTGTATGCTAAAAATATTTGAACCACAAAAAGATACTAGAATTGATGCATATTTTTTACCAGAACTTAAAAGCAAAATGTTTTGGTCATTAAATATGAATGGACAAGGACTTAGAGACTACGAAACAATGGACTTGAATATGAAAGCAACAGTACTTAGTAAAAAGTATTGCAATGTTTTTGAATACGTTTTGGATAAAGATATACCGGCTAAAATAGGAGAGAAAAATGGTATTTTCTTTGATATAAATAAGATTGAAATAGTATGCTTTAATACAGGAATATGTTTTTTACTTATGAAAACTGTACTAGATACAGGAGTTGAATTTGCAGATGTTTTAAATTTTAATTATAAATTTAGAGATATCCAATCAAAAATAGGACATCCAAAAGAATATGACAATATAAAAATACAAACACAAAAATTTGATAATATGCAAAGATTTTCTGAATTTTTAGGACAATTAACTGGTAAAAATATAGAAGCAAGAAAAATAAATTTAGATACTGATAGATTGATTACATATTCATATACTTGCTTAGATCAGGAATCTTGGAATGAAACTACAGATATGTTAAATTTAGAAAAAGAATTTGAAAAATATCGTAGTATAAAACCAGCGAATGAGCAAGTAAGTGATGTAACATATCAAAGAGATAGTGTGTACAAAGAAAAATATTTGTATTATGGTTTTGCTAATAATTCTACTGTGTTACTTACATCAGAAGCAAATATACAAAATTATAATGAACTTTTATTTGAATACGAAAATTCACAACTTTATCATTTTATATATTACTTACATCAAAAAGTATATTTAAACAAATTAAATTATGAAATAAAACAGGCTAAAAATTTTGAAAATATAAAGTCTAGATTTATAACTTTTGCAAAAGCAGATTGGATTTATGAAATAACCAATAATTTAACAGGAACTGTATTAGATAAATATTATAGAAAAGAATTAAACTTAGATGAAACATTCATAAGGTTAAAATCAAAATATGATTTACTGTATAAAGATTATGAAGTTAACAAAACAAACAAACACAATAATTGGCTGATTGTAATTATAGGATTTATAATTATAATTGGAATAATTAAATTATTGTTTAAAATGGGCGGATAATAGGAGTACAAAATGATTATAAAAACAGGAGTAGATATAATAGAAGTTGATAGAATACAAGAGGCAATAGAAAGCCAGAGAGAAGCATTTTTGCATAAGGTTTATACTCAAAAGGAAATCGATTATTGCGGTAATACTGGAAAAATGATATACCAACATTATGCAGTTAGGTTTGCGGCGAAAGAGGCTGTGTATAAAGCAATTTCGGAAGTTATATCTCCAAATGAAGACGATATTTTAAATAAAATAGAAATTACAAATACTGAAAAAGGTAAACCAAGGGTAAATCTAGAAGCATTGAATATTCAGAATATTGAATCAATGGATTTAAGTTTATCACATATCAAAAATTATGCAATTGCCTCTTTTAGTATAATATTTAAGTAATAATTAAGGCGGTAGTAGTATTACTATCGCTATATATAATTAGGAGGGAAATATGCAAATATTTGATTCACATGCACATTATAATGATGAAAAATTTGAATTAGATAGAGAAGAAACTCTACAAAAGGTTCTAGATGCAGGAGTTAAAAATTTAATATGCGCAGGATATAGTGTGGAATCTTCAAGACAAGCAATAAAAATTGCAAATGAACATAGATATATATACGCAACAGCAGGAATTTCGCCAAATGACATACCAACATTTGAAAATGAAAATACAGATGTAAAAGAATTCTTCTTTGAAGAAGTATTAAATGAACAATTAAAAGAAATAAAAAAATTGGCTAAAAACGAAAAAGTTGTAGCAATTGGAGAAATTGGTTTAGATTATTATTGGAATAAGGAAAACAAACAAAATCAAAAATCAGCATTTATAAAACAAATAGAAATTGCAAATGAGCTTGAATTACCAATAGTAATACACACTAGAGAGGCAATATCAGACACAATAGATATATTAAAAAATCAAATTACAGTTGTAAACAAAGGCATATTTCATTGTTGCCCATTAAATTTGGACCTAATTAGAGAGGGATTAAAATTAGGATTTTATATTTCTTTTGCAGGACCAATAACCTTTAAGAACTCTAAAAATGCTACGGAAGCAATAAGTTTAGTGCCATTAGATAGAATTTTAGTAGAGACAGACAGCCCATATTTAGCACCAGAACCAAAACGTGGAACTAGAAATGATTCTTCAAACTTAATATATACACTTCAAAAAATAGCAGATGTAAAACAAATGTCAATGGAAGAGGTAGCTAAAATTACTTACGAAAATACAAAAAATATATTAAAAATAAACACCAATTGATATTTCAATTGGTGTTTAAAAATTATTTATTAAAATCAACTTTAACATTTTTTCTAGCTTCTGCACTATCAACTTCAAATAAACTTTCAGCTGTAAAGTGGAACATACCAGCAATAATGTTTGATGGGAACAATTCTAATTTTGTGTTATATCTTGTAACAGTGTCATTGTAGAATTGTCTAGAATAAGAGATTTTATCCTCTGTTTCTGTTAATTCATTTTGCAAGCTTTCAAAATTTTGGTTTGCTTTTAAATCTGGATAAGCTTCAGCAACAGCCATAATGGTTTTTAAAGTATTAGATAATTCATTATCTAATTTAGCTTTTTCATCAACTGTTTTAGCACCAGCCCAAGCAGTACGTAATTCAGTTACTTTAGCTAAAGTATCACTTTCATGAGTCATATAACCTTTAACAGTTTCAACTAAATTAGGAATTAAATCAAATCTTCTTTGTAATTGTACATCCATTTGTCCAAAAGCATTTTTTACACGTTGTCTTAATGTTACTAAACTATTATATACAGAAATAATAAATAATATTAAAAGAACAACAATTATTAAAATAATCCACAACATAAGTTTCACTCCTTTATACTAATATTATGAAGTAATAATAACATATATTAAAACAATATACAATAAAAAATAAAAAAATAAATCATATTTGTGTACAAGCACGCATATAATATAGTATATGTAAAGACATGAAGAATATTACAAAGATGACAAAAAAACAAATCCTTAGAGCTCAAAGCAGTACACAAAACAATATAAAATTTGACAATATTTGTTTAAAATGGTATAATATAGATGTTGCTTTTAAAGGAGGGAACAAATTAAAAATGAAAAATGATGATAAAGCATCGATATCGCTGAAAAAAATAATTTGTATTAGCATCTTATTTGTTTTTATAATGACAGCTGCAGTAGTAGCTGGAAACGTAAAATTAAATAATGTTAAAATTATTTTAGCTAGTGGTTACGAAATGAATGTATTAACTAGCAAAACCAAAATAGCAGATATATTAGATGACAATCATATTATATTACTTGAAGATGAAAAGGTATCACCTGATTTAGAATCAGAGTTATCAGATAATAATACAATTAAAATTTCTAAAATTACAGATGAAGAAATTGAAGCCCCTGAAGTTATAGAAACATCAGAAACTATTACAATGGAAGAAGTATTAAAAAATTATGATACTATTATTGAAAAAATAGTAGTTGAAAAAGTAAAAATACCTTTCGAAACAGTTACAAAAAATAAAGCATCAGGTTCGGGTTCAAAACAAAACCAAATTATACAATATGGTGTAAATGGTATAAAAGAAGTTACTTATAAAGTAAAATATCAAAATGATGTTGAAATTGAGAAAAAAGAAATTTCTTCAAAAATAATTAAGAAACCAGTGAACAAAATAGTAGAAGTAAGAAATAAGCAGGTTACATCAAGAGGTGGCACAACTACTAGATATGGTGGTAAATGGACTTATTCAGAAGCAGAACTTGACTTATTATGTGCTATTACAGCACAAGAGGCTTGTTCAAGTTATAATGCTGCCTTAGCTGTTATAACATGTGCAGCAAACAGAGCAGAAAGTAGAAGATGGAGATATAATGGAACAGACCCATTAAGCCAATATAAAGCAAGAGGTCAATTCTGTTACTCAATAGACAATCACTGGAGAAGAAGATTAAACGGAAATTATCCATCATATGTAAAACAAGCAGTTATAGATGCCTTAAATGGTAAAAGAAACCATAACTACTTATCATTTAGATCATCAGGATGTGCAAGTGGTGTAAACATTGGTGGTAACGTATACTTCAATGCAATGTAATATAAAAAGAGTTCCTAAAAAATAGGAACTTTTTTATTGCCTTCAGCCACCCTACTTGAATTAGTGAAAGTTTTATGGTATATTATTTGCACAAGGAGAGAAGAAATATGAAATTAATTTCATGGAATGTAAATGGTTTGAGAGCAGTTATTAAAAAAGGCTTTAAAGAATTTTTTGAGAAGGAAGATGCAGATATATTTTGTATACAAGAAACAAAAATGCAACAAGACCAAATAGATGATGAAATAAAAAGCTTATTTAGTAAATATAATTGTTATTGGAATAGTGCTATAAGAAAAGGATATTCAGGCACAGCAGTATTTACAAAACAAAAGCCACTTAATGTTACATATGGAATAGGAATAGAAGAACATGACCAAGAAGGAAGAATAATAACACTAGAGTTTGAAAAATTTTATTTAGTAAATTGCTATACTCCGAATTCCAAAAGAGAACTAGAAAGATTAGAATATAGAATGACATGGGAAGATGAAATTAAGAACTACTTATTAAAACTAAATGAAACAAAGCCAGTAATTTTGTGTGGAGATTTAAATGTAGCACATGAAGAAATAGACTTAAAAAATCCAAAAACTAATAGGCATAATGCAGGATTTACAGATGAAGAAAGAGGAAAAATGACAGAATTATTAGATGCCGGTTTTACAGATACTTTTAGATATTTATATCCTACAAAAGAGAATTGTTATACTTGGTGGTCATATATGTTTAATGCAAGAGCTAATAATGCAGGCTGGAGAATAGACTACTTTATAGTATCACAATCAATCGAAAAAGAAGTAAAAGAAGCAAGGATTTATTCAGATGTTATGGGCAGTGATCATTGTCCTGTTGGAATAGAGTTGTAGGAGGTAAAAATGGAAGAAAAAAAGAAAAGCTTAAAATGGCTATATTGGTTTAGCTTAGGAGTGGCTATTATTGCAGTATATAAATTACTAGACAATTTCGGACCTATAACAGCTTGGTTGGCAAAGCTATTAAATATTTTAATGCCATTTATTGCAGGTCTGCTTATAGCATATTTATTTTACATTCCATGTAGAAAAGTTGAAAGTTGGTATAAGAAGGTAAAACCTATTTCAAAAAGAGCAAGAGTATTATCAATTATAACAGTATATATTATAGCAGTATTGCTAATTATACTAGCACTAAACTTTGTAATACCAGCAATATCAAAAAGTATTGTAGACTTAGTTACTAACTTTGGAAATTATTATAATAACACAATGAATACTATAAATGAATTACCAGAGGATTCAGTACTAAAGAGTGAAGCGGTTTTAAATGCTATAAAAGGAATAAGTGAAATTGATTTTAAACAATATATAAATATAGAAAAGCTAACCGAATATGCAAAAGGAGCAATAAATATTGTAAATAGCATATTTGATGTATTTGTTTCATTTATAGTTTCAGTATACTTATTAGCAGAAAGAAGAAGAATTTTAGACTTTTTGAGAAAATTGGCATCAGCTATATTTAAACCGGAAACTTATAAAATGATAGGAAAATATTTTAATAAATCAAATGAAGTATTTTTCAGCTTTATAGCAGGTCAAGTGTTAGATGCAATAGTAGTAGGAATATTAACTGCAATTGCTATGTCGATAATTGGAGTGAAATATGCAGTACTGTTAGGCTTTATGATAGGATTATTTAACTTGATACCATACTTTGGAGCTATCATTGCAGTAGCAGTAGCTATACTTATTACTATATTTACAGGAGGTATAGGGCAAGCAATTATTATGGCAATAGTTGTAATAGTATTACAACAAATCGATGCAAATATTATAAATCCTAAAATTTTGGGAAGCTCATTATCTATAAGCCCACTTTTAGTAATATTTGCAGTAACAATAGGTGGAGCATATTTTGGAGTATTGGGAATGTTTTTAGCAGTACCAGTTGCCACAGTAATTAAATTATTAATTGAAGAATATATAAATTATAAAAACAGCACTCGTTAGAGTGCTGTTTTTGGTCAGTTTTTATGAATGTCGATAAAGAGTATTGCAACAGAGGCAATAGTACAACTTACTAAGAAACTAGCAAGTATTTCGCCAAATGTTGCAAAAAAGTTTCTGGGTTCAATAATAGTTGAAAATGCTTTGTAGAAGAATATAGTGCCGAAGATGACAAATGCCACACATAATGCAACCAAAATATAAGAACCAATTTTAGCTTTTTTCACATTGACCGCTCCCTTCTAAAATATTAGTATATATAGCCCAATCTGACCAATTAGGCGAAATAAGGGAATAATAAATAGTAATAAAATAATTATATCACAGATTTTTTAAAAAATCAATTTACATAATAGGATTAAGAATAACTTAATAAATTAACTACTTTTTTCTTAATAAATTTGTGATATAATCTAATACGTAATAATTAAAAAGGGGAAAATTTATGTACAATATTTTAGTGGTAGATGATGACAAGGAAATTGTAAATGCAATAGAAATATATTTGAGTAAAGAGGGTTACAACATATTAAAAGCATATGACGGAATGGAAGCATTAAAAATAGTAGAAAAAAATGATAATATTCATTTGATTTTATTAGATATAATGATGCCAAAACTTGATGGAATTAGCACAGCTAATTTAATTAGAAAGGACAAATCAATTCCAATAATAATGCTTTCTGCAAAATCAGAAGACTATGACAAAATTACAGGACTAAATAATGGGGCAGATGATTATATAACAAAACCATTTAATCCATTAGAACTAATTGCAAGAGTAAACTCACAAATTCGTAGATATACACACTTAGGGTCAATTGCAGATAAACAACAAGAAGGAAATACATATTGGTCAGGAGAATTAATAATAAATGACGATACAAAACAAGTAACAGTTGAAGGGAAAGATGTGAAATTAACTCCAACAGAATATAACATTTTAAAATTTTTAACCAAAAATAAAGGAATAGTGTATTCAATTGAACAAATTTACCAGAATGTGTGGGAAGATGAATGTTATGGTGCTGAAAATATTATAGCAGTACATATTAGACACATAAGAGAAAAAATAGAAATAAACCCAAGAGAGCCTAAATACTTAAAGGTAATTTGGGGGATAGGATATAAAATAGAAAATCTAGAAAAATAGGAGGTAAAAAATGAATGGATCAAAAATTGCTAAAAATGTAGCTTATGTTTTAGCACCAATATTTGCGTTACTCTTAATACTATCAACACTAGGTACTAAAATTATAGACGAAGAAATTAATGTTATACAAAATTCAAACTATATCTGGCAAATGGCTGGAGGATTAGCAAATGTAACAAAAGGTGTAACACCATTTCTAATTCCAATATCAGTCATGATACTAATTATTCTAGCAGTAGTGATTATAGATGGAATTGGAAAAAATAAAAATGTTGATACAATTAAGTTAAACTGGTTTGATGAATGGAAATTAGAAATAGTATTAGTTTTAAGTTTTGTATTGTTCTTGGCTGGAGCTTATGTTTTAACAATGGGATGGAATTCATTTGAAAATTCAATAAGCATAATGCTATCAAGTTGTGGAATCGGAATAATATATATAGATTCAATAGTACTATTAGAAACTGTAGTAAAAAGAATAAAAGCAAGAATGTTATGGAAAACCACTTTAATATATGCTATTTATAAAGCGATTAAAAAAATGATAGATAATCGCAAAATAATGACAAAGCTATTTATATATTATTGGGGATTTTGCATTATAGGATTTTTCATAACATTGGCAATACCAAACTCTACTAGTAACAATAACTTGTTTCAAGTAGTAATGTTAGCAGCACTTGGAATAAGCACATTTTATGTATTGTGCAAAAAAGTGGAAGAACTTAATAAAATTCAAATGGCTTTAAAAAGTATATATGACGGAGATACAAATATTGAGTTAAATCCAAACGAATTAAAGGGAGTTCTAAAACAAATGGCAGTATATATAGACGATATTGCTGGAGGTTTATCAAATGCAATTGAACAAAGCTTAAAGAGCGAAAGACTCAAAACAGAGCTTATAACAAATGTATCACATGATATAAAAACACCACTTACATCAATAATAAACTATGTGGATTTACTAAAAAAAGAAAAAATGCCTAATGAAAAAGCAACTGAATACTTAATGATATTAGATAATAAATCTCAAAGATTAAAAAAATTAACAGAAGATTTAGTAGAAGCTTCAAAAGCATCTTCTGGAAATATAAAATTAAATAAAGAAAAATTAAATGTGAAAGAACTTGTGCAACAAGTGTCAGGAGAATTTGAAGATAGGTTTAGGGAAAGAAACTTAGAGGAAATAACAACATTTCCGGAGCAAGATGTATATATAAAAGCAGATGGAAGATATATGTGTAGAATATTAGAAAATATTTATTCAAATGTTGCTAAATATGCTATGGAAAACACAAGAGTATATTTAGATGTGGTAAAAAACCAACATACAGTTGTAATACAAATGAAAAATATATCTAAACAAGAGCTTAATATATCAGCAGACGAATTGATGCAAAGATTTGTAAGGGGAGAAACTTCTAGAAATACAGAAGGAAGCGGATTAGGACTTTCGATAGCATCTAGTTTAACAGAACTTCAAGGAGGACAGTTTCATATTTACTTAGATGGAGATTTGTTTAAGGTAACGATAGGATTTGAAATGTTAGTAAATTAAAAATGTTAATGGTGACGGCTTGACGTCACCATTAACATTTTTCTTAATTAACGTGATTAAACAAATACTGAATACCCCCATTAGCGGCAGCGGTTACTGCTAAAACAATAATACCAGCAACAAGAACACCAGCTACAATAGGTGGGATAGCTTTTTTAGGGGGTAAATTTAAAAAGTTAGCAATTAAAGAACCAACCCATGCACCAGTTCCAGGTAAAGGAACAGCTACAAATAAAAATAAACCTAAAGCTGTGTAATTTTGTAATTTTTCACTTTCTTCAATTTTTCTTGTGGCTCTTTCAGTAGCCCAATCTATGATAACCTTAAAAGGTTTCCATCTTCCAAAAAAATCAAATAAAGGTCTAATATATTTAACAATAAAATATATAGGTATAATATTTCCGATAAAGCTACAAATAAAAGCTTCAAAATATGAAAGACCAAGCCCAACGCCTATTGGAATAGCACCTCTTAACTCTAAAATAGGTACCATACCTACAAAAAATGTAATCAAATATTTTAAAATTATAGACATATAATTAACCTCATTTCTATTAACAATGCAAATATTGTACTATATTAAATATTATTTGTCTATAATACCTTATAAAAATTAAGAAATTTTTACCAAAATCGTTGACAGCAAGTACAACAGGTGTTATACTAAAATAGGTATGCTTTTATTAAGCGTTACTAGTCTACATTTAAGGTGGATGTAATGATTAATATAAAAATAAATTTTACCAAATAAACAGCAAATTAAACAGTTGACAAAAATGTCAACCGTATTTTTGTTGCCTTTTATCTATAGATTATGTTAATTTAATAAAAAGAGGAATTGACCTATAATTACTTACGGAAAGGGTATTTAGAGAGCAGAAAAATATGCTGATTTGTAAACTAATTATAGAAACAAGAAGGACTTTTTATTAAAATCATATATTTTAACTTCTGCTTAAATTTTTTTAAGGAGTGATTCTTTTGTTAAAAGAAATTAAACACGAGAAATGTTCTCGTAAAACTTTTGCAAAAATCGGCGATTCAATCGAAATGCCAAACTTGATTCAAGTTCAAAAAGACTCATACAATTGGTTTATCGAAGAAGGCTTAGGAGAAGTACTTAGAGATGTATCTCCAATAGTTGATTATTCTGGAAACCTTGTACTTGAATTCTTAGACTACTACATGGAAGAGAAAACAAAATACACATTAGAAGAAGCCAAAGAACGTGATGCAACTTATGCTACAAGATTACATGTAAAAGTAAGACTTATCAATCGTGAAACAGGTGAAATCAAAGAACAAGAAATTTATCTTGGTGATTTTCCACTTATGACAGATAGTGGTACTTTCGTAATCAACGGTGCAGAAAGAGTTGTAGTAAGCCAATTAGTTCGTTCACCAGGTTGCTACTATGCACAAGATTTTGATAGCAAAACAGGTAGAAGAATTTATACATCTACTGTTATGCCTATTCGTGGTGCATGGATAGAATATGAAACTGATGGAAATGATGTATTTTGGGCTAGAGTTGATAGAACTAGAAAAATACCTGTTACAACACTTTTAAGAGCATTAGGAATAGTAACAGATGAACAAATTACACAATTATTTGGGGATGAAAACAAAATAAAGGAAACTTTAGCAAAAGACCCAATTAAAACACAAGAAGAAGCTTTAGTTGAAATATACAAAAAATTAAGACCAGGAGAACTTCCAACAACTGATGCTGCAAGAAACTTATTTAATGGTTTATTCTTTGATGATAGAAGATATGACCTAGCAAAAGTAGGAAGATTCAAATTTAATAAAAAATTAAGTTTAGCAACAAGAATCACAGGAAGAATAGCTTATAACGATATTATTGATCCAGAGACTGGAGAAGTATTAGTAGAAAAAGATAACAGTATTTCTGAAGATACAGCAATTGCAATTCAAAACAGTGGAATCAATGTTGTTGATGTAAAAGTTGAAGACAAACCAGTAAGAATTATTGGTAATGGCACAGTTAATATCCACAGCGTACTTCCAAATGTTAATTTGAGTGACTTACATATCAAAGAAATGGTAAATTACATAGTATTAAAATCAATAATTGACACTACAGAAGAAAAAGAATTACATGATGTTATTAAAGAAAGAATAGACGAATTAATTCCAAAACATGTTACAAACGAAGATATTATTGCTTCAATAAGCTATTTATTAAACTTAGAACATGGTTTAGGAAATGTTGATGATATTGACCATTTAGGAAATCGTCGTATTCGTTGTGTTGGAGAGTTGTTACAAAATCAATTTAGAATTGGTTTAACAAGACTTGAAAGAGTAGTACGTGAAAGAATGACAATTCAAGACTTAGATATAGTTACTCCACAAACTTTAATTAATACAAAACCAATAACTTCTGCAATTAGGGAATTCTTTGGAAGCTCACAATTATCACAATTTATGGATCAAACAAACCCACTTTCAGAATTAAGCCATAAGAGAAGAATTTCTGCATTAGGACCTGGTGGTCTATCTCGTGAGAGAGCAGGATTTGAGGTTCGTGATATTCACTATACACACTATGGAAGATTATGTCCTATTGAATCACCAGAAGGACCAAACGTAGGACTTATATCAGCGCTTTCATCATTTGCTATTATAAACGAATATGGATTTATTGAAACACCATATAGAAAAGTAGATCATGAAACAGGCAAAGTAACTGATGAAGTTATATATATGCCAGCAGATGAAGAGGATAAATACATTATTGCTCAAGCATCTGAACCAATTGATGAAGAAGGAAAATTTGTAAATGATAGAATTCGTGTACGTCATAGAGCAGACATTACAATGGTTGATAAAGACCAAGTTGATTTTGTAGACGTATCACCAAAACAATTAGTATCAGTTGCAGCAGCTATGATTCCATTCTTAGAGCATGACGACGCAAAACGTTCTCTAATGGGTTCAAACATGCAACGTCAAGCAGTTCCATTACTTACAACAGAATCACCAATAGTTGGTACAGGTATTGAATATAGAGCAGCAAAAGATTCTGGAATTACAGTAATGGCTAAAAATGACGGTATAGTTGAAAAAGTAACGGGTGACGAAATTCAAATTAGAAATAAAAAAGACGAATTAGATGTTTACCATTTAAGAAAATTCAAAAGAACAAATGGTGGAACATGTATAAATCAAAGACCAGTTGTAAGCACTGGAGAAAAAGTTAAAGCAGGAGAACTAATTGCTGATGGGCCAGCAACTAAAAATGGTGAAATGGCACTTGGTAAAAATGTTTTAATAGCTTTCACAACTTGGGAAGGTTATAACTACGAGGATGCTGTTTTAATTAGTGAAAGATTAGTAAAAGAAGACGTATATACATCAATTCATATTGAAGAATATGACTGTGAATGTAGAGAAACAAAATTAGGAGCAGAAGAAATCACTAGAGATATACCAAATGTTGGTGATGACAGCTTAAAAGACTTAGACGAAAACGGTATAATTCGTATAGGTGCTGAAGTAAGACCAGGAGATATATTAGTTGGTAAAGTTACTCCAAAAGGAGAAACAGAACTAACAGCAGAAGAGAGATTACTTCGTGCAATATTTGGAGAAAAAGCTAGAGAAGTTAGAGATAACTCACTTCGTGTTCCACATGGAGAAGCAGGAACAATTGTAGATGTTAAAATATTTACAAGAGAAAATTCAGATGAATTAGCTCCTGGAGTAAATCAAGTAATTCGTTGCTATATTGCAACAAAGAGAAAAATATCTGTTGGTGATAAGATGGCTGGACGTCATGGTAACAAGGGTGTTATTTCACGTATATTACCAGAAGAAGATATGCCATTTTTACCAGATGGTACACCAGTAGATATAGTATTAAACCCACTAGGTGTTCCTTCTCGTATGAACTTAGGCCAAGTTTTAGAGGTTCACTTAGGTATGGCTGCAAGAGCACTTGGATACAAGGTTGCAACACCAGTATTTGATGGTGCTAAAGACGAAGAAATAAAAGAGTTATTTAGAAAAGCAGGACTTAGTGAAGATGGAAAAACAGTTGTATATGATGGTAGAACTGGAGAGCCATTTGATCATCCAATTACAGTTGGTGTTATGTATATGTTAAAACTACATCACTTAGTAGATGACAAAATACATGCTCGTTCAACTGGACCTTACTCATTAGTAACACAACAACCTCTTGGTGGTAAAGCACAATTTGGTGGACAAAGATTTGGAGAAATGGAGGTTTGGGCATTAGAAGCTTATGGTGCTGCATATACACTTCAAGAAATGTTAACAGTTAAATCTGATGATATTGTAGGAAGAGTAAAAACATATGAAGCAATTGTAAAAGGTGAAAATGTTCCAGAACCAGGAGTTCCAGAAGGATTTAAAGTGTTAGTAAAAGAACTTCAATCATTAGGACTAGATATAAAACTTCTTTCAGAAGACAACAAAGAATTAGAATTAAAGGAAAATATTGATGAAGGAATTGATTTTAACAGTATTAAAGATGATCCAAAACTAGAAGAAGAACTTGCAGTAGTTGATGAAGAAGAACTTGCTGATGGATATTCAGAAGAAGGAGATCTTCTTGATGACGAAGAAGGTTTAGATGATGAAGACTTATTACTTGATGATGAAGAGTTATTAGATATGGATAACTTTGATGATAATGAAAAATAAAATTTAATAGCCATTCAAAAAGTTTAAACAAGTTAACAATAAGAATTGCACAGCAGTGTACAACTTGTTTAAACGAGTATGAAGAAAAGAAAAATATTTAGGGGGCTAAATAAAGTGGATGAATTAGAAATTTTTAACAAACTTAAAATTGGGATAGCATCAGATGAAAAAATCAGAGAATGGTCAAAAGGTGAAGTTAAAAAGCCAGAAACCATTAACTACAGAACTTTAAAGCCAGAAAAAGATGGTCTATTTTGTGAAAAAATATTTGGACCAACAAAAGACTGGGAATGTCACTGTGGAAAATATAAAAGAGTAAGATACAAAGGCATTGTATGTGATAGATGTGGCGTTGAGGTAACAAAATCAAAAGTAAGACGTGAAAGAATGGGACATATTGAACTTGCTGCACCAGTTGCACATATTTGGTATTTTAAAGGAATACCAAGTAGAATTGGACTAATGCTTGATGTATCACCAAGAAGCTTGGAAAAAGTAATATATTTTGCATCATATATTGTAATAGATAAAGGAACTACTGATTTAACAGTATGTCAAGTATTATCTGAAAAAGAATATCGTGAAGCAGAAGAAAAATATGGTAGAGGTTCTTTTGTAGCTAAAATGGGAGCTGAGGCAATTGAAGAATTACTACAAAAAGTTGACGTAGAAAAATTGTCTGGAAAATTGAAAAAAGAACTTGAAAAAGCAAGTGAACAAAAAAGAGCAAAACTAGTAAAAAGATTAGATACAGTTGAAGCTTTTAGATTATCAGAAAATAAACCTGAATGGATGATAATGAATGTAGTACCAGTAATTCCGCCAGACTTAAGACCAATGGTACAATTAGATGGTGGTAGATTTGCTACATCAGATTTAAACGACTTATATCGTAGAGTAATCAACAGAAATAACCGTTTAAAAAGACTATTAGAATTAGGTGCACCAGAAATTATTGTACGTAATGAAAAAAGAATGTTACAAGAATCAGTTGATGCATTAATTGATAATGGCAGACGTGGAAGACCAGTAACAGGTGCTGGTGGTAGAGCATTAAAATCTTTATCAGATTTATTAAAAGGAAAACAAGGTAGATTCCGTCAAAATTTATTAGGTAAACGTGTTGACTATTCTGGACGTTCAGTTATCGTAGTAGGACCAGAACTTAAACTATATCAATGCGGTGTGCCAAAAGAAATGGCAGTTGAATTATTCAAACCATTTGTTATGAAAGAATTAGTTGGACGTGGAATTGCACATAATATTAAAAATGCTAAGAGAATGGTAGAAAGATTAAGACCTGAAATATGGGATATTCTAGAGGATGTTATTAAAGACCATCCAGTATTATTAAACCGTGCTCCTACATTACATAGACTAGGTATTCAAGCATTTGAGCCCGTTTTAGTAGAAGGTAGAGCTATAAAATTACACCCATTAGTATGTACAGCTTTCAACGCTGACTTCGACGGTGACCAAATGGCTATTCACTTACCATTATCACCAGAAGCACAAGCTGAAGCTAGATACTTAATGCTTTCAGTAAATAACCTTTTAAAACCACAAGATGGTAAACCAGTAACAGTACCTACACAAGATATGATTTTAGGTGCATATTACTTAACAATGGAAGTACAAGGAGAAACAGGAGAGGGTAATTACTATTCTTCACCAGAAGAAGCAGTAATGGCATACTACAACCATGATTTAGGTTTACATGCAAAAGTATTTGTAAGAATTCAAAAAGAAATAGATGGTAAATTGGAAACAAGAAAAGTTGAAACAACAGTTGGTAGATTAATTTACAATGAAGGAATTCCACAAAATTTAGGATTTGTTGATAGAACAAAACCAGAAAACTTATTTGAACCAGAACTTAACTTTGCAGTTTCTAAGAAAAACTTAGGAAAAATAATTGCAAAATCAATAAATGTAAATGGCTTAAGTGCAACAGCAGAATTGCTAGATTATATCAAATCAATGGGCTTCAAACATTCTACAACAGCTGGTATTACAGTATCTGTAGATGATGTAAAAGTGCCAGAAGCTAAAAAACAAATTCTTGCTGAAGCAAACGAACAAGTAAATAATGTATTAAAACAATATAAACGTGGTTTAATAACAGAGGATGAAAGATACAACTCAGTTATCAAAATTTGGGAAAAAGCAACAGATGATGTTACAGAAGCAATGAAAAACAATTTTGAAGACTTAAATCCAGTATATATGATGAGCCAATCTGGAGCCAGAGGTAACTTAAACCAATTAAGACAAATTGCAGGTATGCGTGGTCTTATGGCTAGTACAACTGGTAAAACAGTAGAAATTCCTATTACATCTTCATTCCGTGAGGGTCTAGATGCACTAGAGTACTTCATTTCTGCACACGGTGCTAGAAAAGGTTTAGCAGATACAGCCTTAAGAACAGCCGACTCAGGTTATTTAACAAGAAGATTAGTTGATGTATCTCAAGACATTATAGTTCGTGAAGAAGACTGTGGAACACATGAAGGACTTATTGTAGAAGCAATTAAAGATGGAAATCAAGTAATTGAAAAACTAGAAGAAAGATTAGTTGGAAGATATGCATTAAATGATATAGTTAACCCTGAAACAAAAGAGTTAATTGTTGATACTAACACAATGATTACAGACAAAATTGCTGAACAAATAGTAGCAGCAGGAATTGAAAGAGTAGAAGTACGTTCAGTATTAGGATGCCGTACAAAACATGGTGTATGCCGTAAATGTTATGGTATGGGATTAGCTACTCGTGAAAAAGTAAATATCGGTGAATCTGTTGGTATTATAGCTGCACAATCAATTGGTGAGCCTGGTACACAGCTTACAATGAGAACTATCCACTCTGGTGGTGTTGCAGGTGTAGCAGATATCACACAAGGTCTTCCTAGAGTTGAGGAGCTATTTGAGGCTCGTAAACCAAAGGGACTAGCAGTAATTACAGAAATTGATGGTAAAGTAAAAATAGTTGAAGACAAGAAAAGGAAAGAAATTGTTGTTACTTCTAAGGATGATTCAAAAACATATGCAATACCATTTAGATCTAAATTACGTGTAAGAGAAGGAGACGAAGTAAAAGCCGGAGATGCTTTAATTGAAGGTGCTATAAATCCAAACGAAATATTAGCAATTAAAGGACCAGAAGGAGTATATGAATACTTAATTCAAGAGGTTCAAAAAGTTTATCGTAACCAAGGTGTTGATATCAATGACAAACACATTGAGGTAATTGGTAGACAAATGCTTAAGAAAGTAAGAGTAGAAGATAATGGAGATACAGATATGTTTGCTGGTTCGCTAGTAGATATTCATGAATTTGAAGACAAAAATGAACAAGTAATAGCAGAAGGAAAACGTCCAGCAACAGGAAAACGTATGCTATTAGGTATTACAAAAGCTTCATTAGCTACAGAAAGCTTCTTGTCAGCAGCATCATTCCAAGAAACAACAAGAGTATTAACAGAAGCAGCCGTTAAAGGTAAAGTTGATGACTTAATTGGATTAAAAGAGAATGTTATTATAGGTAAATTGATACCTGCAGGAACAGGACTTCCAATTTATAAAAATACACATATCAATACAGAACAAAATGAAGAAGAGGATGACGAATTAGCTGAATAAAAATAAAACAAACCGTTGATTTCAACGGTTTGTTTTTTGTGGTTTATGCTGCGGGGGATAATCTAAAGATGTGAGAATAGGCAATAGAATTATTGACCTTATATCCAACAACTTCAGCTTCCTCAACAATGGTGAATCCGGATTCGATCCATGAGCATCTGAGAGACTTCAAGAAGTTTCCAGAGACAAATTTGAGACTGTCCGCAGGGACAGAGAACAGAATGTCCAAGGATTCTTTGTCGATTCCGACACTCCAAGGACCAAGCGAAACATGATACTTGCTCATAGAGCTTAAGAAAGCTTGTGTAGCTCGTGTCATTTCTGGAGTCTGGACTGTCAAGAGCCGCTGCTTGACGAGGTTAATACAGTTCAATGTTTAAACCACCTTTTTTTAATTTACTCATAAGAGCATACTATTATTATACCACAATTTACATAATATGTAAAGTGATGTGCTGACAAAAGGCTAGAAATTCATAAAATTAACAAATATACTGGTACAATCATAGATAATGTGATATAATATAGGAACTAAAATTTTAAGGAGGAATCGTATATGGCAAATGCCAAAAACGGCCGGAAAAGAAGACTAAACATTACATTATTAGTCTTTATTATTCTCATAATAGCCGTAATAGTTGAACAACAGCACCAAAAAGAACTGGAAAACCCAAAAATACCAAATGATTATACAGAAGTCAATCTTAGTGGAGAATTAAAGCTTCACATGATAGATGTAGGGCAGGCAGACTGCTTTTTATTTATCCAAGGAGATAAAGCGGCTCTGGTTGATTGTGGGACAAAAACTACAGGAAAAGAAGCAGTTAAATACATAAAAGGTTTAGGTATAACTAAACTTGACTATGTATTTGGAACTCATCCTCATGATGACCACATGGGTGGTATGTATGATATCATAACAAATTTTGAAATTGGCAATATTATCTTGCCAAAGGTAGAAGTTGGGCAAGTAACTACCAACTGGTATATAAAATTAATGAAAGAAATAGCGGATGGTAATTACACAGTAGAGTATTCCAAAACAGGCAATGAATACCAATTGGGCGATGCTACTATGGAAATACTTTGGCAAAGCGAAGGAACACAGAATAATGTCAACAATTATTCAAACATCATAAAAGTCTCTCTTGGAGATATGGATGTTTTGATGACTGGAGATGCAGAAACCGAAATTGAGGAAGAAGTTCTACGATCTGAAGCAGAAATTGATGCAGAAATTCTTAAAGTTGGTCATCATGGAAGTGATACTTCAACCAGTGAGGAATTTTTGAATCAAGTTGATCCGGATTATGGACTCATATCTTGTAAAGTTGGAAACAAATATGGACATCCAACCAAAGGCACAATGGAAAAATTACAACAACGGGAGGTAGAAGTTTATCGGACAGATGAATGTGGAACCGTTATAGCAACTATAACGGCAAAGAATGTGACTTTTAATTCTAAAATTGGTGACTACTTAAGTGGTCCTGAGCTTGAGGAGGTAAAAAAAGCATCATGAAAAGCTATATGACAATTGACCGGATAGAGGGAAAATTCGCAATTTGCGAATTAGAATTTATCTCGACTGAACAGAGCGCAGAAGTAGACTACTGGGAAAGAGACACAGAAATGATAGATGTGCCTACAGTTATGTTGAAAGACCCTGAACAAGGAGACGTATTCATGGTAGAGCATGAGAAAGAAACGCTTTACCGAGTTTATGGCAAAGATAATGAGGAAAAGCGAAGAAGAATTGAAGCATTAAAGGCAATTATGGGATAATATAAATAGGAGAGCTTAATAAGCTCTCCTATTTACTTTCTTTTTGGCTAATAAAATTGACAAAATTGGAGAAAAATAGTACAATAGTATACGTAAAAAAGGAGCTTGTTTTATGAAAAATAATAATAGCAAAAAAATATTTGAAGGGTTGATATCAAGAACTAAAATATATTTAGTTCTAATTGCAATACTTTTAGCTGTAATTTGTATTCTGGATTTACGCTATTTTACCCCTTCAGTTGTTTTATATATACTAATTTTAGCATATACGTATTGGAGTAACCAAAAAAGAAGGATAGAACTTTCAGACCATTTGCAAGATTTAACATTTAATATAGACAAACTTGCTAAAAATACAATGGTTAATTCACCATTTCCATTGGTTATAGCAGAAACAAATGGCAATATGATTTGGAAAAGCAATAAATTTACACAAGAATTTGCAAATATTGATATAAATAATATTTTAGGAGACTTGCTAAAACAAATAAAATTAGAAATTGAGAATAATGAAGAAAGTACAGAGCAAAGCATTCATAAAGAACTAGAAATAGGAAACAAAATATATGAAATACTTGGAAGATATACAAAGTCTAAAGAAGAATATATTTGTACTATTTACTTTATAGACGAAACAAAATGTGTTGAACTAGAAAAAGAATATCATAATTCTCAAATTTGTGTTGGTCTTATTATGATAGACAACTTTGAAGAAGTAAATCAAAGAATTAGTGATGAAGACAAGCCATTATTAACAGCACAAATAGAAAAAACAATATATGATTGGGCATCAGAGTTTCAAGGTTTAGTAGTTAAAGCAGAAAGAGATACTTTTGTATGTATATTTGAACAAAGATATTTAGCAGAACTAGAAGAAAAGAAATTTAATATTCTCGATACAATTAAAGAATTGGAATTATCAGACAAAATACAAATAACTTTGAGTATATCAGTATCAACAGAAGGAGACTCTAATTACCAAAAATATAAATCAGCACAAGCTGGTTTAGACATTGCTTTGGGTAGAGGTGGAGACCAAACTGTAGTAAGAGAAAATGGAAAATATCAATTTTTTGGTGGTAGAACTCAAGAACTTGAAAAAAGAACAAAAGTAAAAGCAAGAATTGTATCACATGCTTTACAAGAACTAATGCAAGAAGCTAAAAATGTTATGATTATGGGACATACTAATGGAGACATAGACTCTATGGGAGCAAGTATGGGACTATATCGTTTAGCAAAAAGCCTAAATGTTGAAGCATATATAGTAAATAATTCTACAGGAATTAGCTTAGAGAACTTTATGGAAGCAGCTAAAGAAGAAAAGGAATACCAAGAAGTAATTATAAATAAAGCAGAAGCTTTATCAAAAATATCTGCAGAAACATTACTAATAATAGTTGATACACATAAAAGAAGCTATGTTGAAGTTCCAGAATTGTTAGAGGAAACAGGTAAAATAGCTATAATAGACCATCATAGAAAAAGTCCAGATTTCATTGAAGAAGCAATTCTTACTTTTCATGAAGTATATGCTTCATCAGCTTGTGAACTTGTAACAGAAATATTAGAATATGCACCAAAAGAGATAGAGTTAACAACTATAGAAGCTGAGGCACTATATGCGGGAATTATGATGGACACTAAAAACTTTACTTTTAAAACAGGTGTTAGAACCTTTGAAGCAGCTGCATATTTAAGAAAATGTGGTATAGACATTATAAGAGTTAAAAAATGGTTCCAAAGTGATTTGAAAACGTATACTAAAATTTCTAAAATAATTGATAATGCAGAAATAATAAATGATACAATAGGAATTTCAATTTATGATGAGAATGATAAGGATGCAAATGTAATTTGTGCAAAAGCAGCAGACGAATTATTAACAATTAGTGATATAACTGCATCATTTGTTATAGGAAAATTGGGAGATAAAGTTTGTATTAGTGGACGTTCAATTGGAGACATAAATGTGCAGATTATTCTAGAAAAACTTGGTGGTGGAGGACATATAACTTTGGCTGGCGCACAAGTTGAGGGACTAAGTATAGGAGAGGTTAAAAATCTTCTTATTGAAAAAATCAATGAGTATTTTGAAGAACAACAAAACTGAAAGGAGAGAGCTAAATGAAGATAATTTTATTACAAGATATAAAAGGTGTAGGTAAAAAAGATGAAGTAATAAATGCAAGTGATGGATATGCAAGAAATTTCTTATTACCTAAAAAAATGGGTGTCGAAGCAAATGCAGAAAATATGAGTAAATTAAAAGCAAAACAAGATTCAAACCAATATAAAAAATCAGTAGAAAAGGAAAAAGCAGAAAAAATTGCTGAAAAGTTGAAAAACATCACTTTAAAAATATCTGTAAAATCAGGAGAAAATCAAAAAATATTTGGTTCAATTACTGCAAAAGAAATTGCAGAAAACTTAAAAGAACAATATAAAATAGAAATTGACAAAAAGAAAATAGACTTAAAAGAACCTATTAAAGTATTGGGAGTAACTACAGTGAGTATTAAACTTTTTGAAGGCGTGGTAGGCTCTTTGAAAGTCCAAGTATTATAAATTTTGAAGATAATCAGCATCTTGCTTTGTCAGAATTCATTTGAAACGCGGTTACATACAAACGTATGCGCCCTTGCCTTTCAAATAAATTCTTTCGCGCAATATACTAATTCTCTTCAAAATTGAGATGAATTAAAAGGAAAGAAGGAAGGAAGCAGAAAATGGAGCTAGGAAAAATTCCACCACACGATATAGAAGCAGAACAAGCCGTTATAGGAAGTATGCTAACAGACAAAGACGCAATTATGTCTGCAGTAGAAACCTTAAAACCAGAAGACTTTTATCGTGAAGATAATAAAATAATTTACGAAGCAGTTTTAAATTTATATAATCGTGCAGACCCTGTGGATATTATAACTTTAAAAACAGAACTTCAGTCTATGAAACAATTAGAAGCAGTTGGTGGATTAGAGTATATTGCACAACTTCCAGATAAAGTTCCAACAACAGCTAATGTAGAACAATACATAAAAATTGTTGAAGAAAAGTCAGCCTTAAGAGCACTTATAAAAACAGCAAATGAGTTAATTAGTTTAGGATATGACCAAACGCAAGATGTAGAAGATATATTAGACTCAGCTGAAAGAAAAATATTTGATGTTATACAAAATAGAAATCAAAAAGGATATTCTGCAATTAAAGACATTCTAGTAGACTCATTTACTCAGTTAGAACAATTATATAACCAAAAACAACACATAACTGGAGTACCTACAGGATTTGCAGATTTAGATTTTATAACTGCAGGACTTCATAAATCAGACCTAGTTATTGTAGCTGCTAGACCTGCTATGGGTAAATCAGCATTTGCATTAAACTTAGCATCAAATGCAGCAGTTAGATATAATACACCTGTTGCTATATTTAGCTTGGAAATGTCAAAAGAGCAAATGACAAATCGTATTCTATGCAGTGAAGCAATGGTAGATAGTAATAAAGTAAGAACTGGTAAAGTAGAAGATGACGACTGGCAAAAATTAGCCGAAGCTTCAGGAAATCTATCACAAGCACAAATATTTATAGATGACACACCAGGTATTTCTGTAATGGAAATACGTGCAAAATGTAGAAAATTGAAGTTAGAAAAAAATATAGGAATGGTTGTAATTGACTATATTCAATTAGTTCAAGGAAGCAATAAAAGAAACGGAAGCCGTGAACAAGAAATTTCTGAAATAAGCCGTTCTTTAAAAATATTAGCAAAAGAAATAAATGTGCCAGTTATAGCACTATCACAACTTTCAAGATCTGTAGAACAAAGACCAGATCATAGACCAATGCTTTCAGATCTACGTGAATCTGGAGCTATTGAGCAAGATGCCGACATAGTTATGTTTTTATATCGTGACGATTATTATAATCCAGATACAGATAAGAAAAATATAGCAGAAGTTATATTGGCAAAACACAGAGGAGGCTCTACAGGAACAGTTGAACTTTTATGGTTAGGAAATTACACAAAATTTGCTAATCTTGATAAGTATAGGGAATAAGTATGTTAAATAAAATATTAAATACAATTAACAAATATAATTTAATACAAAAAGGCGACAAAATCGTTATAGGAGTATCTGGTGGACCTGATTCAATGTGTCTACTAGATTCTTTGTATTGCTTAAAAGAAAAATTAGGTATAGAAATATTTGTAGCACACATAAATCACATGATAAGAGAAGAAGCAGATGAGGAAACCGAATATGTAAAAGAATATTGCAAAAATAAAAATATAAAATGCTATGTAAAAAAAGCAGATGTGGAAAAATTAGCAAAAGAGCAAAAGTTAGGGACAGAAGAAATGGGAAGAAAAATTCGTTATGAATTTTTTAATGAAGTAGCTCAAAAAGAAAATGCAAATAAAATTGCAACAGCACATAATTTAAATGATAATGTTGAAACGGTTTTAATGAATATACTAAGAGGAAGCGGAATATCAGGCTTAAAGGGAATTGAAATTAGTAGAAAAGAAACCAATATAGAATATATAAGACCAATAAGAGAATGTGAAAGACAAGAAATTGAAAAATATTGTGAAGAACAAAACTTAGACCCAAGAATTGATAAAACAAATTTTGAAAGTATATATAATAGAAATAAAATAAGAAATGAAATAATTCCATACTTAAAAAAAGAATTTAACCCTAATGTATTAGAAGGAATAAATAGGTTATCAGATATAGCAAGAGAAGAAGAAGAATATTTTGATAAAGTTATTGCTAAAGAGTATGAAGAATTAAAAATTGGAGAAAATGAAAAAGAGGTTATATTAGACTTAAAAGAATTCAATAAGCTAGAAAAGGTTATAAAATCAAGGATTATTTTATATACTATTAATAAAACAAATGGCAATGTTCAAGGCATTGGAAAAATACATATAGAAGATATTATTAAACTTTGTGAGAATAATATTGGTAATAAATATTTAACACCTAATAAAAATATAAAAATTTTTGTAAAAAAAGGAAAAATTTTTTTTATGGGAAAAATGAACCTTCCGTAGATAAACCGTTGAGGTAGGCTAATTTGCTAAATGAAAGTTTTGTGAAAACACTTGAATTTAAAATCTTAGTATGGTATAGTCTAAATTGTTAAAAAACATAAAGAGGAGGAACAATTTTGAAGAACAGTATAAAAACATTAGCAATGTGGCTAATTATAGGAATAATATTAGTAGTACTTATTAGTTCTATTGTAGAAAATAGAGATAATAAATTAGCTTATTCTGAACTTATTTCTAAAATCGAAGCAGGAGAAGTAAAAGAAATTACATTATCATCTGATGGTGTAAAAGCAGAAGTTAAGCTAAAAAATGAAAACTTTACAAAAGAAGTAAATATCCCAAGTGTGGAAAATTTAATGAATAGCTTGAATGATAGTATGAAAGCAGGAACTGTAAAAGTAACTGAAAAATCAGAATCCATCTGGATGGTAATATTCAGTTTATTAACTCCATTTGGAATACTTATTATATTCTTTATATTCTGGTTCTTACTTATGGGAGGAGCACAAAGTGGAAATGGCGGAGCTGGTGGCAAAACAATGTCATTTGGCAAAAGCCGTGCTAGAATGATTAATCCATCAGACAAAAACAGAGTAACATTTGATGATGTTGCAGGTGTTGACGAAGAAAAAGAAGAATTAGAAGAAATAGTAGAATTCTTAAAAAATCCTAGAAAATTTACAGAGATGGGAGCTAGAATACCAAAAGGTGTTTTATTAGTAGGTCATCCAGGAACAGGTAAAACTCTATTAGCTAAAGCAGTAGCAGGAGAAGCAGGAGTACCATTCTTCTTTATAAGTGGTTCTGACTTCGTAGAAATGTTTGTTGGTGTTGGTGCATCAAGAGTTAGAGACTTGTTTGAAGAAGCAAAGAAAAAAGCCCCATGTATCATATTTATAGACGAAATTGATGCTGTAGGACGTCAAAGAGGTGCTGGTTTAGGTGGAGGACATGATGAAAGAGAGCAAACATTAAACCAATTATTAGTTGAAATGGATGGTTTCTCAGCAAATGAAGGTGTTATAGTATTAGCAGCAACAAACAGACCTGACATATTGGATAAAGCTTTACTAAGACCAGGTAGATTTGATAGACAAATAGTAGTATCAAATCCAGATGTAAAAGCAAGAGAGCAAATATTAGAAGTACACAGCAGAAAGAAAAAATTAGCTGATGATGTAGATTTAAAAACAATAGCTAAAAATACTTCTGGATTCTCAGGAGCAGACCTAGAGAATGTATTAAATGAAGCAGCACTATTAGCAGCTAGAAGAAACTTAAATGAAATAGGAATGCAAGAAGTTGAAGATGCTATGGTAAAAGTTACTATGGGACCTGAAAAACGTACAAGAGTTAGAAGTGAAAAAGAACAAAAGCTAGTTGCTTTCCACGAAGCAGGTCATGCAGTAGTAAGCAGGTTTTTACCAACACAAGATCCAGTACATCAAATTTCTATTGTACCAAGAGGAATGGCTGGTGGATATACAATGTATCGTCCAACAGAAGATAAATCATTTATGTCAAGAACAGAAATGGTTGAAAATATAGTATCATTACTAGGTGGTAGAGTTGCAGAACAATTAGTACTAAATGATATTTCAACAGGCGCAAGTAATGACATCGAAAGAGCAACACAAATTGCTAGAAGCATGGTCACTAAATATGGCATGAGTGAAAGAATAGGAACTATAACATTAGGTTCAAGCCAAGAAGAAGTATTCTTAGGAAGAGATTTTGCTCAAGCTAAAGAATATTCAGAAGAAACAGCAAATTTAATTGACGAAGAAGTAAAAAGCATAATAGACTTCGCGTACAAAAAAGCAGAAGAAATATTAAAAGCTAATATGGAAAAATTAACAAAAGTTGCTAATGTACTTCTTGAAAAAGAAAAAATTGATGGTGACGAATTTGACGAAATATTTAGCGAATAAAAATAAAGCAATAAAAAAATTGAGGTAACCACCTCAATTTTTTTATTGTTTTTATTTTCCTAAAGTTATTTTAACAACTGTGCCTTCTTCTACTTGTGTATTTGCAATAGGATCTTGACTTACTACTGTTCCTGAACCTGTAACACTATAATTTAAATTCAAATTCTTAAGAGCTGACTTTACTTGAGAAAGTGATTTGTTAGTTAAATCTGGTACTTGCTTAGAAACACGAGTATTTTCAGTTTCAGTGTATAGCTTTATAATAGAACCTTTTAATAATTCTGAACCTTTTGTTGGAAATTGCTCTATAACAATTTCTTTAGAACCAGCAGAAGTACTAACTGTAAAACCAGCATTTTCTAAAGTTTTCTTAGCTTCTGCAACAGTTTTGTTTGTGACATTAGGAAGGCTAATAGTTTTACTAGAAGAACTATCACTAGAATTATCAGCAGAAACTTGCATATATGGTAGAATTTCTTTTAACATTTGTGCAGCAACAGGAGCAGCAACTAGGTTTCCACTGTGACCCTTAGAACCAGTTGGATCATATAATGTAACCAATAGGACTATTTCTGGATTTTCAGTTGGACTAATAGCAACAAAAGAAGCTGTATATCCTTCGTCTTTACTGTAATCTGATTCTGAGGTACCTGTTTTACCTGCAATAGAATATCCTTTAATTTTAGCATATTTTCCAGAACCTTCAGATACTACTGTTTCTGCCAAATCCATCATTATATCTGCAGTTTCTTTAGAAATAACTTGTCTTACAGCAGTAGTATCAATTGTAGTAATAGCACCATTATCTGTATTTGTGATTTGTTTTACAAGACGAGGTTTCATTAAAACACCATCATTTGCTATAGTACAAACAGCAGTAATCATTTGAATAGGAGTTATTTTAAATCTTTGACCAAAAGCCATAGTAGCCAATTCAACAGGACCAACATTTTTTAAGTCCCAAAAAATCGAACTAGATTCACCTATTGTATTTATTCCAGTTTTATCAAAAAAACCAAAAGCTTTATAATATTTATAACTTGTAGTAGCGCCTATTTTTTCGCTGATTTGTATAAATGCTGGGTTACATGAAACAGAAAAAGCTTGACGTAAACTTTCATAACCATGTTTGATTCCATATGCACATCTTATTCTTGTTCCATATACTACTTGAGAGCCTTTACAGTAATAGACATTAGCCTTATCTGGTTCAGCTAAATTTTCCTCTAAGGCAATTGAAGCAGTGATAATTTTAAAAACTGAACCAGGCTCATAAGGGTCTGCAATCGCTCTATTACGATATAAACTATTTAAAGTGTTACTTTTTTCCTCAGAAGTAAGCTTGTTCCAATTCTTTTTAGTAATGTGTGATGGCATTTCAAAAGGTGTATTTAAGTTGTAATCTGGATATGTTGCCATTGCCAAAATATCTCCTGTTTTTGGGTCCATTGCTATTACATTACCACCACGAGTACACTTATTATCAATACAAGCTTGTTTTAAATATTTTTCTACAATACTCTGAATATTTGCATCAATTGTTAATGTTAAATCACTACCATTTTCAGCAGGTATATAAGTTTGATTACTATCAGGAATAAATTTTTGAATAGCATCCTGAGCAGTTATTACTCTACCTGCTGTACCAGTTAGTACATCATTCCAAGCAGCTTCTAATCCTTCTATACCCTGATTATCAATATTACAGAATCCCATTAGTGAAGAAGCTAAATTATTATATGGATAATATCTTTTGGCATCTTCATCAATATTTATACCAGAATATACTTTTTCTTTTTCCATCCAAGCTTTAAGTTTATCAACTTTATCTTTTTCTACTTTTCTTACAATAGTAATATAACTTGAATCACTAGAAACTTTTGATAGAGTTTCTTCATAATCTAATTTAAATATATCAGAAAAAGCTTTTGCAACTTTTTCTTTTAAAGTTTGAGTTTTATCTTTGTCGATTACTCCATTTTCTTTTACCACTATAGAAGTTGGAATTATACTTATAGTATCAACTTTGGCACTTATGGCTAAGGCTTTACCAGTTGAATCATAAATAGTGCCTCTACTAGGACTAATTGTACGACTTGTTATAAGTTGGTTATACATTTGCTCTTTTAAGCTAGATCCTTTTATAAATTGAAGATAAGCTAGACGAAGAAGAAGTAATCCCATAAAAATGAACATAACAAACATAGCAATTAGTATTTTTTTTGGCATAGTATATAATTTCTTCATTAGTCCTCCATTTAAATTTTCAATTTTTTTATAATTTTAATTTCATTATATAGTTGGTCAATTACATTCTCACGAACTTTTAATGCTGTTTTATATTCTTCTAAAATCTGACTGTAATTTTCCATATTTTCACCTTGTTGAAATAAAAGAGTCATACCTTCATGATAATAATCTTTCGTTTTTTCTTTATTAGAATTATCGGCTTTTCTCTGATAAGATTGAATTAACTCTAAACGTTTTATTTGTTCTTTTAAATATTCAACATAATCCATTACACAACTAATTTCATATAAAGTATCATCAATAACAACCTTGAATAATTTTTTTAAAATCAATCCATTTATTTTTCCTTCTTTTTCATGTGTATTTAGTTGATCTAAGGCAATAAATCTAGGGTCAGGTTGAGCATCTTTTATAAGATCCTTTAAAGTCTCGGAAATATTAACGTGAGTAGTATATTGCCTTTTTGTAACAAGCGCATCATATTCATCCGCAACACGCACAATTTGAGCACCATAAGGAATATCTTTTTTAGTAATGCCATTAGGATATCCAGAACCATTTAGTGCTTCGTGATGATCTAAGGCAAATAAAGCGTATGGACGAAGATGAGGATCTTTCATACACATATCATAACCAAGAGTAGTGTGTGTTTTTATAACCTCATATTCTTCAGGTGTTAATTTGTCAGGCTTATTTAAAATTTCAGGTGGAATAAATAGTTTACCAATATCATGCAAATATCCACCAATTGTACAATGTACAGTAAAGGAACTTTTGCATCTTAAATACTCACAAATTCTACAACATAAATTTGCAACATTTTCACTGTGTTTTCTAGTAAAAGGATCAAGTTTTCCTAAAACGTCTAATTGATAGCGCATAATTTGGTCTAAATTATATGCTTTTAAATTTAACGGACTATAAAAATCAAATTTTTGTTCAAACATGTAATTCTCCTTAAAATCTTTTGTAACTAAATTAATAATACTACAAAATACAATAAAAGGCAACAAAAAATTGTATTAATATGTTATAATAACAACAAGGTGATAATTATGGAATTTTTCGATGTAGTAGATAAAAATAGAAATAAACTAAATTATAAAAAAGCACGTGGTGAAAGCTTGCAGGATAATGAATACAATATGGGAGCTGAAATGTGGATTATAAACAACAATAAACTACTAATGACTCAAAGAAGTGTACAAAAAACACATTCAGGTGGATGGGAAGTGCCTGGAGGATGTTGCCAAGCTGGAGAAACAACAGAAGACACAATTAAAAGGGAAATAAAGGAAGAAATAGGCATAAAATTTGAACAAGATGAATTTGTTTTAGTAGGAGCTCAACTATATAAAAAACAATTTGTAGATATTTTTAAAACACAAAAGAAAATTTATATAAGAGATATTAAATTACAATTAGAAGAAGTTCAAAATGTGAAATTTGTTGGTAGAGATGAATTTTATAAAATGATAGAAAACGATGAAATGGTTCCTTCTGTTATACAAAGATATAATCTAATTAAAGACAAACTAGAACTTGACTGGTAGGGGCGCAAGTTGTGATTTAGGTGACTTTTGACCCCGTCCCGAAAGTCACCTAAAAAGTCGATAAAAATTTAAGAAAAGTATTGAAAATAAAAAAGTGTTATGATACTATAATTACAGAAAAAATCTAAAAAAATCTAAGGAAAAAGGTATAGAAAGAGGCACAAGTTATGAAAAAAGTTGAAACTCCTGCGAGAGTAGAGAGAGAGAGAGAGAGAGAGCTACAACTTTAATAAATAACAAACAAGCTAAGAAATTAGCTTTATTAAGCATATTAAGGGCAAGCACTAAGCATGAAAATGTTTAGAGGGCTTGTCCTTTTTGTGCCCAAAAATATCTACTTAAAGTGTACTTTTTAGGCTAAAAACTTGAAGGAGGTTGATGTAAAACAAATTTTAATATTGATTCATGAAGTTCAAAAAATAAAAGGAAAGGCTATGATAGGAAAAAATCATATAAAAGGTGAGAAAGAAAAATGAAAACAAAAAACAAAAGAAATTATTTAAAGGAAAGAGGTATTACTTTAATTGCATTAGTAGTAACTATTGTAGTACTTTTAATCTTAGCAGGAGTAAGTGTAAATGCCCTATTTGGAGATAGTGGAATAATAAAAAAGGCACAAGATGCACAAGGAACAATGAATAAAGCACAAGATAATGATAAAATATCTGTATTATTAACAGAATGGGAAATAGAAAAAGTAGCAAAAGGAATAAGCTTTGAACAATTTATGAAAAAAAAATTTGGAGAAGATAAAGTAACAGTAGTTAATGAAAATGAAGTAATAGTGACCACAGAAAGTGGAAATCGATACAGAATAAAAACAGATGGAACAATAACAAGTACAAAAGGAATAAGTATAAATAAAAGTAATTTAATATTAGAACTAGAAGAAGGAAAAACAGTAACAGAAACATTAACAGCAAGTTTAAGTGAAATAACAGGAGAAATAACATGGAGCAATAGTGATAATACAAAAGCAGAAATCAGCTCAACAAAAGGAACAAGTATAACAGTAACAGCAAAAGCAATTGGAACAACAACGATAACAGCAACTTGTGGAGAATATACAGCAACATGTAAAGTAACAGTAAAAGAAGCAATGCCAATAGGAAGTTATATTCAATATAATGTGCCATATACAGATATGTATTCAGGAATAGAATATACAGCAAATAATGGCTGGAGATATTTAGGAAAAGATGATGCGGGAAACCAACTAATAGTAAGTACAGGAATCCCAGCAATATTGTATTACAGTTATAGTTCTAATAAAGGAAATACCGCAGATGGAGGAGCAAATAGCTGGTGGGCAACAAAAGCAGAAATCAGCACAACAACAGATACATTATATAAAACAGATAAAGGCTATGACTATGATACAAATAATGGTGAACCAAATAAGTATATAACTTATGGTTTAAGATATAAATTTGAAAATATACCATTTACATATCGAGCAAGTGGAACACATGCAAGTACAGCAAATACAGGAATATTTAGAAAAGTAGGAAATACAACAAATGGAACAAATATAAGCTTAAATTTCAAAGCAAGTGGAGTAAATGTAGTAGATGTACATAACTTAACACTAGCAGAATTAAATAGAGCAACAAGCAAAGCAAGTGGAACATCTAGAGCAGATTCATCTACAAATTCAGGCTTTAAAGATTTAACAGGAACAGCTTTAGGATTATTTGATATGCAAAAATTGGACGGAGATACACAAAATTACTACTATTGGTTGGCCTCTCCTTATACTGACACCAGAACCGAAGCGTACTTTGTGCCATTCAACGGCAGCGGCGTTGGCACCAGCATTAATGAATTTGGTAAGAGTGGCATTGGCGTTCGTCCGGTAGTTTCTCTACCATCTAGTGTCAATTTGACAGTTGTAGAATAGAAAAAAGTATGACTTCAAGAAGTTAACATAAAATAAATTTGTAACTTTTGGGATAACTTGGGGGATGGGTGTTTATATGATAATAAAAATGTAGTTTTTTCAACTTAAAATGTAGGAAAACCTACATTTTTTCTTTTACTTAAATAAATGAAACGTCAAGTAAAAAAGTAAGTACAACTTTGTAGCAATAAATGAAATTAAAACTTGACTGGTAGAGCTTGCAAAAATGTGATAAAATTTATATAATATAAAAAAACAAAAGGGGTAAAAAATGAAAAGTCAAAAAGGATTAACATTAGCAGGAACAATATTTTTTGTATTAATAATTGCATTCATAGTATTTGGAGTTGTATATTATGTGAGAATGCAAACAACAAAAGAAGAGTTAGAAGATATGAAAACAGACTTACTATTAGTACAGGCAAAAGTTAAAAAAATATCATCAGATTATATATTAGAAAAGAAAGATGAAATATTAATAGGAACTAAACTTGCCGACCTTAAAGATGAACCAGCAATACAAGAGTTCTTAAATCAAAATTCAATTGATACTGAAGAAAAAGATAAAAGGTATTATGCTATAAATCAACAAAATTTAAATGAAATGGGGTTGCCACAAGTTAAACTAGAAGAAAATGCATATTATGTTGTTGAATACACAGATGGAGCAGTATATTATACAAAAGGATATGAATTAGCAGGAAGTAGTTATTATGATATAGATAATATTGAAGGATTAAAATTGGAGCAATAGAATGAAGGAAAAAGAGTTAGAGAGATTAACAAATTTAAAAAAAGTAGAAGAAGAGTTATATAATGAAAAAGGCTTAAAAGCAATTGCCGGAATAGATGAAGCTGGAAGAGGACCTTTAGCAGGACCAGTTGTAGTAGCATGTGCTTTAATGCCAAAAACTTCAATGATAGAAGGAGTTAATGATTCTAAAAAAATATCTGAGAAAAAAAGAGAGCAGCTATATGAACAAATAACTAGTGAGGCAATTAGTTATGGAATAGGAATTATCGACCAAAAGGAAATTGATGAAATAAATATATTACAAGCAACTAAAAAGGGTTTAACAACAGCAATAAAAGATATGGAAGCTAAATTAGCAGAAAAGCCAGAACTTGAAATTACAAAACCAGATGCAATTTTGGTAGATGCACTAACTAAAATTGATACAGATGGAATACCATATAAATCAATTATTCATGGAGATGCAATTAGTTATTCAATAGCATGTGCATCAATTATTGCAAAAGTAACAAGGGACAGAATAATGAGACAATGGGATGAAATATATCCTCAATATGGTTTTGCTAAACATAAAGGGTATGGAACAGCTGCACATATAAAGGCTATAAAAGAATATGGACCTTGTACTTTACATAGGGCCAGTTTTATTAAGAATTTTATATAAAAGGATGAAATTAAAATGAATATTTTAGAGATTATAGCTAAAAAAAGAGATAAACAAAAGTTAAGTAAAGAAGAAATAGAATATTTTGTACAAAATTATACAAATGGAAATATACCAGATTATCAGGCGTCTGCTTTAACAATGGCAATTTACTTAAATGGAATGGACGAAGAGGAAACAACAAACTTAACCTTAGCAATGGCACATTCTGGAGATATTCTAGATTTATCAGAATTGGGAACAGTAGTTGATAAACATAGCACAGGAGGAATTGGCGATAAAGTAACGCTAATTTTAGCACCAATAATTGCATCACTTGATATTCCAGTAGCAAAAATGTCAGGAAGAGGATTAGGATATACAGGTGGAACAATAGACAAGTTAGAATCAATACCAGGATATAACACAAGCCTTACAATAGACCAATTTATTCAAAATGTAAAAGAAATAGGAATAGCTTTAATGGGTCAAACATTAAACTTGGCTCCAGCAGATAAAAAGTTATATGCCTTAAGAGATACTACATCAACAACTGAGAGTATTCCACTTATTGCATCAAGCATAATGAGCAAAAAAATAGCAGCAGGTGCAAATAAAATAGTTCTTGATGTTACATGTGGAAGCGGAGCATTTATGAAAGATTTAGATAATGCCACAAAACTTGCTGAAACAATGAAAAAAATAGGCGAATTAGCTAACAAAGAAACAGTTTGTGTTATTACAAGTATGGAAGAACCTTTGGGAAAAGCTGTAGGAAATTCATTAGAAGTAATTGAAGCAATAGAATTCTTAAAAGGAAATATGCAACCAGATGTAGAAGAGGTAATATTAACACTAGGTGCGTATATGATAAAACTTGCAGGACAAGGAAATGACATAGAAGAAAACAAACAAAAGATGTTAGAGCAAATTAAAAATGGAAAAGCATTTGCAAAACTAGAACAGTGGATACAAAAACAAGGTGGAGCCATTAGCTATTTAGAAGATGTAGAAAAATTTGAAAAGGCAAAGTTTGTGGTTCCAGTTATTTCTAACAGAAGCGGATATGTAAAAGAACTTTTAGCTCAAGAAATAGGAAAAGCATCAATGAATTTAGGAGCTGGAAGAAAGAAAAAAGAAGATAATATAGACTTTTCTGTTGGAATTGTGTTAGAAAAGAAAATAGGGGACAAAGTTGAAAATGGAGATGTCCTAGCATATGTTCATGCAAATGATGAAAAACTAGGAAATGAAATAGCAAAAGATGTACTTAATGCATATACAATAACTAATGAAACAGTAAGTAAAAAACAAGATATTTTAAAAATAGTGTAGTAAAAAATAATAGGGACAGAAAGTTTTGGAACGTTTGAAAAATTTAATAAAGGTGTTGATATAATGACTATATCAACACCTTTGTTTTATAAAGATATATTTTTATTTATAAATTCATTAAACTGCTCATTAGCTAAAAATCTATTTAAATTCTTATCAGAAATTCCAGTATTTGAAGCAATATCATTCATATTTAAATTAGCATTGGGATTTTCTTCAATAAAATTTTCTAATCTATTCATTTCAAACTTATCTCTTTGAAGGCAATTAGGACAAGTATCTCCTTCGGCCATAAAGAAACCACCACAACGACTACATCTATTAAAATTCATAACAACTACCTCCATTCATTTGTAAACAAAAATATTATACCACAAACTTTGACAAAAAACTACAAAAAATAAAAAAATAGTGAACACTTTTACATGTTCACTATTTTGCCAGCAATGCTTTGAATTTTAGTTGAGCTTTACATCCTTAGAAATTGTTCCTTCAGGCACATAAAAAATGTATTTATAGTTTGTTTGACCTAAAGCAAATGTCCAAATAGAACGTTTAGCTTTTTGACTATATTCCCTAATAACGGGAGTAGTACAATTAGGGTCTTCAATTTCTTCTACATTTTCGTCAACTAAGGTTTGGGTTTTGTATTCTTTGGAAGTTGTAGTACCAAAGTCTGAATCAATTTCATATCTGTAGGTATAGGTATTGTCAGCAGTAAGAGATACATATATAAAACCTTTACTGCCAGAAGCTAAACCATTAGATAAAGAGACTAATTCGATTTCCTCTGCAAGTTCCCAATCCTTATATCCACTTACTGGTAAAAACAAACCGAGCACAATTGCAGCAACAAGGATTAAGGCAAAAAAACTTGATGAAGAGTCAAAAGAAATATTTGAGTGGGGATGTATTACCAAAAGAAACTCAAGTAATAATACTAAAACAACACCTAAAATAATTATAAGCATAACTTCTCCTTTCTTAATCAAGAAAAAATGTGAGGTTTCTAAGCTGGCATTAGAAACCATGAAGTTATTATGTAGTCTATTATACTATAATAGTACTAAAAAATCAATTAATTATAGATATTTCGAGTAACCATGAAAATTAACATACAAAATTTTACTATAAAAATTCACAAAAAGTGTTGCAATTGCAACACTTTTTTGGTATAATTAAATGCGTTGAAAAATACACACATATTGTTAGCATAAAAAGAGTGCTTGTATACACAAGTTTTTTTATGTGATTGAAGCAGTATGGAGGAAAAACTAAAAGGAGGAAAGAAAAATGGCAGTAGTTGCAATGAAACAATTACTAGAAGCTGGTGTTCACTTTGGACATCAAACAAGAAGATGGGATCCTAAAATGGCTGAATACATATTCCAAGCTAGAAATGGTATCCATATCATCGACTTACAAAAAACATCTAAAAAATTAGATGAAGCTTATGCTTTCTTAAAAGAACAAGCAGAAGCAGGAAAAACAGTTCTATTTGTAGGAACTAAAAAACAAGCACAAGAATGTGTTAAAGAAGCTGCAGAAAAATGCGGTATGTACTATGTAAATCAAAGATGGTTAGGTGGTACATTAACTAACTTCTCAACAATTAGAAAAAGAATTGGAAGATTACTAGAACTTGAAAAAATGCAAGAAGACGGTACTTTCGAAGTTTTACCTAAAAAAGAAGTTATATTATTAAAGAAAGAAATGGAAAAACTAGAGAAAAACTTAGGTGGTATTAAAGAAATGACTGAAGTACCAGGAGTTATGTTTATAGTTGATCCTAAAAAAGAAAAAATAGGAATTCTAGAAGCTAGAAAATTAGGAATTCCAGTAATCGGTTTAGTAGATACTAACTGTAATCCACAAGATGTAGATTACGCAATTCCAGGAAATGACGATGCTATTAGAGCAGTTAAATTAATTGCAGATTGCATGGCAAATGCAGTTATCGAAGGAAAACAAGGTGAATCTATGGAAGCTGTAGAAGAAGCTATGGAAGTTGAAGAAGTAGCAGAACCTACAGATATGGAAGAAGTAGTTGCTAGCGAAGAAGTTGAAGAACCTAAAAAAGCTAAAAGAACAAAAAAAGTAGCTGAGGAAGCTGAAGCTACAGAAGAAACAGCAGAAGTAGAAAAGCCAAAAAGAACAAGAAAAAAAGCTACTACAGAAGAAGTAGCAGAATAATATAAATATTATTTTAAGAAGGATGTACTTATTCTTAAAAAGTACATCCTTTAATCAAAAAAAGGAGGATTTTTTATGATTACTGCAGAACAAGTAAAAGAGTTAAGAGAAAAAACAGGTGCAGGAATGATGGACTGCAAAAAAGTATTAACAGAAACTAATGGAGATGAAGAAAAAGCAATTGAACTTTTACGTGAAAGAGGAATTGCAAAAGCTGCTAAAAAATCAGATAGAATCGCAGCAGAAGGTTTAGTTACAACATATGTAACAGATGACAAAAAAATAGGTGTTGTAGTTGAAGTTAATGCAGAAACAGACTTCGTTGCTAAAAACGAAGAATTTAGAAGCTTTGTAGCAGATGTTGCAAAACAAGTTGCTGAAAAAAATCCAGCTACAGTAGAAGAGTTATTAGAACAACCTTCAATTGTAGAACCAGATAAAACAGTTAAAGATGTATTAACAAATAAAATTGCTACAATTGGTGAAAATATGTCAATTCGTAGATTTGAAAGATTTGAATCAAATGGATTAGTAGAAAGCTACATTCATGGAGACGGAAAAATCGGTGTTCTAGTTGAATTAGAAGGTGGAGACAGCACATTAGCAAAAGATATTTGTATGCAAATAGCTGCCGCTAAACCAGAATACTTAGACAGAGAAAGTGTTCCAGCTGACAGGGTAGCACATGAAATGGAAATTTTAAAAGCACAAGCTGTTAATGAAGGAAAACCAGAAGCAGTTGCTGAAAAAATAGTACAAGGTAGAATTGGAAAATTCTATGGAGAAATTTGTTTAGTAGAGCAAGACTTCGTAAAAGATCCAGACCAAAAAGTTGGAAAATTAGTTGAATCTAAAGGAGCTAAAGTAGTTAGATTTGCTAGATTTGAAAAAGGTGAAGGACTACAAAAAAGAGAAGAAAACTTTGCAGAAGAAGTTGCAAAACAAATCAATGGATAGAGTATAAGAGGTGATTGAAAAAATCACTTCTTTTTTATAGTTTACTTGTTTATATACGGTAAATTTGATATAATGCGAATATATAAAAAAGGTTGGTGGTAAAATGATTTTAAAAATTATTACTTTCAATGTTGCACATGGAAGAGGAATGGATGGAAAAGTTGATTTGCAAAGACAGGCAGAAGTAATTAAAGAATATAAACCAGATATTGTGTTTTTGCAAGAAGTAGATATGTACACCAAAAGAGCAGGAGATATGAACCAAATTAGAGAATTTAGCAAAGCTATTGGTTTATATTATTGTTCAATGGAAAGCAATATAACTTTAGAAGATGGCTATTATGGAGATGGAATAATTAGTAGATTTCCAATTTCATTTTCAACAAATTACTTAATGCCACTTACAGATATGAATCATGAGCAAAGAGGAATTTTGTGTAATAGAATATCATTTGGAACAACCAAAATAAATTTATTCTCAGTGCATTTATCTACATATCAAGATGAGAGAATATTAGCAGCAAAAGAAATAAATAGAATAATGAAAAAAATAGATTCAAATGAATTAATTATAATGGGTGGAGACTTTAATGTAGGAGTTACAAGACTTGGAAAGGGAAAATATACTTTTGAAAAAGCAGAAACTTATGAGGAATATGAGATACTAAAAAAACAATTAGAGCAATTACCAAATAAAAAAGACACATGGTTTTCAGAACTTGGAAAAGGCTGTATTGATACTATTTTTTATTCAAAAGGAATTAGATTAAATAAGTATGAAACAATAAATGTAAATGGAGTATCTGATCATGATGCTGTTTTTGCAGAATTTGATATTTAAAAGTGAGGAGATTTAAATAAATGAAGGACAAGTTAAAAATGAAATTTAATGTATTGGCTGTATTTTGCATTTTAATATTTTGTTTTGCTTTAACACCAATTACATTTCAAAATGATACATATTATACTATAAAAATAGGTGAGCACATTGTACAAACAGGGGAAATAGACATGCAAGACCCATTTTCATGGCATGAAGACCTACCATATACATATAATCACTGGTTATATGATGTTAGTACTTACTTAGTGTATGATTTTGGCGAGAATATAGGAATTGGTGGATTCTGTTCTCTATATATTGCAACTATTATACTTTGTATGATACTTGGGTTAGTAATTTATTTTGCATCATGTAAATTGTGCAAAAATCAATTTGTATCATTTTTTGTTACAATGGCAACAATGTATCTATTAAAAAATTTCATTGCTGCTAGAGCACAGTTAGTAACATTTATATTATTTGCATTAACCATATTATTTATAGAACAATTTATAAGTACAAAAAAGAAAAGATATGCTGTTTATTTAGTTATAATTCCAATATTAATAGCTAACTTACATTGCGCAGTATGGCCATTTTACTTTGTATTGTATTTACCATATGTTGTAGAATATTTATTAGCAGTTTTAGTAGAAGTACAATTATATTACTGGTTTGCTATTAAATGGAATGAATTTAAAATAAAGAAATTAACTAAAAAAGGTAAACTTGATGAAATTGGACAATATCAAGAGAAAATTGCGCATTTGCAATTAGATAAAGAAAATGCAGCACAAGCTAGAAAAGAAAGAGAGAAAAAATCATATAAGGTTATCTTCAAAAAAGAGCCTATGGTAAAGTGGCTTATACTTATTATGATTATTTGCGCATTTACAGGTTTGTTAACACCAATAGGTGATACACCATATACTTTGTTACCAAAATTAATGCAAGGAAATACGACGCAAAATATTAGTGAACATCAACCATTAACTTTAATAAATAACAAAGAAATGTTAACTGTATTTGCAGTGTTTATAATATTCTTAATATTTACAGATACCAAAGCTACCTTAAGAGACTTTTTTATGTTAGCAGGACTTACTCTGTTAACCCTTATGACGAGAAGACAAGCATCAATGTTTGTTATAATATGTGGCTTTATATTTGCTAAGATGGTTGCAAGCTTTTTTGCCAAATATGATAAAGATGGAACCAAAAAGATTATGCAAGGTATGACATCATTACTAGGAAAAGTATTTACAATTTTGCTTGTTATACTTGTAAGTTTTATGATATATAAAGGCAAAATGGGTGATAAATTTGTAAATGAAAAAACATATCCAGTAGAAGCAGCAAATTATATTTTAGAAAATCTAGACATAGAAAATATGCATCTATTTAACGAATATAATTATGGAAGTTACTTACTATATAGAGGAATACCAGTATTTATAGATTCAAGAGCAGACTTATATGCACCTGAGTTTAATGGAACAAAAAATAAAGATGGAAAATATGAAGGAAGAGATATTTTTACTGATTATATAAATACTTCAAATGGCAGTAAATACTATGAAGATACATTTGAAAAATATGATGTAACACATGTAATCTTGAGAAAAAATACAAAATTAAAAATGCTTTTATCAAAAGATAAAAATTATAACGAAATATATCAAGATGATAATTTTATAATATATGAAAGACTATCAAAATAAAAGGAGAAAACATTGAAAATTATTGTACAAGGAGAAGCAGAAAGACTAGATAAATATATTAGTAAACAAAAAGTAGAAATATCTAGAGCGATGATACAAAAGCTTATTGAGGATAATCAAATATTAGTAAATGATAAACCTCAAAAAGCTTCATATAAAGTACAAGCTGGAGATGAAATTATAATAAACATACCAGAGGCTAAAGAAACTGATTTAAAATCGCAAGATATTCCACTTGATGTTATATATGAAGATGAGGACATTTTAGTAGTAAATAAACCAAAAGGTATGGTAGTACACCCAGCAGTAGGAAACCCAGATGGAACGTTAGTAAATGCGGTTATGGCCCATTGCAAAGGTAACTTATCTGGAATTGGTGGGGAACTTAGACCAGGTATTGTACACAGACTTGACAAAGATACTTCAGGACTAATAATTGTTGCAAAAAATGATAAAGCTCATATAAATTTGAGCGAACAAATTCAAAATAGAGAAGTGAAAAAAATTTATTTAGCATTAGTTCGAGGAGTTATTCCAGAGAATGAGGCGACTATAAATATGCCAATAGCAAGAAGCACAAAGGATAGAAAGAAAATGGCAGTTGATAAAAAAGGAAAAGTAGCTATTACGCATTTTAAAGTATTAGAAAGATTTGAAAAATATACATACCTAGAAGTTGCCATAGAGACAGGGAGAACACATCAAATTAGAGTGCATATGGCAGAGATAGGACATCCTGTGGTAGGTGATTATACATATTCAAATGGTAAGAATGAATTTAATATTCAAGGCCAAATGCTACACGCTAAAAGCCTAGAATTTAAACACCCTATAACAGGAAAACAAATGCATTTGGAAGCACCATTGCCAGAATACTTTACGGAAATTTTAAATAGATTAAAACAGGAGTAAAAATGGAAGAAAGATTACAAAAATTTTTGGCGAATCAAGGAATTTGCTCTAGAAGAAAAGCAGAAGAATATATTTTAGCAGGTAAAGTAAAAGTAAATGGACAAGTTGTAACAGAGCTTGGAACTAAAATAAATCCTGAAAAAGATAAAATAGAATATAATGACAAACTAGTTGAAACTGATGTAAAAAAGGTATATATATTACTTAATAAGCCTATAGGGTATGTTAGTACAGTAAAAGATCAATTTAATAGGCCAACAGTAATGGAACTTTTAAAAAGGGTTAAAGAAAGTGTAGTACCTGTTGGAAGACTTGATATGTATACCTCGGGAGCTTTGATATTAAGCAATGATGGAGATTTTATATATCAAGTTACACATCCAAAACATGAAATAAATAAAACATATCAAGTAACTGTAAAAGGAAAAATTACTAACGAAGAAGTAGAAAATTTAAGAAATGGTGTAGATATAGGTGGCTATATAACAAAGTCTGCACAAGTTAGAATAATGAAAGTAGATGAAGAAAAAAATATTTCCAGAATAGAAATTACAATACATGAGGGAAAGAATAGACAAGTAAGAAGAATGTGTGAAGCAATAGGAAAAAAAGTACTAGCTTTACATAGAAGCAAAATTGGAGATATTGGAGTAAAAGATTTAAAATTAGGAGAGTTTAGATATTTAACTAATAAAGAAGTAAAACAAATATTAACATAATTTTGACTAAATTTAAAATATGTGTTAATATATTAACAGTTGTTGATACTGGTTGTATGAACAATTATATAGCAAACTACTATGCGTATACCTATTGGCTATGCTTAATAAAATTTTTTAATCTTTATTAAAGATTAGAAGGAGGAGTAAAATGGTAAAAGATAATGAGATAAAGGCAACTGTATCGCCTTTTGCAATTAGAGAAGGAGAATTAAAGGTATTTGATGGTAAAGATGGATATATTTCTATGAACCAAATTATACATAGAATAAACATAGGACATATTTCAGATATACACTTTGCCATTATTGAATTAGTAAACGAATTTGAATTTATGACATCAAGACAATTGCTACAAATGTTAGAATGGAAAGGAATAGAAGTAGGATCACAAGACAAGCTAAACAATAAGTTAGAACAATTGGTAAAAACTAAAATATTAACTAGATATTATTTTAATTCAGAAGATGGAAAGGGAATTTATAGAATTTATTGCTTAGAGAAAATGGGAAAATACTTATTGAATTCTCGTGGAACTGAATGTAAATGGCAACCAACAGACAACACAAAACCAGTTGCAATGATAAAGAAAAGACTGGCAGGAAATCAAACTTTAATAGCATATTTAAGAAAGGTAAAAGCTTTTGAGTCATATATACCAAAGCCAAGTTTTACTGCTAAACAAGCAGGAAAAGTATTTAAGGCAAGTGGTGGAAGTGTAAAATTAACTAAGAACAATAAATCTTTAGAATTTGTATTTGAAGTAATTAGAAGAGAAGATGACTGGGAGAAAAAGTTAGTTGATAAAATGAAATTATATAAAGACTTTTACGAAAACTTCCAAGCAGGTGATTCAGGATATATGAATTTACCACAATTAATAATAATATGTGAAGATGATAAACATATGGCAGAAACATTTAAAGCAATAGTTATGAATAAAGTAGAAATTTCTAATATAAGATTATACTTCACTACGGATTTAAGACAAAATGAAGAGACTCTAGAAAAAACATTAGTACAATTTGTAGTAGACTCAGAAACAAAAAAATATAAGATGGAAAATATTGAAGTCAAATTATTAGGAATATAATAAAAAAATAACACTCTTTTTATAGAGTGTTATTTTTTTAATTTGTTTTCTTTTTGTTTTTGAAGTTAACTACAATTGCTTCTTCATTATCAAATAAATATTTAGAATCTGAAGTATCTGTTTGAATTGGATCAACTTCACGGTCTACATCATAATTATCATTGCTTGCAGTAACAGTTGCATAATCAACTTTTTTCTTATTTAGAGCTTTTCTAGCAGCAGATTCTGGGTCTAGCAAGCTACCTCCAAATTTTGTAAAGTTATATGTTTTAACCTTTTGAACATCCTTATACTTAGCTTCCATGAAATCAACTTTACCTTTATTGACAGCGCTTTTTCCACCTAAGTCTTTAACCTTGTAAATAACTTGCTTTCCTTTCAATGCCATTATTTTACCTTTTGCAAAATTAGCTTTCCACTTGTATTCGATATTACCTTTCTTAGGATCATATTCAGTCTTGTCAGCATTATAAGTATTATTAAATGTCCATTCTCTCTTATCTTGCATTGCTGTTTCCCACCATGCAACATCTTCTGGAGTTGCATTACCAAAGATTAATTTATTAACTGTATTTGATAAAATTAAGTTTTTGTAATAATCTCCTCTAGGGTCAGCAGATAAGTCACCTTTTAATTGTGTTAAGTTTTGAGAATCTAACACGGTTGCAACATTGTATTTTCTATATAATGTATAAATAGGTTCTGTTGCTTTACAAATGTATGCAGGGAAGTCATCTATATATAAGAAATGAGGAATACGAGTACTGTCATTTCCTGGTCTAGCAAGAATTGCTTGTTGCATTAACAATAAGAAAAATAAACCAAAAGCTTTATGAGCAGTTTCGCCTAAGTCTCCTCTACGAGTACATAGTAAAGTAACTTGACCTTCTGATAATATTTTTTCATAATCCAAGTTATTTGAACGATTACACAATATTGCTTTTACACCAGGATAACGTAGTAAGTTATCAATCTCAGCAGAAGCAGTTGTTGTAGAACGTTTTGCATTTAATAAGTTTGAACTATCTGGGTAAAAATTATTTTCAAAATATCTAATTAAAATACGATATTTTTCAGCAAATTCTGGAATTTGTTTCATTTTTTCTACATAGTCTACTACTAAGTCGAAGTCTGTAAGTAAATCTAATACATCTTCTAAGTTAGGTAACAAGCCTTCATGTTCTAATGGATACATTTCTTTTAACAAAATAGATATATTTTCAATTACTTGGACAGCTTCATTTTCTCTAAATGCAAGTTCTGTATCTGGTCTACTGTGTAAGTATAAACCTTTTAAAACTGAAGAAACTGCAAGTCCTGTTTTGATAGGATCCTTATATACGAATGGGTTTAATCCAGGTGAGTCTGCACGATTTGGATCTACTATATTAACAGGAATATGGAAGTTTTCAGCAACTTTAGCAATTTTTGATACTGACTCAATTTCAGCTGAAACATAAGTAATACCCATATTACGATAAATAATTTTACTACCTGAACTTGAAATTATCATTTTCTTCATATAGTTTTTATATGTATCTAATTTTTCCTCTTTTGGAATTAACATATCCAATGAGAAATTTTCGTTTATATAATCGTTATCATATGGACAGTTTAAACTAGCCAACCCAGTTCTTAATGCTGTAAATCCCATTTCTTTAGATACTTCTTTAAAAAATGATTTTCTTTCAATATCTCTTGCAAGCATTGGTTCATAAACCATTGTTGTTTTACCAGAACCAGAAACGCCAACTACTAATAAAGATTCATAACGTTTCTTTTCCGGTATGCAAACATCTTCACCACTTTCACTATCTACACATACTTTTACTTCACAAGTATAAACACCATGAGCTTCTTTATCAGATGTTAATTTAATTCCACCATAATCAAAAATTGAATCACGAATATCTTTAACATCATTAATACTAAAGATAAGCCATTTAAGTACTTTATAGAAAGTAACAAGTGGAAGATATACTCCTAAAGCAGTAAATGCTGGTTTAAATAAATAGAAGAAATCTCTTGCAAGTTCTGGATAATTTGGTAGTGATAATAAGTTTATCCAAATTATTTGATTTAACCATTGTACTACTGCAGATAAAACCAAAATATAAAAGCAGACTATAAAAGCATGGAAAAATCTTAACTTATTAACGTCAGCCTTAGCAAATTTTGAAGAACCTGAAAAGAAGAATGCAAATGCTAAACAAGCAAATGCGAAAAAGTACTTAATAGGTCCCCAATAACTAAAGCCAACACCTGTAAAAATTATAAATAATAATTCCATCAATCTGTCGACTATTATATATGCAGATATAAGTGTTAAAATATATGTCATAAATGTGTTTCTATCTGTTTTTAAAACTTTTAAAAATTTATCAAAGAGTTTCAAAAAATTCACCGCTTTCATTTTCAAATCTATACTACTATATTATCCTATAAAATCGCGAAAATTACAAGAGTTTTTGCGAAAAATGTAGAAAAAATCGCAAATTTTCTTCTTGATATATATTCATAAATACCAAATCTTTTTCGTATGTATTAAAGAGAAAAAAGGAGTTTATATGAAAAAGAAAAAAGAAGGATTTATGAAAGGTGTTTTGTTTTTAATGATTTCTCAGGTCTTAATCAAAGCACTCGGACTTATATATAAACTATATTTAACAAATAGAGAAGGATTTGGAGACAAAGGAAATGGTATATACAGCAGTGGATTTCAAGTATATGCTTTATTTTTAACAATATCTTCAGTTGGTATACCGGGAGCTTTATCAAAACTTGTTTCAGAGAGAGTTGCAGTTGGAGATACTAAAGGTGCACATAGAATTTTCAAAATAGCCTTTGTAACCTTTGGTTTGATAGGATTTTTGAGTAGTGCAATATTATTTTGTGGGGCAGAATATATATCAAAGGTTATTTTACAAATTCCAGAAGCAGAGCTTACTCTTGTGGCACTATCGCCATCAATATTCTTTGTAGCAATATCTTGTGTAATTAAAGGATATTTTACAGGAAGACAAAATTTAAAAGTTACAGCAGATGCACACACTTTAGAGCAATTTTTTAAAACAGTGCTTTCTGTAATAATTGTAGAATTTATTGCTATGACTACAGGTACAGACACAGTTATAATGGCAGCTGGAGCCAATTTGGCTACTACTTTGGCTACAATTTTATGTTTCTTCTATTTATATAAGTATTATGCAAAAATGAGGAAAGAAATAGCTTGGGAGCTAAAAAGAAGTACCAAATATAAAAGAACTAGAGTTATAAAAACAATAAAACAAATACTATCAGTTTCTATACCTATGTCAATGAGTGCAATTCTAGCGTCAGTGAATAAAAATATTGATTCATTAACAGTTGTGAGAGGACTAAAAAAGTTTTTAACAGAAGAGCAAGCAAAAATTCAATATGGTATTTTAAGTGGAAAAGTAGATACCTTAGTCACTTTGCCAATGTCGCTAAATATGGCGTTTGCAACAGCTTTGGTTCCATCAATTTCATCATCTAAAGCAATAGGAAATATGGAAACAGTTAAAAATAGAATATCATTTTCTTTGTTGGTATCTATTTTAATTGGAATGCCTTGCATGATAGCAATGATTATATTTGCCAAACCAATTTTAGAATTGCTATTTCCGAATGCTACTTCTGGAGCATTTATATATCAAATAAGTTGTTTAAGCATAATATTTATTGTAATAGAACAAATAATTAGTGGAGCTTTGCATGGATTAGGTAAAGTACTTGCACCAGCAATGGCTTTGTCAATAGGAGTTGTAATTAAATTTATATTAAACTTATATCTAATACCAATAGATACAAAAGATTTTTTTCTTGGGGGAACAGCAGGAGCAGCAATTTCAACAGTAATATGCCATATGATTGCAGTAATTATAGAACTTAAAATATTAAATAAAAATATAGACTTAAAGCTAGATAAGAAAAAATTTGTATTTAAACCTATGTTAGCAAGTATAATTATGAGTGTATTTGCATATACTTTTTATTTAGTAATGATAACAAGAATTAATGATAAAATTGTAACGTTATTATCACTATTAATGTGTGCAATAATATATATAGTTGTCCTAATTATATTAAAAATATTTTCTAAAGAAGAACTTTTTATGATACCATTCGGACAGAAAATATATTATTTTTTGAAAAAGTTGGGGCTGTATGGAAACAGCTTAAATGCCGATAAAATGTATACTTACAAGAGATAAAGAAGAGCAAAGCACTGAAAAATACAACTTTTTTAAATAAAAAAGAAGGATTTTTGAAAAAAATGACGAATAATGATAGTAGTAGGCTATGAACTACAGATTTTAAAATCTTATAGGAGGTAATTTAAAATGAACAAATCAGAATTAATCGCAGCTATGGCAGCAAAAACAGGAGAAACAAAGAAAGACGCAGAAGCAGCACTAAATGCATTCGTGAGCGTTGTAACAGAAGCTTTAGTTAAAGGAGACAAAGTTCAATTAGTTGGATTTGGTTCTTTTGAAGTAAGAAAAAGAGCTGCTAGAAAAGGTAGAAACCCACAAACTAAAGAAGAAATCAAAATACCAGCATCTAAAGCACCTGTATTCAAAGCAGGAAAAGCTTTAAAAGAATTAGTAAACAAAAAATAATTTGAAATTTATATAAAATATATGAATTCATATCAAAAGATGTAGTAAAAACTACATCTTTTTTTATAAAATTATTCAAAATAAGTTACTATTGTGGTATAATTCAAAAAAACATATAAGGAGGGCATATATGTATAGAAATACTTATGCTGAAATAAATATCGACAATTTGCAGAATAATGTTAAACAAATTATAAAAAAATATCCAGAATATGACTATTATTTTGGAGTAGTTAAGGGAAATGCATATGGACATAGCGATAAAATATGTAAATATCTAGTAGAAAGTGGCATAAATTATTTTGCGATTTCTTCGTTAGAAGAAGCAATTAGCCTACGTAATGATGGAGTAAAAATTCCAATTTTATGTTTAGAACCAATTGACTTAAAATACATTGAAAAATGTATTGAAAATAATATTACAATAACAGTACATGATTATGAATATTTTAAAGAATTAGAGAAAATAGATATAAAAAGTCCTTTGAAAGTTCATATAAAAATAGATAGTGGACTTTGTAGATTGGGATTGTATGATAAAGACCAAGTAAAAGAAGTGGTAGAAGGATTAATGAAAAAAGAAAATGTTCAAGTGGAAGGAATTTTTACACATTTTGCTACAGATGGAGTTTATGATGTTTCGTGGGATAATCAATATAAAAGATTTATAGAATTAACCTCTGAAATTGACTTAACAAAAATTCCAATTATTCATTTAGGAAGAAGTCAAACATTACTAAATCATGAAAAAATTTCTTTTGCAAATGGAATTAGGTTAGGAATTATAATGTATGGATATAATACAAGTCCAAGGCCGTTACCAAACGATTTTATAAATAGATTAAGAAAAATAAAAAGAGAATGGTATAATAAAAAACATCATATTAGTAAAACAACTATAGATAATAAAATAGATGTAAAAACTGCTTTTTCTTTATATAGTGAAGTAATGCAAACAAAAAAAATAAAAAAAGGTAGCTTTGTTGGATATGGTAGAATTTATGAGGCAAATGAAGATATGTATGTAGCAATAATCCCTATAGGATATGCAGATGGATTTAGCACAAGAAATAAGGGAAGAGAAGTTGTTATAAATAATAAAAGATATCCATTAATTGGTGCAATAAATATGGGAATGGTTATTGCTAAAGTGGATGAAACAGTTAAACAAGGAGATAAGGTTACATTAATAGGTGAACAAATACCAATGCTAGAAGCAGCGAGATATATGGGCACTAGCGTATATGAAGGCTCATGTATGATAAATGACTGGGTACCAAGAGTACTTGTAAAAGATGGAAAAATAATAGAAATAGACGAGAAAAAATAGAAATTATAGAACAATTATCTATTGCCTACTTTTTCAAAAAAGAACCATACAAAACATTGATTTTTCAATACTTGTATGGTTTTTCGTTTCTGGTGCAATTGTCGTAGTAATCTACAACTTTCTCTCAAAGACGATTGATATAAGAATCAATCAATATAATATTTAATTAAAAATTTGTATTATCGATTTCTACTTTTAAAGGTGAATGTTTTTCAATCTCTTCTATAAAATCAATATTTTGATTTAAATTAGTAGAAAAATAAATCATACCATCTTCAAATATCTTATCTCTAGATGGTTGTTTTGCTATACTGCCATCTTTCTTTACATCATATTGTAATGAATGCCCATCACCATATATTTGAAATCTTTTATTAGATGTATTAGGAAGATATTTAACTTTAGTAATATCACTGTATTTCATTTTTAAATATTCTTGCTTAATATTTCTTTCGCTATAATATTTTCTCTCAATAAATAATAGTAAATAATCATCATAGAATCTTAATTCTGCTGGAGATGGAACATCCTTTTTTTTGCAAGTAAACAAAATTCCTAATGCAATTGCTATTAGCAATATTCTTACTGTCCACGATAACTCTAAAAATAAATTTACATTCCAATCTCGAAATCATCTTTTTTTGCAGTATAAGAATCTATAACAGTTGATGATGTTGTAACTTTTGAAGTATTATATCCTAATTCAGTTGTAATATTAATAAATTGCTCTGTACTTATTGGTTTTTTATTTCCTTTTATGGACATAAAGATTCCTAAAGCAATAAGTATTATTACAATAATAACTATAATGATTAATAATATTTTTAATCCATTTTTCTTTTTTTAGTTTCTCCTTTAAATTTCATTAAATAATATTTTTATAATATTTTTTCTATGCTGGTAGAAAGGCAAGTCCAATAAATGCTAAAATAATAAATAGTAATCCTGTAAATAATAAAACTTTTACTGCTGGACTTTTTACAAATCTCATTACATAGCTTTTATTTGGATTATGTGGGTTATAGAAAACATCTAATTCAGTTCCAACAGGAAAATGTTCTTTTAGTGAATTAGTAGAAATATGTGTATTACTTCTAATTACTAAATTATCATTTTTAACATCATTTTCTACTTCAGATTTCACTTTATTAAAAGATGATGATTTATTTATAATCCAGCCATATTTAAGTCTTTGATTATATTTAACATTGTTAACAATGTATTCTACTATAGGAAAATATACTCCATTATTATTCCATAATGTATATTTTATAACTTTTCCTTTCGTTGTTTGATTACATTGCTTAACCATTTTTTTATCTTTGTTCTTAAATATTAATGATAGAATTAGCAGTATTAAAGCTACAGATATAAATATTGCAAAAAATAATAAATTTATTTTCATTTTTTAAAACTCCTCATTTTTTATATTATTTCAGTATTATTTTTCTTAATTTTTGATAATTCCTTAATAAATAAAACTACACAAACTATATTTAAAACTAAAGCAATAACTAATAGCATTTTATTTACAATAAGATTGCTTAATATATTAAATAATAATGAAAGACATACTAAAACTTGCAAAACTATTGAGATATATGTAAAAACCTTACTTGTTGTGTTTTTCCATTTCTTTTCAGTACCAATTTGTATTAATCTTGCAATACTTTGTGAAACCACTATCATAAACAACAAAAATCCTGGTATTATTAAAGTGAAAATCATAATACTTATAGCCATAGCAAAATCTATTGCAACAGCAGTTCCTCCTGCGAATAATAGATACCAACCAGCACCTGGTGAATCAATACCTTCATTTACTTCATTTATAACTTGTTCAGTTGTTGTAAATGAAGTAAATGAAGAATTATATTTTATTGAACAAAAGCAAAAAAACAAAGTTATAATTGCACATAAAATTGCTATAACCAACAATTTTAAAAGATTCTTTTTCATTGATATTCACATTCATTCTATTTCTCATTTGAATTTTTCTTCAGTATATCATATTGACTTTTTTTATGCAACAAACTTTTTTAGAACTAAATCTTTCAATTATTTTGTAATGACTTTAAGCATCTTGAAATGGCTGCAGTTGACATAAAAAAGAACCATACAAAACATTGATTTTTCAATACTTGTATGGTTTTTCGTTTCTGGTGCAGATGGCCGGAATCGAACCGGCACGAGAGTTAAGTCTCGCAGGATTTTAAGTCCTGTGCGTCTGCCAGTTCCGCCACATCTGCATTTGTTTGAACTGACAATAATAATTGTACTACGAGATGATTACAATTGTCAAGATATATTGCAAAAAAAATTTAAAAATATTAAAAATATTTAGTAGAAGTTGATATTTAGTGATAATAAAATTAAATTTTGAAAAGGTAACATATAAATTCGACAAAGTGTGTCGAATTTTGGCATACGATTTTTCTTGCTATTTTGAAATAAAGGTATATAATAGAAATTACACCAATGAAAAGGAGGGGAAAAAACATTTGGAAGAGACGTGAAAGTATATGGAAATACTGAAATTAAACACGCAATAGGAGAAAGAGGATATAACCCAATTCAGTTAGAATATTACAAAATATATAATAGCGAAAAACAAGATGAAAGAAAACCATATGGAATAGGCGTAATAAAGAGATGTTCTAACGAAACAGAATTAGATGTTGAAAAAAGAGAATTTAATCATATTTTCAGTAAAGAAAATGATGCAGACGATATGCTTGAATTACTACTAAAAAATAAAGTAACACCTACATCACTAAGAGATATCTTAGAAGACTTTGTATTAGTATAATATAAAGGACACTTAAAATATTAGACAAACCTAGTATTTTAAGGTGTCTTTTTCATTTTTTGAACTAAATTGACTTAAAACTAATTTAATGTTAAAATAAAATAGAAAAAAGAGAGGTTAAAATATGGCAGATTACGAAAAATATTATAAAGAAAGTATAGAAGTATTGACAAAGTACATCATAGATACTAGAATTATACCTACAGAAAAAGAATGGAATAAGATTGCTGTAAAGAATAATTATTTGACTGGTCCATCAATTAGTTATGCTTCAGGCATTAAATTTCCAGAATTGTGTAAAAAAATATACAAAGAAACAAAACAAAAAAAGGAGAAATAAAAGTATGAATATTTGGCATGACATTAATAAAGAAAGAATAAAAAAAGATGATTTTATATCAGTTATTGAAATTAGTAAAAACGGCAGAAATAAATATGAATTAGATAAAGAAACGGGAAGGCTTAGATTAGACAGATTATTATATACATCAACACACTATCCTGCAAATTATGGATTTATTCCAAGAACATATGCTGAGGACCATGATCCATTAGATGTATTAGTTCTATGTCAGGAAGAGATTGTACCATTAACATTAGTAGAATGTTATCCTGTTGGAGTATTGATAATGACAGATAATAATGAACAAGACGAAAAAATTATTGCAATATGTAAGCAAGATCCATTTTTAAATTGCTATCAAGACATTTCAGAGTTACCAGCACAAAAGTCATTAGAAATAAAACACTTTTTTGAAGTGTATAAACAATTAGAAGGAAAACAAACAGCAGTAGATAAAATATTAGGAAGAAAAGAAGCAGAAGAAATAATTCAAAAATGTATGGATAATTATGATAAAAAATTTGGTAAATAGAGGAAGAAAAAATGCTTGAAAAAATAATTTTTAATGTATTGGCATTTGCACTTTTTACGATTACTGTACTAAAATTAATTAAAAAAAATGACACAAGTTATATATATGTACTTGCTTTAGAGTTTATTGGTATTGTTATAAGTTTTATTGGACTGATATTTTCTATTAAGTTAAACTGGTTTTTAAAAACAATTACCTATTTTTTTTCGGTAATTATACCAGCTATAATATTATGGATGGAAAAAGTAAAAAAAGCAGATTTTCCAGAATTATTTAATGTAACAATTGCTAAAATTCTAGATAGATTTGGAAAACATGAACAAGCCAAAACAATGATATTAACTTTTTTGAATAAAAATCCAAACAGTTATATTACAAATAAATTGTTGGCGGAATTTTATGAGAAAGAAGAAAATTATGAAGCAGCTGTTAGCGCGTACATGAGAGTTACAGATTTAAGAAGAAATGACTTTACCTCTACTTATAAATTATGTGAGGTTTTAAATAAAAACAAGCAAAATGAAGAAGCTATAAGTATACTTGAGGATATTCTAAAGCAAAAGCCAGAATATGAAAAAGCTAGTAATTTGCTTGGAGAGGTATTTATAGAAGAAGAAAGGTATAAGGATGCTATATCAGTATATATGACAGCACTTAGATACCATCCAGCAAGTTATGATTTGTATTATAGCCTAGGAATGGCATATACTATGATAAATGACTTTCAAAGAGCAAAAGATTTTTATGAAAAAGCAGCAGAGATAAATAGCTTGGCTTATAATGCTAAATTAAATTTAGGACAAATTGCATTGATTTATGGTGATTTAGATGAAGCAGAAAATTATTTTATGCAATCAAGCAAACAAGAGGATTTAGAAGCGGGTTCATATTATTATCTTTCGCAAATTGCCTTACTAAAAGGAGATGAAGAAAAAGCTAAAAACTATATGAATGTCGCAGTACAGTTGGACCCAAAAGTATATAAACAAGCTCAAAGGGATCCAGTGTTTACACCTATAAAAGAAGAGATAAACCCGCCAGAAGAAAAAGAACAAGAAACAAAACCAAGTCACTTAACAAATGAGGAAAAGAAAGTAAACAGGCATTTAATGAAAACGTGTATATTGGTGAAGAACTTAAGCAAAGAAGATATACAAATTATGAAAAATAATAAACAAAATCAAATTGATAAAGAAGAAAAACAAAAAGAATAATGACAGAAAAAAATAATATAATAATACTAAGGAGAATGAAGTAATGGAAATATATCAATCAGTAATTTTAGGAATAGTTCAAGGATTGACAGAACTTTTGCCAGTATCAAGTTCTGCACATTTGAATATTATTCCATGGATGTTTGGGTGGATTAATAATCCTGGTTTCGCAGAAGCATTTAAAGGCTTCGATGTTGCACTTCACTTTGGAACTTTATTAGCTATTGCAATTTATTTTTTCAAAGATTGGCTTAATTTAATAAAGGGTGGTTTTGATCAAGTTGTTAAAAAGAAAAAAACTGTAGAAGGCAGAATGTTTTGGTACATAGTTCTAGCAACTATACCAGGAGGAATAATTGGATTTGTTTTAGATAAATTTTTGGAAGATACCTTAACAAAACCAATTATAATTGCAATAGCACTTATTGTAATGGGAATAGTATTATATTTTGTGGATAAAAAATCAAAATCAACAACAAAATATGAAGACATGACACTAAAACAAACATTTCTAATTGGTCTATCACAAGCTTTAGCTTTTATACCAGGAGTTTCGCGTTCTGGAGTAACAATGACAACTGCAAGAGCAATGGGAGTAACAAGAGAATCTGCAGCAAGATATTCTTTTATGTTGTCAGCACCAATTGTTCTAGCTGCAACAGTATTTAAATTAAAAGAATTTGTATTTAGTATACCTTTTTTTATAGGAATTATTACAAGCTTTATAGTGGGATTTTTTGTTATAAAATTCTTATTAGATTATTTAAAAAAAGGAAGTTTCAAAATTTTTGCAATTTACCGTATTATATTTGGAATAATAATAATTACGCTTCTAATAATAAGAGGATAAATAGAACCAATAAAGCTAAAAAACGTTTCAAAAAAGAAACGTTTTTTATTATATAAAAATACAATATTACAAAAATATTACAAAAATATTACAGTTGTA
>OGOO01000079.1_pt1 | contig 109425 bp, 100 predicted proteins | sample 1552651 | NCBI WGS metagenome assembly OGOO01 (sample SAMEA2580118, study PRJEB22360) | human gut metagenome | biome: human gut; feature: human-associated habitat; material: faeces | place: Denmark | collected 2008/2010 | reverse complement strand
GAAAATGCCGCGTCAGCGGCTCGATCCAGATTAAAATGGTTCCCATATAATAAAGGTGGAGATGTTAGACGTTGGTACGGTTTGAGCCTCAGTGAAAACATCATTGATTGGTATAACGATGGAGAAATATTAAAATCATTTAAACCTGCTGTTATAAGAAATCCCGGATATTATTTCACAGATGGAATAACTTTTCCAAGAATTGGTTCAAATCTATTTTATGCAAGGATATTACAACCTGGATTTATCTTTGACTGTAATGGCCCTTCTTGCTTCCCACAAGAAAAGAAGGAGTATATTTTGGGCTTCCTAAACTCAAAGGTTATGCAGCAATTGCTATTTATATTATGTCCAACTCTATCTTTTCAAATTGGAGATTCTTTCAAAGTACCATATATAGGAAAAAATAATGATTATATAAATCATTGTGTTCAACAAAACATCAACATTTCCAAACAAGATTGGGACAATCATGAAACCTCATGGGACTTCGAAACTAATCCCCTATTAGCTGTAAACGAGAACACCTATATCGACAATATCCGCCACGAGGAAAAGCTGCACGAAAAAGAAACAGACAAACACATCTGTATCAATCCTGCCGCACCGCAACTTGGCAGTCTGAAATGGCGTATGGAGCAATACAAGACAAAGTGGGAACACCTCTTCATGCAGCTTCACGAGAACGAAGAAGAGCTCAACCGTCAGTTCATTGACATATACGGTCTGCAAGATGAGCTTACACCAGATGTTACACTCTCTGAGATAACCATTCTGCAACAAGGAGAAATCAATATTGCAGATGACAGTCTCAGTTGGAACGACGAAGTATTGATGAAGCAACTTATTAGCTTTGCTGTAGGTTGTATGTTGGGACGCTATCGTCTTGATAAGCCAGGATTGCATATCGCTCACCCCAATCCTACTGATGAGGAAACTGCTTCTTACACATTTAACGGACAGTCTTGGGAAATTGATGACGACGGCATTATGCCGCTGATGGCAAATGATTGCGGATTCAGTGACAACGCATCATATCGTTTCGCTGATTTCCTACGTGTGGTACTGGGTGAAGAACTTCATGTGGAGAATCTTAACTACGTGGAGCAATGTTTAGGTAAGACCATAGAGCAATATTTCGTAAAGGACTTTTGGAAAGACCATAAAAAGATGTATCAGAACCGTCCAATCTATTGGCTATTTGCATCAAAGAAAGGTTCCTTCCAAGTAATAGCTTACATGCACCGTATGAATGCCTATACAGTTGAGCGCATCCGAGCAAAATATCTCCTCCCCTTCATTGAACATCTGGAACAGGAAATCAACAAACTTGACTTGCGTCGGGCAGAACTTACGACTAAAGAAAGCAAACAGCTCCAAACGCTTCAGAAGCAATTGGATGAATGTCGTGAATATCACGAACGTTTGCAGGTTGTAGCAGAGCAGGCCATCAGCTTCAATCTTGACGATGGTGTCACAGTGAATTATGCTAAGTTCGGAGACGTTTTACAGAAAATCAAATAACCTTAATAAACACCTAATTATAAGATATTTAATATGGCAATACCAAATATAATAGAATGTGGAATTTGTTCTCTGTTACCCGTGAACTCAAATAATGTTTGGTTTATAGAAGAACTATTCCGCTACGAAGACGTAAAGAAATACTATGTTTTACGTAAAGATCATGCTGAAAACATAAAGGCCTTTTGCAGATATATTGTTAATGCAAATATCCAAAGAGAGTCATTAAACTTTATCATTTTCAATAATAATGGTGAAGAGGTTGGTTTTATCTCAGCAGAACCTGTCATGAACCGAACAACTAATATGCCTGTGTGGAATGTAGGGTATGCAGTTCATCCCTCTCATCGACACCACGGTTATGCTTCATCAGCATTGAATGGACTAACGAATTTCCTCCTACAAAACTTTTCATTCCAACAAGTAATCTTGGATATTAGTATGGATAATGAGCCTTCTCAGAGAGTTGCTGAAAAATGTGGTTTTACAAAACCAAATGATAGAACCGGAATTATCGATATTGAACATATGGAAGTAGGAATGCGATTGAAATGGTATAAACAACTTTCAGGTAACAGAACTGTGTATTTTAACCAAGCAGTTCACTACTACAGGCAAAAGTTATATACAGAATCAATAGATGCATTCCAAAAAGCTTTGAATGAACCATACATTCCCAATACGCCATTTACAGACGCTCAGATTTATTCAAATATGGGTATGGCACTCTCGTCTGTAAGACGGTATAGAGAGGCTTTTCAAAGCCTTAAAAAAGCGCAAAGTTTAGGTTTAAATAATCCAAGCATTGAAAAGGAATTACGTTGGTTGAGAGATAATGTAGGCCTATTCTGATAAAATAACAATACGAAAGGAGAATATATATGGCAACAATAACAATCATTCCTTCTGTGAGACTTTATAGAACAGGAGTAAAAACGACACAAGCTGATGGCAGCATAAAAAGTATAGCCCTGCACCAAGGAAGTCTTGACGGTGCATGCGCTGTTTATAGTACAATCATCTCTTTGATGTGCCTTCAGCAAATCAACATTGAGGATGTAAATTCATACTCCGGAAATGTGGACAAGCGTAGTCCGAAAGGAAAATTTCTTAGCAAACTTCTAGAACAACGCGGTATGAATATGTCCGGGTGGAATCTTAAAACTATGGCACAGGAAATTAGTAATACATCCGACTTCAATATAAAAGCCACAGCTATTCGGAAAGATTATATTGACCGCATTTACGACAATATTCATCAGAATAGTCCTGCAATTTTAGGGATTTCTTTTAATAATCAGAATTTCGGACACGCCATTGTCTGCATTGGTGTGGAAGAATCCGATGAGTTCGAAGATACTCCAACTAAATTGTTTTGCATAGATCCGGGCTTTCTCATCTCGAACACGTCATACTGGAATTGTATGATTATGCTTCCCAAAAAGTATGATGACAACACCGAGCTAACCTATGTAGTTGGTGATGATACTCGGAAAATAATGCTTGACGATGTCATAGTGTTTGATTAAACGAATATCATAATAGTTCTCGAATTGCCAAGAACGGATATTTACTTTATATAATAAAAATCTGATAGAATAAACATTAATAAAATAATAACAATAGAATCTGCAAATAAAAAATAACATGTCTGATATTATAACATTAGCATCTGGTGCAGTAATTATATTGGTTTTCTTACTCTTTTGTTTTGAAGAAAGAAAACTTTATAGCATCAAGGAAATTTTAGTAAAACTTGTTAATAGTGAGAATATCTTGGATTCATTAAACAATTCCAAGATAGCTTCGCTTGGGGAAAAATATGAAAAAACTATTATCGTAAATACAAAAGACGGGAAAAAGTCAAATATACCTGCATCTGAATTTATATATGACAACAGCGTGTGTAAATGCAACAAGGTAAATTTACGTATGCTTGATACAGCATCAGGTACGCTTGTCGGTTTAGGACTTCTTGGCACTTTCCTTGGCTTAACTTTGGGTATTCAAGGATTTGACAGTAGTAACACAGATAAAATCAATGAAAGTATTCAGGGATTATTGAATGGTATGGGCACAGCGTTCCTGACATCTCTTCTTGGTATGTTTCTGTCTATTGTATTTACATTTATAGATAAATCATTAAGACATAGATTGTATAAAAACGTAAATGGACTGACAGAAAAGCTAGATGCCCTTTATTATATTGATGACATAGCATTGGCCAATCTTAATCAGCAGAATATAATTGACCGACTTTACAATGCACTAAAGTCCGATTTTCAGGTACAAACCAATACCATAAAAGACTCCTTTAATGAGCTTAGTGGAAAACTATCATACACAAACGAATCTGGAGTTATCATACCTGTGGCCAACGCTGTACGAGAAATTCTTTCTGAGAACGCCCAGCAAACAAAAGCTCTAAAATCATTCTCTACTGACCTGGCTATAGAACTTAATCAAGGATTTGATGAGACTCTCTCACGACAGATGCAACAAAAAATTCTTCCGTTAATGGAAAGTGTCGATGCAACCACTAAAACCGTTGTTGAACATATTGATCAAATGGCGAAAACTGTATCTTCTCCGGCAAGCGACATGATGCAGAGAGTTGTGGATGAACTGAAGCAAAGCATGAAATTACTTATGAATGAGTTTAGTTCAGGACTTTCCGGATCGGCTACAACAGAATTAGAAAATTTGGCTCATCAGTTAGGCTCTGCAACCCAAGCTATGGCCGATTTTCCGAAAAACATGGAAAATATTTCAGCAACATTACAAGTTACAATTGAAGAAGTTAAGCATTCCATTTCGGAAATATCCAATACCTCTGCCAATACTAATTCTATGGCAATGAGACAAATGCAAGAACAAATTACATTTGCTACTGGTGCTATCAGTAATGCCATTAATGAAGTTAAAGAAGTTATGTCTGGTATTTCACAATCATCCCAAGAGCAAAGTAACCAGATGGTAAGCAAACTGGCAGATGCTGCGGACAAGATGGGCACATTCCTTACTGGAACTATCAGTACATTATCATCTTCTGTAACAGAATCCGTCAAGTCAATCACTGATGATGTAAATAGTAAACAAGCCAACCTAATCGCACTTCAGGAAGATACTACATCCCAGACAAAAAGACTGCTTGACAGTTTCAATATTGGATTGGAACGTTTGGAGAAGATGAACGAGTACATTTCAGGAACTATGAATGGCTTCAGACAGGCTCAGGGAGAAATAACGATAAGCACAAGTAATCTACGTACAATATCTGGTGACATGAAATTAGCGACAGAACTGTTCAACAAAGGACAGAACGACTATGCTACAAGGCTTGCAGAACTTCAAACCATGAGCCAAAGGGGTATTGATCAGGTAACTGAAATGTTAAGAGACTCAGGTCAGTTATCAGAGGATTATGTCCAAAAGTTTGAGATTATCAAACAAGGACTTGGAACTATCTTTACTCAGTTACAGAACGGGTTATCTGAATACAGCCGAACAATAAAAGAAAGTACTGACAAATACCTTGCTCAGTACACTACGAGCCTAACCCAAACTACAGGTGCGCTTGCTTCAGCTATTGAACGACAGAATGAAGTTACAGAAATGTTGACCGATACAATTACACGTAATAAACGATAATGAAGAAGAAACGTACAGAATACGAAAGTAAAGATGAGAATGCCTTTGCACTCTCCACAGGTGACTTAATGGCCAGTCTTCTGTTCATCTTTATACTGCTGCTGATGGGAGCGCTCCTTCAAGTGCAAGAAAAGGCAGAACAAGACGAGGAAATTGTGAAAAGATACGACCAAATCAAAACACAACTTTACATCGATCTGCAGCAGGAGTTCAAAGATGATCTTGCAGTTTGGAGGGCTACAATAGACTCGACTTTATGCATTCGTTTCCAAGAACCGTCAATGCTTTTTGATGAAGGACAGTCCTTGCTGAAACCTAAGTTTAAGAATATTCTTGATGACTTTTTCCCAAGATATATAGCCGTACTTAGTCGTGATGAATACCGAGATAATATTGAAGAAATTCGTATTGAAGGCCACACCAACAGCAACGGAGGCTATTATTCAAACATGGAACTTTCTCAGGATAGAACAAGAGCCGTGTTACAATATTGCTTTAGTCTTATGTCTGACGACTTGGAAGAGTGGCTTAAAGGCCTTGTAACAGCAAACGGACTTTCTTCAAGCCACCTGATACTGAAAATGAACGGCGAGGAAGATAAGGATTTATCACGACGTGTAGAGTTCAGAGTAAGAACCAATGCTGAAAAGCAATTGGAGGATATAGCAAATAAACGTTTTATACATAAACAATAATGGAAGACATCTATGCACTTCTAAATATTAACAAAGATCTTCTGCAAGATTTCCACTTGCTTGCAGAACGTACTGTTGACCATCAGACTGAGTTGGCCATCAGTCGCAATATGCGTACCTTGCAGGAAATAGAGGTACGCATGATGACCGACAGAACTGTTATTGCTTCTCAACAGACTATTGATGAAATTATGCAGAAAGTCATAGAGAATGCTAAAACAGAAAATAAAGAAACAAGTATTTGGAGCATTCATGAACTTCGTATTGTTTCTTATTATTTAATAAAACTTCAAGGGAATGAACAGGCATACATGTATGCGCTTCATATTCTAGAGACTAACTGGAGGGACATGTTCTTTAACGGATTATCATTTTATTGTCTTGACTCATGGAACATGATTGACCCGGAGCTTCGCTCATTGACTTGTGATCTGCTCAGCAAGCAGCTAAAACAATACAATGGTTCAAACAAGAAATACATGGTAATGAAGAACCATGCAAATCTATTTGATGAAGCTGGTCCCCTAAGACTATGCGCTCTATTATCTCAAAAGAAACAGGATGTAAAGAATGCCCCTGCATATTTTAGTAACAAACTGTCAACAATAAGCCAATCATATTACTCTGATGTGATTGTTAATTTTATCAGTAGCAATAAAATCATAGACTTTGACTATATTGAATCTGTTTTAAATGCTCACAAATATGATAGAACCAAAAAACTTATTTTTGCAGATTTAGTTTTACGCGTAAATGAAACAGGTGATGATGTAAAACGTACTCAACTATGCAAGTATGCCAATCGAATCTTAGGCGATATTACGCTTGGCGCAACATGGGCTCCATTTGCAGGCGCAACTGAAAAACAAGCCCAACAGCTCAAAAAGGCAAAACAACATGTAAATCTATGGTTTAGTCAAAAGATAATTGAGACATTTTTTGAAGTTTGTGTACAAGACAGGGATAGAAAGGACTTCTGGCTAAAATATGTGGAATATGTAAGCAGTTTCAAAATTGTTGGATCTACTACAACGAAAAGAATCTTACAAGGAGATAACCGAGTCAGCGGTATTTTCCTGCCACATTTCATTGAGACAGATTCGTTCGCATCACAGACATCAGCTCTTGTATTGTTCATTAAGAATAAGATGATTGTTGAGTTCTCTGATACCGGTGCTTTGTACGTTTACAACCAGGACCATGAAAAAGTTAAGATGGTGACAGGGAAAAAACGGTATATTCCAAGCACTGCAGATCTGAAGATTACATCTATGGGAAGTCTGATTGATATAAGTGATTGGTACTACAATACATATTACGAGGAAGGAAGAATGACCCATAGGGGAAATTGGCAAGGACGTTTAAGCGGTTGGTTGCAACAAAAAGTCATTTCATCAAATAACATTGGCATATCTTTTCAGGATGCTGAAGACAATAATCTTTTTAAGGCAACCCCAATTCAAAAAGAAGAGTTTAAACCATCATCCAATTCAGTCCCGAGGACTTCGTCTAATAGGCCAATCAAGACCGTGTATGAAGCCAATATTCGTTTCTCTTTATCAAGTAAATGGATATCAAATGGTAAATGCCGGATTGTTTGTGGATATAAAGGTTTCTACCTTAACTTCTCCGCTGGAAATCAATTTGTTCATCTACGTCCACTAATTAGCGGAGCAACCCCAACTGGTAGTGTATGGATAAGAAAGGCAAGAAATGACAATGGATGGCAAGAGGTTGTACACTCAAACTCAGGACGAGAAATAAGTGTTGGATATTTGAAGGAAACAAATGGAACTGTTTTATATAAGCAGAGATCAGAACAAACAGATTATATGACTATTAAAATTTAAAGAAGCATATGTTAACTCAGGTAGTAAATAAAATAGGAATACTATTCATTGTAAATTTCAATGGACATGATCTTCATTTCCAAGAATGGAAAGCGACAGACGATAGTATATATTATATGCCTCTTTCAACTTTGGTTGACAATGGGTATGCCTATGCTTCAAAAGATGGTTGTCTTGTCCCTTATGAAAATATCTATCTGTTAGATGAGGAGGATAAGTTACTTCTAGGTGTCCCCCAACCCTATAATATGGCCATGCGTCTCATTGGAACAAGCATGTTAAATGCATCTGATTTTGAATACAAGGTTGAATTTCTTAGCCACGTGCCAGATGGAGAATTATTATCATATGAACAATGCGGAAATATACTTATAGTCAACAAAAAGAAATATTTATTATCGGAAGCGCAATATGAATTGATAAATCGTATTCATGAGTTTAATTCTTCTCCAGAGGAAGAAAAAACTACAGACTTTAACCTGCGTAATTTTGGAGAGATAAAAGCATTAGCAGAACAAGCCGGATGCGAATTAGACAGTTATTTAGCAAACGAGAATGTTTACGTTCCAGAACGCATAAAAATTGAAGTTGGTCGTGATGAAGATGGGTTTACCATTGATCCTGCCATTGACATTGATGAAAATAAAAAATTTCAGCAGTATTTTGATCGAATGAGAAAAGTACAGGGACAGTACCCTATTCAAAGAGAAAATGGCGAACGTGTTCGCGTTGTACTCAATGAAGAGCAAAAGGAAAATCTACGACATCTTAAAAGTCAAGGCGGAAGACACAAAACGCGCGAAGAAATTCAAAAAATTATAGAAGAACCTACTGAGTTTTTTGACCCTGATGCTTTTGATTTATCGGAACTATATAGTGACCGCGTAATTGAGATTGGTGTTTATAAGCCCAAATTCTATCCATTTATTTGTCCCTACAAATCATGCTGGATTGCTGGTGCTACAATTGAAAGTCCTCAAAATGGAACAAGCCAAGTGACAATTTCAAGTGAGACAGAATTGGAAAATCTCAGAAAAGAAATTAATAAAGCAAAAGAGAATGGCAAATCTATTATTGAGTATAAAAATGCCCAAATAGACATGGAAGATGCTTTGTTTCTTGCAGATTGTGCGGCACAGCAGTTAAAGGCACCATCTAAGCCATTTAATGCAGAATCTGTTGATAACAAAAAAGTGCTTATTATAGAAGAAAATGCAGAAGAACTTGGTTTTGCTGTAAAAGAAAGAGTTATCGAAAGAGGCGAAAAATATACCCTTTTCACCAATCCATATCTTCAAGAATGCTATTCACTAAAAGAACATCAAAAAGAAGGTGTTGCATGGCTACAGCATTTATATAAAAGTAAAGCAAGTGGGTGTCTAATGGCAGACGACATGGGACTTGGAAAAACTTTACAGATACTTTATTTTATTGATTGGCATTCAAGGAAATATGCTGATCACAAACCGTATCTTATAGTAGCTCCTGTTTCACTGTTAGAAAATTGGAAAAATGAATATGAAAGATTCTTCAAGCAACCAAGAATGACTATTAATATGCTTACCTCTAAGGATGTGCCAAGAAAGTTTGACAAAGATATTGTAAATAGAATACAAAAGATGGACATAGTCTTAACTAACTATGAATCTCTTCGTATATCACAGTTAAATTTCTGCGCGGTGGAGTTTGACATCGTGGCATTAGATGAAGCACAAAAGATTAAGTCTCCCGGTACGCTTGTTACCAACGCAGCCAAGGCATTGAAATGCAATTTCAGAATTGCTATGACTGGTACACCTGTTGAGAATACACTTCTTGATTTATGGTGTATCATGGATTTCTGTGTTCCTGGTTTATTAGGTAATGCGAAAGCATTTGCTGCTCAATATCAATCACCGTTAAAAAAAGATGACACTGACATTGTCGCTCTTGGTAATGAAATTCATGAAAAGCTTGGAATATATTTTATGCGCAGATTAAAGAAAGATGCTGCAAAAGATCTTCCTTTAAAACATGAACTCAAAGAGAAAATTGCCATGCCAAGTGTACAAAAAAAGACATATACATCAGTCATTAATGCCTATATGAATGGTATTCAACCCAATATGCTTGTTACAATAATGAACTTGCGGGAGGTTTCAGAACATCCTTACCTCTACGACTCGGCATTAACGACTCATGACATAAACGAGCTGGTTAGTACAAGTGCAAGATTACAGGCTACTATCAAATTTCTCGATTCAATCAAAGAAAAGGAAGAAAAAGTCATCATATTTGTTGAACGTAAGGAGACTCAGAAAATGCTTCAAAAGCTTTCCAATGAAAGATATGGCATAATATGTAAAATCATTAATGGGGATACTCCGTCTATTATTAAAAGACACTCATTTGACAGGCAAACTCGACAAGCGAGCATAAATGAGTTTCAAGCTGTTGATGGATTTAACGTAATTATAATGTCACCCGTTGCTGCAGGAATGGGACTGAATGTGACTGCCGCAAATCATGTTATCCACTACAGTAGGCAGTGGAATCCAGCTAAGGAAAGCCAGGCTACAGACCGTGCTTATCGTATCGGACAAACAAAGGATGTGTATGTATATTATCCTATGGCAGTTACATCTGACATTAAAACATTCGATGAGATATTGGACGATTTGCTATCAAGAAAAACCTCACTGGCAACTTCTACAATCTTCCCTTCAGAGAGAATAGAGGTAAAGCAAGAAGAGTTCGGACAAATATTATTTGGAATTTAAGTATATTAGAATATGGTACAAGAAAGAATATATAACTACTTTGAACGAAACCCACAGCTTCATGTGCTCTTTATCTTCGACCGGATGGATATTATCCAGACAGAGCTTGGAGAGGTGAAGGAATGGGCTGACGGATATATATATAAAGTATTCGATGGAGCCTGGTTCAATACAAAATATGCTATTGAAAATACTTGGAAAGACAAACGCATTGTTCTGCTTTTTCCTGTGGAAACCTATCCTCATTCAGAGGAACAGCAACTACAATTTCCATTGCTTGATATGCTGAAAGCCAACATGGAATATAAGGAAGATGATTATGCCTCTTTTATGCAGCAGTATAATCTGCCAGAACGGTTCCGTAGTTTTATCAAGAAAAATATTGCGGAAATCATGTCTTCTAAAATCCATAATATTCTTAATGGGCATATTGATTCAAGTACCTTTAGTGAGGATTTGGTTTGCCGTGCTTTCATCTCCAATTATCTCGGCGAGAAAAAGTTGTTGGATTGGGAAACAATCATTGTAAAGATGGTTGTTCTTGACGTTACTTCGGAAGGGAAAAAACATGCTGATTTTTGGCATAAACTTTCAAAGAACGTAGATGCCAGCAAAGCAATCAATGATAAATTGACAAAACTTTTTGGAGTAAGTTATAATCTGAATTTGCCACAAAAGATGAAGTGCGTTGCAGAATGCATGAAGTACAATTGCATCACGCAATTACTTGATGCTATGCCAGGGGATTCGTACAAGCAATATAAAATCAGCAATTCGGTAATCCTTGACCAGGTAAACAAGATTTATGAGTGGGGCACCCACGACCGTATGCTGAGCGAGAAATTTATCCAGTCAATGAGAATATTGTCTTCAGATATTAAAGAAGAGGAAATCATCAACATCTATGGTATTGATGCAAACTACTTCTATTTTACTGAAGCACTTTGCTGGCCGATTCTGAAGGAGATTTTAGAAAAGAAACTCATGGCTGATCCAGAGGACGTAAACGATCGTATGCGAGAATTGGCTCTGAAATTACCTGTTGACAGTTACATCCAGATTGTCATTCGCTTCATCGGACAGTCAGCTCTGTTCTATATGCAGATACGTGGCCTTGGCACACTGAAATTAAACAGTACAAAAGAATACGTAAATAAATATATTACGGAGTTCTATCAGGTAGATATGTTCTATCGTAGAACACTCGAAGCCTATCATGAGCTACTCACGAAAGAGAATCCTATCGAATTGGTATTGAATGCTGCCAAAAGACAATTGGATTTGGAGTATGCCAAGATAGCCAACCTGCTTAACCTCGAATGGTTGACTTGTGTGGAAGAAAAAGGCACCTGGTTTACAGAAACGGGGTTGAAGCATCAGGAAGACTTCTATGCTAACGAGTCTGATCCAAATGTGAAACAGGTAGTCATTATCAGTGACGCTCTGAGATACGAAGTGGCTATGGAATTGATGCAGAGACTGGCCAAGGAAAAGCATATGGCTACTATTGAAGCTTATCAAGCCATGTTACCTACGGAAACCAAGTTCTGCAAGCCATCACTTCTTCCACATCACTCCCTTGAACTGTTCGGCACAGATATGGCCGTAGATGGAGTTGTATTAACTACAACAGAACAACGAACTGCTCATCTGAATAAATACCGAGACGGAGGAATTTGTGTTCGCTATGAAGATGTGATGAACGGTGACCAGACTTCAACACGAGAGCTGTTTAAACGGCCTTTGGTATATATCTTTCATGAAACAATTGATGAAGCGAGTCATTCTCAAAGCCCGTTTGAAGTTATCAGTGCCTGTCGTAAGGCCATAGACCAACTTGCAGTGTTAATCAAACGTTTACATGCTTCATGGAATGTGACTAATGTCTTGCTTACAGCGGACCATGGATTCCTATATAATGACATGAAATTTGAAGATAAGGATAAGCATAGTATCACCGATATTTCAGTAGAGAAGAAAACAAGATACTATCTCACTGACAGCACAGCTAAAGTCGAGGGTATCGTCAAATTCCCACTCGAAAAGGTTTCTGCCATAAAAAGCCAGACACCTCTTTGGGTAGGTGTATCTGTCGGTACCAACAGATTGGCAGCCTCTGGGGGGTATAATTTTGCACACGGTGGTGCATCCCTTCAGGAGATGATTATTCCTGTGATTCGCAGTCAGCAGAAGAGAACAAATAAGACGGAAAAGGTAGGCGTTACTCTTATGAACCACAACCTGAATATGGTAAGCAGCCGACTCAAGTTCCAGCTAATTCAATCAGAAGCAGTAAGCATGACGATGATGGAACGAAAAATCGTATGCTGCATTTACAACGGTGACGAACCTGTTACGCAGGAAAAGGAACTTACTTTAAACAGTACAGATGCTACAAACCTGAATAACCGAGTGTATGAGGTGACGCTTAATCTGAATAAATCAATCAGTGCGAGTATGCTACAGCTTCGTATTTATGCTACAGACGACCGGTTAAATCCACTTATCCGTGAGACAGTTAAAAATAATACAATGATAGAACAAGATTTTTAGGAGCCTACTATATGGATTCACAGCAGAAAGTATTAAATGCCTTCATTGGCAAAGTAGTAAGAAAAGACCTGGCGTTTTTGGTTAAGGGTGGACTTCCTGTACCGACTTACGTATTGGAATACCTGCTTGGCCAATATTGTGCCAGTGATGATGAAGAAATCATTAACGAGGGACTAGAGAAAGTAAAAGATGTCATCAAGAATAACTATGTACACAGAGCTGAAGCTGAGTCGGTAAAAGGACTTATCCGTGAGCATGGTAAACATCGAATCATAGATAAAGTAACTGTTGTACTTAATGAAAAGAATGATGAATATCAGGCAACTTTTACCAATCTCGGACTCTCCGGTGTACCAATAGGAACTGACTATGTACGTAAGAACCCGAAGCTTCTGAGCGGAAACGGTGTATGGTGCATCGTCACCATTGGCTACATCAGTGGAGAAGATGTAAAAGTGAGATGGGAAATCCAGACATTAAAGCCTATACAGATTTCGAATATCGATTTGCAAGAGTATATTGAACAACGTAAAAACTTTACTACAGAAGAATGGATCGATCTGCTCATGCATACAGTGGGCTTAAATCCAGATACGATGAACCGACGGGAAAAGTTTATCACACTTGCCCGTCTGCTTCCTCATGTCGAAAATAACTTCAACTTTATGGAACTTGGTCCTAAAGGAACCGGAAAGTCTCACGTATTCCAAGAATTGTCACCTTACGGAGTACTTGTATCAGGTGGAGATGTGACCAGTGCACGACTATTCGTAAGGATGTCTGGGAAAAGAGAAGAACTTGGTCTTGTTGGATATTGGGATGTGGTTGCATGGGATGAGTTTGAACAACAGAAAGGACGTGCAGTTGATGCCGTGCTCATTGATACCATGCAGAATTATCTGGCTAATAAATCCTTCAACCGAGGCAAAGGAACACATGAGGCAAGTGCCTCCATGGTTTTTGTTGGAAATACCAAACATACTGTTCCCTTCATGTTGAAGAACACGCACCTTTTTGAATCTATACCGACATCCTTTATCAAAGGTGCTTTTCTTGACAGAATCCATCTGTATAACCCAGGCTGGGAAATCAAGATGCTGAAGAAAGACAGTTTCTCCAAGGGCTATGGACTTATTACGGATTATATAGCTGCGGTACTACATGCCATGCGCAACGATGATCGCACCGCGGTATTGAAAGACTATGCCAAGTTTGACGGATCACTATCTGAACGTGATCATTTAGCAATCCGTAAGACTTTCTCCGGAATGATGAAACTTCTCTACCCAGATGGAAAAATGACAGACCAGGAAGCATACGAATTGGTTGATTTTGCCGCAGAAAGTAGAAAGCGAGTAAAAGACCAACTATATGTCATTGATGAAACATTTAAAGCTGAGCCTGCACATTTCAAATATATCAATTTAAGAACGGGTATTGAAATGAATGTCGAGACATTGGAAAAAGTTAGCAATCCTCTTATAATCCCAATAAACTCAATGACAGGTACAGCTACTGGGGAGTTAACCGATGCAGATGCTCAGCCTTTGAATGAAGAAATCTCAGGAAAATGCTCCGTGGAGGAAGGAACCACTGCCGGTCAAACTGCAAAGCGCCCCCGTATTCATATACTACAAGAAAAAAGTATGACGTTCAGAATGGGACAAACGGGAGTTAGCTATGAGAAATTGTTCGCTTCATATATGGCAAACGCAAATGAAATAACTGTGGAGGATCCATATATACGTGCTCCATGGCAAATTAAAAATTTTATGGAGTTTGCGCTGATGCTCATTAATACGCGTCCAGTTGATGACTTAAAGCTCAATCTTATTACTAACGAGGAGGACGATAAGCTTCCTGAACTTATAGACAGGCTTGATGACATTAAGGATGACCTCGCTACATACGGCATAGACTTTGAATACAAATTCAGAGATTTTCATGACAGATGCATCAAAACAGATACAGGCTGGACGATCTCGCTTGGACGTGGGCTGGATATGTTTGAGAAATACAACACCTTTTCAATCGCTTCGTCAAGACAGGATATGCGTAAGTGTAAGGAATTTACTGTAACATTTATGAAAACAAAAAATGCATAAGATATGTCTAAACTGAGCAATAAAGCCTTTGCCATTATGGCTGTGTGTGAGAAGACAAAGGAACATTTTGGTATTACTGTTGACCCTCGTAATGGGTGTTATGCTTTTACTTGGGCTTTTAAAATAAAGAAAGAACAAGCAAAAAAAGAAGGATATGAGCAAACTCATGTGACTGGTAAAGTAATGTATGATAAAGATTTCAATGGTTGTCCCTATTGTGGCTCTAAAAAATTCTATATTTGTAACAGGTGTGGGAAAGTTGTATGCTATCATGATCAAGAAGTTGTGACATGCCCAAACTGTGGTTCTTCGAGCAGCTTACAAGCAGCAGAAAATGTAAATTTATCAGGTAGTGATTTTTAAAAAACAAACAGATATGATTGAATTAAAAAACGGTGAAAGTGTCAGTTTGACTAACGGTTCTCAGGCCAAAGTTGTTAAAGAACTCGGCCGTGGTGGACAAGGAATCGTTTACCTTGTTGAAGTCGGAGGACAAAAGATGGCTTTAAAATGGTACTTCAACAATATGGGAAATTGGTTTTACAGCAATCTGGAGGAGAATATCTCCAAGGGTGCACCTTCGGAAGCATTCCTATGGCCAGAGTACCTAACAACGAAACAAAAAGGAACTTATGGTTACGTGATGAAATTAAGGCCAAAAGATTATTATGAATTCGGACAATACTTGCTGGCAAGAGCAAAATTCAAGAGTTTCGAGGCTATGGTTAATGCGGCCATGAAAATTTGTGAGGGTTTCAAAGCGCTTCATTTATCTGGACTTAGTTATCAGGATTTAAATGATGGAAATTTTTTCATACATCCTGAAACTGGTGATGTCTTGATTTGTGATAATGATAATGTAGCACCTGAAGGAGTAACCTCTGGAATTCTTGGCAAGGCCAGGTACATGGCTCCGGAAGTGGTGACCGGAAAAACTATGCCTAATAAATATACAGACAGATACTCACTTTCCGTCGTGCTATTTTTGCTTTTCTATGCCAACCATCCATTAGAAGGAGCACGTGTTCTTGCTTGCCCATGTATGACTGAGACATATGAAAAGAAATTCTACGGCAGTGAGCCTATCTTTATTTACGATAAAAATAATTCAGAGAACAGACCTGTTCGTGGTGTACACAATAATGTATTGCGCAGATGGAATGCTTTTCCTGCTTTACTTAGAGATACTTTTATACAGGAGTTTAGCTCTGTTTGTTTGCATGATCAAAACAAAAGGAAACTCGAAAGACAGTGGCAAAATATTATCCAGCAACTTCGTGATATGCTTGTAGTATGTCCTAGATGTAAAGAAGAAACCTTCGTAGAGAACCCTAACGCTGCTCAATGCATGTGTTGCGGTAAGCCATTTACAATATCAGGAATTATGAAGATAAACGACCGTAAAATACTCCTAACTCCTGAAAAAAAAGTATATATTGATATGGACAACAAGCCTGATATTCAAGTAATATCAATACCAGGAGACCGTTATCCAGTCCAATTGAAAAATATCACTACAAATAATTGGGTTGTAGAAACTCCTTCAGGCAAAATAAAACCAATTGAGCCCAATAAAGCTATGCCTGTAAAAGTAGGGTTAAAGGTTAGCCTCACAGGTGCTATCAAGGGTGAAATCATATAATAATTTAATGTTTAACATATAAATATTTTTTAAGTTATGGGACTTTTAGACAACGAAAGCATTCCAAGAAGAAAGATGATTCTATTTTTTGTAATCGACACTTCTGGTAGTATGATTGGTAAAAAGATTGGAAGTGTAAATGATGCCATCGAAAATGTATTGCCAATGATTGGTGAAATTTCTGATGAAAATCCTGATGCAGAAATTAATGTTGCAGCACTTGAGTTCTCAACAGGTACCCGCTGGCTTTATGATGAACCTAAAGAGGCAAAGGATTTTATTTGGCAAAAAGTAGAAGCGAACGGCCTAACATCTCTTGGTGAGGCTTGTGAAGAATTGAACAAAAAGCTATCTCGTTCTGGAGGCTTTATGCCGACATCAAGCGGAAGCGGATATTTCTCCCCAGCTATCATTCTTCTTTCAGATGGTGGACCGACAGATAACTTTGAAGGTGGATTGAAAACGCTTCAGGGTAATAGTTGGTTTAAGCATGCTATCAAGATTGCTATTGCCATAGGTGACGATGCTGACAAAGAAGTTTTAAAACAATTTACAGGCTCTTCTGAAGCAGTCATCACCGTTCATAATATTGAAGCGCTCAAAAAGATGATTCGAATTATTGCTGTTACATCTTCTCAGATAGGAAGTCAAAGTTCATCAGCTATAGATTCGACAAAACAGCAGCAGGTAATTGACAAGGTTAATGAGGCAGCAGCAGATGTAGCTGGTGCTGAGACTGCAGCGTCACCTGCCCCTGCTGGTACTGATAGTTATGACGAATGGGACTAATAAATTCTATGTTATATTGATGGACAGTATATATTCATTCTGCGAAGGAGAGAGTCATAGACTCTGCAATAAACCTTGTCAGGACTATGCGTATGCAGATAGTTCAGAGGGCCTTTCCATGGCTATTGTTTCAGATGGCCATGGAGGGGAACGCTATTTTAGAAGCGATATAGGTTCCAAGTTCATCGTCAATATAGCAAAAGAAGCTATCCGCTCTTTTGTTGAGACAGTAACTAAAGAAAGACAATCTGTATTTCATGGCGAACCATTTACGCAATATACAAAAGAGTCAGCCACAGACAGCCAGATAAACTCTATTTCCCACAAGATGCTTACCTGGTTATTTTCATCAATTATAAGCCAGTGGAACGTTGCTGTAGCAAAACATGCACGAGAGAATGATTTGACAGAATGGGAACTTTCCAATGTTGACCAAAAATATAAAGATGAGTTTCTCGATATGCGCAATAACCCAGAAGCTACATTCGAGAAAACATACGGATGTACACTCATGGCATACGTGCAAACTCAGACTTTTTGGTTTGCATTTCATATAGGTGATGGGAAACTTGTACGCATGAGCATAGTTAACAACAAGATTGAATTTGATCAACCTGTTCCTTGGGACAACAGATGTTTTTTAAACAAAACGACATCAATATGTGATTCTAATGCACTTGAAGAGTTCAGATATTGTTATCAAGGAGCTGATTCATTTCCAATCGCTGTATTTCTTGGATCCGACGGATTAGATGACTCTTATGGTGATGGTAATCAACTATATAACTTCTATGCAAATCTTTATAAACAGATTGCTAAATCTGGTAGAAAAGAAGCTCAAAACGTTTTAAAACGCGCATTACCTAAAATCAGTAAGATAGCCAGTAAAGATGACATGTCTGTGGCTTGTGTATATGATGACTTAAATATTAATGAAAACTTTTATTTAGTTACCGCCTATCAACGGGAAATATTGGCAGATAAAATGACTCTTCTATTAGATGAAAATCAAAAACTTGACGAAAAAATTAACAGTTTTGGATTAGAAGAGACTCTGAATAATAAAGAGAGGATAGATTTACAGTATGCTAAGAATGACTGCGACAAAGTTGACAAGAAAATAAAAAGGGTTAAGGCAAAACTTAAAGAACTCGAAAATGAAGAGTATGCATTCAATAACAAAAACCATCCTCCAAAACAATCTACAAAAACAAGAGTTAAGAATAGCAGGACATTAGCAAAATTAAAAAAAATAAAAAAATAGGCTATGGGAACTTGTAAATATTGCGGTAATGATGCCGGTTGGTTTTCTCATTCACATAAGGAATGTAAGGAGAAACATGAACAGGGTGTGAATGATTTTTGCACCATTGTAAGCTCATACTTTACATTGCGTACAACGGCCGGAAATGTTCAACAATCAAGACTACGTCTTAAGAAAGACGCATATCTTTCTGATGATGACATATGCAATGTAGCAGATGCAGAAATCAGACGCTATACTGCAAGTCTCCATCGTCCTTATTCTCCATCATCGGTAAAACTACTAGATGAGTTTTTAATTGCTATTGGGGTAAGTTATAGTCAGGTCAATAAGAATGGAGCTGTTGATGAATTTACCAAGAAAATAATGCGAGGTTTTATGGTAGAATATTTTACTGATAAACTAACACTACCTGTAGCACATCAGCGTTGTGAAAAAATGCTTAGTAAATTTCCTATGGTACAGTCAAACATAGAAGATGCCTATCTATATGTTCTTAATAAAGCAGCTATTAATTTTATGAAAAATGGCTCGCTTTCTAATGCTGAACAACAAAAGATAGATGATTATATCAATTACCTCCACCTGCCAGTCAATAATCTTCCTATTCAGTATCAAAACAGTGAGATTAGCAAACTTGGCCAGATGAGCATACTTAGTAAACTTCAAAATGGTATTCTTCCTTCTAGTAATACACCTGCTCCTATCATGTTAGGAAGAGGTGAAACTATTATCTGGACATATAATGGTGTTACTATGTATCAAGAAAAGACTGTAAAAGAATATGGAGGAAGAAGAAGCGGTTGGTCAATTCGTGTAATGAAAGGTTTAACATATCATATTGGTGGTACCAAAATAAGACCAATAGAGCACAGTTATATGGATAATAAGGGAACAGGTACACTCTATATAACCAATAAACATATTATTTTCCAAAGTCCAACTTCAGCTCAGAAGGTTCCTTATTCAAAGATGATAGGTGTCACTCCTTATAGTGATGGTATTGAAATACACCGTGATGGTGCCAATGCAAAACGTCTTACCTTTCAAGGTTTCGATAGTTGGTTTTTAATGAATGTCATTTCACAAATAGCAAATATATAAAAAATATGGCCTGGGATAAAGTTAATATAAAAAGAGATAACGGAGAAATTGTTGAAGCACAAGCTCCTATTATCGTGTCAGCAAGCAGAAGTACTGATATACCAGCATTCTATGCGGATTGGTTCTTCAAGCGTTTGGAGATAGGATATTCTGCATGGACGAATCCTTTTAACGGTGTACCATTATATGTTAGTTATGAGAAAACCAGGTTTATTGTATTTTGGTCTAAAAATCCACGTCCTTTAATTCCATATCTTCAATTTCTGAAGGATAAACATATTGGTTGCTATATTCAGTTTACTTTGAACGATTATGAAAGAGAGGGACTTGAAAAAGGAGTGCCTGAATTAAGCGAGAGAATCAATACATTCAGAGAACTTGTAAACATTCTAGGAAAGGGTCACGTTATTTGGCGGTTTGACCCACTTATCCTGACTGACTCTATCAGAGTCACTGACCTACTTCATAAAATAGAATACATTGGGGATCAACTTAAAGGTTATACAGAAAAGCTTGTATTCAGTTTTGCTGACATCGCTGAATATAAAAAAGTAAAAAGGAATCTGGAGACAAACAATATTCATTACGAGGAGTTTAACGAGTCAACAATGTATGAAATTGCATCAGGACTTGCTGAACTAAACAAAAAATGGGGATATGAGCTTGCTACATGTAGTGAAAAAATACCATTAGAACAATTTGGTATTCAGCACAATCGTTGCATTGATGATACTCTGATTGCCAAAATAGCATATAATGATTCCGCACTCATGAAGTTTCTTGGTTATGAGGTTGTTTCACACTTTGGAAAAGAATTCGGAGCTATTATTCCAGATGGAGCTCTTGAAATCACAGATACAATGTATCTATGTAAGAAGAAAGATAATAAAGACAAAGGACAGCGGCAATTTTGCGGTTGCATTGTCAGTAAAGATATTGGACAATACAATACTTGTCCACATTTATGCGAATATTGTTATGCTAATTCCAGTAAGGCTACCGCTGTAAGGAACTGGAACAAACATAAGTTAGACCCATTTAATGAAAACATCTTAGGAAAAGGAATAGAATGAATTACATTGATACCATAAAGTCAATAACTCCACTGTCTTTAGATGATATAATAAAGACAGCCAAACAACACGTACCTGCTCAATATCGACAAACTCCATGGAATTATCCCGGACTTGCTCATGGAACTGCTATTCTTCAGGATGAAGAGCAGTTATGCTGTTATCTTGCTTCTTATGGTGAAATGCACCAAGGTAAACTTGCTTGTGCTTTCACAAAGTTTCCATATCTCAATATGGACAAAAATATTGAAATAATAGATTGGGGATGTGGACAAGGTTTGGCAAGTATTTACTTTATTGACAATTTAAGACAGTACAATCTCTTAGAAAAGCTCCAAAAGGTAACTTTGATTGAACCATCATATGCTGCACTTTCCCGTGCCGAATTACACCTACGGCAGGCTGTAGGAGATTCTGTTTACATTGAAACCCTAAACTACTATCTGCCATCAACTGTCGAATCACTTAAAGCCAATGCAATTGGAGGCATACATATTGAAGAGCCTATTTGTATACATCTCTTTTCCAATATTCTTGATATTCCGCAGATTGACTTAAAAGAGCTTGCATATCTTGTGAGTTCATCAGGCTATCGTCACTATTTTGTATGTGTTGGTCCGGTAAACTTTGGAAATGAAAGACTTTCTGCCTTCCCACGATATTTCAATATCCCAAATGATGCTTACTTCATTGATTTTAAATCAGGTCAGTATAAGCAACTTTCTAATGGTAAATGGTATGGATGTATTGCAAAAGGATTCCAAGTTATTCGTGAAGAAGGCAAACCATTTCTTGTTTCCCTTTCGTTTTATCCACCAAAACAATTCCATTGTGCTTTCAGACTTGATACCATTGAGGATATTGACAGGAATAATTCGGATGCACAGAAATATTGGAATGAGTATTCAGCTTTTGAAGTTCTAGCACCCTTTGATATTGGAGCAAATATATATGAAGACATAGATCCCGTTTTAGCGGTTCTAAGTAATATAATTTCACGAGGATTACCAACTAAGTGTTCACCTTTCATTGAGAAGAAGCTTAATAATGCTTTAGATTTTTCAGAGGAAACAGAAAAATATGGTACAATAAGATACGTTAAAAAAGCTGGCACTAAGCTTGCCAACGAACAATTACTACGTGAAATCCCAATTGCAGTTGCCAGAATTGAAAAGGTTATAATAGAGGCAGTCCTTACTGGCCGCATATCACTAGATAAAGAAACATGGGATGTTATTGTTAAGGAAAATGACGTTCCATGTTCTGCCATTGCTTTTGCTGATTTAGCAGAAATGTATAATCATCTTACAGCTCTTTCATCGGACTTTACAGACAGGACATTTCCGAAGATAAATTTATATGTTATCTCAGAGTCATACACATCTTCACCGCTCCATCTTGGAAGTACTGTCTATTCATATAATAAGCAGGCTAATAGAGAAAAAACCTATGATATGGTTATCGATATTGCCATACATGAGAAAGTTGATGCTGTAAATGTTCAATTTTCGGAATTCAAGGCTAATAATGATTGCTATTTCAACGTACGTTCGTCAAATACAATCTATACCTCTCGTGAAATTTACACCACAGACCGAATTCTTTACCAACCTGTAACGACCATTAATGTAAATGGTGGGCATACAGTAATAAAAGAGACTGCCGAGCATTTGGAATATTTCTTGCAACTAATGTTCCGAAAAAGGGAATTTAGACCGGGGCAGTTACCTATTCTCAATAAAGCTCTCCAGATAAAAGGGGTAATAGGACTCTTACCTACAGGTGGAGGAAAATCACTTACATACCAACTTGCAGCAATGTTACAACCAGGAGTTACTGTTGTTATCGATCCATTGAAATCGTTAATGCAAGACCAATATGATGGCTTGCTAGGTACTGGAATTGATTGCTGTACATATATTAATAACGAACTCTCTACAGAAGAACGGGCTTCTCATGAACTTATGATGGAATCTTCTCAGGTGATATTTACATTTATGTCACCAGAAAGATTATGCATATTTGAATTTAGAGAAAGACTAAAGAACATGGAAGACCTTCACGTTTATTTCTCCTACGGTGTTATAGATGAAGTCCACTGCGTTTCAGAGTGGGGACAGGATTTCCGTTTTTCGTACCTTCATCTTGGACGCAATCTTTACAATTATGTAAAAGCAAAAAATGGAACAATCTCTTTGTTCGGTTTAACAGCAACCGCCTCTTTTGATGTCCTTTCTGACGTAGAGCGTGAACTTTCGGGAAATAATTCATTTACATTAGATCCTGATACAATTGTTCGTTATGAGAATAGTAACCGCCTTGAACTGCAATATAAAGTTGAAAAGATTGAGGTTGAGTATAAAAAAGATCAGTTCTATGATAAAGAAGGACGATTGAGTAATTATCCAAGTGCAGTCAATATTGGAGATGTCTGGAGTACAAATGAGCAAAAAGCAAAATTCTTGTCAACATACATATATCGTATTCCTGATTATATTCGTCAACTTCAAACTAAAGACTCAATTGACAGAATCTTAGAAAGATTTCACGAGAGAGAGGACCTTGAAGAAGTTGATGGTCAGCATTTACTCGTTGATATGCCAGACGATTTCTACTCACAAAAAAGTGATTACGAGCAAGCAGGCATTATCTTCTGTCCTCATGTAAATAGCAGTGGGATAAGTGTTTCTGTCAATTCAAAAAATCTCTCTGAAATATGTGAAGTAGGAACATTCTCTGGTTCTGCACAAGATGGTGTAACACAAGGGAATGATTCAATGGAGAATATGAAAAGATTCAGAGAAAATAAGCTGCCAATAATGGTTGCCACGAAAGCTTTTGGCATGGGGATCGATAAGCCAAATGTAAGATTTACTGTGAACATGAATTACTCCAGTTCTTTAGAAAGCTATGTTCAAGAAGCTGGCCGTGCTGGTCGTGATCGGAAAATGGCTCTTTCTGTCATACTTTTATCTGATTATAATCTTGCTCGAATCAACCCCAAATATCCGAATTGGAGTTTTCCACTTGACATAATCAAAGGGAGATGGTTTAAGGAAGAAGATCTTCATCATATTCTTGAAGATTTTGGTATTAGCATTGAACCGAGATATATAGATTATTGTACTCCGCTGTCTGATATAGTAAAATTAAAGTGCAATACAGATAATGTCGTTGTTAAAGAAGATGGGACAGAAATCAAGCAGACATGGCGCTGTTCGGATAAATGCTCAAAGTACAAAAACTGCCAATTGCGTCATGTTGATAAAAGTATGAGAGGATGGCAATTTCATCAAGATCTTAGAGACTATCTTAGAACTGAGCAAATAAGAATACCAAAAGAGAATATTGAATATCAAGGAGCAGACTATAATACAGTCATGTATTTCTTTGACAATAACTTTAAAGGTGAATTCGAAGAGAAGAAAAAGATGTACTATCTGTTGAGTCAGGTGGATCTTGAATATTTCATCGGAAACGACAAAAAAGACAAGCCAACGGAACATATCCATGCAAATGGTTTTCTTGAAACGGTTCTAAATTCTGAAATTGGAACAGAAGTAGTTTCCATTATTTCATATCAAGATGATAGTTATGCTGATATAGCAAAGGCTATTTACCGTATGTGTATAATTGGCCTAATAGACGATTTTACTCAAGATTATAGTAAACACTCATTCAGAATTCTTTCAACAAGAAAGAAGAACGGATCCTACTATCTACGTTTAAAAGAATTTCTGATGAGATATTACTCTGAAGAAAGAGCTGAAAACGAAGTCGAAAAGGCCAGCGTCAGAAAAGGACTTAATGAGATTCATAAATGCCTAGGTTATCTGACAGAATTCATATATGATAAAGTTGCCCTCAAAAGGAAACGTGCTATAGATGATATTCGTAATTTCTGCAACATTGGAATTGATACGTCAAAGGACTGGAAGGAAATCAACGAAGATTTGAAAGATGAAATATACTATTATTTCAACTCTAAATATGCACGTGAAGGATATATGACAGACAATAACGAGAGTTTTTCACTTTTGGATGACACAGACCGTGGAAAAAAATCCTCCGCAGAAATATTATTTAAATACATGCGTGTGGTTGATTCTGATGTGATAGGAGCCTCCGGCTCGCCAAAAGATAACATAAAACATCTTCAAGGTGCGGTCAGACTTATCCGTAGAGGAACTACAGACTCTAATGCAACTCTCAGTTTGCTTAACGTATTCTGCCTGCTTGCTTTAAAAGTCGGTAATAATAAGAATCTAATGAATGAGCTTGATAAAAGCTATATTGAAGGTTATCAAGAATTGAAAAATGAGATAAAAAATCACGATGACTTCGCCAGTTGTATTTCTCGGTTTAAGACAAATCTTAATATTCACAATCGAAATTTAGCAATCGACGAAGATATAAAACATCTTGATGATTTAGAGATTATAGCAGAGTTAGGTTATCACAATTCATGGATGGATATATTCACAAATAAGTATATAAAATAAATTCCCAATATGGAAGCACAAGATATTCTTAAAATGCTCACCAACTTAGAGCAAAGTCTTCAGAATGTTGAATCTGCAAGACAACAAGTTACTAATACTGTAAATGCATATGAAGGTACAAAAGCACAACTTCACGCATTAACTGTGGAGTTTAAAGAGGTTTCTTCTGAATTAAACAAAGTTTATAATGCTATAAAAGAGAATGTTGACTCTATTGATGAAACACTTAAAATAAAGATTGATTCTGTATTTAAGAGCATAAGTAAAAAAGTGGATACACTTGATGCAGTTGCGGAAAAAATTCAGTCTTCATTTGAAAAGTCATGTAACAATTCCGTCAATACTATTGAGAATTCAGTACATAATAGCATAGGAAAACTTAACAATGAAGTTGATCAATCCATATCCAAGTTTAATGAAAAGGTCAAACTTGAACTAGATGGCATATCTTCTACCCTTTCAAACTTAAAATCGTGTACGAAAGAAATTCAGGACAGTTTCCGAAATTCTAATACTGCTTTTACGTCCGACTTAAAGGTTATGCTTAAAAATATTGCAGATGATTTCAAAGCGTCTGTAGAACAGCATATTTTATCTTTTACTTCATTAAAAGATGAGCTTAAAAGTATTATTGATGGTTATGAAGAGAAAAGCAAAACCGTTGTAAGTAAAGTAGACAATATAGAAAGTATAATAAAATCCGAAACAACTATTTTAAAATCAAAAATAGAAGTTGTTGGTACAAATCAAAAGAATCAACATGATGAAATTGTCAGTAAATTAAAATCTCTCAGTGAAGGGCATATTAAAGCTGCTGATAATTTGTCGGAACGATTTAATACTGTTGATACAACACTTAGGACGTTGTCATCTTCAATATCAGAATTAAAGACACAATTTGATTCTAAAGAAAAAGATCTTTATAATACAATAAACGCCCTAAAAGGAGAAGTTACCAGTTCTAAGAGGTTACTTACATTCTGCTTTATAGCAATCATCATATCTTTACTATTAAACTTTATTGCATTTATAAAATAATGAGACTTTATATTTTACTTGATACATCTGGCAGCATGGATGGCTCAAAAATCAGTGCGTTGAATGATTCAATGGAAAATATTATTATTGATTTGCAGGAAAAGGCGTTTAACGGCAAAAACATTGATATTGTTGTCTTATCCTTTGCAAGGGATGTTACTTGGATGCATGATAAGCCCATTAATATTTTAGACTTTAATTGGAAGCCATTAACCGCAAGTGGAATGACCTCTTTAGGTAAAGCGTGCTGTGAGTTAGCAAAAAACATAAGTACATATCCAGCTAATAATGAAAATACTGCCATAGTACTTCTTAGTGATGGCTGTCCAACCGATGACTATGATGAGGGAATAATGGAATTGCGTAATTTACAGACATTTAATGATGCAGATAAGTTTGCTATAGCTTTAGGAGACAATGCTGATTTACAGACTTTAATCAGATTTGTGGATGTTCAAGAAAATATTTTTATAGAAAATAAAGCCGATAGATTGATTGATGCTCTAAACACAATAATGGGAAATATCACCAATTACACTTCAACACCTTTACATTCAGATGATATAGATGATGAATGGTCGTAATTTACACTAAATTATAATTTCATTACAGCAAAAGGGGCATGTATAATATTAAAATACTTAGCCTCTTTTTATATTTTTATTATTGTGCAGATAGACTGCATAACAATTATATATGTTTGCGAATAAAACATATAAACAACAATTTATCATGAAACCATCTACTATTGTATGCTTGGTACTATCAGCAAACTTCCTTGTTTCTTGTGGTTACAAGAAAGAGGCTAAAGAAGTTACACAAGATTTTTTCTCCGCTATCAAAAACAATAAGGAAGAAAAAATGGTTGAACTATATCCTGAAGTTGGAAACCTTCAAAACTATTATAAATCAGACACAATAATCGTGAAAGAAGTAAAAGAACTCGAAGACAAGAAATACAGTGTTGCATTAACAAACAAGTTCACTAACGGATTCGGTAAAAATACAGAGTCAGACATTATCATATATACAAAGCCTAAAGACGATAAGAAACCAAGTGACGGCTATGTAATTTATGACTCAAAAGGACTATGCAATCTTTCTGATGATCCTATATATATGTTCGCAAAGAGAAAAGGCTATATACAAGGAGATACTCTTACAGACCAACAGATTTCAAAGAAATATTCTGAGGCATCAACTGCAATTATTTCGCTATCATTAAAGTTTTATACTTATCTTACTGAGAATGTAACTATAGCAAACTGGAATTGGGAAACAAGTGATTATAGTTATTCTGCAAGTGGAAGAGGGGTTGTAAAAAATAATACCCAATATACCATACCAAATGTAAAATACGTGGTTACGTATTTGAAAGGAAATGGTACTGAAGTAACTCAGGATGACGGCTACGTTACATACGACGAAATACGTCCATACGGGATGAAATCATTTTCATTCTATACGTCATATGTTGGCGATGCATCCAGAGCAAAAATAAGGCTTGAATTTGATAATGATTTTATTCTTAAAACAGTGGCTGATGGTGAATTTGAATAGCTGATTTTTTATAGAATAAAAAAGAGTACAACATGTGAAAACAGTGCAAAAATGGCATATAAATAAACAGCTAAAAAGCTGACATTCTGGCATATAAAATAGATATTTATTGACTAAAATATTTATTAACAAGATTATTCGAGTTGGCATGGTATTTGTATTATTTATTTATAAATAATGTTATATGGGAAAACATCCTTTTAAGATTTTATGTATTGATGGAGGGGGAATAAAGGGGCTATTTTCAGCACAAATTCTCGCTAAATTCGAAGAAGTTTACGACACGAAAATTTCAGAACAATTTGACTTAATATGTGGAACATCAACTGGAGGAATTATTGCCTTGGCTGCATCTGCTAATATCTCAATGTCTGATGTTGTAAACTTTTACAAAGAAAAAGGGCCAAAAATCTTCGCTCAAAAGAGGAAAAAAAATTTGGGAAAGTTATGGCTTAAAATAAAGCAAATATGCTATAAAGGTAAATATAGTAATGAAGAATTAAGAAAAGCTTTAGCTGAAGTCTTTAAAGACAAAAAAATATACGAAAGTTCTAATCTCCTTTGTATTCCTGCTTTTGACATAATTACGGCTACGCCAAGAGTTTTCAAAAGGGACTATAAAAAATTTACAGAAGATAATAAAAAGACATATGTAGATGTTGCTCTTGCAACATCTGCTGCGCCAACATACTTACCTATACATAATCTTGAATCAAGTCAATATGTAGATGGAGGAGTATGGGCCAACAATCCAAGTTTGGTCGGACTTATGGAATTTTTATATCAATTTGCCAATGATGAGAGATTTAATGGTGTTGATATATTGTCTATTAGTAGTCTTGAGGTGGCCCAGGGAAATGCCCCAAAACGAAACTATAACTCATTTATTGACTGGAACGAGAATCTTATTGAATTATTTTCAATAGGGCAAGCTAAAAATATGACAAAACTCTTTGAGTTCTTAGATGGGAAATTAAAATTCCCGATGAATTACGTTAGAATCACTAATGAACCTCTGTCAGCCGAGCATATGAGAAATATATCTATGGATAATGCTTCAGACCGTTCATTAAAAATACTTCAGTCCATTGGCAATGCTACTGCAATAAAAGCTAAAATGGATCCGAAAGTAGAGAGATTTTTCACGACAGGTAAAACATTATATTTCTAAAAATATGGCAAATAATCACGAACAATTTATTGCTTTTAATGACACAATTAAAGCATCAAAATCAAGAAGAGATACACTTAAAAAAAATCGTGAATCTATTAGAAAGAAAATTCGTAATTACTTCAAGAATAATTGGCCGGATAAAATTCAGCCCCAATTTCATTGGCAAGGTTCATACTCTATGTATACTTTGCTGAATCCGATTAAGGATGAAGATGGACTTGGTGCATATGATTTGGATGATGGAATATATTTTATTGGTTCGTCTGAAGATGAACGTGAAACTGTACAATGGTATCATAACCAAATTTATGAAGCAGTAAAGGACCACACAACACAGGGTGCAAAAGACAATAACCCATGCGTAACTGTATATTTTGCAGATAACCATCATATTGATTTGCCAGCATATTTTATGGTAGATGGAGATGAGCATCCCAAAATGGCTCACAAAAAAAATCCATGGATGGATTCAGATCCAAGAGAAACGACCAATTGGTTTAATGGAAAATCAGAACATCCACAACTGAGGAGAATTGTACGATATGTAAAAGCATGGGCTGACTATGTGAACAATCAGGGAAAAGGGAAAATGCCAACGGGATGTATACTTACCATTCTTGTTGAAAAGAATTTCACTTCAAATGATAGAGATGACATAGCATTAAGGGATGTTCTCGTAAAAATGAATAATAGTCTCAGCGCTAAAGATGGTTTTCATTGTTATCGCCCTACATTCCCAGTAGGAGAAGATTTATTTGAGCATTACAAAACAAGCCGCAAAGATTTTTTCCTTAAAGAATTGAACTCTTTTGCGTCTGACGCTGATAAAGCTGTAAATTCATCTAATCAAAAAGATGGTTGTTTAAAATGGCAAAATCACTTAGGTGAACGTTTCTCTTGCTCAACAGCAAAAGACGAAGATGAAGATGCTCAGAAAAAGAATCTATCAGGAACATTAAAAACAAATAGTCGCTTTGCATAATAAAGAATTACTTAAAACTTGCTTTGCTGAAATAAGTAAGGAAGACGATGTAGAACTTGTTGGTCAGATTCCAACAACTTCACAGCATTCATACATAGAGTGTTGGAAATTGAGTACCTATATTTCAGTAGCTCCTGTTGCTGAAAAAATAGAACTATATATAGGATTCCCAAATTCATTTCCATATGAATGTCCAGATATTTTCTATTTTGATACGAAGTATGACTACTTCCCTCATATAGATTATACTTATCGAAGACTCTGTTATCTTGAAGAAGGAATAACTTATTCTCCAGATCAACCTATTTCAGTATTACGTGAATGCATTAGGCAAGCTAAACGCTTGATAGAGAAAGGGGCAAAACGTGAAAATGAAGATGATTTTATCAAAGAAATATATAGTTATTGGATAGGAACATATCCAAACGAACAAACTATTAATGATGATTGGTTGATTTATGGTGATATACCTACCACATCACAAATCCTTAAGGTTTGGTCATATAAAGAAACTCTATATACGGAAAAAGGAGCTTCTCATAATTTAATTATACAGAACGATGATATTGATATTGATTTTGAACATTATCTAAAGCGTAAACCTTACTTCTCTGAAAATGAAACATTATTCCTCAGAAGTGTTGAGATTCCTTATACGCCTCCATATTCAATAAGCCCTTTAACGTTTTTAGAATGGATTAAAGATCCTGATGATAAAAAATTGTTCAAAAAAGTTCTCAACAAGAAGAAAAAAGTAATTGTTACGTTTCCACTACTTCATACAAAATATCTTGGTGGATGCTATATACCATTGCAACCAGCCTTTAGAAAAGGCCATCGAAATCTTACTGCATTTGAAGAACTTACACTTTTTGAGAAAAAAAACAGGTGCCTTCAACGGCTCATTGGCAAAATATATTCCTCTGATAGAATAGACCAACGTACTTCAGGAAGGAAGTTGGGAACAAGGAAATTTGCTGTTATAGGACTTGGAAGCATCGGAAGTAACTTATGTTATTTTTTAAGTGGATGGTCTAATACGGAATATATACTTGTTGATAATGATATTATGCAACCAGAAAATATTGGAAGGCATTTACATGGTATGAAATATATTCAACAAAGTAAAGTTCATTCCGTTGAAGAGTTTCTGCGAGAGAAAAGGCCTGATTCATTAATAAAAAGTTATGGTAATTCAATAGAGAACGTTATAGAAAAAGATCTAAATGAGTTCAATAGATGTTCTGCATTATTCATGTGCGTAGGAGATTGTATGTCAGAACAATATGTATTGTCATTGGTAAAAAAAGGCATTTTACGCACTCCAATATTTATTCTATGGCTTGAGCCTTTTGCAATAGCTGGACATCTAGTATACATAAATCCTGCCAATAGTCCTAATTTGGATAACATTTTAGAAAAAGATACAATGTTATATAAGCATAATATAATACCTTCCTCTGAATACATCAGTAGAGGTGAAACAGAATTTATTAGTAGAGATGCTGGATGCAATGGGGCTTATGCACATTATTCAGGAAATGATGTTATACTTTTTTTGTCGGCTATATATCCAATTATCAATAACCTAATAAAAGAACCTTTTAATTCAATGTGCTATCGATGGGTAGGAAATCTAAATATTGCAATAGAGAAAAAAATAAAATTAATAGAAGGGGAACACATTTCCGGAAGTATCACGAAAATACCTCTATAGATTATAAAAAAATAAAGGTTGAAATAAAGGAATCTGCATTAAAGAAACTTCAAACTTTTCAGCAGAAAGAAGGATTTGAGATTGGTGGTGTGTTTACAGGGTCTGAATTAGAAGAATCTAAATTTCGTATAGCAAAAGTTTCCGATCCATGTACAATATTTAATGGATCTACTAAATACAACTGCACAAGAGATGCGAGATTAGCAAATCTTTTTATAGAAGAGGATTATAAAGTATCAAACCGCTCCAGATATTATTTAGGGGAATGGCATACCCATCCTGAGGATAATCCTCAACCTTCAAATATAGATGTCGCTTCCATCAAAAATATATATTCTACGTCAAAACTTCCTATTAATGGAGTTTTTTTGATAATTGTTGGACTAAGAAGCAACTATTATGGTTTTTATGATGGTAAAAACATTCATAAAATTGACGTTACTTTATGTACATAACTTTATTCACACAGTTTAAGAGGATGATAGGGTCAATAACCTTACCATCCTTTTTTGTTGTCAGGTGCAGATGGGGGCCTGTTGACATACCTGTATTACCAGACACCCCGATTATCTCACCGGCCTTAACATATTGTCCGATTGTAACCTTAGATGATGACAAATGACAATAGCTGACCGTGTAGGTGTCGGTTTGAATTGTGATGTATCTGCCAGAACGCTTATCATGAGCAGACTTCACTACTTTCCCTGGAAGCATGGAAAACACAGGTTCGTAGTGTGCCTGAAGATCTACTCCATTATGCATGCAATATTTATGTGTAACAGGGTAATAACGCATTCCAAACTCTGAGTTTATCTGAATATTCTTTAATGGAAAAGCCATATTCAAAAATTGAAGAATATCACCAGATGTTTGTGAAGAGGGTCCTACATTATCCCGGCATGATTCCACCATATTTAAATGTGATGAAGCATGGTTCAAAGAATCTTTTAACATCAAATTGTCCACAAGAGAAGTATTTGTCTCTTGTGGATTTTTTGTTTTGTGGACTTGTTGATTATATAAACGCCCAACCGTATTAAACTGCGCTTTTATTGTGGTACTTGGCATAAACGAGAGAAGTACCATCATGAGTATGTTTCTAATTTCCATGAAACAAAATTACATATCTCTATTACCATGGGATAAACCTCACATACTCCAAGTGATTTTTCTAACTTTATTTAGGCTAATAGTATGATTCTCGGCGATAAATCATACTTCTTTCATAAGGAAATATAAAACTATTGGTATAATATGTCTATTCTTCCGTTTCTCCAACCACACCTTTTATTTTTGTTTCTGAATTAGCTATTAATAAAGTACTTCATAAGAAAATGAAATACTGTTATGGCCAAAATAATAACGTATTAAAAAAAGTAACAAATGATTTACAACTTTGATGAGAATGAAATGCCTTACGGCATTCTCGAACGTTTTGGACTGACACAGGAGATGATTGAGGATCTGCCGACAGACATTTTGCAAAATATTCTCAATGGCCGGCATTCTCCAGTCTTACCTGTACACATCATTGCTGATGATGGTGAAGAAGTAAAGGCAAGAACACGATTCTGCCTTGTAAGAACGCCAGAAAGCAATGTAGATGTTCTCTTCTTTCCGAAACTTGACGAGTATGATTTAAAAGTATTCAATGAGCAGCAGAAGCAAAACCTTCTTGCAGGCAAACCCATCATCGGACATTTGGAAAGTAACGAAACGGGGCACGAGCTTGGCACCAAATGTTTCTTCCAGCTTGACCAGGATAGCAAACAGGTACTGAGCGTGCCGACACCAGTCATAGGTAGGAACATTCAATACCTTACCGACCGATATCATCTTACGAGTACTGAGATGCAGAAACTACAAAACGGAGAAATTCTCTCTATCATTGAAGACGATGATGAGATTTCCATCGGTATCGATCTTAATTCAAATACGGGTATCCGTCTCTCCGCAGGTAATGAACAAGTTTGGCGCAGAGAAGCTAAACGGGAATGGGACAAATACAACTTCGGAATTTTCGGTTGTTGGACCATGGACGAAAATGGTAATCTTGACTATATCCATGAGGAGGACTACTCTGAAGAAATCTGGAATGAGCAGAAGAAACAAGGTATGCGTATGATGCAGCGATAAACCAAAGTAACAACCATCAATAACAAATTCAATATGGCGAATATCAAATACTATCCAGAAGACGAGCTTGTGCAGAAAGTACAGAGTGGAGAATACGGTTGGCTCGATTACATCAATCACCACTCACCGGAATGGCAGGAAGAATACACCGAATTCTGTAATGAAAGGAACCTTGTAGTTAACGAAGAATCAGCCGAAGATTTTATCGAATGGAAAGGCGAACTTGTTGAAACAGGCGAATAATAAACATTTAAAATCAATCACAGTATGTCAATCAGATCAAATGCACTATCAGTAGGTAGAGATTTGTCGCCAGAGCTGCAGGATATTCTCCGTCGCAATGGTATGCAAGCACATATTATTCGACAAGGTGAAAACTATCTTCTGTCGGTTCAAGGGCATGACTCACCTCTCCTAACCTATCATATCAGTGCCAGACAGATGAGAGACTTGGCAGATTGGGGTACAAACTCGGCTAACAAAAAAGCCTATAACACCTTTGCTGATTTAGTGAAGAAAGACTTCTATATACCGAGAGACTTTGTCCATGCCCGTAATGCCAACGGTCGTGTGGCTATGGGACTTCACGGCTACCGGATTGGTGTTGGCGAATACGGCAGACTGCCGTGGGACAAACGCCGTGCCTTTATGATGATGGATCCGTTTCATGGACGTTTTTTGGGATGGACACCACGCAATCAGGAAGGCTTCCACATGCGCCGTGTCGGTGGAGCCATGTTCATGCAAGGAACCCCTATGGTTCCGGAACGTCCCGATGGAAGAATCAAACCAGGTGAATTACTCAATGGAGGCTATGGCTTCTATTATAAAGGAGGACAGCAGAACATGGTACAGCAGCCTTCACAGGATGTACTCGCTGATTTGGAAACAGTGATTCCACCTGTAGAAATACGTACCCGTCCCCAGGAACCGGCAAAACCATACAAGGAACTTATCACCTCAGACGTATACTTTAGCAACGAAAAGTGGCAGGAATGTCTCTCTTCTCATGGAGTCATTATTGATGCCAACAGCAAAACCCTGACCATTCAGTCGACCGCTACACAACATGATCTTGTTTACGACCTAACGGATGAAGAAGTTACCCGGCTTACAGACAATTCCATCAAGAATGTGCCTGTACAGAACCGTCTGGACATCATCAACAACGTTATCATAAATGATTTCTCAGATAAATTGACGATGGACATGCTCAATTCCAAAGAGCAGATACCCCTAAAACTTACTCCCGAAGTAGAAGCGGAACTGAATGCCAGACAAGAAGTTGTGGCAGAACACGCGCTTCCTCTTACTCAGGGAAATGAATATATCATTGCAGAGCATGAAGACCGAAGCGTCGCTCATGTGGATGGTAACAGCCTTTATGATATAAACCAAGATAAAGGATGGTTCCGGGAAGGAAGAAACGGACGTGAGGTACAGGTGGACGACATCAGAGTTGAGCCTGTACGCAACGAACAAGGTGAAATTCAGAAAGACGAGAAAGGCAATGCCATGTTCCGTATGACCGCTGTCATCAATGGCGAGAGCATCAGTCACGAGATAACCCAAAAACAGTATGACAAGTTCATGGCCGTAGATGACTATCATCGTATGAAACTCTTCTCTCACATCTTTGATGAAGTGGACATGAAGAATGCGCCGGGTCATGGGAAAAATATAGGTGCCATGATTGGAGGTGCTCTACTTGCCGGCCTTACCGTTATGCGAGAACTCGGAAGAGACCGTTATGCTCCGGCTGTGTTCGTTGAGCACCATCATGCACCTGGTCCGCACGTCTATTTCAAAGGAGGTGTGGATTCACCACAGGATCTTGCATCAAGAGCATTTGATGCCGGACTTAATGCAGCTGAGCATGGAGTCGGCTTAGGACATGGGAGATAAAACTTAACAATCATCATAGAACACAATGAACGAAGAGCAGAAATTTGAAGACTATCGCAACCGTCTTAATATCAGAGACGTGTTGACGGATGCAGGTTATACGCTTCACAAGCGGGACGGCTTGCGCTATCCTGCCTATGTGCGTCTGGATAATGATGGACGCAGAATCAGGGGTGACAAATTCATTGTCATGCCCAATAAAAACTGTTGTTTCCAACCTCCAACGATAAAGCTGTATTCTGTCACATCCTTCATTTGGGAACACCCGAATCTCTTTCCTGAATACAATCAAGGAATGAAAGAGTCTGCTCTTGTTCACAAAGTCTGTCAGCGGCTTTTGAATATTCCTGTGGAGCAACGTAACCAGAATGTGCTTGCTCCTACCCGTGATGCAAAGCCTTTCAATATCAAAGATTATAAGATTGAGCGATTTCATCCTGATGAAGCTGACTCTCAGAAACCTTTTTATGCTTTCTTCAAGTCAAGAGGAATCGATTTTGCTACACGTTGTGCTTTTCACCGTAACTTCTTTCTTGCTTCCAAGGCCGCAGACAATGGGGCAAGTTATAAGAACCTCTCTTTTCCCATGTATATACCGGGGCATCCTGAGAAATGTGTCGGTTTGGAAGAAAGAGGCTATCCACGTAAGGACGGCTCTGCACGAAAAGGCATGGCAGCCGGGACAAATGCAAGTGAAGGCCTATGGATGGCAAGTCCCAAAGACACGGAACTGAAAGATGCAAAAGATGTATATGTGTTTGAGAGTGCATACGATGCCATGGCATTCTACCAGTTGAGAATGCAGAAAGACTCCGGACTTGATTACAATGCAAGACAGAATCTGAAGTCTGCCGTATTTGTCTCTACCGGAGGAAATCCCAGCTACGGACAGATACAGGGATTGGTCAAGGCTGCTCCCGGTGCTACTTTCCATCTTGGCTTTGACAACGACCTGGCGGGAAAACAGTTCGTCTTCAACTTTGAATCCATCGTACAAAAGATGAATCCGTTGCATCCTGAATCAGTCTCATCGGACATGAAAGGCTTCATTGAAAGTTTCAAGGAAGGTATCACATCCACCAAAGAGCTGCTTGACATTGACGATGACAGATATGCGGAGCTGCCTGAAGTACTACAGAAGCTTTACCTCGCTTATGACACAGCAAGAAATGAGGCATGGGAATACCATTATTCTCCCTTTTTGTGTAAGGAAGACAAGCAGGAAGCGGCTGAAAGAATGAACAAAGCCTATCAGGAGTTTAAGCAGGTCCTGTTTCAAAAACTCCATGTACAGGACGGACAAGACCTGAATCCTATAGGAATAGTACGTGAACTGCCGTCTGAAGGTTATAAGGATTTTAATGATGAGCTGTTGGAGAAGAAGCAATACTCAATGACCGATGTCGTTGAGACAGCCTTTGACGAAAATAGTGTTTCTCTCACCGAAGAGATAGAAGAAGAAAATGAAGAAACCAAGAAGAGCGGACTAAAACGATAAACAGTATGACAGACACAAACAGACGGTTCAGCATAATCACATTGCATCCTCATTGGGGGCAATACATTATCTCACAAGGCATGGCATTTCTTATCAGTTGTGCCCTGTTCTTGGCAGCAGGTCACGATAGCATCACCTATAAGATGCCCTTTGTGGTACTGGGTTCAATCATGACGTGCATCATGCTCTACGGTTGTCTATATATACACAAACTGAGCTATATCATCACGTCCGAACAACTGATTATCCAACATGGTGTACTCATCAGGAAGAGCGACTACATTGAACTCTACAGGGTGGTTGACTTCAGTGAAAACCGTGGTATAGTGGAACAGCTGTTCGGATTGAAGACTGTCTCGATTTTCAGCGGAGACCGTTCCAATCCCAAACTGGACATATTTGGAATCAACGAGCGGATTGATGTTGTAGGAATTATCCGTAAACGGGTTGAGTATAACAAACAAAGGAAAGGTATCTATGAAATCACGAACAGATAATATATCGTCAGAAGCCAAGACTTCCAAAGGTATTGCTTACGACAGCAGATGGATGATTATCTCGGTCATTGTTCTGACCTTGTTTCTATTCTGTCTTGAAGGTCGTGCCCAATTGGTTTCCAGCAATCCGATGGAATATGTGGCCTTAGCCGAAGGTAATGAGCTTATCAACAGTCAAATCAAGAATCAGATTGAAGATCAGCAGAAGACGGCACTACTACAAAATACCATTGCAGCAGAGTTTACTCAGATAAGGCAATGGGAGAGAAAGTACAACAGCTACCTGAAAACCGTGTCTGGCTACGCTTCTACCCTCAAAGCCTGTAGTCATCTCTATGATGACGGTGTAAGGATATTCATTAATCTTTGTGATTTGAAGAAAGCCATATCACAAAACCCGCATGGAATAGTGGCTACAATGAGTATGAATAATCTTTACATCGAAACAGCGACCGAACTCATCACTGTATACAGCATACTGAAAGATGCAGTAGCCAAAGGTGGAGCAAGCAATATGCTTACAGGTGCGGAACGCAGTAAGATTCTTTGGGAGTTGAATGACCGTCTGGCACAATTCAACAAAAGACTTTCACAGCTCTCCATCAGCATCCGCTATTACACAATGGCCGATGTATGGAACAGAGCCACTGCAGGAATGATAGACAGGAATACCGCTGAGATTGCCGGTCAAGCTTTAGACAGATGGCATAGATGCGCACGAATAGTAACACCATAAAAGATTATCAGGATAACACAATGAAACGCTTATTGCTGTTTTTTGCCATGCTTATTTCTCTCACCCTCCCTTTTGAAAGGCTGGGTGGGAGTTTTCTCCAGGCTCAGGGCAACGACCCTGTTTTGGCTGGAATGATTCTGGCATACACAAATAAGGCAGAAAAAGAACTGAAGCAGCAGGAACAAATGATGCTTCTGGAATCTACGGGTCATCTGTGGATAAAGGAAGAGGTACAAGGAGTAACTGACCTGCAAAAGGAGTTCAACACTTATTTGGACAACTTTCATAGCATAATCAGTTATGCGGCACAGATATATGGATTCTATCATGAAATAGACCGACTCGTGAAACACCTGGGAACTTTTAATGACCAGCTCCAGCACCAGACAGGAAATGCCCTGGCAGTAGCATTGTCTTCAAACAGGAATAAAATCTATAGAGAACTTATCATGAATAGTGTTGATATAGTCAATGACATCCGGCAACTGTGCCTCTCCGACACCAAGATGACAGAGAAGGAACGACTAGAAGTTCTCTTTTCCATCCGCCCGAAACTTAAACTCATGAATCAAAAGCTCAAAAGGCTTACGAGAGCTATTAAATATACTTCACTCTCTGACATATGGGCGGAGATAGACTACAATGGCAGAAGTGAGGTTGACAAGCCCAATATTGTACAGAAATGCAAGGAAAGATGGAAGAGAAACGTAAAGCCAAAGTAAATATTCAGGTAAAAAGATAATTCAGGATAACAATTTAACAATCAAACTTTAAACATGGGTTGGGGAGCATTATTGAAAGCAGCAGTCAGCTTAGGAGGAAGAGCTATAAAAGCTGTAGCTAAATCGGCAGGGGGTGCAGTCGTACATCCTCAGCAAACGCTAAAAGGATTAGGAAGTGCCACCAAGTCTGCGGCCATAGGTGGAAGCCTGGGCTACATCGGTTGGGAGAAACTGACTACAGACAAAAGCGTAGTGGGTATTGTCAGCGATGCTGTCATTGGCGAAGAAACGACACAAAAGATTGGAGACACAGTCTCAAATATCGGTGAAGGAATGAAAGAGGTGAAAGACTCTGTAACTGGTCTCACTGAAAATGTCAATGATGCCATCACCAGTGCAGACAGCAAATGGAACGGCATGAGCAAATTCCTGCAAGGTATTTGCTCCGGGAACGGTGGAAACATGATGGGGAACTTTTTCAGCAATATAGGCAAAGGGAATGTCTCCGGTCTGAGTCTCATCGGACTTGTAGTGGCTGCACTACTTGTTTTTGGAAGATTCGGATGGATGGGCAAGATAGCTGGAGCTGTGCTTGCCATGATGATGATAGGAAACAATGTAAATATGAACGAGGCACTTGCCAGTGAGAAGAAACGACCTGCTGCACAAAGTCAAGACGAAATTCAACAGTCGGAGATTGCACAAGGCACTGGTGGCGGCAGACGAAGATAATAGTAAATTTTATAAACAGATATAATATGCAATATACACAGGAAATGATTCTTCGTTCGGACAGTGGATACTGTATGCCCTACGAAGAAAAAGGCCGTGACGTACAGATGAGTCTTGGCTACGGTAAACAGAAACATCCGCATACAGGAGAACCTTTTTTTCATCATGGTGTGGATTTCAAAGCCAACCATTATCTTCTTTCAGCAGTTGCAACAGGGAAGATCACAGGACTTGGGAATGATGCCGTACATGGTATCTATCAGGTGACACGCTATGGAGACTACGAGGTAAAATACGCACACCTCTCGAACGTTTTGGCCAACTACGGAAGTGAAGTCAAGGCCGGTCAGGTTATTTCCGTAAGTGGGGAAATACTTCACATGGAGGTCAAGTATAAAGGAGAAGAACTCAATCCTCTGGAGTTTCTGACCATGATATACAGTAATTTGAAAGTCATGGAACAAAATGGACAACCTGGTGCAGTACCACAATTTGTGACACTGGATATGGATGTCAGAACCATGTATGACAAGGACAGCAAGGAGATAGAGAATCTGATGATGCGTTTTTTTCCGGACTACATGAAAGACATCAGTCTTGGAGCCTACACGTTGCCGGAACATACACAGTTCACTTTGAGAAATATTCTCTCACTGTCGGCTACAAAAAATTACTTCTATGAAACCATCCCCAGTATGGCTAATCCATTGGGTATGGGCGTACGAAGTATACCGATTGCAGCACGGGTACAGAATCTGCTTATCGGTGATTTCCTGAACTATCTTGCACTGCGTCATCAGATATTTCTTTCCAGTTTAAGTGATCACGAAAAAAAAAAGCACAAGAACAGGCCATAGCAAACAGTGGCCTTATTGATCCGTTGGCAGAACTCGATATTGATGTTCAAAGCTTTGATATTCCCCGTATGGTGAGCGTGTTTCCGGATAAGTCCGGTATCAGATGGTGGACAAAAGCATGGTTCAATGGTAGTGAGAAAGGAGAAGCTGCAATAGAGATTGAACGTGAGCTGGCAATCAAGTTTATCAATGAAAACATTGAAAAGGATGAATGGCTGGAAGAATATTTCCCGAAACAGATGGAAGTATATCACAATGCCATAGAACAGACACGCGAGCAATTACTCAACCAGATAAATCTATAAAGGGCATATAAATTATCAATCATATAAAACAGCAACTCATGGCAGAGTCAGAACAAGATAGAATATTCAGGACAAAGGTTATTCCAATCATGAACAAGGTTCGGAATGAACTGCAAGATAAGATGGCAGATGAGCTTAAAGAGCACACCTCATCATTTGCAGGATTGATGGCCAGTGCCATTGGTCCTGATGGTGGAATGTCTGCCAGACAGGCACAGATGCATTCTTTACGTTACACTGGTGAATGGAACTCGAAAACGGCTGAAGATTATATTGAAATGGTCAAGAAAGAACTTCAACTCCAGCACATCATCGTTGATTCTGCTATGGAGAAAAAGATGATAGACAAGATGATTCAGGATAAGATTCCACGCTCATCCATTGAATACATCTTAAAAAAGGCAGCAACTAACACCATCTTCTATCTCCCTCAGGAAGTTGCAAAATCACCATTAGAACATCATATGGATGCTGAAGCCGAAAAGAGATACAACCCATCTGAATGGGAAAAGAACACAGGTATAATTCTCGGATCCGTAACCGATCTAGCATGTATGGGTGGAGCCGGTGGCGGTTGGAAAACAGCGGCCACATGGGTCGGCGGTGACTTCCTGTTATCTAAATTCTCTGATAAACAGGAAGACCGTTCAGACATACCTTCAATAGTGCGACCGGGATGCGAGGAACAGTACAGACAAGACCAGGAGAAAATGAAGAAACAGGAAGAAGAAAAGCCACAGACAAGTGCTTCTTCTGTAGAGACTACACCGGAACAGGAAGAACCAGTCGAAGAGGAACAACCAACAGAAGAACAGACCTCCCCAAAACCGGAACAGACCAATATGGACGGATGGCAAGGGTTGCTAACCTCTTTCGGGCTTAATGGAATCAGCGACATTGGACACAATATCGGATATGTACTGGCCATGCTGCCTGACATGCTTGTAGGACTCTTCACGGGAAAAACGAAGTCAATCAATCTGAAGGACAATATGATGCCCATTGCCAGTATCGTTACAGGTATGTTCGTCAAGAATCCAATCCTGAAAATGATACTTATCGGTATGGGAGGACTCAATCTGCTGAACAAGGCAGGACATGAGACTTTGGATGATTTCAAAGCACAGCAGCACCCTGAAACAGGAACCGGTCCTGTGAATTATCGGATTTATCCTGATGAACCGCTCGATCCCCGAATTGTCAATCCTCAGATTAAGTCTAACTGTCTGATTGCTATAATAGACAAGGTTCCTTGCACCATCACTTTGCCGGACAAAGTTGTGAATGCCTACCAGCAGGGAGCTTTACCACTGAACACACTTGCAAATGCAATACTGGCCAAGAATGACCAGATGCGTCAAATCGCTTCTGAAAACTATGAAGCAGGTGAACGGCAAACAGTTGCACGACCGCTTGCTCAAAGATAAAAGGATAACAATATAATAATCAGACTTATGGAAGAGAAAAACCAACAAGAGAAAATGGCAGTAGCACGTCAAGTTGAACTGTTTGAGAATGCTTTCAATAAAGCCAAAGAAAATGGTGGAATATGGCTTGAAAATGATGGTCGTAAAGCTCCGAGGCTATATCTGAAGCCTTTGCAGATTTCTGCCTTCAATGCCATCATATTGGGTATGCACAGTGACCAGAACGGTTACAAGACCAACCAATATACACTTTTTTCAGAAGCAAAAAAACGCGGTGAGTCCGTCCAGACCAAAGAAAAGGGAGTGCCTTTCCTTTGGTATAATTGGAATGAGTATGTAAACAAGCACAATCCTGACGAGAAAATCAGCCGCTCAGACTATCAAGCACTGTCGTCTGATAAGCAGGAGGATTACAAAGGAATCAGAAACCGTGAAGTACGCACACTTTTCAATATTGAGCAGACCACACTCCCTATGGTTGATAAAACTACATTTGATACAGTAGTAAAAGAGACCGGTCCTCTGAAAGACCGTACAGATATAGAGTCAGCTTCGAATGAAATCCGTCAGGGTGTCGAAAATCTTCTGGAGCAGTCACGAAAGAATCTGGTTGATATACGCACTGATACTACAGGTGTAGCGCATTACGACAGTAAGAAAGATATTGTCTTCCTGCCACCTGCTTCATCCTATGAACATTATGATGACTATGCCCGTGATGCTGTATCCATGCTTATGTCTGCAACAGGACATCAACAGAGACTGGCACGTGAAGGCATGGTTGTCAAGAACGGAAAGGTTTCAGAGGATGCCATGAAACAGGAAAGACTGGTAATTGAAGTTGCTTCAGCAGTTAAGCTGCAGGAGTTGGGTATCTCTGCCAAACTCTCTCCTGACAGCCTGAAGATGACCGATTACTGGCTCAGGGAACTTAAAGAAGACCCGCATCTGCCGGATATACTGGAAAGGGATGTAAACAATGCTATAGATATGGTTCACAAGGCTGAACGTGGTGAGGAGGTAGAGCTCAACAACAGAGTCCTACAGAATCAGATAGCGGATATTAAGCACATTCTTCCCAAACACTATTATGTAGCTGATGAAATCAAGACATTGCCCAACATAGATACAAAAGAGTTCGTGGTTGTAAAAGAACCTGAACAGAAGATGGCTGATGTGGTTCTCCCTTCTGGTGCTTCATTAGGAGTCGAGAATGAGATTCCAGGAATGAACAAAGGACGCATCGAACATGCGCTTCAAAAAGAGGGCTATGAAACGGTCACTTTCTACAACATAGACGGTTCTATGGGGTATCGTCCCGATGACAGTTTTTTTGACGGCAAGGAGATATCCGTAAACCGCATGAACAAGTGGAACATGGAAACACTTACACTGCTCGATGTATCTGATGCCGTCAAACGCTCCGGTGCCATAGACTTTGAAAAGATACTCATGTTGCGTAATGACGAAGGGAAATGGGCACTTTATCTGAAGCCCGAAAATGAAAAGAGCTTCAGCGTTTACCCCGAGAAGGCAGATCTGAACCTTTTCTTCACCACAATAAAACAAGGTGACGAAGAAGCTTCAGAAAAAGTACGTCAGGATATGGCCCAGAAATACTATATGGCTGCCCAGAACAATCCGGATATTAAGGTTGACCTTTTCAAAAGCGATGCGACAGCAGAAGAACTCGCAAGGATAGACCGTGTGAACATCTTTAAGACCAAGGGCTCGGAGAACCAACCCAGTGTGATATTGTGTATGCCTACAATCAACGGTGAGAAATTGACAGCCCGTGAAGTGAGTCCACAGCAATGGCAACGTATGTGGCTGGCAGAAGACATGCAAGATTATAAAAAACATCTTGCGGTAAGCCTTTTTGCAGATGTGCTCCGTAAGGATCGTACAGATGCTGTTGCGGTAGGTACTGACAAATCAGAACAGGAGGCCCAGTCAAAGAGCCCCAGTCAGCAAACGGAAGTACATGAGGAGCAGACGGAAGAGAACACCAGACAGAACGAATCACTTGGCTCATTCGAATCCAAAGGGAATAAGGGCAAGGATGAAAGTTCCAAGACTGAATCAAAGGCAACCGCAGAACTCTCTCCGATGCTGAAACAATACTATGAGTTAAAGTCAAAACATCCAGATGCAATTATGCTCTTCAGATGTGGAGACTTTTATGAGACTTACTGCCAGGATGCGGAAAAGACCGCCAAAATACTCGGCATCACTCTCAGTAAGAGCAATCACACCAAAGATGCTGAAGGGAAGCCTCTCCTTATGGCCGGTTTTCCATACCATGCACTCGATGTTTATCTTCCAAAGATGATCCGTGCCGGTGAGAGAATTGCCATTTGTGATCAGTTGGAAACTACCCGGCAAGGGAAAGACATTAGTGAAAGACAGAAAAGTGAACCCGCCAATCAGGAAGAGAGCAAGGCTTCAAGAATGCACAGATAACATGTAACTGCAATGTCAAAGAATCAAGAATATATCCAACAATATGCAGAGTATGCCATGGAGCAGATGCGCAGATATGGCATACCTGCATCTGTCACGCTTGCACAAGGTATCTGTGAAAGTGCCAGTGGCCAGAGTGAACTGTCCCGTAAGGGAAACAACCATTTTGGTATCAAGGCCACATCCAGCTGGATTGAGAACGGAGGCAAATATCTTGTATATACCGATGACCGTCCAAATGAAAAGTTTTGCCAGTATGCAAATGTGGGAGATTCCTATGAGCATCATTCTCAGTTTCTGAAAAGGAACGGAAGATATGCCGGACTATTCCAACTCTCACCTGATGACTATAAAGGATGGACAAACGGATTACAGGATGCAGGATATGCGTCAAGCAAACAATATGCAGCAACCCTTCAGAATATTATCGAGAAGAACGGATTGCAAAAATATGACCAGATGGTAATGCAGGAAATGAAGGCACTGGGTAAATCCTTTGGAACTGCTGACAATCCCTGTCAAGCCACATCCGATGATGTTTCCGTGCAGGATACTGAAGAAAAGAAATATTCCTTCCCTTTAAAGAGAGAGGAGTTTATGCTGGTTACTTCTCCCTTTGGTACAAGAAAGGATCCTTTGGACGCAAGTAAGTCCCAGTTGCATAAAGGGATTGACATCCAGACAAATCATGAGGCAGTCCTTGCAACAGAAGATAAAGGAAAAGTTGTCAACGTGAACAGCAATGCCAATACAAACGGAGGACGGTCTGTTACAGTTGAGTACAATAGGAACGATGGCAGCAAATATCAATGTACCTACATGCACCTGGACAGTATATCCGTCAAGATCGGTGATGAAGTTGCTGCCGGACAGAAGCTTGGCATTTCAGGAAACACTGGGTATCGGACTACTGGTGAACATCTTCATTTTGGAGTTATATCCATATCCACAGATGGAACAAAAAGAGATATTGACCCGGCTGCATATCTTGCTGAGATTTCACAAAAAGGGAACATCTCATTACAGGTTCTCAGTAACGGAAAAGATCTGACTGCGCAATACAAGAGTGCAAGTCAATCCGATGCCAATGTGCAGCCAGATACAGCCATGAGTCCGGATGAGTGGATGAAGAAAATTCTGTCCTCTGAAGACAGTGGGGTGAATATGCCTATAGCTGATCCTGTAATAGAGATGGCCATGACTATGTTCACTTCACTCATGGCTCTTGCCCTCCAGATAGATAATTCAAGTGAGGAGGAAAAGATGCAGAAGGCTACTGCTGCAGCTGTCAGTAAAAGCATAGACCTTACTCCTATCCTCCCATCCTATAAGACCTGCACCATAAGCCTGCAGGATGGTAAACCCAATCTGTATGCAGACAATGGAGTTGTACAACTCAACAGAGAACTGAGTAATGCAGAAATAAACAAGATCCAACAGACGCTTGGCAGTACCATGATGAACGATGATGAGAAACGACGTAGCATCGCCTCTGTTATTAACTCTGCCGTGGTCACGCTGCAGATGTCACAAAACTATCAGAACAATCTGGAGATCCAACAAGGCAGACAGGAGTCTGTACAGTTGAAATAATTTGCTTTTTAAGTATAACAATCAATTCGTTTTATTATGATTAAATGTAATGTAACCGTGTGTGGCACCGTTTCCCGCCAGGCACAAATGCGTGCTAACAAAGAAGGTACGCAGTTCGCATCATTCGGTATCAATATCGTTATTCCGGCAAAATCAGGAATTAACAAGACAGTTGAAATCAGTGTGGCCAAGACCTGTAACAACCTATCTGAGTTACCACCAATTCAAGTTGGGACTCGCATTGAAGTAGCCGGTATTCTAATGTTCCACAAAAAGGGAGAAGCATTATACCTTAACCTGTCTGCAACTGGTATTAACACATTCAATGCAGGCAATAACGACGGCATTAACGGTACAATGGAGTTCAGAGGTACTTTAGGCAAACAAATTGAGGACAAGACAACTAAAAATGGTAAGTCCTTTACGGTGTTTTCAGCTTATAGTAGCGAAAAGGATGGAGATAATTACACCTATACCTGGGTACGCTTTATGCAATTCGACAAAAGAAAAGAAGCATGGATGCAACCAAAAGCCGGAATCAATGCCAAGGGGGATTTGGAATTAGGTGTGTACAATAACAGACTTGACCTTACATGCCGCATAAGCGAATGCTCTCTTTGGGAGAAAAGCTCTAACTCTTACCAACACTAATGACTATGACAGGTAAAAAGATTTATAATTCAGATGGCCGTAGCAGTGAAGATAAGGCCTTGGACAAATTCGCAGAGATGATGATTGAGAAAATCAAGACTTTGCAGAATGACTGGAAGAAGCCTTGGTTTACAGATAAATCCATCTCTTGGCCAAGAAATCTTTCTGGCCGCGAATACAATGGAATGAATGCACTCTTACTCATGATGCACTGTGAGAAACAGGGATATAAACTGCCTGTATTTTGTACTTTTGACCGTGTAGCCGGTCTGAACTATACCAAAGACAAGCAGGGAGTCCGTCAGCAAATAAAGGATAACAATGGGCAGGAATTGCCAAAGGTTTCCATTCTGAAAGGAGAAAAGAGTTTCCCGGTGTTCATCACGACATTCACTGTTGTCGATAAAGAGACAAAAGAAAAAATTAAATACGATGACTATAAACTGTTGAGTGAAGAAGAAAAGAAAGGCTACAACGTCTATCCAAAGCTTCAGGTATATAACGTGTTCAATGTGGCCCAGACCAATCTTCAGGAAGCTCGTCCTGATTTATATAAGAAACTTGCTGATGAAGGAAAACAGATACGTCCACAATCTGAAGGTGAGGATTTTTCCTTTGCTCCTATCGACCGGATGATAAAGGATAACGAATGGATATGCCCCATCAAGCCTACCTACGGAGACAATGCCTACTACAGCATTTCAAAGAATGAGATTGTCGTTCCTGAGAAAAAGCAGTTCAAGGATGGTGAGTCATTCTATACCAACCTGGGGCATGAGATGGCCCATTCCACAGGAGCAGAGAATCAGTTGGGAAGACTACAGCCAACGTCCTTTGGTAGTAAGGAGTATGCCCGGGAAGAGCTTGTGGCCGAGCTAAGTGCAGCCCTCGTTGCACAACGCTATGGTATGACCAAGCATCTGAAAGAAGACAGTGCCAGTTACCTCAAAAGCTGGCTTGACAGCTTGAATGAATCTCCGGAATTCATCAAAACTACACTGACAGATGTGAAAAAGGCATCAAGTATGATTACAAAATGTATTGATGCCATGCAACAGAAAATTGACCAGGAACAAAACATAGAAGTAGTCCAAAGTAATAGCCAAGAGCCTGTGTACTATGCTTCTGTAGCCTACCTTCAAATGGGTGAAGACACAGACAGACTTGACAAGCTACAAGAAAAGGGCGATTATGAGGCACTATTGAAGGAAGCCATTGAGTACGATGCCGGTGATGCCATAGACCTGTCCAACACTTACCTGTCTCCTACAAAATACCGTGGAGATGACCTGTTGGTGGAGAACGAACACTATGCCGTGGTATATAACCCGTCTGTTGGAGGAACCTATGATGTGATGCGTAAAGTCACTGCTGAAGAAGTCAGACAGAACATCACCCGTTACGGATTGCCTGATAACGCCACTGCTGATGTCAAGTCCATTACTGGAAAACAGGAACAGAAAATGGAAACTGTCGCACAAGAAGAGACGCACTACTTTCATAGAGGGAGGTAATTCTATAGACGATTAGTAGGCTGTCACTTCACCATTAATTTGATGAATGAGGCAGCCTAAAATTGCTTACCTGCCTCCGTCGGGGAAGAGGTGCAGAATCATAACAGAAAAACATCCTTTGTCCGTTAACGTAAAGCATAACCGTTCAAAGCGCAAACGCGCTTACAGGTAGGAAAAGAGACAGGAATATCAGGAGAAGATGATTCAGCGAGAAAAGACGATAGCAGAGCTGACAGTAAACGGCAGCAGCTTCAGGGAAAAGGATGTTGCCTTTTTATTGGGTGTTCAACATGACACCAGATATGAATACAGGTCAGTAACATCCAATGTAGAGGGCCGTTTGGACTATATTCTCACATCCATTATAAAATACCAACAGATTGAACTAAAGAAATACAATAATGCCATATTCTATCTTTCGGTTCCCTCCCGTTATCCATTGGCCGATGAGGAACTGGAAAACTTCAGAATAAAAATAAGGGAATTACTGGGTTACGATAATATGCTCTTTGGAATGGCTATAACAGATAGTTCAAATATGAGGATAAAAGCCGTTTTGCATCTCATCCTCAATTGAAGGCTTTTACCGGGAGTAGCTATTACTCCCACCATTCCCTCAGCTTATTCAGTCGTATTTTATAATAAAGTCTTTCCATCTTTCGTATATAAATGTCACGTTCATAAATTGCTCTTTGATCTTTTTGAAATCTGTTGCTAACTGATGAGTGTACATCCATATAATTGCTCATCAAAGATGGTCTCACTATATCCTTTACATTGCGAATATTCATATGCTGAAGCTGGTTTTCAGTGATATGAATCCCATTCTCTTTAATGTGCTGCAACAGAAGAATACAGAGGTCAATCCATTTATTAAAACCGAAATTTCCATTTCCGTCAACAATCAATGAATGAGAGAAATACGCCCTCATACAACGCAACTTATAATATTCCAACTCGTAAAGAAAGCGCCAGTCATATTGAGGGGCAGTTTTTGCGGCTTCAACCAACTCATCAATCAACGGCTGTAATTCCTCCTTGGCCCAAGCGCTGAAACGTTTCTTATGATACCACATGGCACGATGATACGATGCTGTATCCACCATGAGATGTTCCTTCTCATTTTCATCTAAGCATACTTGTTCCCCTTCAGAAGAAAAGGCATAAGGATCCTGAGCCTCCCTTAAGGCATAGAGTGAAACCCACTGTTCAAATTCATCGTCAGACTTAAGTTGCTTAGGAATACACATTCCACGTTTAAAAAGTTCCTTCTTCTCTTCCTCAGACAGATGTGAAACATCAGCCAAGGGGTACTGATAATTGTCTAATTCTAATCCCGTTAATTTCTTCGCTCCATCCATTGTGATATTATTATTTTTGATTATAGATAAAAATCCTATAAGGAATGCCCTTGTTCTTAGCCAGCTCAATAATATGCTGAGTTCCTTTGGACTTACCATCCCAGAAAGCCACCAGATGTGTGGCTATTTCCATCATGTCTTCGTTTCTGAGAAAGCCTGCCATACGATGGTGCAGCTTCCAATTAGCTGGGAAAAGAATCTTTGTCAGTTCAAATTCATCGGCAAAGCGGATGGCAAGCGTATCTGCTCCATCAGCCATTCCCGAAATGATTTTTATATCAGAATCACCACAGAAATCCTCTTGAGCGAACAAATGTCCCAGGCTTTCCTTCATAAACTCATAATCGGTGAAGTCACGTCCACCTGCCACTATTACTTTGGCAGCCTCCCTATAACTTTTACGATACAGGTCTTTCATTATTTCTGCCATTGATTGTCCATTATTCTCCATCATATTCAGTTTTATTACGAGCACTGTTGGTAATACATACATCTACAAAGAAATCATCCATACGCAGCAAATCCGGTATGGAATAATCCTTATGGGTACAAATGTCGTGCACTGCATGGCAAATACAGATTGAATCCAGTTCTGGCCTCATCAGACATCCTTCTGCCCATGTTTCTCCGTCGTCTAAAGTATTTACACAGTCCAGTTCCTCATCTGTCATCGAAGGGTTACATCCAGGTCTGTACGATACAATTGCACTTTCTATCTCTGCCACCCGATGTCTGCTTTTCTCCATCAAAAGACTGACCAATTCTATCATATAGTCAAAATCAGACTGGTAAATCCTATCCTCCTCATATTTCAATACCGAGTCGCAGTCATTGTATGAATATACCAACTTGCCTTCCACATCACAATCGTCACCATCAAGATACATGTTCATATTGGCCAACGACATGCGATACATCTGAGCAGTACGATGATACATCTGGTTAGTCAAATCCAGAAGTCGATTGTTCTGCTTTACAAAAATCTCCATCTCACGTTGAGTGGCCTGAAACATTTTGTCCAAAACGAGTTTTCTACTCATGACAAGACTCTCAACAGTCCTCATTTCCTGCCCGCCAACGTGACGCAGATAGAAGTCCATAGGATCAGTGCCAACATGCAACTTGACAGCACTTTCCACACTCCGCAACATACCCTGCAATTTATAGATATCCGATTCATTGCGAACTGTATCTACGAAATCTCTTGAAGAAAAATTCATTTCTGAAAGGTTTTGAAGTTTACGCTACAAAATTGATTAAAAGCTACGCCGATTTATAGCATAACCTTCTATTTTCTATCAAAAAAAGATACCTACGCAATATTTTGGCGTAGGTTTTAAGTAACTTTGCCATAAATAAAACCCAGAATAGTATGGCACAAAGCTTATTAAGTAAATACGTTTGGATTATAGATACCATTTATAAGGCCGACAGAATATCTTTTAAGGAACTTAACAGCCTATGGCTTGACAGTGAGATTAGTGAGGGAGTGGAAATTCCCAAACGCACGTTCGACAACTGGAGATATGCCATCCAGGATATGTTCGGACTATTTATTGAGAACGAAGGCAAGGGCAAATACCGCTACTATATTATGAATAAAGAGGACATCAGCAAGAATGGTCTCCGTTCATGGATTTACAACACCTTCTGTGTGAGCAACGCGCTGGACGAGAGCCAAAGCATAAAAGACCGAATCTTGCTGGAATACGTCCCTTCTGGCCAGGAATATCTTCAGAAGATTATTGAAGCGATGAAATCAAATCAGATTCTCAATATAACATACCACAGTTATTGGAAAGACGAAGAAAATAATTTTGATGTGGAACCTTTTTGTGTAAAGCTTTTTCGTCAGCGATGGTATCTGGTGGCACGCAGTACCTATACCTATTATCACAAACAGGGACCAAGAATCTATTGCCTCGACCGTATTACGTATCTGCAAAAGAGAGAGGAAACATTTAAAATGCCTGAAGGTTGGTCAGCCGAAGAGTTCTTCGACGGCTGCTTTGGAATCATAGCCGACAATAACATTCCAAAAGAACACGTAAAATTAAAGGTCAGCGCAGGACAGGCAAACTATCTGCGCGACCTGAAACTTCATGAGTCACAAGAGGAAACCGAATGTAATGAAGAATACAGTATATTCACTTACTACCTCCGTCCGACTTTTGATTTTCAGCAGGAGTTGCTTTGGAATGGTGAAGATCTGGAAGTCCTTGCTCCGACATGGCTACGTAAAGAACTGGCGGAAAAGATTAAAAGAATGTATAACAAATATAATATCAGCGAATGAAAGATTTTGCAGCAATAGATTTTGAGACAGCCAACAACCAACGCTCATCAGTGTGTTCCGTTGGCATAGTGATAGTAAGGGACGGAGAAATAACAGACACTTTTTACTCACTGATAAACCCGGAACCAAATTATTATAATTACTGGTGTTCACAGGTACATGGACTTACACGTAAAGACACTGATAATGCCCCTGTCTTCCCTGAGGTGTGGCGGCAGATAGAACCTCTCATAGAAGGCCTGCCATTGGTAGCCCACAACCGTCCTTTTGATGAAGGATGCCTGAAAGCAGTGTTCCGGGTATATCAGATGGATTATCCCTGCTATGAGTTTTATGATACACTCAGTGCTTCACGCAGGGCTCTACCCTGTTTGCCCAATCACCAGCTCCACACTGTAGCCGAAGCTTGCGGATATCAGCTGAAGAACCATCATCATGCCCTTGCCGATGCCGAAGCGTGTGCCTGGATTGCGAGGGAGATTTTATAAATCAAAAAAAACTTTTACCTTTAAATCATATCATTATGAGTGATATAAATAAAAAAGAAATACATTTAAAAGCCTTTTCGGAGTTAAAAGGAAAGATTTTCCATATACCATATCAACAGCGTGGATATAAATGGACTAAATCAAATGTAGAAGAACTTCTGAACGATTTGCGTGAATTTATATCATGCAATAAGGAATCAAAAAGAGTGTACTGTCTGCAACCATTGGCCATTGTACCATTGGGCGATGAAAGGTACAGTGTCATTGATGGACAACAAAGACTTACAACCCTATATCTTCTACACATGTACCTGTACGGTAATGAACCTTACACATTTGAATATGATCGTGACGACAGTAACATTCCGTCAAGAAGTGAATACCTGAAAAATATTGCTTCGGAAAACGAAAAGACAGCGGATAAGAATATCGACTTCTTTTATATCTATACAGCATATCATTATATTTCTGATTTTTTTTTGGATGACAAACTTAAGCAATCCTTCAGGGACTTGCTTGAACGCCCCAAGGATCAGAAGTCATTGCAAGTAATATGGTATGAGGTAGAAAGAGCCAGACAATATGAAACTTTCAGAAATCTGAATAGCGGCAAGATACATCTGACAAATACAGACCTTATCAAGGCTCTGTTGCTCAACCGTGTTTCAGGACTGCCTCAAGTTGAACGGATGGAGGCTGCTGCCATATTCGAAAGAATGGAACGTGACTTGCAGAACGACCATTTCTGGTATATGATTAACGGCAATGAACTGCGGGAAGGACAAACAAGGATGGATTTCTTGTTCAACCTTGTGGCTGGATGCAAACAAAGCGACTATGACATTGATTCAAGATGGTCGTTCAGAAATTACTTCAATGACTCTAAGAAGGAAAATTTATCGCAGAAATGGAAAGCTGTACGACATACTTTTCTAAGATTGAAAGACATGTATGATAACATCTACAGCTACCATTACATTGGGGGCCTCACGTATAATTCAAACAGGAATCCTATCAACAATATAACAAGATGGCTTGCACTTAACAGGGAACTTACTCATTCTGAATTTATCAACAGACTAAGAAGCGAAATCAAGACTATACTTACCAGAAAACATAAAGCCATTACAGAATACAGTTACTATAGCGATAAAAAAGATTTACGTCTTCTATTCCTGATGCATAACATCGAAACAATACTCCAGCGATTTGAACAGCTGCATGAAGACGAACGGTTAAGTCTCGAAAATGAGTATGAAAAGTTCCCGTTCGAGCTTCTTCACAGGCAGTCATGGGACATAGAACACATTTCATCGAATACAGATTCCGACTTCAGAAATTCTGCAGACAGAAAAGCCTGGCTAGAAAGCATAAAGCAAGATTTAGGCAATGAATACACCAAAGATGAAAACAGTAAAATAAAAGAGCTGGAAATGATATACAGTACAAGTGAAAAACGTGAAGACTTTAACCGTTTGTATACAGCCATAATGCGACAATACGATGATAAAACGGACTCTATAAAAGACAACGCTCCTGACGGGAAAGACAAAATGCAGATTGGGAATCTTACTCTTCTAGACAGCAGCACTAACCGCAGTTATCATAATGCCTTATTTCCTCGCAAACGGAGATATATAATTGTTGCCGATGGCATTTCCGATAAAAGCGACAAATTCGAGAGCTCACTCACACCTCGCTATATCCCTCCATGCACACGACAGGTCTTCACCAAAGCATATAACAAGACCAACAAACTATCGCTTAATGCCTGGACGCAGGAGGATGCCGATTTTTATGTAAAAGACATGGAGCAGAAGCTCGGATATTATTTCAACAACGAAAAAATATAAAAGCTATGAATTTCATCGAGTCATTCAACAGTAAAACCATACTGATACCCCTACTACAGCGTGACTATGTACAGGGAGGCAGAGAAGATGTGATAGTGCCATTCTTAGATTCTCTTCTCAAAACCAATCAGGACCTGAACTACATATACGGATATGAGGAAGACGGATGTTTTGTACCGGTAGACGGACAACAGCGTCTTACTACACTTTGGCTTCTTTACCTATATCTGTATTCAAGAAAACAATGTAAAAATAAATTTAATATAAATATCAGATTTGCCTCAAGAGAATATGCCGAAGACTTTTGCGAAAGGCTGTCCCTTCATTTGGAGAAACTGGTCAAAGAGAACGATGCCGATTCATTGGATAAAGTGATCGTCAATCAAAACTGGTTCATCCAATCCTGGCTCAGCAACACAAGTGTAAGGAATATGCTGGCAACACTTAAATTCATTCATAGGAAGATAAACGAAGAGAATTTTGATTCAATATGGAATCGTTTGGTCGTATCGGCAACTCCAGGTATTACCTTTGCATTTCTACAAATGGATGAAAGAAACGGTTTAGACGATGACATATACATCAAGATGAACGGTAGAGGAAGAAAGCTGTCTGCTTTCGAAAATTTAAAGTCGTTTATGGATGAAAATGTGGCTGGATTGTTTTTTGCTGAGGATTGGAAAATGAAAATGGACAATAAGTGGGCGGATATGTTTTGGGATAACCGGAACCGCCAGCAGGAACATCCTGAAGAGATTGACGATGAACAGCTGTACTGTTTATACAATCTCCTCATACTCTATCATATCCAGAATGACGAGCTCCTTGATACGATAATCAGAATAAAGGATGAAGAAACGCTTCTATACGAGGAGTTGACCTCATTCTTCGGAAAGAATGAAAAGACCGAAGTCAAGGATGTGATAAAGTCTGTTATAGAAAGACTGCAGAAAGCAGGCAATTTCCCGCTCACCTGGTTTGAGCGTCTTAACTTGCTATCACCCGGCTTCTTTAAATTTGCTTATAATAAGCTTAACACGCTGACATCATATTGTAAAAAATTTAATGAGATGCAGCTTTACATTGGAGAATCCGATTCCGAAAAAACATCCAGGACCTACCAACTATGTATGTGCGAAGGCTCTTTCGGCAGAACACTCCCATTATTATATGCTTTGTTGGCATACCAGGAAGGCGAAACCGAGCTGTTTGATTGGATGAGGACAATGCGGAATCTCATTCTCAATACTGTTATAGGCAGTGAGGATTTACCTTCAATAATTAAAGACATCGACGCTTTCAGCACACTGTGTAAGAATAGCAATATATATACGGTATTACAATCGGATGATGTGAAGAATGTATTGGATAAATTCAACAAAAGTCAAGTGAAGGAAGAAACCAGAAAGGCTTCTATGCCCGAATTTAAAGATGAAATGATTAACATGGAGAACGGAAGATTCTTCAGAGGTAGAATAGGTATCTTGTTCCGTATGCTAAAAGAGCAAGAAGGATATGACTGTATGTCGAAAGAAAACGTGAAAAGCTATTCATCCGTTCTGCTTGAATTATTCGACGGTAATGATAATGGACTTTCCACAAAATTCGAAAAGGATTACCTTTTACGCAGAGCATTAATGTCTTTCCCTCCATATTACTTTGGGAAAGAAGTAAGCTCATGCTGGTCTTTCAACAATGGTCTAACTGAGTGGAGAGAATACATAACCCAAGAAGATTATGATATAAGCTCCCTACAACAGCTGATGAAAAAATTACTTATCCCTGAATTCAAGTCCGGCAAAGATTTAGTAAACGTCTTATCAGAATATATTACTGATATTTCTTCAAACTTCGAAGAGGATATACGTAAGAAAGATAAAGATTCCCATCGGTATTATTTTATCAAGTATCCTGCTATTTGGGCGTTCATGGATACAAAACGGTGTGTTTGGAACGATAATAATTATGACATCGTGCTAAAATCGGCAAATGGAAATAACAGTAACAGGATGGAACTGCGCACAATATCTTTGTTTTTGGATTATAAAGAGAAAAAGGATTCCATAAATCAACAAGGATGGAGCGTTTCTATATGGCCAAAAGAAAAATCGTGTATGTATTTCGATTTCAAAATCCCCGGAGAAGAGAATAGAACTATTGCCATTGATGTCTATTTTTATGATGACAATGGTAACAGGAATAGTGAAGATTGCTATGCATTCGACCTGTTTATCCGTCCGACTCACTATGATGCCATAAATGATGAAGAAAGAAAATTATTTGCCGATAAGTGCTTCACCCAAAACGAATCGCTGTTCTCATCTATTATTCCAGAATATAGTGAACTGTTTAAGAAAAATGATAATGGCCGTTTGAAAAGCCAAGTCCTTTACTCAAAATATAATCTTAAGAACATACTAACGAAGATTTTGAGTGATATCAGTTCCTATTATAAAAAATAGAAATATTTTCACCATTCCGGCTTTCGTTTTGCTTAGGGTAGTGTTTACATTCCGAATGTTCAGATTTATATGAAAACAAAATTCACATATTCCACTTTACACGAATCCAATAACTTTAAAATCTGGCATATTAAGTAAATGACAGTTATATGGCATCTTGTGGCGAATTGGAATTGAACTGTATCATAGGCAATGACAATGCCCTATCATTATACAGAGGAGTTTTATTTTAAAAATCGATTTACAACTTAAGTATCGAAGAAATATTATGTTTTCGACTGTTAGGATCTAAATCAGATAAGGATGCCAAGCTACTTAATATGTGTGTAGCAAAATATACAATAAAAGGCTTTACAATTTTCAGCAGATTACCTTGTCATCAACACAAATTGAACTAAACCGGATGAGCATGGAAGTTGTTTAGAAAAAAATATAATAGGTAATATAAAAGGTATGCAAGGAAAATCCGAGCATACCTTCTCTATGTAAACCATAATTTGATGGATAAAATACAAATCAAAGTCTCACGACTTTTTAGCAAAAGTTTCGCATTATCTATTATCATTCAGTAAGCATGACCACCGTAAAACGGTTAGAGTCATTGGCCTTAAACTTATCTATTCCACCAAAACTGTGCAGATGAATTAAACCTTCAGGTACCCCTCTATCAATAAGCTTTTGAGCTACATATCTGGCACGACGCTGGCCAAGCTCCTGATTGATGGACTGTGTACCAGTGGCACTGTCTGCTGCTCCGGATATGGTCACTCTTAAATTATGCGCCTTGGATATTTCAGCGATGTCATCAAGGTTCACAATCTGGGATTCATCTACAAGCCTGTCAGAATTTAGCTGGAAGAAGAAGTACACCGGAACACCCACTGTTATCTTTGAATTACCTGAATTTACTATTGAGTCCAATGCATTATTATTTACAGACATAAGATTATCAGATACATTTTGACCGGCAGACAAAAGTGAGTCTGACTGGCAGTTCCCAGTCCGTACATGCGTATCTACAAGACCGACTTTTGCATCATCATCCAAATTTTCAGCTATACCGTCAATACCTGATTTGCTTTCTGGTGAGCCAGACTTTTTCCCGGACAACCGTGCTCTTAGTGAGTTAAGCCCACTATAGTTATTCTTGGGATAGACTGTCAGCACCTCTTTCTCTCTAGACATTTTTTTCTGCAATCGTATATTCTCATCCTTCATATAGGAGATGTAATCTTTGAGATAAGCATTCTGCTCGATATAAGGTGTAGCATCAACTACACGCTTCCATCCAGCCTTTCCTAATGTGATGGAGAGACCGGCTGAGACCGTAAGCATATTATCCTTGAATTTTATAGAGCTACCCATATTATCAAAATTCTGGGCTGTAGTCAGTCCACTGACACCAGCAACAAGTTTTACCCTGTTGCCAATTCTGTAACCTATCTCCAGTCCATAGGTAAAGGCGAACGGACGGCTGCCATCTGAACCACTGCCACATGAGCAAGGATCAGACCAGTCCGCATTATGAATCATACCCACTCCCACATAAGGAACAATATCCCAAAGAGAGAGTCCGTACTCATTCTGACGGAGTCCTGAAGTCAGATTGTACATCAGGTCTGCATGACAGAACTGATACTTCATGGATTTGAACTCAGCGTTCTTGAACGTCAGTCCCTGGAAACCTACACGTCCACCGATTGCGGGTGTGAACCACTTTCCAACACCTACCTTCAAGGCAGGTGTTATCCGGTCGAACACATCACCGCAACCAATGGGTGATCCGAGAAAAGCTGAAGCCCCGCCCTTAATTTCTATAAACCAATTTCTACCCCAGTTGGCTGCTTCGCTTACATTCTTCAGATATGTAGGATTCATAGGCAAGAGCATCTGCTCCTGACTGAAAGTATTTTGCTTATAAATGCTGTCAGTATTGTGATGGATGTTACTTGCAGAGACTGTCATTGCAGCAAGACATCCAGTTAAAAGCATAAGAATATTCTTTCTCATATAGTTTATACTTTAATAGTCGTTGATACTGTCATAAGCCAACAGGCTTACCATTACATTCTCTTCTTCCGTTTGACAGATGGCGCACACATCTTGCGTGCCATTGCCAGACACCTACGTGCCCACTCACGGTCATCATCTTCCGGCCGCCTTCCCCAACCAGTGGAGGGGCCACCGCCACCTCCGTGAGTCTGGGCAATGGTCGTAGCATCGTCCACATAACCGCACACAAGGTTCAAGGCAACCATGACAACATGATTTCCCTGTTCTGCCAGTTGGCAGATCAGTGTATCGTTAAACAAGGATTTTGTTTCCTCCGGCAGATGGTGATAGCGGGATGTGAACTCCTGTGACATTGTGTCAAGCATTGCACCGTTCAAGTGATAGCTCATGTTATGAGCCCATGAAAGTTCAGACTGATTGGCCTTGTCTTCCAGTTCCCTGGCTTGCTGCTCGATGTCAGCCTTATCTTCACGAAGAGCTTCAAGCAACCGGTTAGTCTCATCAAGTTTCTTTTCCTTGTCTGCCAGTTTAGCTTCAACCTGAGCCTTCTGGTATTCGAGACTTTGAATCTTGCGTGCAATCTCTGCACTGATACTCTCGCTGTTGGCCTGCATTTCCCGAAGAGGACGAAGTTCATCTTCAAGACGGTCTTTCTCCGTCTTCAGATTATCAATCATGGTCGTAAATGACTTCTGTTTCTTCTGGGCTATTGCCAGTTCCTCGTTCAGAGACTTAAGCAACTTCCTGTTGTTCTCCAACTGGGCTTCAAGTGTCACACAGGCATTGGCCAGCCATCGTCGGTATTCCTCAGTAGAGCGATGCCTCGCACCAGATTCTACAACCGACACCCCTCTTGTAAGGCCCCATTTTTCATTGACCTTCGCAAGCTCGTCGTGCAGGGCAAGCATATAATTCTTAAACTCCAGACGGTTCTGTCCATGGAAAATCTGCTTGAAAGCAAACTTGCCGTTCTGGTCTATCGGTAGTAGAGCACAGTGAACATGCGGGTTCTTCTCGTCACAGTGAACTATAAAGGAAATGATGTTTTCCTCTCCATATTTATCTGCCACGAAGCGATAAATGTCACGTGCCCATTCTTCTATTTCCGGCATACGCCTTACATGTTCGTTACCTCCTTTGCTCTCAAAGTCAACTACCTGATTGCCGAAGGCCAGCTCACGCATACGGTCGGTTGAGCCTCCGAATATGAAGTTGACCACTGTCCGGAAACGTGGCTCGGCTAGTCCTTCATTCGGATCCTTGATGCCACGTGACGCAAGGTTTTCTGCCATGCGTTTTGTCAGCGGACGCTTCTTATCTATCGGTGTGACTATGCCACCTTTTTGTACCTCGAAATTAAGATGTTCACGGCTACGGTCATAGTTACCCTCACGCATAGCCTGCTCCCATCCTTTATCCGTCCAGGCACGTAACTCCTCATTGCTCGTCTGTGAGAGCCCTTTGGAAGTCTTTATATCCATGACTTGTTTTGATGTAGTACCCATAATGACAATTTTATTTTTTGCGTTATTCTGAGCCTTTTTTCAGTCTCCTTTGCGGTCATACGCACACTTAGAAAACTGACCCAGCTTGCTGTTTATCTGGTCAGCCCTCCCGCCGCTTCATAGCGGTCGGGGTATTAGGCTTCCCGAGACTGTAAAAAAGTGGCACGTGCAAGCACGCTGCCTGTCGTTGCATCTATCCGTTAGCGGGACAAAGACGAAGTGTATAAAAGCGTATGACATGCCGTGCATCGTTAATAAGGCGTTTAATCCGTTCCGTTTTCAATAGAGGAAGTGCCCCCAGGCTTATCATCCGTTCTGTCCTCTACGGGGCTTAAATCAGGTCGAGGAGGGTCATCATAATAAAATGTTCCCGGGTCAGATACGTAGTATTCAAATATGCAGTCAAGGAGAATAACTTCTGCTTTCGTATAACGGGATACGGGTTCTGCCATATAACCCGGCTTTCTGTTTTCACGTATGGCCACAGCCAGAATGCCAAGGATTTCTATTACTTTCTGCCAGTCCCATACATGGTCTTTTCCAAAGAGAAGGCCGATGGAATCCGACAGTTCTTCAGGCATTTCCTTCTCCATTTTCAAGACCTGAAATATGGACTTTGCCAGCGAGTCAAATACTTGACCCTGCTGTTTGAGAACATGTCGGGCAGGTCTGCCTCCGTCGTTCTCCGTTACCGCCAATTCCATAACCTTGTTGAAATAACAATTATATGATTGGGCCACCTGACCGGCAGTGTTGCGTCCTTTAATGAACCGTACAAACTGAAGTGCGTTGAAGTCCAATATATCAGACGGTGTCTCAACAAAGAGAGAAAGGCGTTGTTCCTGGCTTACGGAAAACACATAGCTTTTTGAGAATTGCTCCATGGTTAGATGGCCCAGGTTGGCAAGACCGGTCAGGAACTGACGGACTGTAGCACGTTGCCATTGCCACTTCCTTGCAAGTTCAGATATGGTGGCAATAAACTGGCCGGGAAGTAATTTCAGATTTCCTACTACAACGGATGTGGAATATGTTCCTGATGTCGCTCTGGTGAGCAGATCACAATAGGCTTCCAGTTTGCTGTAACGGTCCTCTGATTTAGGCTTCAGATACTCCAACAGGGAGCGGTCTATGCCCTGTGGGTCATTCAATTCAGGAGAAGAATTGTTTTTATTGTTAGTCATTTGCGTCATTTTTAGATTACATTTAAAAAGTGGGAAAAAAGCAAGCAAGGAATATATATTCCACATGTAAGTGGCATTAATAGTAGTTCTTCATTATCCAGTCCATCTGGCTTTTAAAACTGTCGCAGTCTTCAAGTACGCTTTTCTGCTGAAGGACTCTTTCAGACGGATAAAAGACAGCTGCCACACTTAGCAGGAAAAAAAGCTGAAACACACTGTTCATATAAGGGGTGGCATAACATACCACTGCTATCAGGAGTGTGATAAGCCAAAACCGTTTCCTTTCATGCAGAATATGAAGGGTACTATCGGCAATCCTTCTGTTCAAAAGTGCCAGCGTCAGGATGCTTGACAGTCCAACTGCCAGATTGGGCTCTGTCATACAACAGCACCAGTTGATGAAGATGAGTGTAAGCATCATAATACTTAAATAAAATTTTCTTGCACTGTCAAATACTACCATCCTCCACATGAAGCTTTGCATGCAGCGGTACGGTTTTTTATATAAGCAAAAAAATGCCAGAAGTAGCAGGAACGGGAACAAAAAACGGATGATGGTTAATGTATGTATCATAGTGAATTCATTTAGTTATTTGTATTCTCAACGTGTTCCTGCTCTTTTCTCTGGATTGACTCCAACCGTTCAGCTATGCGCCTGTTCAACCGGACATTATAGCTGAACGATTTCTGGTCAATAGTGGGGTCTTTTGAAAGTTCTTCATCCGTTTCGATGAGAAGATTCAGATAAGAATCCAAATTGGAATCGTGATTCCTTTTCTCATCTCCTATGGCATAATCATCAGTCAATGAAGTCATCTTGTCCAACGTATCAGGGTCAATATCATCGGCCAGGTCATAGGCCCTTTTAATGCTTCTCATAACCATCAGGCAAGAGAATATGAGGAAACACAGTATAGCCTTGATTATTATATTCAGGTCAAATACCATCATCGCCAGTACAGCCAGCAGGATGACTGTAAAATAAAAAACATAAATTTTCCTGTTAGTATTCATAATCGTCAAGTTCAAGTTTTATTATACCGAAAGAAGCTTTCTCTATAATGTATTCGACATCACGCAAAGTGAGCGCATCATGCTTAATCCGTTCAGAGGCTGAAGGGTCTTTTTTGCAGAGAGCCAACAGACCCATGTTCAAATCGTATTCATTGATGTTCCAGGTACAGGACCTCTTGAAACAGTAATGTTCCCTGTAGCTTTTCAAAGTGATAGCTTTAAACAGCAGCGGCTTCAGCATTCCATCCTGAAGTATTCGCATCTCTACCAGTTTTTCTGTACCGATAACCTTTATCCATGTCCTGTTTTTCTGTATGATGTCTGCAATGAGGTAATACGTTTTCCTGTTCATTCAAAGTCCGCAGTTGAAGTCATTCATTATCTGGACATGCTCTCGCTTTTCTATGAATTTTCCACGACGTTCATGTAGTCGCAAATCTTCAAAAATGTCAGCAGACATAACCTCAATGGAATTGTAGATGGTAACATATAACTCATGGATAAGACCGTCCGTATGTGTCTTGCAGTTTATCTTGAACATACGTTCCGTCACCGGATAACAGTAGGCGCAGCATTCATGTCCGTATGCGGTAGCGGATGATGGCACTATGTGGTAAAGAATGGCAAGATCCGCATTCATCTCAAACATGTCCAAAACCTTTTCGAGAGGCTGAGGTTCGTGTACTTCATAAGGAAGTACGGCATAATCTTCGTAAGTCTTGATTTCCCCAAGCCAGTAATTATCAATAATGGCTGGCAACAATATGGGACCGGATGATCTGAATTTTAAAATAGCTTCCTGTAACATGATATTTATATGATTAGATGGTTGATATGTATAATCGAATTAGCTGATTCGGTATTTTTGTGGTCACATCCCGATCGATTAAGTGTTTGCTGTCTAATCTGGAAATGATAGCCGGATAATCCTTTGCCATATCCGTCATAAGCCGAATCTGTTCCGGTGTCAGCATTGTTATGGCAAGGGCATCTATCGAGAGATAAGGTTGTAACATCATCCACAAGTAAGCATTGGCATATTGCGAATCCTTTACTATACCACGTTTCAGTTTCTCATGACAGACTTTGGCATTCAGAAGCAGACGGCGGCCTGTCCTCATGGACATATAGGTAATAGTTTCATCAGCCTTGATTTTACCATTTGATGCTTCCTTATAAATGCTGTCACAAATATTGGCCGTCATATCAGTAATATCCGCCATACCCAAAGCTGAGCACTCGTCAATGGAAGCAAGAAAGCTTCGGAAGAAGAAGTCTTCCATACGGATAAATCGAAGAAGCGCATCTTCTGAGTGTACCCCATGTAATTTATATGAAAGCAGAAACTCTGAGTAATCGGCAAGTAAGTCTCTAATATTCCCGGTATATACAGGAATGCTATCCAATGAGGAAAAGAATACTGTTGCATGTCGCTTTAATGAGTCAAGTTCCTTATCCTGACCATAGATAGAAGTATGAAGTTTGACATATGCCACATCGCTTAGAGTAAAGTTGTCCGCAAGCTCCATCAACCTCGTGCGAATGGAATCCGTTATACTGTCAAACCTCATGGTCAGACCGGCATGAGCCGTAAACGAAGGGTCTTTCTGAATAAATTTGTAGACTGTGTCTGAGCATTCATACCACAGATTGATAAATGAGGCAAGTTGCTCGGCATTGCACGTTTCCTGTGATCTGACAGTCTTATAAAGATTATCGTATTCATTCAGAGCTTCATCAGAGGACTCAAAATCATATTTCTCATGATTGTTGCATGAGTAAAACAAGAGTACAGAGCATAAAAAAATCAAGTGAAAGATTAAACTCATTTGAGTATTTTTTCTTTCACTTGATTTACTTTCTTTCACTTGTTTTCCTGAACCTGCGTCAGACATACCAATCAAACCGCTACTACAGTGATTCTTACCGATTAAATTTCTATATATCATTGGCATAATTTTGTTTGTTATGTGGCAAATGTATAGATAAAATTCCACATTGTCAGTATAAAATATTCAGTTTATACTAATTTATATTTCATACTCATAATAGTATGATTTATAATACATATCTATTGATAATAAGAAGTTGTTAAAAAAGAAGTCGATTATAAAATCTGTCATATCAGTATGATTACCAATATGAATATAATTTATACCTTTGCATCAGAGTCGTGTTCATTATACTCTTGGAGAATTATCATACTATATATTTTTCAAGACAAGATAAGACATCTATTTGATTATCAGTCAAAACCTTTATAATATGGCAAAGATAGGTTACATTATGGCAATATCCCAGTATGACAAACTGGAAGAAGACAGGGAGTGGATGAATAACTTCGGATGTATACGCATTGTAGAGGAGTGCGATGAGAACGAACGCAACAGGCCGCTTTGGAAGCAACTCATGGTTGCCCTGCAAAGGGGGGATGAACTTGTTATCCCCAAATTTTCAAATGCCATCCGTGGCAGTCGGGAACTGGCTACTTTCCTGGAATTTTGCCGGGTAAAAGCTATTCGCGTCATAAGCATACACGACCGGATTGATTCCAAGAACCAGCTTTTCCCTGAAACCAAGCCATCGGATGTGCTGGAAATGATGGGTGCCTTACCTGAAGAAGTACTTGCTTTGAGAAAGACTGCCGAGCATATGGTGAACCTGCAGGCGAAGATGATTGCATCATTACCGAAGGTTTCTTCCACAAAATTACAAAAGCTCGACAGAGAAAAGACAGTTATCAATCTGTATGCAGCCGGTCATCCTATAGATGAGATATGGAGAGCAAGCGGCTTCAAAAGCAGAAGTTCTGTGTTCCGTATTCTGAACAAGCATGGCATCAAACTCAATAGAGGAAACCATTCCGGACCTATCAAAAAGAAAAATGAAGAGGATACATCGAAAGATATGGATAAAAGCTGACTATAATGAAAAAGATACTTTTCCTTCACGGATTCTTTGCCACAGGAAGTTGTCCGATGGCAGTTGCTCTGAAAGAAGCATTTGAAAATCATGCCTCCGTCTTAACGCCAGACCTTCCGCTTCATCCCAAGGAGGCATTAAAACAGGTACGCTCAATCATTGAACAGGAATCGCCCGACCTGCTGCTGGGTAACAGCTGCGGATCTTTTCTTGCGCAGATGCTCGCCCCGATAGTCGGCATCCCGGCATTGCTTGGCAATCCGCACTTTGAGATGACGAAATTCTTGAAAGAAAGAATCGGTGAGCATCAGTACAAAGCCCCACGCAAGGACGGCAATCAGACGTTTATCATAGATGAAGCTTTAATCGAAGAGTTTGCCAAACTCGAAAAGATTCAGTTTGACTGCTGTAATCCGTATTACAGAGACCGTGTCTGGGGACTATTCGGCGAACAGGACAGACTGGCTCACTATGAGCCCATGTTCCTGGAGCATTACAACAATTCCCATCATTTCCCGGGTGCGCATACTCCCACAGAACAGGAAGTGAAGACCTGGTATGCGCCCTTGGCCATGAAGATGCTGATGGAGTTTCCTAAAAAAGAAGAAAGATATTTCCGTCATTTCAAGGGTGGTACCTATAAATATATCCATTCCGCTTTTGACAGTGAAACTCAGGAGCGGATGGTTGTATATCAGGCTCTCTATGGAGAGAAATCTTATTGGGTCAGACCGGAAAAGATGTTTTTCGAGACTATAGAAAGGGACGGAAGACGCTTTTCAAGGTTTACGGAAATAGACATCTGAGTGTTTAAGGTTTATCCGCATAGCAGCTATAACCGTACGACTGCAACGAGTAAAGGAACAGAAGACCATCCCTGTGGCTCCTGTTCCTTTGTTCTTATCACTCAATTTCCGACGTAATGAAATCAATGTGACCGGCAAATATATCATCGGCATCAATCTCATGTTCATTGCCCCGGTCGTTTTTCTCATCTCCTATGATGGTTATTCTTCCATCATTGCTAACCCTCACTGCAAGGATTACCACATCACAAGGCTCATCATAGTCATACGCTGCCACTATCGGGCAATCACCCTCAAAGTGCCATTCATAGCCATCGGCAACCTTCTCACCATATTGGCGAATTGCAGAAACGAGCTCTTCCTGTTCGCGATGCTTTACCTCCTGCACGCTATCATAGATTGAAAAATTCTTCAACCTGGTATCCCTTTGTTCATGTACCTCCTTGCCATTCTCTTCATCTATGCCAAATTCATGAAACTGCACCGGAACATAATCTGCAGGAACTGCCATCCATGAAATGTTATTCAAGAAGTAGTCGTGCTCTACAAGGAAAAGTTCAACGTCCTCTCCAACCATATTCTCCGGAACGTTCAAAACATCGATGCGGACATTTGCGCAATCCACAACAATAATCTTCATAGCTGTCCAATTTTTAAGTTATACATTAGTTTTCATCATAAAGTCTTGACAAGAAAGACTGAAGTTCTTTATCCTTTACCTCTCTGAGGGCACAAGATTTGAAACTCCTATCCTGTTCTATCTTCAATAAGCCGAGTCCGTACTTACTCGCATCATAAGTGACATCGGCCATTTCAGATGCTGACATGTAGCCGTACTCTGTTTCATGTAGACCGACCACTATACCATATAGGGTGAAGTCATCTCCTTCGGGCTGTCCTTCCATAATATACCAACGGATATTGCCAAGGTGAAACACTGCGATGCAAAGCGCATCCTTTCCTTTTGCGTCCTGTGAATACAGGGGATAATCACTCAGAGCCTCTCTCAGTTCTGGAGTTACCAGACGATTGTTGAATTTTGTTACTGTCATAATATCTGAATTATTTATTTCCCTTTTGTTACAGCCTTTCAGCTGTGTGTCGGGAAGATTTTTCTGCATCAGAAGTTTGGAGAAGGCAAATAAGGCAAGAATGGCATGAAGAATACTCTTTAAGTGCCTGTCACTTAAAGGAAGATTGTTCACAAGACACGTCTTGCAGTTTGACAGATCCAAGATAACTTCGCTGAAAAATTTTCCTCTGACACGACAGCGGATGTGCTTAAAGGCAGACATATAACAGGTGAAAATCACTCCGGGACTGCATGTAAGAGTGAGATATGGGCTGTATATAACTGATAAGCAATAACAATATTAAGGAATTTTTGGAGGATTCTCGTTATCTTTGTATCGTTTTCCGGAAATATAATGAGTACAGAGCCATTACGACAATATATAGCCATAGATCTGAAATCATTCTATGCTTCAGTAGAATGTGTTGAACGGGGATTGGATCCACTCGACACATGCCTTGTCGTGGCTGATGCTTCACGAACGGAAAAGACCATCTGCCTGGCTGTTTCGCCGGCATTAAAGAAGTATGGTACCGGAGGTCGTCCTCGCTTATTCGAGGTGATTGAGAAAGTACGTGTGGCAAACAGGCAGCGAGGTAACAGTGGAAAATCCTACTCGAAGAAGGAGCTGGACAGCAATAAAAGTCTGGCCATAGACTATGTGGTGGCTCCTCCCCACATGGCTCACTACATAGAATACAGTACAAGAATCTACGACATCTACCTGAAATATATAAGTCCGGATGACATCCACGTGTATTCCATCGACGAGGTCTTCATCGATGCTACCACCTATCTCGCGACTTACAGGATGACTGCTCATGAGCTGGCAATGAAGATGATCCGTCATGTCCTTTCGGATACAGGCATTACAGCTACGGCAGGAATCGGTACCAACATGTATCTGTGCAAGGTAGCCATGGATATTGTGGCCAAGAAGATGCCACCCGATGAAAACGGTGTACGCATTGCCGAACTTGACGAAATGACTTATCGCAAATTGCTTTGGGAACACACTCCTCTCACAGATTTCTGGCGTGTAGGCAAAGGTATTGCCAACCGGCTTGCCCAGTACAATATCCTGACGATGGGTGATGTAGCCAGATGCTCTATAGAACATGAAGGATTCCTGTACCAGATGTTTGGAGTCAATGCTGAACTGCTTATTGACCATGCCTGGGGATGGGAACCAGTTACCATGGAATATGTGAAAGCCTATAAGCCTGAAAGCAAATCATTGAGTTCCGGACAGGTTCTCCAGTCGGCTTACACTACGGATATGGCCCGTAATGTGATACTTGAAATGGCCGACAGTGTGTCGCTCGACCTTGTGGACAAGAGGCTGCTCACTGACCAGTTGGTGCTTACCGTCGGATACGACATTGAATCATTGACCAACCCTTCAATAAGGGAGAAGTACCATGGTAAGATTACAACCGACCATTACGGCAGACAGGTGCCGGTCAATGCTCATGGCACCATCAATATTGAGGAGCCGACTTCTGCAGGCAGTATCATCTCCGAAAAAGTGGCTGAACTGTACGGCCGCATAGTGAATCCTGTCCTACTCGTGCGCCGTCTTAACCTGTCGGTGAATCACCTCGTACATGAGGAGCAGTATAAAAAGCAACCTAAAATCGTCCAACTCGATCTTTTTACTGATTACGAAGAGTCAGAAAGACAGCGGAATGCTGACTTGGAAAAAGCTGAGAAGGAACGCAGACGTCAGGAAGCCATCCTGAGTATAAAGAAGAAGTTTGGTAAGAATGCCATCCTGAAAGGCATCAACTATGCAGATGGAGCTACCCAGAAAGAACGTAACCAACAGATTGGAGGACACCATGAGTAAATATGACGACATAATCAACCTGCCACACCACGTATCGAAGAACAGGACACCCATGTCCATGGAGAACCGTGCCGCCCAGTTTGCCCCGTTTGCAGCTCTCACCGGTCATGACGAAGCGATAGCAGAAACAGCAAGGCTGACTACCCCCAAGAAACTCCTTTCTGATGATGAGATGGCAAGTCTTACAAGAAAACTCACCTGCGTCATTGAACAGGTGCCGGGACAGGAAGAATACACTTTCGTGCATTACGTACCTGATGCTCAAAAAGAGGGAGGCAAATACGTGTCAATAACAGGTACAGTCAAGAAATACGACGAGATGACAAGAACAATCACGTTATCGGACGGGAAAGTGCTTCTGATTGATAATATTCTGTCTATCAGAAGACATGGTACTCCGGAGTTATAACGAGTTATACCGAAGTTTCGTTCACCAAAATACGCAAAGACCCAGCAAGGATAAAAACTTATCCCTGCAATGAAAGCGTGATTGTCCTGTAGAAGCTGATGGCAAGACCACTCCTACTCACCTGTACTTGACTTATATATCAAGATTGCTATCTGTCTCTTCTGAAATCGTTCCGTTCATCTCCATTCCACCATACTTCCACGATGTAGAAGAAAAGACGGAAGACGAAAAAGACAATAACAGTATCAAAAATTTCATTCATACTCGTTCCATTTAAAATCAATACACATTAATAATCGGGATGCTCCTCGCCCGTGCCTTTTTAACGGTGTAGTATGTTCCACCTTTCCCACGGCCATCATAATAGGCAATGAGATATGAAGCATTCTCAACCATAAACTCGTCCCGGTCAAGGAAGCACCTCGGATAATAGCAGTCACTGAGCACAATTACCTTATCAGCCAGTTCAAGCAACCGTCTATAAACTCTTTTATCATAGATATTATATCTCTCTGCCTGGCCTTCAAACGGTATGGCTGCAGTCAGAGATATTCCGGGCAAATTACATTTCAGCGATTGTACCAACTGTGCTGCCATCAGGTCTATTCCCAAAGCAAATCCGGAAATGAAATTCCTGATGCCATGGTCATAGGCTTCGGATATTGCTGAGGTAAGGCGTTCCTGAATAAATTCCCTTTGGGAAAAGTCATAGAACCGATGTCCTGTAAAAGCAGCTGAGACTGTCCTGTCAAATTTCAAATCATTCATAATTGTCATTTTAGTACGTATTTATAGCTTGTTTTGGCAAGGAAGATGCCGTTGGTCACATGAGCTCCGGCCTGTTCTAATTGGGAGACATAGGCATTAAAGGATGCACCCGTTGTGACTACATCATCCCAAATGCAGACCTCCTTGTTCTTGAAGAAATCAGCATCAATCTCAATGTTGTTCTGCTCATTTATCCGTTTGGCACGCTCTTCCTTTTTTATCTTTGTTCCATGGACTGCAGTACGTTCACCGATGACACTCACATGAGAGAACCCGTCAATGGCTCCGGAAAACTTGCATACAAGCTCGGAAAAATGTCTGTTTCTCATTTCGTTACGTTCCGGACTACTTGCAGGGATGCACGAGAATACCACATTGCATATCTTACGGCCAAACTTCTTTACAAGGAACTTTGCCACGCATTTGGCCACCTCCAGGTGGTTGCGGCCATCCTTGTAGTCATAGACAATCTGACGGTCAAAAACTGCGTCCATTCCTATGTTCTTGATGCGTGAAGGAAAATATCGCAAGAAACTAATCAGTTCCTTGTCTTCCTGACCTTTGATGTAAACATTCACTGTGTTCATACTGCACTCTGATTTTGTTTCCCTTTTGTTAAGTCCTTTCGGACTGTGATCGGGAAGTTTTTTCTGTTTTACAAAGTGCAGACAAACCAATACAGCAAGTCTTCAGTGGACAATACTCTTTTCAAGGAAAAGGAAGATTGTTTACTAAGAACGACTTGCCAATTTGGTGATGGATGCAACAACTTTGCAGAAAAAAGTTCGCTGAATCACAAGTAGGAATGAAGACACAATGGTTAAAATACTAGTATATAGGAACTTTATAACTGAATACAATCATTATAACTGTCGGGTGGGAAATGTCCTGCACCGCCAACAGCAAGTACGGCATCAAGGAGCTCTCCACTATCTTTGATAGCGGAATGCTCCTGACGTACCTTTGACAGAGGGGTGTTCTGGATATAGTCGATTCACTCGACCATGGACAGAATACTTCTATGGCAAACTGTTAGAGGATGCGGACATTGGTGTGGGCGAAGATTACAGAAATGAAAACTCTATGATTACAAAAACCAATGGAGGCGTCAGCTGATAAAGAAGTAAGAGTATAGCATTATAACTGTCGGGTGGGAAATGTCTCGCATCGCCAACAGCAAGTACGGCATCAAGGAGCTCTCCACTATCTTTGATAGCGGAATGCTCCTGACGTACCTTTGACAGAGGGGTGTTCTGGATATAGTCGATTCACTCGACCATGGACAGAATACCTCTATGGCAAACTGTTAGCGAATGCGGACATTGGTGTGGGCGAAGATTACAAGAAAAAGAAAACTCTAAGATTATAAAAGTCAAGGGAAGCGTCAGCTTATAAAGAAGTAAGAGCATAGCATTACAACTGTCGGGTGGGAAATGTCCTGCAACGCCAACAGCAAGTACGGCATTAAGGAGCTCTCCACTATCTTTGATAGCGGAATGCTCCTGCCGTACTTTTGACAGAGGGATGTTCTGGCTATAGTCGATCCACTCGACCATGGACAGAATATCTCTATGGCAAACTGTTTGCGAATGCGGACATTGGCGTGGGCGAAGAGTAAAAAAAGTTCTACAAATAACGTTACAGATTCAAACATATATCAGAACTGACTACGTCTTATAAACAGGAATTTTGGCTATGGAATAACAACCAACGACTTTTCAAGGAATATATTCACTACTTTCCAACCTGGAATGTAAGTATTAAAAGAGGTAATCAACCGTCAGCATACTCGATCTTCAAACAGTCCACATCGGGGCTTCCCGATATGGTCTGTTTGAATTATAACTATATCAGTCTATGTCATAACCTATCACACAATCATCATTGATAAGCAGATAATAATAACCGTTACCACAATTTCGGTATTCCTTGCTGAATCCGGCTATCATATCACCATTCTCTTTCGGTTCACACCAAAGTGTCCCGTCATAACCGCAAAAGTCAAACCTATAGCTTGAATACTTCTCTTTCTTTTTGAAGGCTTCCCTGAAGCATGCCATCACCATGTAGCCGCAATACTTCTCGATGGTGCTCAATCTGATACATTTTCCGTCAATACCTGTTCCTGTGGTTATATGGTTCTCGTAAAGGGATTTTGTCAAATCCGCACCTGCAATCCTGCGCAACCAATCATTTGTATGTGTGGCAAGTCTGGCAAGTTTCTGGTATTTGAGAATCATCTTCTTTTCTGCCTCTTCTTCATTTTCAGTGGTCGGATAATAGACTTTCTCAATGCTTGACCAGGCATTGAAAACATAACCTCGTTTGCGTTTACCTTTTGCAATAATGCCAATCACTCCCTCTCCGTCACTGCGGTTAATGAACAACTTTCTACGTTCTCCACTAATTCTGACATACAATGATGTGGGGTTCTTTTCGTTGCGAAGATACTCTTCTGCCGGATGAATCTTTTGTACTTCCATATCTATAAGTATTAAAATTAATCATTTCCCTTTTGTGAAATCATGACAATTTCAAAGGGCTTCAAATTTTCACGCTCCCGATACTGTGAGACATGGAAGATAAGACAAGTAAATGGCTGTAGATTTGTATGGAATACCCAAATCTCTGATTTGCGGAAGGTTGCCATACCAATCTGAGACACATTAGAGAATCGGTACTTGGCGTTCGGACATTCACAGTAATTTTGCGGTGAAAATCTGACAAGCCGTGAATTGTCAGCATACAAAAAGCTTATGAAATATGCTTTAATCAATTACAAGAAGGCGAATTTAGATTCAACTATAAAGGGTTTATTTCATTTGTCTATCAATGATTTAGAGAATTATCTTTCATTCATCCAATGTCCACATGTATTCATGTCCACACGTTTACATATATACACCTATACAAGTGGACTTATATACATGTTTACATATAACCATGTATTCACGTCCATATGAATACATGTATACAAAAAGCCACCACCAAATCATAAGACTTGATGATGGCTCAAAGCTATATAAGACAATATCAATTGACGTAGGCGTAATTTACGTTGAAATAGGTGTCAGAAACCTTTGCAGTCGTAATGACCATTGACCTGTCTGAGTTCGTGAAACAGTATTCAAGTGTTGCCTCGTTCGCCGGAACAATCAGAGAATAATGTTCCTTCAAATAGTCGATAACCAGACGGCTATTAGCTATCAGCTCTGTATCTATTACCGAATACAATTCCCCATTTGAAGCATAAAAGCTATATAGGATACCCTCATTACCGTTGCCGGTTTTGTAAGTGAGTTGAATAGAACCAGCTATTGTTGCCTCCGATACAAGACCATATCGCTTCATTGAAAACTCCATATAGTTCTTGACCTCGTCTATGGTTGAACTTTCAACATGATAAGGCTCCGTCCATACTTTCAACTCCGGCTGAAGCTCTTCAACATCATCCAAAATGTTGTCTTTGCCACAAGAAGTTAATACCAATGGTACTGCCATTAGGAATACTACAATGGCAAATGAGAAGTATTTATTCATATTCATAATATTTTGATTGTTATTGACTTGAATATATCTGTGTATTCACGTGTACGTGTAAACATGTATATATTGCTACACGTACACATACCTATACGTACACATGGCTACGTGTATACACGTTTACATTACATCATTGATGCTTTTGGACTTGACTTTCCGAGCCTTGCCATGCTTCGCCTCGTATGCCTCGATGCCCTGTTTCATCACATACTCCATAAAGGCACGTATAGTGAAACCCTCCTTGTAAGCTATTGCCTGTACCTTATCTACAAGTTCCCTGGAGCAGATAAAGGAGAAATGCCGCCAGGAATTGTCCAGTTGCTCTTTACGTTCTGCCTTGACTGACCGTTTTTCCTGTTTCGGAATTGGCTTGGTCTCGGGTGTTTGTTCTACTGTTTTATTGTCAGGGCTGATAGCAGCACTGCCCAAAATATTGCCAAGCAGAATGTCCATATTGTTTTTTGCCATAGTTGTTATTGGTTACGTGAAAGAATTTCCTCCGTAAGTGCAAGATAATCCTTTGCACCGTTGGAATTTAAATCATACTCGAATATACTTTTGCCACTACCGGCTGATTCAGCCAAGGCGATATTCTCACGGATGCGGGTATTCATGGTGATACTTTCGTAACGCTCCTTTACAGCCTGTTCCACTACCTTGTTCAGTTTACGATGATTGAATCTGGCGATGAACACACCTCCCAGGCGAAGCGACGGTTTGACACGTTGCAAGGTGGTGACAAATGCGTCAAGCATCCTCATGCCTTTCAAAGGAAGCAGCTCCGGTGTCATCGGTACGATGATCTCATCAGCCGCGATAAAGGCATTGGTAGTGACAATACCAAGAGAAGGCGGACAGTCAATCAGGATATAGTCATAGTCTTTCCTGAGCGGTTCAAGCAGACGGCTGAGCAGTTGCTCTCTTGCCAACAGATTGGTCAGAGCTATTTCCGCACTTGCCATTTCAAGGGAAGAAGGGACAAGGTCAAGATTCTCCCGGATATGTTTTACAGGCAAAGGAACACCGTTTACCAATGAATCAAAAATGCTCGTCTCAATTTCATCCTCATTAGGTATGAAATACAGTGTCAGGTTTGCCTGTCCGTCAAGGTCTATAAGCAGGACTTTCTTGCCTTTCATTGCCATACAAGCCCCGATAGAGGCGGTTGAAGTTGTCTTTGATACGCCACCTTTATGGTTGGCGAAAGTGATGATTTTCTGTGCCATACTATTTGTTTTTATGTTTATATGTTTCAATGTGTTCTTGTATTCCTGTTTACACGTGTACTTGTCCACATGTATCAATGTATACAAAGGTAAATGTATGATATACAAACACCTACCAATGTCTCCTAACAGTTGAAAACAGTCAGGGAAAGTATCAGGGTCATAATAATATGACTTCATCTTTGCTCACTAATCGTTGTGCTCCGCTGATTAACCGTACAAGAAGTTGTTCGTTATACACTGCCACAATTATTCCATGGCTACAGCCCCTGCATGGGGTTATAAGTTCGCAAGATGCTCCAATCAGTTCTGCGCTGTACCTGTCCATATTATCTTGTTTTTATGCAAGGACACGAGACTTGCCTCATGTCCTTGCGGGTATGTTATTCGAATGTAAAAGGGTGGATGTAGAAATAGGTCTCTTCGCTTTCGTATTCATAGCTATTGATAAAATCCACCATTTCTTTTTCACTGCGGTCTCCCTGTCCAATACCGGTCTTTGATGTCCATTCAGCTATGGCATCCTCAATGGTGTCAAAAACATCCTCACATGCATCCTCGAAAGGTTCGCCGTATGAACTCACACAACATTCTTCGGGAAAGAAATCCCCCTCGTCATGGGTATAGAACAAATCACATCCACTTTCGCAACATCTGTATGAAATACTCAGTTCATCATTCAATATCCGGTTTATTTCAAAGAAGAGTTCGTTACAGGCATCCCATGCGGTTTCTGTCTCAAATGAAAGAAGGAAATAATCATTCTCTTCGTCTTCTTCATATTCAGCCCAATAGATATGTCCTCTAACACTGATTTGCTTTTTCTCATAGTCAATGCCGTAATGCTCGGCAAGCTTGAACAGCCTTATATCCTTACTATCCACTTCCATGTCCTGAAAGGTAGTCCACAGGTTATTTACTGCTTCACGTGTCCCAGTGACCTTATAGGTCGTTGTTGCTAAATTTGCCATATCATTGAATTTTAAAAGATTACCACTCCGTATAATAACTCTGGTCGTTGTTCTCGCATTCCTCAGCCCATTCTTCATCGGTGAAGTCACTGTGCAGACATTCATCACTGCAATAGTAGGCTACTCCCATGTCAGCACAATACCCGGCACGCATCAGTCTGCCACACTCTGAACATCTTCTGCAAGCCCTGTCTGTGTCCCACCAGAAGTCAGTGAAAGACTCGGCTATGACATCCTCACTGGTGTTCTCGTCCCACTTGTCAAGGTAGAACTCTGCAAACTTGTTCAACTCCGGCTCTATGTAGAGCATCTTTTCAGTACCGCCAACAGCCTTGGTCAGTCGGCTCAGGATTGATTGGATTGTCGTCATAATATCATCTGTTTTTTTTCTTCCCTCTCGTAGATCAACTACTTCGGGAACACATATAAATTTTGTTGCACCAAGAAGGTGTCGGGGCTGTCTCTGCAAGGTTTTGCTCCAAAATACTACCCGCAGGTGTGGAGATTTTGCGGCAAAGCGAAGCCCTGACCTTGCTGATGACAAGACCGGACAATTACCTTCGCAACGGAATTTATGCCAGTTCCCCGAAGTCGGTGTATGAGGAACGAATCTCGGCAAAGAGAAGTATAAGCATAAAAAAAGCGACCCGAAGGCCGCTCTATTGGAGAGAAGAAAGGATTTACTTGCCCTTCTTGGAGTTCTTCTCCTGAGCTGCTGGAGTTTCCTCCTTTTCAACAGCTTCATAGAACCTGGTGGCTACAAATGCCACTCTGTTGCGCTTGACACCGTCGGCATCCTGCCACTCCTCCGGCTTGAAATAGCCTTCAACCGTGAGGAGTGCTCCTTTGACAAGGCGGTCAAAGGATGTAGTATTCTCATTCTTGCGCCATGTCTCGACGTTTATGAAAGCGGAAGTGCGGGTTGTTTCCTCGCCTGATTTCTCAGTGCGGCTGATTGCCAAAGGGAAACGTGCAACGCTTGCGGTTGAGAACTGATGGATGCTTGCATCCTTACCTACAAAACCAGAAACTACGAAAGAATTTTCCATTTTCTTCATAACATTGAAATTTTAGAAGTGAAACATTTATTTTTTACGTTGCCATCAAAGTTGGCAAGGATAGCAATCAGGCAAGTAATTACCGAATTATTTCACCGTCAGGCAGGAAAAGTTTTCCGAAAAGCTGCAGCTGGAAAAGTTTTTGAAAAAATTCAGGGAATAAGGTTCTGGTACTTGCAGTATGCGGCTTGCACTAACTTCGCAACAGGAAAAAGTAAGTGTCACGGCTTCGTCCAAAATGAGATGTGAAGGGAATGGCCTGATATTCTTGTGTCTGGTCATGGTAAAGAATGCTGTTCTCATAGTCAGACTCGACAGGTTTCACAGATCCATGGCAAGCAATCCGGACATAGTGAAAGCGATAACTCCCAAACTTCACCATGAACCCGGCATAGCATAGCAAGAGAAATACGAAACTCCGCACTCTGCATAAAAAGGTCTGAACACGGAAGCTATTCAAGAGGATGGAAGCCAGAGGTGAAGCACAACAAGGCTGATGCCACTCATGTGAGTGATGAAAAGGTGCAAAATCAGCAAGGAGAAAAAGAAAGGCAATGCCTATCAGTCAAAGAGCGGACTTCTGTCCTACTCTGGCTTACTGCAAGTTTAAAGTTTAGATTTACCCATGTATATATACATGTATTTTAAACTTTGGTTACAAACCTGAACAGGTTTATAAAAAGACTGACGAACAATTCATTGCGAATAGAAATATCATATGAGAAAGAAAATGGGAACTACATTTTCTCCTTACTGAAGCACCGACAGACAATGCACAACCATGTAAATATTCTCATAAAGTAGTTAACAGCCCGGATAAAAGAATTTGATAATATAAAGTCGGCAATAAATCGGTTTTATTGCCGACTTTATATTATCCTAGCAGAACAATGGAATCATTTTACAAAGAGTAAACGTAAATGGTAAGACAATGTTTTATGGTGTGATTTCAGATTGTTGATCGAGAAATATTTACCTCTTCATATTAGGAAACAGTCAAGCAGATAGGTGTAGTTTCGTTAATAAGAGATTCTACTTAATTTCTTAGTCATTTGCGGGATACTTTTAATACTATGCTTTTACAACACAAGAAAAATACCTCATATATTACATAATATGATGAATTCATAATGGTGTTACTTAATATAGAAAAACACACTAAAGAATGATTAATTGCTCAGAACTTATATATAAAGTCGGCAATAAAGTTGGTTTGTTGCCGACTTTATATTATATTTGCACTGCAATGAGTATTGACGAGAAATATAGTATTAAACAGAGCATATTGAATTATGCTCGTACTTACGGACGGATTGAAGTGCCTCAATTAGTATCAGTATTGGGGATAAAGACCAATACCGCCCGCCAGTATCTCTGTACCTTAACCAAAGAGAACAAGATAGCCCGTACAGGAAATGGTGAATACATGCTTACAGATAAACAGGTGTTCTCATTTGCTCCAACAGAAACACTGAGAAAACTATATGTCGGATTGAAAGAGAAATTGCCATTCACCGATTTCTGCATCTACGATGGCAGCATCTTCACCACACTACAACATCACGTCTCTGTGAACCATGCTATTTATGTCGAGACCAACCGGGATGCTGTAGATTCTGTTTTTTCTCTGTTGAAGGATTCAGACATGCCCGTTTATAAGCAACCGACAGCAAAGTTCATGTACGACTACGTAAACATGCATGAACCATGCATCATTGTAAAGATATTTGTCACTGAATCTCCAGTAAATAAGGTTGATGGGATGGTTACTCCTACCATCGAAAAGCTACTCGTAGATATACAGAAAGACGAAGACTTTGATTATATGCAGGGCACGGAAATCACTTATATGTATCAGACCGCCTTTGATTTGTACACAGTCAATACTCCCAAAATGCTCCGATATGCAAAACGTAGAGGAGCATACGATAGTACTTATTCATTAATAGAACAATCACAAAAATATGATAAATAAAGAATGCTTTACAGCAAGATGGATTGAAGAAAAATCCAAGGAGCTAAACTATCCGGACAAAAATATCATTGAAAAGGTCATCCATGCCTTTTCATTGCTGGACATGTTGGCGGCTTCAGGTTGCCCATTTCATTTCAAAGGTGGAAGCAGTCTGATGCTTCTTTTAAAAGAACAAAGACACAGGCTGTCTATAGATATTGATATAATATGTCCTCCAGGTACTGAAATAGAAGAGTATCTGCAATCATACAAAGACTATGGCTTTATTGACTATAAGCCGATAGAAAGAATTCAGCGTGGAACAGACATACCAAAATCGCATTCCAAATTCTTTTATCAAGTGGCTTTCCTTGATGGCATAGACCGAAAAGAAACCATCCTGCTGGACGTTCTAAATGAAGACTGTCACTACAACGAAGTCGTGACTTTACCTGTAGAAAGCCGTTTTATAAAGACAGAAGGTGAACTGAATTATGTAAAAGTACCATCCATTGGAGATATTCTCGGAGACAAGCTTACGGCGTATGCACCCAATACAACAGGTATTCCATATATCAAAAATGGTAAGGATGCCAGCATGGAGATCATCAAACAGCTATATGATATAGCCAGACTGTTCGAGAAGACAGAGGTCCTTGAAACAACGACAAAATCGTTTGTACAAATTGCAGAAGTTGAACTCTCATACAGGCATTTGCCAAACAATCCAAAACTCATTTTCGATGATATCAGACAGACTTCGCTGTGTCTGGCAACAAGGGGAAGTGAAGGAAACGGACAATTTGATGCACTACAACGTGGTATACAAAGGATCAAATCCTTCATGTTCAATGGCGGTTATTTCATTGACGATGCGATTAGAGACGCAGCACGCGCAGCCTATATCGCCACAATGATAGAGACGGGCAACACAATAATAGAAAAATACGACGGTAATCCTGCCACCATAGGCTCCCTGGATATAGCACCCACACTTCCTTCGCGACTGAATAAGCTGAAAAGGACTTCTCCTGAAGCCTATTACTATTGGGCAAAGACCAGCCATCTATTACAACAGTTGTAACTATAAACAGAAATACAATTTCAGCAAGGAGAAAAAGACCAATATAGCCCTCCATCAACCAGAACAGCATTCTGACTGATGGAGGGCTTTCTACAAGTTTAAAGTTTAGATTTACCCATGTATATATACATGTATCTTAAACTAAACTTACTTGACTGATTCAGCCATACAACAGGATAAGCCATTGAGTTTACAAGTTTAATAGAACTCATATATGTATATATGAATTGATAAACTTATTTATAAACTTCATCCCTAAGCAGAAAGTAAGTTCTTTATTCCTTTGCTAAAAAATCATGTAGCATAAATTTCTACCATATGCAGGATCAACATAACGTACATCTTTCTGAGAATCTGAAAACCTGTATATATGTGAATACCTTTTTCTCCTTGCTGAAATAATTGGCGACTAAATAAACACAGATGAGATATTGAGAAATATTTTCGATACATATTATGCGAAATAATTGATAATTACCTAATTTTGCAAAATATAGATGCATATTAGAGATAAATTCATTCGCATCTGTGTTATTAAATATTAAACTCTAATAAAATCACATCTAAATCAGGAAAGTGATGAAAAAATTGAAACTTATAAGAAAATCAGAACCGTTCATATTTCCAAATGGATAGAAACGTAAAATTTAATGGCTCAAATATGATTCAATTAGCTGTATCAAATTGAGCATCAGACTGTTTATATAACTGTGTGGGTAAATAGCTGAATGATGAAGACTCAACCAGCAATTACGCATTCAGATTGCTGGTATATAATGCAAAACACTGATAATCAATTATATAAATCATTTTCACAAGTAAGTGGAAGTAATGGCTCAAATACGAGCCAAATAGCCATTAATTATCTGACAATCAACCATATAACAAATGTGTATTGGTAAGTAACTTGTGAAAACAAAAGAAAGCAACATTTATATAGTACATAATAAACTGATTTACAACTACTTAAACTCCTATTTCCAACAATAAAATCATGGCTCAAATACCATTCCAATACAACCCAACTAACTGACATACAGATTACTAACATCTTTGCATCGGGAAATAAGGTAGTATTACAAACCATAAACATCTATCATATTTAATTAGTAAGGCGTTCATTTTGAGCGCCTTTTCTTTTTGCCTTCATACCATATAATAATGGTTTCTAATGGTTTTTCATTCATTTTTTGTGTCGATTTTGTACCGCATGGGCTGATTTGGGTATTTTGCGATTTGCAAAGTAGTAGAGAGATTTCAATATGGTACAATATAGTTCAATATGATACAACTATTTGCATCCATAATTGGAGTAATAAATATAGTGTTTAACATAAAAAATGAATGTAAAATGGCAGCAAGCAAAATTAGAATTAAGAAAATCTGCGAATACTGCGGACAAGAATTTTATGCCTTGAAAACATCTACACGCTTTTGTTCAAAATCATGTAATGATAGGGCGTATAAAATGAGACAGAGAGTCAATACTGTTAAAAAGGCAGAATCAGAAAATCTAACAGTATCTCAAGAACGTACCTTTAGTGTAATTAATCAAAAAGAATATCTTTCAATAAAAGAAGTTGGAATACTTTTAGGTATCACATCAAGAGCAGTATATAATTATATTTATAGTGGACAACTGAAGGCAATAAAATTGAGTACAAGACTTACCATTATACATAAGTCTGACATAGACTCAATGATGAGTTCTACCCCTTATGTAAAACGAAATAGAATCTTTCACACTCCTATTACTGATTTTTATACCACCGCTGAAGTTGCAAGTAAATATGGAGTAAACGAATCATGGATATTTAAAGTAGGGAAAGAACAAAATATACCCAAAGTTTTCAAAAGAGGAAAAACATACTGGAGTGCTAAGCATTTTGATAAATATTTTGCATCTAAAGCACCGGACTCCAACATTACGGAATGGTATTCTGTAGAAGATCTAACGGAAAAGTTTGGCATGACAACAAGTGCTATATATTCTTTTGTTTCCCGATTTGCAATTCCAAAGAAAAAAATCAAACGGCAGGTATTCTATTCAAAAAAACATGTAGATATTGCCAAAGGTCTTGCTAAAGCTGAACCAGAATATTATACGACAGCCGAAGCTATGGAAAAATACAATCTCACACGTGACCAATTGTATCACTATGTAAAATGGCATCATATCAGTAAAGTGCAGGAAGGGAAATATATCAAGATATCGCGCAAAGAGCTTGATGATCTGCTTGCTCCACCTTCGATTTAATGTTATTTACTGGTTATCCTGTGGTTAACTTTAAAATAACCACATCACCAGGAATACACTTGTTTATTTTGCTATCACCACAATAAGAATTAAACCTGAATATAAATTTTAATACATTATATATTATGAGACAACAAACATGTACTACTGTAACACTAAGACAACGCCCTATCAGAAACGGACGAATCTCTCTTTACTTGGACTACTACCCTGCTGTACGTAATCCTAAAACAATGCAACTGAGCAGACGTGAATATTTAGGATTTTACATTTATGCAACCCCCAAAAATGCAATTGAGCTAGATTACAATAATGAAATCCTAGCTAAAGCCGAACTTATCAGATGCCGCCGACAAGAGGCTGTAATCAATGAAGAATTTGGATTTATGGACAGACACAAAATGAGAGCCGACTTTATGGCATATTTCAAAGAAGTATGCCGTAAAAAAGATCATAAATGGCATATTGTTTATCTGCACTTTGAGAAATTTGTCAATGGCAAATGTATGTTTGGAGAAATCACTGTTGACCTATGTAACCGCTTCCGAGACTATCTTCTTCATGCAAGGCAACTAAAACATACAGATAAAATGGTTTCCCGTAATTCAGCTGCCAGTTATTTCTCATTATTCCGAGGAGTTTTGAAACTTGCATATAGAGATAAATATTTACGTGAAAATCCCAATGATTTTCTTGAAAAGATAGAAAGCAGGGATATTCATAAAGAGTTTTTAACACAAGATGAATTAAAGACTCTGGCTTCAACTCCATGCGATATACCTGTATTAAGAAATGCATCCCTTTTCTCATGTCTTATCGGATTACGCATCAGTGATATATTGAATCTTAAGTGGGAAAACTTATGCACAGCCCCCGATCTGGGACATTGTATTCGTCTTCGTACGCAAAAGACACAGACAGAAGCCCTACTACCTATCAGTTATGAAGCATACGCACTTTGTGGAGAACCGGGCACAGGTAAAGTGTTCAAAGAATTGCGCCGTTGCATGACTGGATACCCTCTTAAAGCATGGATAAAGAAAGCTGGTATTCAAAAACATATAACATTCCACGTAAGAAGACATTTGTTTTTTCTTTTTTGATTGAAATACAAATAATTATAGAATATTTATTCTATAATAGGTAACGATTTAGAAACGAGCGAACTACGTATATTCGTCATGTTTTGCATTAAACCAAAAGAACACTTTATTTTTCTACAAAGATAGATTTTTTTATTTTATCTGCAATTTTTCTTGTTGTAATTTTAACTGGCAATAGCAGGTTCAACGGGCAATTCCGATAAACCTTATTTCTTATTTTCCTAATTAATGCGGCAAATCCCATTCCGAGTTGTCCATTGAATCCACGTTAGCGTAACTCGGTTGCAATATCCTGTGGAAGATGTTCCGTAACAGGATGTTGGAACATCATGGGTTGTTCCTTAATTTGGAAACGATGAAGGTTAATTCAATACCAGTGTAAATGGATTTGAAGAAGTCAGAAAGCTCATATTATATAAACAATGACAATATTCTCTCTTATCATGCAAATTTGAGCCTTACAACAAATAATTTATGGATAAAAGATGCTAACTTTGCAATTAAATTAAAATACAGACAATATGGAACGATTAGATGTATTCAATTGCTCGAACATACTCATAGCGAGTTATTTCACTGATAATCGTGGTTGTGCCCACGAGAACAGGGAGCACACGCTGATTTATCTGATTTCCGGTGAACTGGAAATAGAAGAGCGGGGAAAGAAAACCGTTCTTCATCCGGGAGAATGTGCTTTCATGCGACGCGACAATCGTATGTGGTTGCAGAAAAAAGTAGAAGAGGGAAATCCTTACCGCTCTGTTGTGTTGAAATTCTCACGACCTTTCTTAAAGGAATTTTACCAGACACTTAATCGGCAGCAGATTCCCTCTGATTCCAAGCGCGAGAAGGTGAGTTTGCGTGTGTTATCGAGTAACAGACCTGACATCCGTTCTCTGTTTGAGTCGGTCATCCCCTATTTTGATGCAGGAGAAAAGCCATCAGAAGATGTACTGAAACTGAAAATGATTGAAGGAGTGTATGTATTACTCAATACCGACATCAACCTGTATGCTTCGCTGTTCGACTTCGTGGAGCCGTGGAAGATTGACATTTTGGACTATTTGAACGAAAACTATATGTGCGACTTTTCTATGAACGAGATTGCAAGTTACACGGGGCGTAGTCTGGCTACTTTCAAACGGGATTTCGCAAAGGTAAGCGATTTGACACCTCAAAAATGGATTATCAAACGTCGCCTTGAAGCTGCCCATGATTTGATAAAATCAGGAAAAAAGGTGACGGAAGCCTGTTTCGACGTGGGCTTCAAGAATCTGTCGCATTTCTCCAAAATATACAAGGATGCATATGGGGTTGCCCCATCCATGTAGCATTGAACTTCAAAACAAAACAAATTGAGCCTTGCAGCAAAGTCGTTGTAAGGCTCTCTTTGTACCTTTGCATTCGATGATTGAAAATGTTTTAGCAATGTCAAATTAAAAAAGCGTAATATGAAATACCCATGAGATAAAAAAATCACGCCAAAGAGAATGAAAATTATTAAGCTGAAGTTACCTTTGTAGTATATAACCCTACAAACGTGACGCTTATGGCAGAAGTAACATTCCCTCAGTTGGTACAGCGTGCTTGCGGTATCGACGTCCACTTGAAGGTTGTGGTGGCGACAATTGACGGAGTTGATCTTGAACGTGAGACTCGCTCATTTAAAACCTTCACGAGTTCTTTGAACGAATTGAAAGAATGGTTATTGTCTAACGGTGTTACCCACGTTGCTATGGAAAGCACCGGTGTCTATTGGAAGCCTGTTTACAAGATACTTGAAGGTTCCATTCCCAATGTTTGGATTGTGAACGCCCGCCATATAAAGAATGTGCCGGGCCACAAAACTGACAAGATGGACAGTGAATGGATCTGCAAATTACTTTTGGCAGGTCTGTTAAAGCCAAGTTACATACCTCCTAAGGAGCAACGCCAACTGCGTGACCTGACCCGCTATCGCAACAAGCTTATCCAACAGATAGCTTCGGAAAAGAACCGCATGATGCGTATTCTTGAAGACTGTAACATCAAGCTTTCAAGTGTTGTCAGCAATACAAGCGGTTCAACAGCCACTTCCCTGATTGATATGTTATGCGAAGGCAAGAAGCTTACTTTGGATGAGACATCAAGTCTGTTTATCACGGAAAACTGTCAGCTAGCCCGGAAGAACTGCTGGAAGCATGCACAGGATTTGTTGAGGAACATCATATCTATCTGCTTCAAATGATCCGTAAGGATATTGATCAGACCCAGATTTTGGTAGACAAGCTTTCTCAGCGTATTAAGACTTTGCTGTCAAAGTACGAGAATGTCCTTGAACTTCTCAAAGAGATACCGGGTTTCAGCACCAAGGTCGTTGAGGATCTGGTATCTGAGATAGGTCTTGACATGTCTCATTTTCCGTCCGAGAAACATTTGTCTTCCTGGGCGGGACTTTCTCCTGGCAACAACGAAAGTGCGGGCAAAAAAAAAGCGCAAGAATCACTCACGGAAACAAACAAGTAAAGGCGGTGATAACAGAAGCCGCATGGGCTGCGACCCGTACCAAGAATACGTTTTTCAGTGAGCGATACCATCGCATAGCTGCCCGTAGAGGAAAGAAGCGTGCCTTGATTGCAGTGGGACATTCTCAATTGATATCCGTTTATCTCATATTGAGTACAGGAGCCCGTTATCATGAACTTGGCGCACAATACATGCAAGCCAAAATAGAGCAGAAACGCAAGACGTATTTGTCTTCTGAACTTAAAAAATTGGGGTATCAGGTTTCACTGACTAAAACACCTATGGAAGCAATTCCTAAATAGCAAAATAGACCAAAGGCCGATTTTTACTGGAATTACCACAGTCCGATTATGAAATTGGTCTCAACAGTTAAGCACCAAAGATTGTGACTTATGTACACGTGTATGAAACTTTTTAATTCTTAACTGTTGCTGTTTTATCGTTAAACAATAGCCGCACTTATGCTATCATGAGTGCTAATCTTTCTTTTGTCCAAAAGACTCGGTTTTATAGTAATTTTAGTATAAACCTGTCCTACAACACAAGTGGGACGCTTAATATTTACGTATGAAAACAAAAGTAATTTCATTGGTTCTATTATCAGTTTTAATGTTCCCGATTATGGCAAAATCACAAGTAAAAATCAAGCAGACCGCCGGACGTGATGCGCTCGGAGAATTTGCACCTGAGTTTGCACGCCTGAACGATGACGTACTGTTTGGGGAGGTATGGAGCAGAAACGATCTGCTTTCGTTGCGCGACCGCTCCATTGTAACCGTAGTTGCCTTGATGTCGCAAGGACTGACCGATTCGTCGTTCAAATATCACCTTGAATCTGCAAAGAAGAACGGTGTGAACAAAACCGAAATGGCAGAAATCCTCACCCATGCGGCATTTTATGCCGGTTGGCCGAAAGCGTGGGCGGCATTCCGTATGGCAAAAGAGGTATGGACGGAAAGTGCAGACAGCAATGCAGTCGTTTCGCTCGATGCATACGCACAGACCATCATCTTCCCGGTTGGCAAACCCAATGATGCGTATGCCAAGTATTTCATCGGACAGAGCTATACGGCTCCAATCGTAACAGAGGGAGTGCCGGTGGTGAATGTCACTTTCGAGCCGGGATGCCGCAACAATTGGCATATACACAAAGCGACCAAAGGGGGCGGACAAACACTTGTATGTGTCGGAGGGCGCGGGTATTATCAGGAATGGGGCAAAGAACCCATTGAACTTCGTCCTGGAGATTCGGTATATATTCCCGCAGGTGTGAAACACTGGCATGGAGCCGCACCCAACAGTTGGTTTTCACATCTTGCCATTGAGGTTCCCGGTGAAAAGGCATCCAACGAATGGCTTGAGCCGGTAAATGACAACGAATATTCAAAATTGAAATAATATGAAGTTATTAGCGTTAATTATCATGGGATTATTCACTTTTGGCAACTCATTGAGTGCGCAGACGGCAGAAGGAAACAAGAAAATCCTTGTGGCATATTTCTCCTGTACCGGAACTACTGAAAAAGTGGCGGAAGCCATTGCTAATGAATCCGGCGGTAAACTCTATAAGATTACTCCGGTTGAAGCTTATACTTCGGCAGACCTCGACTGGCAAAACAAAAAAAGCCGCAGTTCGGTGGAAATGGCAGACGAAAAGTCGCGTCCGGCTTTGGGTGGAGAGATCATCGACCTGAAAGATTACGATATAGTATTCCTCGGCTACCCTATCTGGTGGAACTTGTGTCCCCGTCCGGTCAATACATTCCTTGAAAAGTATGATTTTTCGGGGAAGACGGTCATTCCATTTGCCACTTCCGGTGGCAGTTCGATAACAAAAAGTGTAAAGCAGTTCAAAAAGCTCTATCCTAAAACTGTATGGAAAGACGGCAAACTATTGAACGGAGGTGCAAAACAGGCTGGAGTATGGGCAAAACAAGTAATCGAATAACCGCATGGAAGAGATTAGAATTGACTGTCTGAAACAGACAGAACAGGAACTTGCCGCAGCAAAAGAACTGCGGCAAGATATTTTCCGGCTTAACCATACAATGCCGGATACAGATGAATATCAAGATTTGTTGCACAAGGTTTTTCCTCATCTTGGAGAAAACTGCCGTGTTGAGATACCGTTTTCCGGTGTCCGAACCGCCAACGTGAAATTCGGGCGTAATGTCATTGTCATGCCCGGCTGCCTGATGATGTCAGCCGGAGGAATCACGATAGACGATGAAGTGATGATTGCCGCCAATGTGCAACTCATATCCAACAATCACGATTTGGAACAACGCAATGTTATTACCTGCAAACCGGTTCACATTTGCCGTCAGGTATGGATTGGAGCCGGTGCGACTATTCTTCCGGGTGTCACTATCGGGGAGAATGCTGTGGTCGGAGCCGGCAGTGTCGTCACGCACGATGTGGAGCCGAATACGATTGTTGCGGGAAATCCGGCGAGGTTTATCCGTAAAATTTAAGATCTAATTTGAAACACGATGAACAAGAATACCAATAATGCGTCTTGGAAAGGGCATTTGTCTATGTTCTGCGCAAACGCCATGTGGGGATTGATGTCACCGATGGCGAAATTAGTCATTATCGGAGGGGCGGTGTCACCACTTGTCTTGACCAATATGCGGATATTCGGGGCGATGGTGCTGTTCTGGATTGGTTCATTGTTCCAAAAGCAGGAGCATATTCCACCCAAAGATATGTTACGCCTTTTCGGGGCGGCTCTTTTGGGTATTGTTTTCAATCAGGGATGTTTCATTTTCGGAGTGGGTCTTACTTCTCCTGCCGATGCCTCGATTATAACGACCAGTATGCCATTGTGGGCGATGATTCTTGCCGCATTCATACTCAAGGAACCCATAACTGCGAAAAAGGTATCGGGTATAGCGTTGGGAGCTATCGGTGCTTTGTTGCTGATATTCGGAGGAAATGGAGGTCCGAGTTCCGGGAACGGTAACTCGTTGGCGATTTTGGGCGATATTCTCGTGTTATGCGCACAATTCAGTTATGCACTTTATCTGGTAGTCTATAAGAATTTCGTAAGCAAATATTCGCTGTTTACGATTATGAAGTGGATGTTCACTTATTCATTCATCTGTGTAACACCCTTTGCCGCAAACGACATTATGGTCTCAGATTGGAAACTGCTTTCCATAAATCAGATATTTGCCATCGGTTTTATCGTTGTATGTGCCACATTCCTTGCCTATATTCTCATCGTGCTAGGGCAACAGAAATTGAGACCCACTGTTGCCGGAATGTATAATTATGTGCAGCCGATTATTGCCTGCATTGTCGCTGTGTATTGGGGTATGGACTCTTTCAATATGGTCAAATACATTGCTGTCGCATTGATTTTTAGTGGCGTATATCTTGTTTCCACAAGCAAAAGCCGAAAAGAAGATATGACTGAAAAAATAACAAAATAAAAAAGACTGAGAATGTTAAGATTGAATTGTTTTATCACCGTATCACAAGAAAACCGTGAAGAAGTGTTGTCCGCAGCAAAACGCCTTACCGAAGCCTCGCTGAAACAGGACGGATGTGTTGCATATGATATTTTTGAAAGTGCCACTCGCCCAAAAGAGCTGCTGATTTGTGAAACGTGGCGTGACCAGACTGCATTGGATGCACACTGCACATCGGAAGTATTCGTAACCGAAGTGGGCAAGATGCGTTCTCTCGCAGAAATGAAACTGGATACATTCCCGTTTTAATGCAAATTAGCATCTGAACTTCATGACAAAGTAATTTGAGCCTCGCAGCAAAGTTGTTGTGAGGCTCTCTTTTTACCTTTGCATCAGAATAAAAAAACAAAGATATGAACGATATTTTTGAAAGAGACCTGAACGGAGAAATGGTGTCACCCAATGATCAAGGATATGACGAACTGATTGCGGACATTTTCGACACCATGAAAACTGCGACTGAAATGAACACCGGTTACAAGACACCTGCTGAAGTGCATGAGTATATGAAGCGTATCCTCGGCAAACCGCTTGATGAAAGCACAACCGTGCTTCCTCCTTTTTACGTTGATTACGGCAAACCCGTAACCATAGGCAAAAGATGCTTCATACAGCAGTGCTGCACCTTTTTCGGGCGTGGAGGAGTCATAATCGGTGATGATGTTTTTATCGGTCCGAAATGCAATCTCATCACTATCAATCATGACGTGAATCCCGACAACCGCAGTGCTACTTACGGTCGTCCCATTGTAATTGAAGACAAAGTTTGGATTGGTATAAATTCGACCATCCTTCCCGGAGTGAAAATTGGCTACGGAAGCATTGTCGGAGCGCAGAGCGTGGTGACGCACGATGTGCCACCCATGACGATAGTAGCCGGAAATCCTGCAAGAACAATCAAAAAAATCGAGATAAATCATGAATAATAATAAAGAAATCAGTCGCCGTGGTTTTCTGAAAACCGCCGCAGCATTAGGAGCAGCGTTGACCATACAACCTGCCATCAACAAGGTACAGGCGGCAAATGCCGTTCTTGGTGGAACATCCGCATCTTCGACGAGAAACAAGGATATGCAGTACCGCACACTTGGTACAGGCTCAGCTGCATTCGAGGTTTCTGCTCTCGGATTCGGTGTAATGGGCATGACCTACAACCGCAGCCAGTATCCCGACAAGAAAACTCGCCAGCGTGTTATCGCGGAAGCGGTTGACCGGGGCGTAACCTTGTTTGACACCGCCATTATTTACGGTCCTCTGAACAACGAGGAATTTGCGGGAGAAGTCCTTGCTCCCTATAAAAACCGTGTTAATGTTACCACTAAGTTCGGGCATGAAGTCGTTAACGGTAAGGGAACGGGGCGTCAGGACAGCCGTCCGGCAACCATCCGCCGTTATTGCGAGGAATCGCTCCGTCGCCTTCGCATTGACTCCATTCCGATGTTCTACCAGCATCGTTTCGACCGCAATACGCCTATCGAGGAAGTGGCGCAGTGTATCGGCGATTTGATTAAGGAAGGCAAGGTGCAGCGATGGGGATTGTGCGAAGTCAGTCCGGAGACCATCCGTAAAGCTCATGCCGTGCAACCACTGACCGCTATCCAAAGCGAATACCACCTGATGCACCGTCTGGTGGAGGAAAACGGAGTGTTGGATGTTTGTCGTGAACTGGGCATCGGCTTTGTGCCGTACAGCCCTATCAACCGTGGTTTCCTCGGTGGCTGTATCAATGAATACACCGTTTTCGACCCGAACAACGACAACCGCCAGACATTGCCACGTTTCCAACCCGAAGCCATGCGTCAGAACTACCGCATCGTGAATGTGCTTCAAGATTTCGGCCGTACACGAGGCATGACCTCGGCACAGGTAGCTCTCGGATGGCTGTTGCAGAAAGCCCCGTGGATTGTGCCTATTCCCGGAACAACAAAACTCTCTCATTTGGAAGAAAATCTCCGTACACTTGATTTTACACTCTCTGAAAGTGAATGGAAAGAGTTGGAGCAACGCGTGGCAGCTATCCCGGTAGTCGGTGACCGTTACAATGCCGAACAGCAGAAACAAGTAGGACATTAAAATCATTAAAAAGACAGACAGATGAAACCATATATCATTACCCACATGATGACTACCGTCGACGGTCGTATTGACTGCCCGGTGGTAGGACAACTCAGCACAGACGAGTATTACATTGCGCTTGAGCGTTTGGGCACTTGTTCCAAACTGTCAGGACGAGTGACGGCGGAATTGGAATGTCCGGCTGTAAACGCCGAAGATACTTCGGCTTATACCGGAACTTCAATCGGCAAAGAGTCGTTCCATATCGCACAGAAAGCCGATGAATATGCCATTGTGGTGGATACGCACGGCAAGATGCACTGGAAATCAAACGAGGCTGAAGGTAATCCCATGTTGTGTATCATCAGTGAGGATGCTACACGGCAGTATGTTGATACTCTTGACAATATGGGTATTTCATGGATTGCAACAGGCAACACACACATAGATATGCCGAGGGCGATGGAAATCCTTCATGATGAATTTGGTGTGGAACGCCTTGCCATCGTAGGAGGAGGTCATATCTGTGGTGGGTTCCTCGAAGCCGGACTGGTGGATGAGGCAAGTGTCATGGTGGCTCCCGGCATTGACGGACGTACAGGGCAGACTGCTATGTTCGATGGCATAACTGACCGTGGCAGTAACCCCTACAAATTGAAATTGGAGAGCGTGGAGCAATGGGAAACCGATATTGTTTGGCTTCGTTACAAATTAAAATAATGTGTCTATGAAATTGCAAGCTATCGCCATAATGACATTCCTGACTTTTATGAATGTCATGGCACAGGAAACAACAAAATCAACAGATATGAACACTTTGGAATTAACACAGGAGTGGGACAAGACCTTCCCGCAGAGTGATAAGGTGGAACACACGAAAATCACGTTCCACAACCGTTACGGCATCACGCTTGCCGCAGACCTTTACAAACCTAAAAATGTGCAAGGACATCTGGCGGCTATTGCTGTAAGCGGTCCATACGGAGCAACAAAAGAGCAGGTGTCGGGTCGTTATGCCCAGACTCTTGCAGAGCGTGGTTTTCTGACCATCGCGTTCGACCCTTCTTATTACGGCGAGAGCGGCGGCACTCCCCGTTATCTCACATCGCCCGAAATCAGCACGGAGGATTTCAGTGCGGCAGTCGATTATCTGACCTCCCGTAAAGATGTCGATTTGGAGCGCATTGGCATACTAGGTATCTGTGGTTGGGGCGGATTTGCTCTCAATGCGGCAGCCAATGACCCGCGAATTAAAGCGACAGTAACATCCACCATGTACGATATGAGCAGGGTGAATGCCAACGGATATTTCGATGCCAACGACAATTCAGATGCCCGCTACGAGCTACGCCGACAACTGAACGACTTTCGCACAAAAGCATACCGAACAGGTGAGAATGAGCTCGACGGCGGCGTGATTGACCTCGTTCCCGAAGATGCGCCACAATTCGTCAAGGATTACCATGACTATTACAAGACAAAGCGCGGCTATCATCATCGTTCTCCCAACTCCAACAAGGGAATCTCCAAGACCAGCGTGCTTTCATTCATAAATATGCCGCTGCTCACCTATATCGGAGAGATCCGTAGTGCCGTACTGATGATTCACGGAGAGAAAGCTCATTCCCGCTACTTCAGCGAAGATGCCTACAAACGACTGACCACTGACAATAAGGAACTAATGATTATTCCGGGAGCGAATCACGTCGATTTGTACGATAACCTTGATGTCATTCCATTCGATAAAATAGAAGATTTCCTCAAAAAGGCCTTTGAAAAGAAATAAAATCTCGTTTTAATGACAAGTATTTTATTTCTGAACTTCAGAACAAAACACATTGAGCCTCACAGCAATTATGCCGTAGGGCTTTTACTTTAACTTTGCACCATGATTAAGAAACATAAAAAAGATAGTTATATGGATCAATACTTCGGTAAAAATTTACCGAAGTATTGACAATTAAAAAGGGGTAGTTATGACCGATAATATAATAGATTGTATGGTGAAGCACCGCTTATACGGACGAAGCGGTAAGCAAAGAAGAACTGGACGTAATTGTAAAGGCGGTACAGGCAGCCCCCAATTGGGTGAATTTGCAACTTGTTTCCATAGTGACAATCAAGGATGCGGAGCGGAGAAAACTGTTCAGCAAGCTGTGCGGCAACCAGCCGCATATTGCCAAAGCTCCCGTATTTCTGATTTTCTGTGCTGATTCTAACCGTGTAGCTATTGCCTGCAAAAGGAAAGGGCAGACACTCAATGAAGTCATGCAGGACATAGATACGGTAATTGTAGGGGCACATGAGGCCGGCATAGCCCTCGAAGCGGCTACCGTAGCGGCAGAGTCATTGGGTCTTGGCACAGTTCCTATCGGTGATGTGCGGAAGAATCCACAGGAAATTATCCGCGAGCCGCAACTGTCGAAGTATGTATTTCCCATGCTCGGGCTCTGCATAGGCCATCCGGCAGAAAATCCCGGATTGAAGCCTCGTATGCAGAAAGAGCTTGTATGTTTTGAAGAAAGGTACAACCCGGATTTGACTGCAAAACTCGATACCTACGACCGAAGATATGCCAAATACCTGATAGAACGCCCGTGGAACAGTCGCGTAGGAAACTGGACTGATTTGGCAACGGACTTTTACTGTCACCCGTTCCATTATGGAAGTGTAGCAGAGGCTTTGGCGGAACAGGGATTCTCATCAGTTAAAAAATAGACATCCAATTTATAGTAGTATGAAAACGAAACTCTTATTTCTCTTTGCATGGCTCATGTTAGTCACTACCGGCTGTTCTGCTGATGAGCCACGGAGTGAATTACCAGACACGCCTTCTGAAGAAAGACCAGAAGAACCTGTTGAACCGTCTGGAAATAAAAAGGTATTGGTCGTTTATTTCTCCCATACGGGAAACACCCGTACTATTGCCAGATACATTCACGAAACAGTAAAAAGCGACCTTGTGGAAATCAAGACCGTTGATACTTATACCGATGACTATGACGCACTGTTGGCACAAGTCCGCAAAGAAGTGGCATCCGAATATTGTCCTCCTTTGGCAACAAAAATCGAGAATATCTCTTCTTATGACATGGTGTTTATAGGCTATCCTATTTGGGTAGAAACGGCAGCACCACCTATCCGTTCTTTCTTGACGACTCACGACCTTGCTGGCAAAACTGTCGTACCGTTCTGTACAAGTGGAACAAGCTCCGCAGAGGCAAGTTATCGGCTTGTCCGTTCACTTTGTTCAAAATCAACAGTCTTGGAAGGCATACAGATTCGTCGCGGTACATACGATACAGCATTCGAACGTGTCATAGCATGGTTGCAAAAACTTGGCATTGTGAAACAGAATAATGACAAAGGTGATGAAAAATAAACACGACCTATCCCGTCGGGAATTTATCCGTAACTCCCTGATAGCAGGAGGACCCATGATACTTTCGGGAGTGTTGCCGGCGCAGGTACAACCACAGTTGTTTACTGTTGATGAACACTCGGATTCGCTTGAAACTGATGACTTGTTAAGAGGAGTCAGCGATATTCACCTGCACGCGGCTCCGGATTCCAAAGCCCGTTTGGGAAATGAGTTGGAGTTTGCCCGTGTCGCCCGTGCTGCCGGCTATAAATCCATCCTGTTCAAGTCCAATGATTTCAGTTGTCACGACCGTGCCTATCTGATTCGTCAGGAACTGCCCGATTTCGAGGTGTTCGGTAGTCTGTGCATGAACCGCGTACATGGGGATAAGGTGAATGTGTTTGCGGCAGAGAAGGCCGTGACCACAACCGGCAATCTTTGCCGCTGCATTTGGATGCCTACGCAGGATGCGGTCTATCAGAACATCCGTAATCGTGGAAAGAAAGAGGGAATTGCGGTATTAGATGACAATGGGCGGGTCTTGCCGGAAGTAGTCCGTGTAATGGAAATATGTGCCGAGGCGAATATCATTTTCGCAACCGGGCACTCCTCCCCCGAAGAAAGCATCACGCTGGCCCGCAAAGCCCGTGAAGTCGGTGTAAAGAAATTTGTTGTAACCCATGCCAATTCCGGCATTTGGAAAATGACGCACGACCAAATCAAGCTGTGTATTGACCTCGGTACATGGATGGAATACAGTTACATTACCAATCTGTGGGGGCCTGGCACGGGATTGCCCGATTTCGAACGGATGGGTGATAAGGAATTTGCAGGCTTTGCCCGTATCGCTCCGGAGCGTAGCGTTATAACAACCGATCTCGGTCAGGTAGGAATGCCCCATCCGGTTGAAGGTATGCGTCGCTGTATTCTCGCGTTGCTTGAAAACGGCCTTTCACAAAAACAGGTGGATTATATGGTACGTACCAATCCTTCACGGTTGGTAGGACTTTCAACATTATAATAAATCATGAATGGGGAACAGAACATATATTTTTTCGGAACGATAGATACGGTATCCCACGCCTATCATATTTTCCAGAATCATACACTGGTCTTTTTATATGGCGGGCGGTTGCATTTGCGTAACCAATGCGGTGAAACGTTGAGTATTGAAAGCGGAGACAGTGCGTTCATCGGCAGGGAAAGCTACTCGCATCTTTATGCCGAACCGGAAGGCAATAACCCCTGCCGGGTATTGTTCTTTTCTATTCCACGAGAATTTCTGTGTGAATATTACCAGACATTACCTGCATCCGACCGTGAATTGTCGGTAGCGGAATTATCGGCATTGCATCGTTTGGAGCAGACTCCGGACATAGAAAGTCTTTACCTTTCATGGATGCCTTACTTTCAAGAAAAACAGGAACCTTCGGATGAAGTGTTACGGTTGAAAATGACAGAAACGGTTCAAACGCTGCTGAATACAACAAGAAAATACATTCCCATTCTATTCGATTTCGCGGGAGAATGCCGGATGAATGTGATTGAATTGCTTAGAAAACCCGTGGAGAGCGAGATAAAATGGCAAGAATTGAAATTGAGCCTGACAGCAAATTAAGTTGAGCTTTATAGCAAAGCCCGGTTGTTGCTTTCCCTGTAATTTTGTAATATGAATAGACATTATATCGAATAAGGTTTTAGTGCACTGATAACCAATAGCCGTGTTCCTTATTCTATATAAACTCTAATAATTCAATAAGAAAGAAGTTATGCGTAAGAAAAGTTTTTTGTCATTTATCATCATGCTACTGTTTGCCACAACTTCATGCAGTAGCGACTAACCGGCAATTACAGAGCCGGGAGGCAACCTTTCCGGTGATGCCGGGAAAACGATTGTGGATACGTTCCTCACAAACTTCCAACTGTCATTCATTAATAGCCGACTGGCTGAATAATATCAACTAATTATGAAATGCTTGTTTATATCACTATTACTGATTCTTCCGGTAATGACTTTTGCCGGATGCAGCGAAAACCCTGACAGTCAAGGAACTGAAATACCTGATAATCCCAACAATCCGGGGGATGACGATGATGATGATTCCGGTACAATCACGCCCGGCAACGGAAGAATCCTTATCGCATGGTTCAGTCGTTGGGGAAATACCAATTATCCTTCTGATGTGGATGCTTCGACCGGAGCAAGCATTATCATCGACAAAGGTACGCAGAGAGGTATGACTGAAATGGTCGCCCGATATATTCAGACTTGCGTCGGCGGTGATTTGCACTTGATAGAAACCTCCAATCCATACCCAACGGAGTTTGACGATGTCCGTGACCAAAATCATCAGGAACAAGCTGATGGCACACTTCCTGCCCTCAAACGGCGTATCGAGAATATCGACCAATACGATATAGTCTTTATTGGCTATCCGAATTGGGCGTTGGATGTGCCGCAGCCAATACTGTCGTTTTTGAAGTCATACGATTTCGCCGGTAAGACGGTAGTTCCATTCTGCACCCATGACGGTTACGGAGCTGGCCGAACATACACTTCTGTCAGAAATGCCGTGCCGGGAGCGACTGTCTTGGAAGGCATTGCCATCGAAGCCGCTGAAGTTCCGTCTTCGGAAACACAAGTTCAAAATTGGCTCAAGGAAATCGGCATCGAGCAAGAAGAACCGCAAGGACAGTCAATAACTGTTACAGCCGGAGGTCGAACATTCACAGGAACATGGCTTGATACTCCGTTGGCAAACGAAATCAGAGGCATGTTTCCTCTGAAAGCCACTTTGGGACGGTATGGCGGACGCGAATACTACGGCTCGATGCCACAACGCCCCACCAATACCGAAGAGGGACAGCTCCACTTTGAGAATGGCGACATTACCTACTGTCCGTCAAACAATACGATAGCTATCTTCTATGCCAAAGCCGATGACCCCGACATGGGACAATTGGGTATGAGGGTTATCCCGATAGGGAAGGTTACTTCCGACTTGGAAGCTTTCGACGAAATGGAGAGCCGACTGGAATTTACATTTGACAATTCTAAATAAGACAACATCATGACACCATTATTTATCGGCGGGATAGGTATGCAAGAAGTGCTACTACTCGCGTTAGTTGTACTGCTGTTTTTCGGCGGCAAGAAAATACCCGAACTGATGAAAGGCATCGGTAAAGGCGTGCGTTCATTCAAGGATGGAATGAACAATGTCGAGAAAGAGATAGACGAAATCAAAGATACTGAACGAAAGGAATAACCGTATGGCAACCGAAACGAACACACAATCCTTCTGGGAGCATTTGGACGTGCTACGGACGGCAATCATGAAGATAGTCGTCGTAGCCGTCGTGTTCGGCATTTCGGCATTCTTCTTCAAGGAATAATTGTTCGATGTTGTGCTTGCCCCGAAAGACGACCGATTCATAACATACCAACTGCTTAACAGAATAGCTGCATGGGCAGGCGGTAGCATGGACTCGTTCTCCATCAGGCTTATCAATACAGGATTGGCACAACAGTTCATCATTCACATAAAGACGGCACTGTGTGCCGGTGTGTTGTGTACCTCTCCTTACATACTTTACCAACTGTTCCGGTTCGTATCTCCGGCACTCTATGACAATGAACGGAAGTATGTAACCCGAATGGTTGTAGGCGGCTATGCCATGTTCAGTTTGGGAGTACTGGTCAGTTATTTCCTGATCTTTCCGTTGACATTTCGATTCTTGGGTACTTACCAAGTTAGCGGCGATGTGGATAATCTCATCACGCTTGACTCGTATATCTCTACATTTGTAATGATGTGCCTTGCAATGGGCATTGTTTTCGAGATTCCTATCCTCTCGTGGCTGTTCTCTAAATTGGGCTTTCTGTCAGCGGATTTCATGCGCAAGTATCGTAAACACGCCATTGTGATTATCCTTGTAGTTGCCGCGATTATCACTCCGACTTCGGACGTCTTCACGCTTTCGTTAGTGGCATTTCCAATGTGGATACTCTATGAAGTGAGTATATGGATTGTAAAAACTTCAACAAAAAGAATGAAGTTACTATTGTAACATAAGATATTTTCAGAAAGAAAACACAATCAATATCGTTGCTATTTTATCTAAGACAAATGAAGTTGACGATAAGCGACAGGTGATACCTGCATATGCTTTTTAAAGAATTTGCTGAAAGATGCCATATCTGCAAAATTCAGTTCTTCGGATATTTGCTGGATACTTATCTCATGATTATCCAGCATGTCCAAAGCATGATGAATGATTTCTTTGCATATCATTTCGTGGGGTGTCTGTTTAAACGCTTCTTTCGTCAATCGAGTCAGGTGCTTGGTTGAAACACACAAGTTATCAGCATAGAATGCGACACCATGTTCTGTAATGGCATTTTCCCAAATCAATTTCATGAAATTCATTAACAAAATGTCTTTTTTGTTAATAATCAGTGTGTTTCCGGAAGTCATTGCATTAGCACGTGAAAACATGAGATTTCCTTCTTCCAACATGAAACTACGGAAGTAAGTCTGTACTAAATCATTTCGATAGTAATGCTGTAATGATTCCAAACTTTCTTTTAACAAGACCATTTGCTGTTGAATACGATTTGCTTCTTCCTCAGTAAGATGTAAGATAGGAAACTTTGTTCGTTCTAGAAAATAATTTTCCGGTCCTGGTCGAAAGAGTTTTAGAGAGTTACGCGCAAACTTATAATTGGGAAAAAGACAATAAGCATGCAGATCGTCACTGCAAGATTTAAAGTGGATGGGAACACCTTCGAGCACATCCATAAAATCATTTTCCTCCATGTTATAAGAACGACTATCAATAGAGAGGTTTATTTTGCCACTACATACCAATATAAATACTCGACAGCCTTCAATGTTTTGGCTTATCAATTGTTTTAATTCTTGACCAACAATTAATAGTACCTGGTTGGATAACATCCGACTAGGAGAAAATCTGGGAAATAATTCTTGTAGATTCATACATCGGGAACTTTATAAATGCAAATTTAGTGTTTTTCAATCGTTTTAAAAGCTGGATAATGTTATAAAATTATTCAATTGCTAATTTTAGTTGATTATGTCTCAAATGGACAAATGCTGGCGTTATTTGAATAACAGCTCTGTTTTTAATCATTCCTAATTTTGCTGCAAAATTTAATAATAGTATTATATGAAGGTAAGTAGATTTTTAGTATTAGGATTGTGTGCCTGCTGGTTGCAAAGTTGCCATCAAAAGGAGCAGGTACGTGGGAATCAGGTGAATTATCCCTTGCTGACCTTGAAACCGGAAACCAGAACTTTCTCGGTAAAGTATTCAGCTGTTGTAGAAGGCAAACAAGATGTTGAAGTTCGTCCCCAGGTGTCGGGTACGATTACACAAGTTTGCGTGGAAGAAGGGGCTAAGGTTCGAAAAGGACAAGTACTTTTTGTAATAGATCAAGTCCCTTATCAGGCAGCTTTGTTAAAAGCAGAAGCAGCTGTGGCTACGGCTGAAGCCAATGAAGCCACAACCAAACAGACGCTGGAAGGCAAAGAACTTTTGTACCGTGACCGCGTGATTTCCGAATATGAGCTTCGCACGGCCCGGAACAATTATAAAAGTGCAAAAGCTATCCTGATGCAGGCTCAGGCTGAGTTGAAGGATGCTGCCAATAATCTTTCCTATACCGAAGTAAAAAGCCCGGTGGACGGATATGCCGGGATGACTTCTTTCCGTATAGGGGCTTTGGTCAGTGCTTCTATGACAGAACCGCTTATTCGAGTCTCTGATAATTCTCAGATGTATGCTTATTTTTCATTATCTGAAAAGCAAGTGTTGTCTATGATGTCTCAATACAGCACATTGGATAGTCTGTTAGCTACATTCCCTCCGGTGTCACTGGAATTGAACGACCATTCTATTTATCCGTTACAGGGGAAAGTGGATGTCGTGAGTGGTATCATTGACAAGGTCACAGGAACAGTCAGCTTACGGGCTGTGTTTGATAATCCGGACAGGCGTATTTTAAGTGGAGGATCTGCCAATGTGGTCATACCCTATGAGCGTAAGCAATGCGTGGTTGTACCTCAAGAAGGTACTTACGATATTCAAAACCGTATTTTTGCTTATAAAGTTGTGGATGGCAAAGCTGTTTCCACTCCTATTCAAGTATATGAATTAAATAACGGATCTGAATATATCGTGGAAGAAGGTTTGAAGATCGGAGATGTGATTGTAGCAGAAGGAGCAGGTTTGTTAAAAGAAGGCACATTGGTACAATCACCAGTGGCTGATGAGTCGGAAAAGAAGGAGGAAAGCTTATGAAACTGCAACATTTTATTGACCGTCCCATTTTGTCCATGGTAATTTCTGTAGTCATTTTTGTGGCGGGATTAATCGGTCTATATGCTTTGTCTGTTGAACAGTATCCAGATATTGCACCGCCTACCATCCGGGTTTCTACCACCTATAGTGGTGCCAATGCCGAAGCGGTACAGAAAAGCGTAATTGTACCCTTGGAAGAAGCTATAAATGGAGTCGAAAATATGACCTACATGACTTCTACAGCCAGCAATACGGGCAGTGCGGAAATAACAGTTTATTTTAAGCAGGGAACTGACCCTGACATGGCTGCTGTCAACGTACAAAATAAAGTATCATCAGCTACTTCACTACTACCGGCTGAAGTTACCAAAGTAGGAGTAACCACCATGAAGCGGCAAAGTAGTATGTTGAAAATATTTGGCTTATACAGTCCGAAAGGGACGTATGATGAAAATTTTCTGACAAACTATCTGAACATAAACGTAAAGCCACAGATTCAACGGATTTCGGGTGTAGGTGAAGTAAATGTAATGGGAGGAGCTTATGCCATGCGTATTTGGTTAAAACCCGATATAATGGCCAGATATGAGTTGGTTCCCAGTGATGTTGAATCGGCTTTAGCCAGTCAAAACATAGAGGCTGCCGCAGGAGCTATTGGTGAAGATTCCCAAAATGTCTACCAATATACATTAAAATACCGGGGACGCCTGGAAACGGAAAAGGAGTTTGAAGAAATTGTCATAAAAGCTTATGCAGACGGGCGGGTACTGAAATTGAAGGATATAGCTACTGTAGAACTGGGTGCGCAAAGTTACTCCTATTCGGGAACAGTCAATGGGTGTCCGGGAAGTACCTGTATGATTAATCAGATGGCAGGAACCAACGCCAATGAGATCATTACAGAAATTGACCGTTACTTGGAGGAGTTGAAAGAATCACTGCCTGAAGATGTGGAAGTTGTGGAACTCATGAGTACTAAAAACTTTTTGGATGCTTCTATTCATGAAGTTATCAAAACGCTGATTGAGGCCATTATTTTGGTAGTGTTGGTGGTGTATATATTCTTGCAGAACCCTCGTTCCACCCTGATTCCTACCATCAGCATTTTTGTATCATTGATTGGTACATTTGCTGTATTGTACGTGGCTGGTTTCAGTATTAACTTACTGACTCTCTTTGCCTTGGTGTTGGCTATTGGTACCATTGTGGATGATGCTATCATTGTAGTGGAAGCGGTTCAGGTTCGCTTTGACGAAGGATACCGTTCACCTTATCAGGCCACTGTCAATGCTATGGGAGGTATTTCATCGGCTATTGTTACCTCCACCCTGGTATTTATGGCTGTGTTTGTCCCTGTCTCATTTATGGGCGGTACTTCGGGGATATTTTATACCCAATTTGGTATCACGATGGCTGTTGCAGTGGGTATTTCCGCCGTCAATGCCCTGACCCTTTCCCCTGCCCTTTGCGCCTTAATCCTACGACCCAATGAAATGCTTATAGAAGGACGTAAACCAGAGTTTTCCACTCGTTTCCGGCTGGCTTTTGACAGTGCCTTCCGTCGCATCGTATTAAAATATAAAATGGGAGCTAAATATTTCATTAAACGTAAATGGCAGGCATGGGGAGTTTTGGTTGCTTCAGTACTTTTGCTGGTTTATTTGATGGGAACCACTAAAACCGGTCTGGTTCCATCTGAAGATACAGGTTCTATTTTCATTAGCATGGATGCTCCGGCTGGCAGTTCACTTTCGGAAACACTGAGCATTATGAATGAAATAGAAGAAGAATTGAAAGAAATACCTCACATCGACAGCTTCAATAAAGTGGCAGGTTTTGGTATGGGTTCAGGCAGTGGAGCCTCTCATGGCATGTTCATTATAAAATTAAAACATTGGGATGAGCGGAAGACGGAAGCAGGGAGTGTGGATGCCATTTCTGCCGAAATCTATCGCCGTACAGCTCACGTAAAGAATGCGAAGATTTTTATATTTTCTCCGCCTATGATTTCCGGATATGGTACAGGAAACAGTTTTGAATTATATCTGCAAGACCGTTCCGGAAAAGGTATTGAGGCTTTAAGTGAAGTGGCCAATCGATTTTTAGAAGTCTTGAACCAGCGTCCTGAAGTGCAAATGGCCTACACTTCCTTCAGTGCTGATTTCCCCCAGTACCGAGTGGATGTAGACGAGGCGCAATGTCAACGTGCCGGTACAACTACCGAAGAAGTACTGTCTGTATTGTCTGGCTATATGGGAAGCGTGTATGCCTCCAACTTCAACCGTTTTACCAAATTGTATAGAGTTATCTTGCAGGCTCCTTCAGACAGCCGGAATAGTATCCAGTCTTTGGATAATATTTATGTCAAGACTTCAGGGGGCATGGCACCGGTCAGCCAGTTTGTTACATTGACAAAAACTTACGGTTCTGAATCACTGACACGTTTCAACATGTTTTCTTCCATCAATATACAAGGAATGCCTGCAACCGGTTACAGTTCGGGTGATGTAATCCGGGCTGTTAATGAAGTGGCGGCTCAAACCTTGCCTACAGGCTACGGCTATGAGTTTTCGGGTATGACACGCGAAGAAAAACAGATGAGTGATTCGCATGACACCGTTATTATCTATGGAGTCTGTATATTGTTCATTTATTTGATTCTTTGTGCTCTTTATGAGAGTCTTTTTATCCCGATGGCTGTAATTCTTTCAGTACCATTTGGCTTGATGGGAAGTTTCCTATTTGCCCGATTATGGGGTGTCGAAAATAATATCTACCTACAAACCGGTTTGATTATGCTGATTGGATTGCTTTCTAAAACAGCCATTCTTCTGACAGAATATGCATCCGAACGAAGAAAAGAAGGCATGTCACTTACACAAGCTGCGGTATCAGCTGCTGGAGTGCGCCTCCGACCCATTCTGATGACAGCGCTTACCATGATATTCGGTCTGCTTCCACTGATGTTTGCATCTGGAGTTGGTGCCAATGGAAACACGTCATTAGGTGTAGGAACAGTTGGTGGAATGCTGATAGGCACCATCGCTTTATTATTTGTTACGCCTGTATTTTTCATCACATTTCAGTATTTGGAAGAGCGGGTAATGGGTAAACGAAAAGAAGATAAAATTTTATGAAAAGAATAGGATATTGTTTGGCATGTGTGACTTTATTGAGCAGTTGTCACATTTATCAGAATTATAAACGTCCGGAAGGATTGCCTGTTGACAGCCTTTATCGTGACTCAATAGAAATAACATCCAATGATTCAGTTACGTTGGGTGATATATCCTGGCAAGATTTATTTCAGGATGAGCAGTTGCAGTTGTGGATAGAATATGGTTTACAACACAATACAGACATACAAATAGCTATGCTTCGCACGGAACAGGCCAAAGCACAGCTTATGTCGGCTCGTCTTGCATTTCTTCCGTCATTGTCCTTATCTCCTCAAGGGACACTGACCAGCACTGATGGAGGAAAAACTGTAAAATCGTATGAATTGCCAGTTCAGGCAAGTTGGGAAATTGATTTGTTTGGAAATCTGAGAAATGCCAAGAAGGGCAGCCATACCTCTTTGCTGCAACAGCAAGCTTACCAGCAGGCAGTTCGTTCTGAGTTGATAGCTAACATAGCCAATGGGTATTACACTTTATTGCTATTGGATGAGCAAATAACTTTAAGTCAGAAGACTTTAGAAGTTTGGAAAGAACAAGTGAGACTGATGGAAGCGAAATGGAAAATAGGTGAGGAAACGGAAAATGCCGTAACACAAGCTCGTGCCAGTTTATATGAATTGGAAGCTACACATAATGATTTGTTGCGTCAGCAGCGAGAGGCAGAAAACAGCCTATGTACGCTTTTGGGAAAGACATCCCAAACCATCAAGCGTTCAAGTTTGTCAGCCCAAGAGTTTCCGCAACATTATAATATAGGTATTCCCTTGCGGCTGCTTTCGAAACGTCCTGATGTAGTACAGGCTGAAATGGTTTTAGCCAGTGCTTATTACAATACCAATCAGGCACGATCGGCATTTTATCCCAATCTGACATTGAGTGGTGAAGCCGGGTGGACCAATTCGTTGGGACAGGTTATCGCAAATCCGAGTGGCTGGATTCTATCAGCATTGGGTAGTTTAACCCAGCCTCTTTTCAACCGGGGTAAGTTAGTTTCCAACTTACGGGTTTCCAAATCAGAAGAACAGATAGCTTTATTGTCTTATAAGCAAACTTTATTGGATGCAGGAGAGGAAGTGAACAATGCGCTCTATGCGGTAGAGTCAGCCGGTCGTATGTGGAAATTCCATAGTCAGCAATGCAAGGAACTGGAGCGTTCTGTGCAGACATCCGAATCGTTGTATCAGACAGGAAATGCTACTTATCTGGAATTGCTGACTGCCCGGCAGTCTCTGTTGACTGCCCGTTTAAGCATGGCTACGGATAAGTTTACTCAGTTACAATCTGTCATAACTCTTTATCATGCCTTAGGAGGAGGTACTTTATGAATCTGGTAAATCATAGCATAGGTGTGCGGAATTTTAAGAACACCTTATTTGTTACGTTTTTATTAGGAATGCTAACAGCTTTTGGCCCCTTTGTAACAGATATGTATTTGTCTGCTCTGCCTGCCATGATGGAATCATTTGATACGTCAGCCTCCATGGTACAGCTCAGTTTGACATGTTGTATGGTCGGATTAGGATTAGGACAACTGGCATTCGGTCCGTTAAGTGATCGTTATGGGCGTAAACCTTTATTAGTAGGTACGATACTATTTTATATTCTATCTACCTTATTCTGTTTGTATTCCGATACAATTTGCTTATTCGTATTATGCAGATTGTTTCAGGGTATGGCGGCTTCGGGAAGCATTGTTATTGCACGTTCAATCGCTACCGATCTCTACGATGGGCATCAACTGGCGAAGATGCTGGCTGTTGTGGGTTCTATTAACGGTTTTGCACCTGTACTGGCACCTGTTATTGGTGGTATGATGGTGAAGACAACGGGGTGGGAAGGCATATTTGCTGTATTGCTTGGCATAGGTGTAGTTCTATTAATCGCTGTATGTTTTTTCCGAGAATCATTGCCCGTGGAAAGGCGTCTTCAGTCTACTTTCCTTCATACTATTTCTGACTATAAACCTTTACTGAAGAATCGTTCTTACATGGGCTATATGTTGCAGCTTGGGTTTGCCCAAGCTGCAATCTTTACTAATATAGCCTCAGCCCCTTTTATAATGCAGCAATATTTCGGTTTCACCCCTGAACAATTCAGTCTCTGTTTTGGAATGAATGCAGTTGCAATTGTTGTGTCAGCATCTGTTGGTGCAAAATTCAAGCAAATAGAGAAAGGAACAATGTGGGGTTGTTATGGATTGTTGTTATTTGCAGTTTCAGAAGCAATTGCTCTAATCTACGGATGTAATTTTTGGGTATATGAACTTCTACTTATAGGCATTCTGTTGTCTTTAGGCCTATGCTTCACTTGTTCAACAGCATTATCTATGGAATTTGGTCGCCAACATTCAGGTAGTGCCTCTGCACTGCTTGGAGCTGTTTCTTTTGCATTAGGCGGTTTGGTTTCACCTTTAACAGGAATAGGAAACACTTGTTATGCTACTGGAATTCTATTTGTAATTTGTGCTGTAGGTTCGCTCTTATCACGTAAGTATGCTATAAAAAGAAATAGTATTAGATGTTAATATTGGAATTATAAATAATAGACATTATATCGAATAAGGTTTTAGTGCACTGATAACCAATAGCCGTATTCCTTATTCTGTATAAATTCTAATAATGACACGCTATCGGTTTCTTATCGAAAACTGTCAACGCACTTATGCAATGGATAATAAACCTCAGAAAGGTTTGCTTATTGGCGTGAATGCTGTAATGTCAGGAACTCATTCTTATATTGCCATTGAAAGACGAGAATACAAAGAATCCATCATCAAAGCCCTGCAAATTTGCAACGGACACCGTGAACAGGCAGTATAGTTGCTGAAAATAAATCCCACGACACTATACCGAAAGATGAACAAATACGATTTACGATAGATTGAAAACATGGATAAATTGCATTCATGTTTTTAGCAGTGCCTATTTCTTGAAAGCAAATCTGTACATTGCAGCGTTCTTTTTCCCGTTTCTTTGTTCCTCTTTTTCGGCTTTCAAGCGTAACGACTTTGAAGTGGAGCCCGTCCCGAGCCTTCAGGCGAGCGGCAAGTTGTTTTGGGGCGCCCGAATCATTTCGGGCGCCCCAAAACACAACTTGCCATGTTCGTTTGAACATGAATTTTTCATCCGAAAAATCAGAAGATGGCTTTCCAACCGCTTCCCTCTGAAAAAATCCTTCCGTCGGCATCTTGATTACGTTCTGCATACTAAAAAACGCTACCGGCAGGATACTTGAGCGGTGTAACAGGATGACATATCGTGTCACAGGCCGTCAGCAGGCCGCCATGATAGTGCCAATCCGGAAAATTTATCGTTATTTTGCCGCATGTCAGCATGTGTCCGGCAGTTCAGTCATCCAGGTGTGCGTCAGGTACGGGGTGCATGGTTGACTTAAACCGTCCGGTAACGGGTGAACGGGGATATGCCGGAACATAATAAGGCCACTGTTCCCACATATGTGAATGCGTGAATGCGTGATTGGCTTAATGTCAGACAGAACACGTTGAGTATTGGTTACATGACCGGCTTGCCGATCGGATGCACATACCCGTCAGATAATGCAAGCATGTAATATGGGTGGTATTCTTACATTCACAACGTAAGGAAAATGCAGAATTGCCGGAAAAGAATTGTTCAACTATCAAAAATATGGAAGTATGGTAAAGAGAAAGGAAGTAAAAATCGACGAGGAGCAGATACGCAGCATGATGACGGGGGATATTCCTGATGCCGTCCTGAAAAACATCTGGGATGACAACGACACCGGCTCCTCAAAAGAAGACGGTAAGGAAACGGAAAGCCGGTCCGGGATTCCTTCCAAATCCGACAAGGTGGAAGTTTCCAGTTTCGGTGTTTCCGGCAGCGAGGAAGAAACGCCGTCCCCGGTCATCCGGGAGAAAACCCACCGGAAAAGGAACACCCTTCAGGAGTATCCCGAACATCTGTTCAATAACAGCGTCGTGAAGGAACGCCGGCAGACGTATGTCAGCAGCGAGAACTACGAACGGGTGCGCACCCTGCTTTCCGTGATTGCGCCGACAGTCAGCATCTCCTGTTATATTGACAATATCCTCTCCGCCCATCTGGAACAGTATCGTGACGAGCTGAACGCCATCTACAGCAGCCGCATCAATCTGAAACCGTTGTGATTCAGCCTGCGGCCGCATGAAAAAAGGGACACCCGGAGGTCGGTTCTTCTTCCTTCCTTCGGATGCCCCTTGCTTTTTCTTTCAGGGGTCGGGCTTATTTCGTACCGGTGGTCCTTACACTTACCCCTTTCGGTATCGGGTTGTCGAGTATTATCCGGTAGC
>OGOO01000060.1_pt1:0-127500 | contig 131115 bp, 109 predicted proteins | sample 1552651 | NCBI WGS metagenome assembly OGOO01 (sample SAMEA2580118, study PRJEB22360) | human gut metagenome | biome: human gut; feature: human-associated habitat; material: faeces | place: Denmark | collected 2008/2010 | reverse complement strand
GCGCTCAAAGAGATCGGTTACAAAGGCTGGTTTACGCTGGAGGCCGATTATTACCTCAAAGAAAAGTTCAACGCAGAAAATGTGTTTGAGGGCATGAAAGACCTGCACACCGCCGCCGTTCGCTTTGAAAAATTATTTGACGAAGCCTGAAATTAAAATTTCCCGTATCTTGAAGTCAAAAACCGAGGTACGGGAAAAATTTTCATTCCCAAAAACCATCTTTATTTCCTGCGGCATTTTGGCGTCGCGTTTCTTCTGTTGTTTTTAACGCCCACCGTTGCGAACGATACGCACGAATAGCTTAACTGTGCAGTTCCATAGCTTGTCAAAATCTTGACAAAAGCGGAAGAACAGGGTAGAATAAAAAGACCGAAATATCCTGTTTGATGCGGCGGAATAGCTTACCGCACAAACGAAAAAAGACATTATTTTTGAGAGGAAGTATCAGCAATGAGCGAAAATTGTACGCACGACTGCTCCAGCTGCGGCGAGGAATGTCCTTCCCGTCAGAATCCGGAAAGCTTTCTTGCGCCCATGAATAAGATGAGCAATGTCAAAAAGGTCATCGGCGTTGTCAGCGGCAAAGGCGGCGTAGGCAAAAGCCTTGTCACCTCTATGCTGGCTGTTACCATGCAGCGCCGCGGCTTTAAAACCGCCATTCTCGACGCCGACATCACCGGTCCGTCTATCCCGAAGTGCTTCGGCATCCACGAAAAGGCCATGGGCAGCGATGACGGCCTGTTCCCGGTCAATACAAAGACCGGCATCGAGACTATGAGCATCAACGAGCTTCTGCCGGATGAGACCTCCCCGGTCGTCTGGCGCGGCCCGGTCATCGCCGGTGTCATCAAGCAGTTCTGGAGCGACGTCATCTGGAATGAAGTCGATTACATGTTTGTCGACCTGCCCCCCGGAACCGGCGACGCACCGCTCACGGTGTTCCAGTCCATCCCGCTCGACGGCATCATCATCGTTACCTCCCCGCAGGAGCTCGTCTCCATGATCGTCTCCAAAGCGGTCGAAATGGCGAAAATGATGAACGTGCCCGTGCTCGGTCTCATCGAAAATTACAGCTATGTCAAGTGCCCGTGCTGCGGCGAGCCGTTCAAGGTTTACGGCGAAAGCCACATCGACGAGGTCGCGGCAAAGTACGACCTCAAGGTGCTCGATAAGCTCCCGCTTGACCCGCAGATCGCCTCTCTGTGCGATCGCGGTGCCATCGAGCTCATGGGTGACGGCCTTCTCGATAACGCCGCTGACGCCGTAGAAGCCGCACATCGCGCGTAAAGTGTCATTGATATTTTCATTTTATTAAAATAAGGTAGTTCAAAGATAAACCGTTAAATGTTTATCGGAGGGCGACCCGTTCACACGAAACAGAAAGCCGGATAAAATGCGGGCTGCAATGCCTGTATTTATCCGGCTTTTATTATTTATTTCACGTTTTGAGGGAATAAGTTATGCGCGAAATGCGTGAGACCGCAAAAGTGTGAAGCTTTTTGAAATTTTTGAAAAAACAATTGACATTGAAATGAAAACCAGATAAGATAAGAATATGTCTAAAAACAAGTTTTATCTTTTCAGATATACCTCATATAATACAGAGAATATATAAAAGCGATGACGAAGACAGTGCGGGCTTTCCCGTTTCAGAGAGTCGGCGGCGGGTGTAAGCCGATACGAAAAGCCCTGTCACAATCCCTTCCGAGCTGAAAGCCCCAAAGTGAACCCGAGTAGGGCTTTCCGCGCCATGCTGCGTCAGTGCATAGGGCTTCATGGGAGCCCGTGAGTGGCCTTTTCAGGCAATTTGAGTGGTACCGCGGATTAACTCCGTCTCAAAGCGATTTGAGACGGAGTTTTTTGCATGAAAAACACCAAAACTATCGATATAGCCATACCAAAACGAAAGGAATGAAGAAATTGGCAAATGAAGCACAAACCCCCGTAACGGAAAAAACAGACCTGAAAGCACAGCTCGCAGAGGTGGCGGAGCGCATTCGCACCATGCGCGAGATCATCGGCCTTTCTGAAGAAGAAATGGCGCAGCGCACCGGCGTCACGCTTGAGGAATACCGCGGCTTTGAAAGCGGCGAGCATGATTTCAGCTTCACGTTTATTTTTAAATGTGCAGAGCGCTTCGGTATCGACCCCACCGACCTCATCAAGGGCACGAGCCCGCGTCTTTCCACATATACCGTCACCCGCCGCGGCGAGGGCCTGCCCATTACGCGCCGTCAGGGCTTTAAGTATTTAAATCTTGCCCCGCTCTTTAAGGGCAAAACGGCAGAGCCCTTTTTTGTCACCATGCCGTATAACGAGGCGGAGCAGAAGGTTGCAATCAAGCTTTCCACCCATCAGGGGCAGGAAATGGACATTGTCATCAAGGGCAAAATGCGCGTGCAGATCGGCTCGCACATCGAAGAACTTGGCGAGGGTGATTCCATTTACTACAACAGCGGCACGCCCCACGGTATGATCGCCGTCGGCGGCGAGGAATGTACCCTCTACGCCGTCGTCATGCGCCCGCAGAAGGAGAAAAAGCCCGAAAAGGACACGTTCGAGGCGCTCATCAAGGCCAAACAGGACCGTGCCGATCGCGAAACGGTCGCAAGCCCGTTCGTGCACACCGAGCTTGACGAAAACGGCATCTTAAAATCCATCGATTTCATGAACGAGGAAAAGTTTAACTTCGCGTTCGACATCGTCGATAAAATGGCGGAAAAAGAGCCGGATAAGCTTGCGATGCTCTGGGTCTCCAAGCACCACGAGGAAAAGCGCTTCACGTTTAATGATATGAAGCGCATGTCGAATAAGACGGCAAACTACTTCAAGTCCCTCGGCATTAAGCGCGGCGATAGAGTCATGCTCATCTTAAAGCGCCACTATCAGTTCTGGTTTGCCATTTTGGCGCTGCATAAACTCGGCGCCGTCGTCATCCCGGCGACGAACCTTTTAATGGAGCACGACCTCGATTACCGCTTCAAGGCCGCAGGCGTGCGCGCGCTCGTCTGCACGCCGGACGGTCAGGTCGCAGATGAAGCCCTGCGCGCTGCCAAAAACTGCGACACCGTCGAATTTTTGATGATGGCAAACGGCGCACGCGAGGGCTGGCTCGATTTCGACGCCGAGGTTGAAAAGCAGAGCGACGTGTTTGAGCGTACAGAGGACACCGCCTGCGGCAGTGACCCCATGCTCATGTTCTTCACCTCCGGCACCACGGGCTACCCGAAGATCGCGGAGCACAACTATAAATACGCACTCGGACACTACATCACTGCCAAATACTGGCACAACGTCAACCCGGAGGGGCTGCACTTCACCATTTCGGATACCGGTTGGGGCAAGGCGCTGTGGGGCAAGCTCTACGGTCAGTGGATGTGTGAAGCGCCCATTTTTACCTATGATTTTGATAAGTTCGATGCACACGACATCTTGCCTATGTTCAAGCAGTACAACATCACCACGTTCTGCGCGCCGCCCACTATGTACCGCTTCTTCATTAAGGAAGATCTCTCCAAATATGACCTTTCCTCCATCGAGTACAGCACCACGGCAGGCGAAGCCCTGAACCCCGAAGTCTACGAGCAATGGAAGCGCGCCACCGGCCTTTCCATTTATGAGGGCTTTGGCCAGACGGAGACCACGCTTTCCATTTACAACCCGGTCGGCTCCGTGCCGAAAAGCGGCTCCATGGGCATCCCGAGCCCGCTTTACGATGTCGACCTCATTCTGCCGGACGGCACGCCTGCGCCGGTCGGCGAAACGGGCGAGATCGTCATCCGCACCGATAAGCACACGCCCTGTGGCCTCTTCATGGGCTATTACCGCGACGAAGAGAAGACCCGCGAAGCGTGGAGCGGCGGCGTATATCACACCGGCGACACCGCATGGCGCGATGAAGACGGCTACTTCTTCTATGTCGGCAGAACAGACGATGTCATCAAGTCGTCCGGTTACCGCATCGGGCCGTTCGAGATCGAATCCGTCATCATGGAGCTGCCGTATGTGCTCGAGTGTGCCGTCACCAGCGCTCCGGACCCCATTCGCGGGCAGGTCGTCAAGGCGTCCATCGTGCTCACAAAGGGCACACAGGGCACAGAAGCGCTGAAAAAAGAGATTCAGACCTACGTCAAGACGAACACCGCACCATACAAATACCCGCGTATCGTTGAGTTCCGCGACGAGCTGCCGAAGACCATCAGCGGCAAAATCCGCCGCGTAGAGCTCAAGGGCTGATTTTAAACCGAATAGACACATAAGCGCCGCTGTACGACTTTTTCCCGTATGGCGGCGTTTTTTCTATGTTTGTGTGTTCTAAATTCAAATTTTGTTCACCGTTTTTCCTCCGTATTTGCGTATAATGTTTATGAATAAATTTGTGCGTAAAGGGTGAGAGAAATGGATGAAAATTTGGAATACGAGCCGGTACGCGGCGCGCACATTTTAATGATCGTCAATCCCGTTTCCGGCCGCATCGGCGGCGAGCATACCGCCGATAAGCTTGAAGCGTGGCTGAAGGAAAACGGCGCCGCTGTTGACCGCTTTGAAACGACCGAAACGGAAAACGGAAGCGGCTACACCGCAAAGCTCGCAGAAAACGACTATGCCCGCGTCGTCGTGCTCGGCGGCGACGGCACATTAAACGCCGTCTTAAACGGCATGCTGCACCGCGCGCTGCGCACGCCCATCACATATCTGCCCGCCGGTACCACAAACGATTTTGCCCAGACGCTCGGCATTCAAAAGCATCTTTTAGATCCCTATAAGAGCTTTACGGAAACAGAAGACCGCCTCATTGATGCCGGCAAATTCGGCGACGGCTATTTTTCCTATGTCGCGTCGTTCGGCTTATTTACAAAGTGCTCCTACGCCACGCCGCGTACCATGAAGCGCCTTTTGGGCCACTTCGCGTATGTCTTAGAGGGCATGAAGGACCTCCACGCGCTCGACGCCACGCCCCTCACCGTCACGGCAGACGGCAAATTTTTCGAGGGCGCGTACATTTTCGGCGCGTTCAGCAACTCGCTTTCCATCGGCGGCATGCTGAAATACGATGAAAACAGCGTCGATATGAACGACGGCAAGCTCGAGATGCTTCTCATTCGCAAGCCGGAAACGCTCCCTGACCTGCACCGCCTCATTCTGGCGCTCAAAAACAACGATTTTTCGGACAAGCACATCGATTTCGCTTCCGCGAGTACGTTCCGCCTGCATGCCGCAGCGGGCTTTGATTGGTCAATCGACGGCGAATACGCCGCAGGCGGCATCGATACCGTCATCCGCTGTGTCAAGGATGCCGTGTGCATCGCCGCGCCGCGTGTCGAAAACGGTTGATTTTTCCTGCAAAACGTGTATAATAGCAAAAGCGATACTGCCTGCGGACTGGAAGAAGGCCGGGCAGTAAGCCTATCCTATTCACCATATTTCCGGAATGCCTTTTTAGGTACGCGCGCTGCGCGGGAAAGGAGGTGCGGCCTGTATGGCCTCATCTTTTGAAATCAAATCCACCAGACCTTCGGTGGGTGAAACCATCGTCACCATCGCTCGGGATCACATTGATTACCGAAAACAGATCTTTAAGCTTGCAGGCTCCGACCTGCGCCGCACATACCGTGCATCCGCACTTGGTTGGTCTTGGGCCATCATCAAGCCGCTTGTCACGATTTTCGTTTACTGGTTCGCATTTGCCATCGGCCTGCGCCGCGGCGGCGATATCGAGGGCTACCCGTTCGTGCTGTGGCTCATCAGCGGCATCGTGCCGTGGTTTTATATGAGCGAAATGCTCACGCTTGGCACCGAGTGTATTTTGCGAAACCGCTATCTCGTCACCAAGATGAAATACCCGGTTTCCACCATTCCGACGTTTACCAGCATCTCCAAATTCTCTGTGCACCTCATCTTGATGATGATCACCATCCTCATCTTCGTTATCACCGGCAACGAATTGACCATCTACCTTGTGCAGCTGCCGTTTTACATGCTGTGCAATTTCCTGTTCTTCACCGGCTGGGCTATGTTTGCCGCGCCCATCGCCGCCATCAGCACCGATTTCTCAAACCTCGTCAAGTCGTTCGTTACAGCGGTGTTCTGGCTTTCCGGCGTGCTTTTCCAGGTCGATACCATGCACAAGGGCCTCGCACATAAGCTTTTGATGCTGAATCCCGTCACGTTCCTGTGCAACGGCTACCGCAACTGCTTCATTTACCACACGTGGTTCTTTGACCAGCCGAAGCGCCTTTTGTATTTCGCCGTCTGGCTCGTCGTCATTTACGCACTTGGCATCTGGAGCTACCGCCGCACCCGCAGCGAAATGGCGGACGTACTGTAAGGAGGGCAAAAGCATGAGCGAACAAAACAACATTGCCGTCCGTTTTAAAAATGTCTGCAAAACGTACAGACTGTATACAAGCAGCCGCCGTCGCCTTTTGGGGCTGTTTTTCAAAAGCGTGCCGCATAAAACGAAGCATGCCGTCGTCGATATGAACCTCACCGTCGAGCGCGGCGAAGCCGTCGCCATTTTAGGACGCAACGGCGCGGGCAAATCCACCATGCTTAAAATGATCACCGGCGTCACGTTCCCCACAAGCGGCGAAATTTACGTCAACGGCATCGTCAGCGCGCTTCTGGAGCTCACAAGCGGCTTTGACCAGGAATTTACCGGCCGCGAAAACATTTACCTCAAGGGCCGCATTTTGGGCCTTAACGATGAAGACATCGCAAAACTCGAGCCTGCCATCATTGATTTTGCGGAGCTCGAAGAATACATTGACCAGCCTGTGCGCACGTATTCCAGCGGTATGAAAGCGCGCCTCGGCTTTTCCATCTGCGTCAACATTAATCCGGAAATCCTCATCGTCGATGAGGCGCTGTCCGTCGGCGACCGCGCGTTCCGCGATAAGTGCACCAAAAAGGTGAAGGAGATCATGAAGGGCGACATCACGCTTCTGTTCGTCACCCATTCGCCGGAGATTGCCAAAGCGTTCTGCACCCGCGGTGTCGTGATGAAAAACGGAAAGATCGTGTTTGACGGCACCATCGATGAAGCCATCGACTACTACGCCACAAAATACTAAACTTCCCCTTCGATTTTAAAACCGGAAAGGAAATTTACCATGAGAAAACCCAAAAAGCTTACGGCGCTCCTGCTCGCGCTCACACTGCTTTTCGCCTGCGCCGCCTGCGGCAGCGGAAACAGCACAACAGACAGCGGCAAAACCATCTCGGGCACGCTGCCGGAGATTATAGACCGCCTGTATGACACCGTAGATGTCGATGACGAGCAGCGCGATTTTCTCAAAAACAGCGTCGGCACGGTCGAGATTCCGAAAGACCAGTCTGCGTATTACTTCGGCGTCGAAAACCTCGATTTTGAAGAAGCCGTCGCGAGCGAGCCGTTCATCAACGCCATCGCGTTTTCCGTTTGCCTCATGCGTGTCAAGAACGGTACCGACATCGACGAGTTGAAAGCGGAGATCCGCCGCAGCGCGAACCCCGCCAAGTGGATCTGCGTGGATGTCAACCCGAACGACGTACGCGTGGAAAGCGTCGGCGACCTTGTCCTGCTCATCATGGCGGACGATTCCGAAAAATACAGCGAAGCATTCTACGCCCTCGCCGAGTAAAAAGCAAAACTTGACGAAAACGCCAAAAATCGCTATGATGAATATAAACGCGGCGTGATGCCGTGTGACGAAAGGAAGTTATATCATGCTGAAGAAAATCGATACAAAGAAAGCCCCCGCAGCCATCGGCCCGTATTCGCAGGCCATCGTTTGCGGCAATATGCTCTTCACCTCCGGTCAGATTCCGATCGACCCCGCAACGGGCGACATCCACGGTGCAGACATCACCGAGCAGGCAGAGCAGGTTATGAAGAACCTCGCCGCCGTCCTCGAAGAAGCCGGTACCACGTTTGAAAACGCCGTGAAGACCACCTGCTTCCTCGCCGATATGGGCGATTTCGCCGCGTTCAACGCCGTCTACGGCAAGTATTTCACCGAAAAGCCGGCACGCTCCTGCGTTGCCGTCAAGACCCTGCCGAAGAACGTCCTCGTCGAAGTGGAAGTCATCGCAGCGCTTTAATTTCCGCAAAACAAAAGGCATACGGTAAGCGAAAAACGCTTTGCCGTATGCCTTTTTGCATATAAAAAGCGCCGTACGGGTTCCCGTACAGCGCCGAAAAATCACCTTTTCTTGCTCGTTTTAAACTTCGGGAACAGCGGCTTTTTACCCTGTTCCTTTTTCTTTGCCGCGCGTTCCAAAACGGGAGCGCACAGCGGGCGGCCCTTAGAATACCCCGACGCGTAGTGAGAGTTTTCCAGATATGGGTATTTGCCCGGTTCTAAATCAGCGTTTGAAAGCCCGCGCGCCGCAAGGCGGTTCGTTGTCACGCGGCGCATCACCGTGTATAGAACCGCTGCAATCGGTGTGCCGAGAATAATACCCAAAATGCCGAACAAATTGCTGAAGATCGTCACGGCGGTCATCACCCACACGCCCGGCAGACCAATGGTCGAGCCCACGACCTTCGGGTAAATGAGATTGCCCTCAAACTGCTGAAGACAGATGAAGAAGATGACGAACCATACAGCATCCATGGGGTTTACGATCAGCAGCAAAAACGCGCCGATGCCGCAGCCGATGTACGCGCCGAGAATCGGTATCAACGCAGTGATCGTCACAATGCACGAGATGAGCAGCGCGTAGTCAAACCCGATAAGCGACATACAGATGAAGCACAGGCAGCCTAAAATGACACACTCCGTCAGCTGGCCGCGCACAAAGGAAGAAAACACGTTGTTCGAGGTTACCGCAATATCTGCCAGCGTTGCCACCACCTTTTTCGGCAGCAGGGAATAGGAGACACGCTTTAAGGAAAGCAGCAGGCTCTCCTTGCTCGTCAGGAAGTACGCGGAGAAGATAACGGAGAGCACAAACGTGAAAATGCCGCTCGCCACATTCACGGTCACGTTCACAAGCGAGCTGAAAAAGTTCGTCGTAAACTCCGTTGCGCCCGATAAAATCGAAGACCAGTTGAAGTTATTCAACGAATCTACCATCGTGGAAAAATCGAGGTCAAACTGCTTGGAAAGCTCGTCAGCCCATTTGGCAATCTGGTCTACATACACCGGAATATTCACGCGCGCCGTCTCGCCGATGAGTTCCAAAGACTTGAAAATCTCCGGCACGACATACAGCGTGATGGCGAGGAGGATGAGCACGATCACCGCATAGGAAAGCGCCACGCATACCGGGCGCTTCAGCTTTTTCCACACCTTGTTGTCACTGCGTGTGAGCCTTCCGAACACCGTGTTCTCAAACAGATTCAAAAACACATTTAAAATGTACGCGATAAAAAGGCCCAGAATAAACGAGCTCACCGCGTTAAAGAGCACGCCGCCCACCTTAGAGACCGCATCGAACTTGAACAGTACGAAAATCAGCCCCACCGCAAAGGAGGCAATGGCAATGCCGGGCTTTACATAGTCCCACGGGGTGTATTCCCGCATCGGTTTCTTTTCTGCAGAATGGTTTTCTTTTTCCACAATGACCCTCCGGTTTCTAATACGCGTTAAGGCGATACCGCAGGCTTCGCCCTAAAAATGACCCGCCGCACACGGAAATGCGCGCGGCGGGTGCTCAGAGTTTTTTATTTAAGAATTAAAATCAGAACGTCGCCTTTGCGCCGGTCTCAAATGCCTTGTAAGCACCGTCCATCAAACGGGTCAGCATCACAGCCTCGTCAATCGTGAACGGAGACGGCTTGCCGTTTACAACAGCATCGATCCACTGGTCGATCGGCAGCGGCTCCTTTTCCGGCAGCTCAAGGTCTACCCACTTGCCTTCGGTCGCCTTGCCGCCCCACTGTACGCTGTCGCCGTGTACCATCACAGCGCCGTCCGTACCGCTCACTTCCAGTGTGTACGGGTTGCACTCGGAGACAAAGCCGGTCTCGGAAACGCCGATCTTGCCGTCTGCAAACTCGATGACGGAAACCGCATTGTCCTCAACGCCGCGGTTCGTCACCTGCGTGAACGTGGAGGTAATGGATTTCGGCTCTCCCAGCAGCCAGTAAAGCGTGTACATCGGGTGTGAGCCAAGGTCTATCATTGCGCCGCCGCCGCACTGTGCTTTATCGTAGAAATGCGGGGGAAGCCAGTTTGCGGAGCTGCCGTTGTGTACGTTGCGCACGCGTGCGTAGGTCACACGGCCCAACTTGCCGCTGTCCATCAAAGCTTTTACCGCGCGCAGCGTCGGGAACGTGCGGTGCGGATAAGAGATCGTAAATACCTTGCCGGAAGCCTTCACAGCCTCGGCGACCTTCTCTGCGTCCTTGGGGTCGATGGTGAGCACCTTTTCGGTGAAGATGTTCTTCTTCGCCGCCGTCACCTTCATCATGATCTCCGGGTGGTCGCAGGTCGCAGTGCAGATGACCACGCTGTCAATGCTCTCGTCGCCAAGTACAGCGTCAAGGTCTGCGTTGAACGGCAGGTTCATTTCATCGGCGAACTTCTTGCCGCGCTCTGCGTCGTTGTCCCAAACGACGGCGACTTCCGCATTCGGGTTGTTCAGTACACCCGTGGTGTACTCTTTGGTGTGGACGTGCCAGGTGCCTAAAATTGCAACTTTCATGGTTTTCAAACTCCTTGCCCTAATCAGGTCTTTTGTTTAAACTGCTTGTGGCAGCGCTGGCAGGTGACAAGAATTTTACCGCGTCCGCGCGGTGCGCGCAGCTGCTGGCGACAGCCCGGACAGCGGAAGTATTTGTACTGCTTGCGCTCGCGAAAAGCCGTTTTCTTAATTCTAAACCATTTTTGCACCGGTGTCCATACCTTTAAGAAAGAATAATATTCTTTTTGCCGCGCGGGGATGTTGCGCGAGAACATACGGAACAGCGCATAGATATAAAGCGCGTAAGAAATAATTGCGAGCGGCCAGAACCAGAAAATGCGCGAAAGGAACATCACGATGATACCGAGGATCATCAAAACAAGGTTCAGTTCGTCCGTGCCGTACCGGCCGTACATAAATCTTCTCAATTTTTCAAGAAACAAATAAAAACACTTCCTTAGAAATGAGGGTATAGAGATAAGGTTAAAAATAAAATTTTACAGTTAAAAGTATAATGCGCGAAAAACTTTTTTTCAAGAAAACCGAGACTTCTTTCACACTAAGTTTACACTTTGTTCTTAGGGTAACACTAAGGTAACAAATTGTGCATAAATCTCTGCGGTTTCAGAAGCAGAACATCACAGGACACAAGCGGACATCTTTTTCAAAACGCGCTTTTTCCGGTATTTACCGCTTGACAAATCAGAACGCATGTTCTATAATAAGGGTATAGAGAACACATGTTCGCAACGCGTCAAAAGGAGGCAAAAGCCGTGGATCGGGTCATTCTGCACATCGATATGAATAACTTTTATGCCTCTGTGGAGACGCTTTATGACCCGTCGCTGAAAGATATTCCCATGGCGGTCGGCGGCGATAAAGAGCGTCGCCACGGCATCGTCCTCGCGAAAAATATGCTCGCGAAGGCCAAAGGCGTCAAAACGGCGGAAGCCCTGTGGGAAGCGGAACGCAAATGTCCCGGCATCAAGTTCGTCCCGCCGCATTTTGAGCGCTACGCAAAGTATTCGCGCCTTGCAAAGGAGATCTACATGCAGTACACCGACATGGTGGAAAGCTTTGGTCTCGATGAGTGCTGGCTCGACGTGACCGGCAGCCGCCGCTTGTTCGGCAGCGGCCGCGAGATTGCGGAGGAAATTCGCGCGCGCGTCAAAGATGAGCTCGGGCTCACGGTGTCAATCGGCGTGTCGTTCAACAAAATTTTCGCAAAGCTCGGCAGCGACTATAAAAAGCCGGATGCCGTAACGGCGTTCACGCGCGAGAATTTTAAAGAGCTCGTGTGGCCGCTTCCGGCGGCAGACCTGCTGTTCGTCGGCAAATCGACGCAGGAAGCGCTCAGAAAATACGGCATCTACACCATCGGCGACGCTGCAAAGGCCGACCGAAAGCTGTTAAAAAGGCTATTCGGCAAGGCGGGCGAGCAATTAAGTATGTACGCAAACGGCGAAGACAGGTCGCCCGTGCGCCGTGTGAACGAGCACGAGGAGGTCAAAAGCATCGGCAACAGCACCACCGCCGTGCACGACCTAAAAGACGACGGCGAAATTCGCGCAGAGCTCTACATGCTCTCCGAAAGCGTCGCACAAAGATTGCGCGAAAAGGGCCTTTGCGGCTACAACGTGCAGCTTTCCGTGCGCAAATATAACCTCGAGACTTATCAGCGCCAAAAGATGCTGGAGACCGCCGTGGCGGATTCCAAAAGCATTTTCGACGCAGCCTACGGCCTTTTCCGCGCCCACCACACGGGCGAATCCATCCGCAGCATCGGCGTGCGTGTGTCGTCGCTCGTGCCGCTCGGCATGTCGCAGTGCTCGCTGTTTGAAGATGCCGCGCGCGGACAAAAGGCCCAAAAGCTCGAAACGACGGTCGATTTTCTGCGCTGCAAATACGGTGGCGACATCATTGATCGCGGCATCAAGGTGATGCACAAAGACCTCTTTCAGTCCGCCGCGGAAAACCGCCGCACACACGTCGAAAACCCGTTCAAGGGCGTCGCGCTTTAAGATAGGGAGAACAGCATGAACACACAAATGGACACCATGGAAAAGCTGCGCATTTTAACGGATGCCGCAAAATATGACGCGGCGTGCACCTCAAGCGGCGTAAACCGCGCAGGCGTAAAGGGGCAGCTCGGCTCTGCCGCCGCGTGCGGCATCTGCCACAGCTTTGCAAGTGACGGCCGGTGCATCTCCCTTTTAAAGGTGCTAATGACGAACATATGTGCTTATGACTGCACGTATTGCCTCAACCGCCGCTCAAACGACACGCCCCGCGCGACGTTTCGCCCGCAGGAGTTGGCGGATCTGACCGTCAGCTTTTACCGTCGCAATTATATTGAAGGGCTGTTTTTAAGCTCCGCCGTGTTCGGCTCGCCGGACATCACCTGCGAAAGAATGCTCGAAACATTGCATATTCTGCGTAACGAGTATCACTTCAACGGTTACATTCACGTCAAAGCCATTCCCGGCGCGGACGAGACACTTTTGCAGCAGCTCGGCCTGCTTGCCGACCGTATGAGCGTCAATATCGAGCTGCCGTCAAACGACAGTCTAAAGCGCCTTGCGCCACAGAAATCGAAGGAAAACATCCTGCTGCCTATGTCGCGCATTCGCGACGGCATCAAGGAAAACGCGCACGATCTCATACGGTATAAAAATGCGCCGCGCTTCGTACCGGGTGGGCAGTCAACGCAAATGATCATCGGCGCAACGCCGGAAAACGACCGACGTATTTTGCAGCTGAGCGAAGGACTTTACCACAAGTATTCTTTAAAACGCGTGTTTTACTCTGCGTATATACCGGTCGTGCAGGACAGAAATCTGCCCGCGCTCGACACCGCGCCGCCGCTTCTGCGCGAGCATAGATTATATCAGGCTGATTGGCTTTTGCGGTTTTACGGCTTCACGGCGGACGAATTATTGAGCGAAAAAACGCCCGACCTCGACCCTATGTTAGACCCGAAGTGCAGTTGGGCGGTGCGCCACCCGGAGGAATTCCCCGTGGAGGTGAACCGCGCGCCGTATGAGAAATTATTGCGCGTGCCGGGCATCGGCGTGGTGAGTGCAAAGCGTATCATCCGCGCCAGACGGCAAGCAAAGCTCGACCACGAGGGGCTGAAAAAGCTTGGTGTCGTCTTAAAGCGTGCTTCGTATTTTATCACCTGCAACGGCAAAATGCAGTGCCGTTTGCGCACAGACGAACCGGCGGTTTTGGCGGGCATTCTGCGCGACCGCGGGCTGCCGCAAGGCGGCATACAGCCCGAAATTCCCGAGCAGCTTTCATTATTCAACCCCACAAAGGAGGACGCGGTAAAATGTCTGACCGGACAATTGTAATGTATTACTACGACGGCACATATAACGGCTTTCTTTCCTGTGTGTTCGAGAGCTTTGCGGAAAAAGAAACGCCTGCCGCGATTTTGCCCGTTGATGAAGCCGACCAGACGTGTTTATTCGGCGCGAAGTATATCGAGACCGACCTGCGCCGTGCCGAGCGTGTGCGCGTGTCGATTCCGAAGAAAATGGGCATGGAGGCGCAGGATCTTTTGGAGCGTGCGTTTTTTACCTGTATGCCCGAAAAGGAACTGCGTATGCTGGAATTCATGCGGTTGGGGTACAAGGTCGGGCGCGGCGTGTGCGGGCGACTGACCGAACCTGCCGTCGATAAGATCACGAAAGCGGTGCAGTTCCTTGAGCGGGAAGCGCACTTGTACCTCGGTTTTCTGCGCTTTGCGGAGTACGGCGACGTTCTTATCGCGCAGATTGAGCCGAAAAACAGCGTTTTACCCGTTATCGCGCCGCATTTTATCAACCGTTTTTCCGGTGAAGATTTCATGATCTTCGACCGCACGCATAAGCTTGCTTTATTATATAAAGACGGCGCGACGGAATTTTTGCAGGCGGAGCACATCGAGCTGCCGCCGGAATCGCCGGAGGAGGAGAAATTCCGCGCCATGTGGCGCACGTTCTACGACACCGTGGGCATTGAGGGCAGACGGAACGACCTGTGCCGCCGCACCCACATGCCAAAGCGCTACTGGAACCGTATGACGGAGATGCGGGATAAGGTTTGAGATAAAATGAGAATGAAAAAAGGACGGCTTCCGGGGAAGCTGTCCTTTTGAGGTTTTACTAAAATTACGTTCGCGGGGTTTGGCAGACGATGTCCACAAAAAGGCGGCCGTCGGGGAGAAAGCTGACGCCGAGTGACGCGTCGCAATTTTCGGACACCGACCAGTATTCGTTGTAGATCTCGCTGGAGCCGACGGCGTCGGTGCTCAGGCGGTCGAGGTGCGTGGAGATGCGGTTTTCAAGGCCGGGGTAGGTGGTCGGCTCGCCGTACTGCGCGGTGAGGGTGTCAAAGAGCTTTTCGGGCAGCTTGCAGTCCGCATCGGTCGGGTTTTCGACGACTAGGACCCTGCGGTAGCCGTAAAGCGTATCGGTGTTGAGATCGAAAAGCAGGTAGACCGAAAAATCATGGTTTTCGAGCGTTTCGGTCCGGTCTAAAACGTAGGCGTTGGCATAAAGGTCGTCTTCCTTGTAGGTGAGGTTTTCCGCATCGAGCGCCGCAAGTACTTCGTTTTTCGTTTCGCCGAACATGGCGGGATAATCGAGTGCTTTGGCGCCTTTTTCCGCCGAACAGGCGGTGAATCCGAGCAGAAGCAGGAGCAACAGAAAAACGGGGAATGCGCGGTTTGCGGCATAGTACGCAAAATGAGAAAGCGAGCGTTTTTTCATGGTATGACCTCCTGTTCAGGACGATGTTTTTTATCTTGAATATAGGAAACGTGCGGAGAAAAATCAATCGTCAAAGAAGATAAAAACGAGGGGCGTTTGTTGGGTGAAAGGACGGGCTGCGGTGAACGTGCATCAATCCCCAATCGTAATAAACTGCGTATGCTCCGGCAGGTTTTGAACTTCGGTTTTCAAAAATGCCGGTCTTAAATCGATATACGGCAGCTCTTCAAACGGGAACCACGCGAAGTGGACGCTCGGTTCATTCGGGCTGTCGAAACGGTCACCGCGGGTGATGAGATCAGTGCCGGAAGCGTCTACGGTGAAGTAGGTGCAAAGCTCGTGGTAACGCTGCTTTTTACCTGTCGGGGTGAAGAAGCTTTGGGCAATCCACACGGCGCGCTCCGGCGCGACGGTGACACCCAGCTCTTCTTTTAACTCGCGCGTGAGGGCGTCCTCGGCCTTTTCACGCATGGTGACGCGGCCGCCGGGGAGGTAGTAGTGCTCTGCGCTGTCGTCTTTTGTGACGAGCAGCTTGCCGTTCTGCACGATGATGGCGGCGGTGCGGAAGTTGAACACGCCTTTATCCGTGGAGAATGAGATGTTCGGGTTATACGAGGCAAATTCCTTTGCGAGCCTTACGGCGAGCGCGACGATGTTCTCGTTCGCGCGGGATTTATCGAATGTGCGGCAGCTTTCGCGCATACGGCGCAGACGCTCTTTATGCTCGATGAGTGAGGACACGACAGCGGAGAAATTCTCCTTTGTGATGCGCACGCCCATATCGTGCGTTTGCAGGAAGTTGGCGTTATCTTCCTCCTGACCGGGAATGGCATCGAACACGGCGAGCGGCAGGTTGCATGCGAGCGCTTCCGAGACGGTGAGGCCGCCCGGCTTTGTGATGATGAGGTCGGACGCGTGCATAAAGCGCTCTACTTCCGTTGTGAACTGGACAAGCTTTGTCTTTTTCGACGAGTTCGGAATTTCGCTTTCAAAGAGCTTATAGAGCTTTTTGTTATTGCCCGTGATGATGATGATCTGTAAATCGAGCGGGGAGGAGCACAGGCCGCGGTAGAGGTCTACGATGTTGGAGACGCCCATGCTGCCGGCCATGAAGAGCACGGTGGGCACTTCCGGCTCGAGGTCCATTTCGGTGAGGAGCTTCGCCTGGTCTTCCTTGTCGAAGAAGACGTCGTGCACCGGGATGCCGTAGGGGTAGATATGCTCTTTCGGAATGCCGAGACGGCGCAGGTCGTTCACCATGTCGTCGCAGGCAACGACGTAGGCATCGACATTCGGGGCAATCCACGCCTTGTGCACGCCGTAGTCTGTCATGAGGCAGATGAGCGGGCAGGTGATGCGGCGGCGCTCCTTTAAACTGGAGACCATCTCCGTTGCAAACGGGTGCACGCTGATGATGACATCCGGCGCGACCTCCGCTAAACGCGGATAGAGCTGGAGCGCCAGAAGCTCCGTTGTGTGGGGGACGAAATCCGCAAGGGGATTATCTTTATTTGTCGTTTTGTAGAGACGGCCGAAGAGAGACGGGGTCTTCTTTGCCATAAAGAGGTAGCTGTCGCAAATGGTTTTGTCGAGCAGCTTGCCGATGCTTTTTAAGAAGTCCATTTGAATGACTTCGTGGGTGGTGGTTTCGCGTATGTATTTTTCAAGTGCCGCAGCCGCGCGCAGGTGGCCGCCGCCGGTGGCACAGGTGAGAATCAAAATGCGCATGATACCGCTCCTTTTCAATAGCCTTTTCATCGGGTGTGTCTGAAAAATCAAAACTTATTTTCGGATACCCCCTGTCCTTTGCTCCAGTTTATCACATTTTTTTGTGAATTTCCATATATTGTGCGGAAATTAAGAAATCAAATCCGAAAAAAGAGTGAAATTTGCGGAAAATTTGCATTTTTCTGGAGACTTTTTTACGGCTTTGCGGTATACTTAAAGTAAACGGAGAACCTACATGCGTTCAAAAACTTTTAAGACATATTTAAACGTATGTCTTTACAAGAAAAGATGCGGCAGGTATAATATTCTCAGCCGGTATTTTGCCGGCGAAAAGGAGAGAATATCTGCAAAAAGTAAGTCGGTACGATACAGAAAAGCGGCTGTGAGAAGCTGCCGGGATTTTCAGAAAGGCGATCTCATGTATAGACATAAAACGAAAAAATATCGCGCGGCGGCGGTCGGCGTAGTTTTGGCGGCTGTCTTGATGCTGGGCTTTGCGGGCTGCGATAAGCTGCCGACGTCTTCCGACTCTGCGGCGACGGCGGCGCCGACGCCTACCCCGGAGCCGGAAGACCTGACCGTATTTGCGGAAGGTACCACGATGGACGGCATCGACATTTCCGGCATGAAGCTCGCGGAAGCCGAAAAGGTGTGCAGAGCAGCGGCGTTAAAGCCGTATGCGAATATCAACGTCACGGTGAAAAGCGGTGATACCGAAATGACCGCCAAGGGCAGCGAGCTGACTGTTGTGGATACGCTGGATATTACGCTGACGCGGCTTTTGAAATCGAGAAAAGCGGGCGACTACGAAATGACGTACTGCCTGACGCTCAAGAATTTTGAAAATGAATTAAAGCAAAGACTCGGCGATTTCGTCGTGCAGGCTAAGGACGCGACCGTAGGCTCTTATGACTTTGACGCGGGCGACTTTATGTTTGAGGACGCCGTGAACGGCAAAAAGCTGGACGTTTACGGAACGCTTGCCGCCGTGAAGGCGCAGTTCCTTAAGAAGACGAGCGGCGAAGTGGAGGCTGCTTTGCAGGAGACCGCGGCGAAAGTGACCGTGGACGACCTGAGAAAAGATTTCGGCATGATCTCCTCGTTTGAGACGGTCTCGACGAATACGGAAAACGGCAACCACAATATGGGTCTGGCGCTTTCCCGCGTGAACGGCACGGTTTTGAACCCGGGCGACACATTCTCTTATGAAAACATCGTGGGCGATTCCACAAACGCTTCCACGGGCTTTTTGCCGGCGGGCGGCCTTTCCGGCGGCGCGCTGGTGCAGATGTACGGCGGCGGCATTTGTCAGGCTTCTTCAACGATCTACGGTGCTGCGCTGCGCGCGGGCATGACAATCACGCTGCGCGACTGCCATTCTTCACCGTCTACGTACGTGCCGATCGGTCTGGACGCGACGGTGAGTTACGGCGAGATCGACTTCCAGTTCCGCAATGATCTTGACACCCCGGTGTACATTATGAGTTGGATGGACGGTGTGACGCTGCATGTGCAGTTCTACGGCAAGCACCCGAAAGAGTGGGACACGATCAATGTGTATTCCCAGACGACGAGCGAGATCCCGCCGCTGAGCACTGTGAAATACGTGGTGGACCAGAACCTTAAAAAGGGCGAAAAGGTGCTTTCCACAAGCGGCAACTGGGGCTATGAGGCGAGCGCTTGGCGCGATTTTGTGAAGGACGGAGAGGTCATTCGCACCGAGACGCTGCCTTCCTCCTACTACGGCCCAAGCGGCACCATTTACCGCATCGGCCCGGGCACGGAGACGTCTTCCCCGAGCCCGACACCTACGGCAACCCCAACGGCAGTGCCTACTGCGACCCCTGCGCCGACGGCTGCCCCGACTGCGGCGCCTACGCCGGAGCCGACCCCTGCGCCGACCGCAGAACCGACGGCGGCCCCCACAGAGGAGCCCACACCGGAGCCTGTGACGGCGGCCGAAACCGGCGAATGAGAATAAAAACAGTTTCCCCCTGCTCTTTTTTCGGCAGGGGGAATTTGTGCAAGTGAATATAATTGTGTCACCTCCGGTGACACTTGAGAGGAGCTTATTTGTGAGCATAAAAATAGACGGAATGGTGCGCGTGGCGGCGGCTACACCGCACGTGAAAGTGGCGGACTGCCCGTACAACAAAAACGAGATGGCGAAGATGATCCGCGAGGCGGCCGCAAACGGCGCTTCGGTCATCGCGTTCCCGGAGCTTGCGATGACGGGATACACCTGCGGCGACCTGTTTAAGGACAGAAAGCTGATGGAAAGCGCGAAGGCGTGCCTGTTTGACCTCATCGAAGAGACGGAAGACCTCGATATTCTGTGCGCGGTGGGTATGCCGATCCCGTCCGGCGGGGCGCTGTATAACTGCGCGGCGGTGTTCAGCCGCGGCGTTTTGCTGGGCCTGCCGGCAAAGCAGCATATTCCGAATTACTCCGAATTTTACGAGCTGCGCCATTTTTCCCCCGCGCCGGAAAGCGGCATGCTGCGCTATGCGGGCGACTGGTACGGCTGCCGTGACGTGGTGTTTGAGCTTGCGCCGGACGTGACCGTGGGCGTGGAGATCTGCGAGGATGTTTGGGTGGCAGATCCGCCGAGTGTGACGCTTGCAAAGGGCGGCGCGACCGTTTTATTAAATCTTTCGTGCAGCGATGAAATTATCGGTAAGGCGCAGTACCGCCGCGACATGCTGCGCATGCACTCCGGTCGTCTGCTTGCAGCGTATGTGTACGCGGACAGCGGCTTTGGCGAAAGCACGACGGACATGATCTTTGCGGGACACAATTTGATTTGCGAAAACGGCTCGTTACTGAACGAGAGCGATTTGTTTACGAACGGCATCACCTACGGCGACATCGACGTGGAGCGCCTTGTGCAGGAGCGCCGCCGCATGAATACGTGGCAGGACGAGCCTGTGTGCGACATCATCGACGCTTCGATGGACCTGCCCGAGTTTGAGACGACGCGCACGGCGTACCCGTACCCGTTTGTGCCGAAGGACGACGCCGACCTTTCCGCACGCTGCGAGACGATCCTCAAAATGCAGGCGACGGGTCTCGCGACGAGACTGAAGCACATCGGCTGTAAAACGGCGGTCATTGGGCTTTCGGGCGGTCTCGATTCCACGTTGGCGTTGCTTGTGACGGCGAACGCGTTTGATATGCTCGGCCTGCCGCGCACGGGCATCCGCACGGTATCGATGCCATGCTTCGGCACGACGGCGCGCACGAAGAGCAACGCGCAGTGCCTTGCGGAAGAGCTCAAGGTGCATTTTGACGAAATTCCGATTGCGAAGGCGGTGGAGCAGCACTTTAAGGACATTCAGCACGATCCCGAGGTGCTGGACGTGACGTATGAAAATTCGCAGGCGCGCGAGCGCACGCAGCTTTTGATGGACATTGCGAATCAGTACGGCGGTATTGTCATCGGCACGGGCGACCTTTCCGAGCTTGCGCTCGGCTGGGCGACGTACAACGGCGACCACATGTCGATGTATGCGGTGAACGCGTCTATCCCGAAGACACTGGTGCGCCACCTCGTGCGTTATGAGGCGATGCACGGCAACGACGAGCTGCGCCGTGTTTTACTTGATATTTTGGACACGCCGGTCAGCCCGGAATTATTGCCGCCGAAGGACGGCGAAATTTCACAGAAGACGGAAGACCTTGTGGGGCCGTATGAACTGCATGATTACTATTTGTATTACATGCTGCGTTTTGGGTTTACGCCACGTAAAATTTATGCGATGGCGCTGCGCTCATTTGCGGGGCAGTATGACGCCGAGACCATTAAAAAGTGGCTGAAAACGTTCTACCGCCGCTTCTTCCAGCAGCAGTTTAAGCGCTCCTGCCTGCCGGACGGCCCGAAGGTGGGCTCTGTGACGCTTTCGCCGCGCGGCGATTTCCGCATGCCGAGCGACGCGTGCAATACGGTGTGGAGAGAGGAGATCGAGACACTGTGAACATTTTAGTTGCGATGGAGACAAAGCCCTATCAGCGCGTGTGGCTCGAAGAAGCCGCGCCGGGGGAGACGTTTATTTATAAAGAGGGCAAGGCGGAGCGCGAGGACGTGCAGAACGCGGATATAATCCTCGGCAACGTGAGCCCGAAGCTCATCTCGACCGGCGATAAGCTCAAATGGTTGCAGACGAACAGTGCGGGCGTGGACGGGTATATCCACGGCTGTCTGCCGAAGGAGACCGTTTTGACGAATGCAACGGGCGCGTATGGCCTTGCGATTTCGGAATACATGGTCGCGGTGTGGCTTGAACTTTTAAAAAAGCTGCATTTGTACCGCGATGTGCAGCGCACAGGCAAGTGGTGCGACCTCGGGCAGGTGCGCTCGGCGTGGAACTCGACGGTGCTGGTGCTCGGCCTCGGCGACATCGGTGGGGAATTTGCGAAGCGTGCGAAAGCGCTGGGCGCAAGGGTGATCGGCGTGCGCCGCACGGGTACGGATAAGCCCGATTTTGTGGACGAGCTCATCCACACCGATAAGCTTGACGAATATTTGCCACAGGCGGACTGCGTGGCCATCACGCTGCCGGGCACGACGGCAACGAAGGGCATGTTTGACGCAGAGCGCATGGCGAAGATGAAGGACGGCGCGATTTTATTAAATGTCGGCCGCGGGATGATCGTCGACACAGATGCGCTGTGCGCGGCGCTGGAAAACGGAAAGCTTGCGGGCGCGGGCGTGGACGTGACCGACCCGGAGCCGCTGCCCGCAGATCACCCGCTGTGGAAGATGGAAAACGCGGTCATCACACCGCATATCTCCGGCGGATACCATTTGCAGGAGACGCACGACCGCATTGTGCGTATTATGGCGGAGAATTTAAAGCGTTTCCTGGCGGGTGAGCCGCTTAGAAATGTGGTCGATTTTTCGACCGGCTACCGAAAACTGTAAGGGATAATGATGGATACGACACAGGAAATTTATTTGGACAACAGCGCGACGACGCGCGTTTCAAAAGAGGCGGCGGAAAAGGCGCTTTACATGATGACGGAATGCTACGGCAACCCCTCTTCGCTGCACAGCAAGGGCTTTGCGGCGGAAAAGGAGATGACTGCGGCGCGGGAGATCATCGCCGAGAGACTTTCGGCACAGCCGGGGGAGATTTATTTCACGTCCGGCGGCACAGAGAGCGACAACATTGCGATTTTGGGTGCGGCGCACGCGAAAAAGCGCGCGGGCAACAAGATTGTGACGACGGCGATCGAGCATCCGGCGGTGCTCAATACGATGGCACAGCTTGAAAAAGAGGGCTTTGAGGTCGTGTATGTGCAGCCGGAGGCGGACGGAAATATTCCGAAAGAGAAATTTGATGCAGCCATTGATGCGAAGACGATTTTGGTCAGCGTGATGGCGGTGAATAACGAAACAGGCGTTTTGCTGCCGCTGAAAGACATTGCAGGCATGATCAAGAGGAAAAAGGCCCCGGCGCTGTTTCACACGGACGCGGTGCAGGGCTTCTGCAAAATTCCGCTCCAGCCGAAAAAGCTCGGTGTTGACCTCATCAGTGTTTCGGGCCACAAGGTGCATGCGCCGAAGGGCGTGGGTGCGCTGTACGTGAAAAGCGGCATACGCATTTTGCCGCACAGTTTCGGCGGCGGGCAAGAGAAAAATCTGCGCCCCGGCACCGAGGGCGTGCCGCAAATTTGTGCGTTCGGCGAAGCGGTGAAGCACATGATGACGGAAAAAGAGGCGCTCACACACGTAAAAGCGGTGCAGGTGCATTTGATTGAACGGCTGAAAGCGATGCCGGAGGTTGTTTTGAACTCGCCCGAAAACGCGCTGCCGTATATTGTGAATCTTTCGGCAGGGCGCGTGCGCGCGGAGACGATGCTGCACTTTTTGGCGGAGCGAAACATTTTTGTTTCAAGCGGTTCCGCGTGCGGCAAGGCAAAACCGAGCCACGTTCTGAGCGCGATGCAGCTGCCGAAGGAGCGCGTTGAAACATCGCTGCGCGTAAGCCTTTCGGCGGAAAACACAGCAGAAGAAATGGACGCGTTTGCGGACGCCTTGAAAGAGGGCCTCCAAACGCTTTCGCACGCGTAAGCGTGAGTTTATAGACGGAAAGGAATTTTGTCATGCAGGAAGTGATTCTGGTCAAGCTCGGCGAGATCGTCTTAAAGGGATTGAATCGCCGCACGTTTGAAGACCGACTGTTAAAGAACATTCGCCGCCGCATTGCGCGCGCGGGCAACTTTGAGGTGTACTCCATGCAGTCCACCATTTACATTGAACCGAAGGACGAGGACGCGGACATTGACGAGGCCGAGGAGCGCATCTCGAAGATTTTCGGCGTCATCGGCTATGCGCGCGCTTGCGTGTGTGAAAAGGACATGGACGCCATTACAAAAATGGCGCCGGAATACCTCAATGACACACTTGCGGGCTTTAAGACGTTCAAGGTGGAATCGAAGCGTGCGGACAAGAAGTTCCCGCTCGGCTCCATGGAAATCTCCCGCGAGGTGGGCGCGGCGCTGCTGTGCGCGAACCCGCACATTTCCGTAGACGTGCATAACCCGGAGATCACGGTGCGCGTGGAAATCCGAGAGAAAGCGGCGTATATCCACGGCGAGACGAAGCCCGGCGCGGGCGGCATTCCGGTGGGTACGGGCGGCAAGGCGGCCATTCTCATCAGCGGCGGCCTCGACAGCCCGGTGGCAGCCTGGATGATGGCAAAGCGCGGCGTGGAGCTGACGGCCATTCACTTTGCGAGCCCGCCGTACACGAGCGAGCGCGCACATGAAAAGGTGGTGGCGCTGCTGAAGAAGGTCGGCGAATACGCGGGCAGAATGGACATGATCACCGTACCGTTCACCGAAATTCAGGAGCAAATTCGAGACAACTGCCCGGAGGAGCTTGCGACGGTGATTATGCGCCGCTTTATGATGCGTGCCGCCGAGCGCATTGCACGCGAGCGCGAATGCAGCGCACTCATCACGGGTGAGAGCCTTGGGCAGGTGGCAAGCCAGACCATTCAGGCCATCGCCTGCACGGACGCCGCGGCGAATATGCCGGTTTTCCGTCCGCTTATCGGCAGCGACAAGTCGGAAATCGTGACGCTTGCGCACCGCATTGACACGTATGATATTTCCATTGAGCCGTATGAGGACTGCTGCACGGTGTTTACGCCGAAGCACCCGCGCACCCGCCCCACTTTAAACGTGGTGGAGGCTGCGGAACAGAAGCTTGATGTGGAACAGCTTTTGAAAAATTGCCTTGAAAAGACGGAGATCCGTCATCTGTAAGAAAGGGGAATTTTACCATGCAGGCAGAAGTATTATCGGTAGGTACAGAGCTTTTGCTCGGCCAGACCGTGAACACGGACACAACAATCGTTGCAAAGGCGCTTTCCGCGCTCGGCATTGATCTGCTCTACGCCGCCGTAGTCGGCGACAACGTGGGCAGACTGGAAAAGGCTGTTTACGACGCGCTCGACAGAAGCGATATTCTCATCACGACGGGCGGCCTTGGGCCGACGGGCGACGACCTGACGAAAGAGACCGTGGCGGCGGCTGCGGGCAAGAAGCTCGTTTTGCACGAGCAGAGCTACCAGCATTTGCTCGATTACTTTGCAAACGGCGGCATGACCGAAAACCAGATGAAGCAGGCGATGCTGCCGGAGGGCTGCACCGCGCTGAAAAACGACAACGGCACTGCGCCCGGCTGCGCGTTCCGGACGGACAAGGGCAAGATCGTCATCATGCTGCCCGGCCCGCCTTCGGAATTGACCCCGATGCTGCACAACTATGCCGTGCCGTACCTTGAGGAATTCCAGAGCGCGGTCATCGCTTCGCACAGCGTGCATGTGTACGGCAGAGGCGAAGCGCCGGTGGCACAGATGATCGAAGACCTGATGGAGCAGAGCAACCCGACCGTGGCGCCGTATGCCAAGGAAGGCGAGATGTTCGTGCGCGTGACGGCAAAGGCCGCAACGAAAGAAGAAGCGGACGCGATGTGCGTGCCGGTGGTGGAAGAATTGAAGAAGCGCATCGGCAACTTCGTGTACGGTGTGGACGTGGAGACGCTGGAGGAGCTTGTGGTCAGTGCGCTTAAAAAGGCGGGCAAGAAGCTTGCGACGGCGGAATCCTGCACGGGCGGTATGCTTGCAAAGCGCATTACGGATATTCCGGGTTCCTCCGCCGTGTTTGAGACGGGCTGCGTGACGTATGCAAACTGCGTGAAGGAGCGTTTGCTCGGCGTACCGCACGAGACGCTTGTGACATACGGCGCAGTGAGCGAACAGACGGCGCACGCGATGGCGGAAGGCATTGTGCGTGAGAGCGGTGCAGACATCGGCGTGGGTATCACGGGCATTGCGGGCCCGGACGGCGGCACAGAAGAAAAGCCGGTGGGCCTTGTGTACATTGCGTTGAGTGACGGCAAGAACACGTGGGTGGCAAAGCGCCAGCCGATGGGCAGACTGAAATCCCGCGAATGGCACCGCCACTGCGCGGCCTCCAAAGCACTCGATATGGTGCGCCGCTACCTTGCCGGTTTGCCGGTGGATGAGGCGTAACGCGTGCGGCGCAAATACCGCGAGCCGGAGCATACGCGGCGCGTGGCAGTCTATGAAGACGAAGAAAGTATGCAGCCGAGAAAGCGGAGAATTCTGTTCCCGGTGCTCATCACGCTGTTTTCGGTGATTTTTGTCGTTTCGGCGGCGGTGCTTGTAATTGAGCTCATTGTGAACCCGTATGTGACGGATAAAAACGTAGGTGAGATTCAGAAAATCTACTCCGAAGCGGGCGACACGGAAAGCGTGGCCCCGGTTTCTTCCGAAGACGACACGGCGGACAGTGAACGCATGGCAGAGCTGGAGCGCCGTCGCGAGGCTGTTTTGAAGCTGCAAAGTGTGAACAGCGACATTACGGGCTGGGTGCAGCTGGACGGCACGGACATCAATTTTCCGGTGTTGACGCCGCCTGCAGACGACCCGCAGTATTACCTTTACCGCAACTACAAAAAGGAAAGCACGAAGTACGGCAGCATCTTTTTGGATGGTATGTGCACGGTGGACTCCGATAATCAGGTTTTGCACGGGCACAGCATGCAGGACGGCAGAATGTTCTGGCAGGTGATCGGTTTTGGCAGTGCCAAGACCGTGAAAAGCTGTCCGGTATTCCGCTATGACACCGAAAAGGAAGCGGCGGAATGGAAGATTGTTTCGGTATTCAAGACGAATACATACGATAACCAAGGGGAGCTGTTCAACTATCTGCGCGGCGATTTTGACTCTGCGGAAGACAAGATGCAGTTTTACTACGACGTGATGAAACGCAGCATGGTGAACACCGGCGTTGACCTGAACGAAAACGACAAAACAGTGATGCTTTCAACATGCTCGTATGAATATGAGGGCTTCCGCACGGTGATCGTGGCGCGCAAGGTGCGTGACGGCGAAGATGCGACCGTGGACACCTCAAAAATCACGGAGAACGAAAACGCGTTGTACCCGGACATTTGGTATCCCTCCGGCAAAGCGCCGGACTACTGGCCCGACTACTTTGAGGATGCTGTGCAAAACGGCATGGTGGATTGGTACACGGGCAATCTTTACAAAGATTAAAAGCTGAAACAGAAAACGAAAAACGCCCTCCCGCTTACGGAAAAACCGCAGCGGGAGGGCGTTTTGGTATGTTATCTTTTATTCTTTGTACTTCAAAGCGCGGATGGCGTTGAGAACCGCGATAATCATGACACCGACATCCGCAAAGATGGCTGCCCACATGTTCGCAAGACCGAACGCGGTGAGCGCGAGACAGCCGAACTTGATGATGAGCGAGAACACGATGTTCTGCTTGACGATGCCGATGCACTTACGGGAAATTTTGATGGCCTTTGCAATCTGCATCGGGTCATCGTCCATGAGGACAACGTCTGCGGCTTCAATGGCGGCGTCGCTGCCCATGGCGCCCATGGCGATGCCGATATCGGCACGGGTGAGCACCGGCGCATCGTTGATGCCGTCGCCGACGAACGCGAGGTTTGCTTTCTTCGGCTTATTCTGAATGAGCTTTTCGACTTCGTTGACCTTATCGCCCGGGAGCAGCTCGCTGCGAACTTCGTCAATGCCAAGCTCTTTGGCGACCTGATCAGCCACACGCTTGGCATCGCCTGTGAGCATGACGGTTTTTTCAACACCGGCGTGCTTCAGCTTCTGAATGGCTTCCTTGGAATGGGGCTTGATGACATCGGAGATAACGATGTGACCGGCATATTCGCCGTCGATTGACATGTGAATGATGGTGCCGACGCTGTGGCAGTCGTTATATGGAATATTGTGCAGCGCCATGAGCTTTGCGTTGCCGGCGAGGACCTCGTGCCCGTCGACCTTGGCGGTGATGCCCTTGCCGCTGACTTCTTCAATGTCCGTTACGCGGCTGCGGTCGATCTCTTTGCCGTAGGCTTTCTGCAAACTTTTGCTGATGGGGTGGGAGGAGGCGCACTCGGCGAGCGCGGCGTACTCGAGCAGCTTTGCTTCGTCCATCGTGTTGTGGTGGACGGCGGTGACCTCAAACACGCCCTGCGTGAGCGTGCCGGTTTTATCGAACACGACGATTTTTGCATCGGAGAGGGCTTCAAGATAGTTGGAGCCCTTGATGAGCACGCCCTCATGGCTTGCGCCGCCGATGCCCGCAAAGAAGCTGAGCGGGATGGAAATGACAAGTGCGCACGGGCAGCTGACAACGAGGAAGGTCAGCGCGCGGTAGATCCAATCGACCCAAGCGGCATCCATGCCGAACGCCATGCGCAGGAGCGGCACGGCAATGCCGAGCAGTACAGCGGAAATGCAGACCGTCGGGGTGTAAATTTTAGCGAAGCGGGAGATGAACGCTTCCGAACGGGACTTGCGGGAACTGGCGTTTTCAACGAGGTCGAGGATTTTGGAAACGGTGGACTCGCCGAATTCCTTTGTGGTGCGGATTTTCAGAACACCGTTTAAATTGATACAGCCGCTGATGATCTCATCGCCCTCTTTGACATCGCGCGGGAGGCTTTCGCCGGTGAGCGCGCTGGTATTAAGGCTTGCGTTGCCGCTTTCGACCACGCCGTCGAGCGGGACTTTTTCGCCCGGCTGCACGACGATGATGCTGCCGACCGCGACTTCATCGGGATCGACCTGTTCTAACTTGCCGTCTTTTTCAATGTTGGCGTAGTCCGGGCGGATGTCCATCAGCGCGGAGATGTTTTTGCGGCTTTTGCCGACGGCGTAGCTTTGGAACAGCTCGCCGATCTGATAGAACAGCATCACGGCGATGCCCTCAAGATAATCGCCGCTCTTTGTCCAAATGGCGAGGAAGAACGCACCGAGGGTGGCGAGCGCCATCAAAAAGTTTTCGTCGAACGCGCGGCCGTTTAGGATGCCTTTGCCGGCTTTTCTCAAAATATCGTAACCAATGACGAGATAGGCGGCGAGGTACGCGATAAGGCGCGGAATGCCTGTGATAGGTAAGAACTGTAACACGACCAGCATCACGGCGGTGATGATGATGCGATACAGCGTAATCTTTTGTTTCTTTTTCATGAGGATACCTCTTGTGGTTTTATATAGCAGTTAGATGACACGTTACTGTGTGAAAAAGACCGACTGTACCGAGAAAGCGGAGCCGGTCGTTTTTTCTGGCTATACGGGTAGACCGAAGTAAATCAAAGCTCGATTTCGCAGTCCGGCTCAATCTTCTTGCAGGCCTTGAGGACATTCTTCATGACAGCTTTAGCGTCCTGACCGTCTTCAAACTCAACGATCATCTTCTGGGTCATGAAGTTTACGGTCGCATTTGCAACGCCTGCGGTTTTCTTGGTTGCCTCTTCCATCAGATTGGCACAATTTGCGCAGTCAACTTCGATGCTGTACGTTTTTTTCATGGGGAAAACCTCCGTAAAAAATCATTTTGTTTTGAAATGTGGTGCTAACGATTAAATACTTGCTTAATCGTTACAGTTGTAGTATACTGGGGCCGGAATAAAAAATCAAGGGGTTTTCGGGTGCTGCTTCCAAACGGGCGAACGGGATTTCCGAAATGGATAAACGGAGGGCTTTTTATGGCGGATTTTGTATTGCCGCACGACCACGGCAGGCACAAGCACGACGAAGCGCTGCATAGAGAATTGATGAATACGGAGCGTTTTTCGGCCGTGGCGGATGTGTTCAAGCAGCTGAGCGACCCGGTGCGTGTGCGCATTTTCTGGCTTTTAAGTCACCGGGAAGAATGTGTTATCAACATTGCAGCAATGATGGATATGTCGAGTCCGGCAGTTTCGCACCATTTGAAGTCGCTTTTAGACAGTGGGCTTATCATGAGCCGCCGCGATGGCAAGGAAGTCTACTATAAGGCGTCGGACACCGAGCAGATCGGACTTTTGCACGAGATTGTGGAGCAGGTGATGGAGATCACGTGCCCGGAAAAGGAAGTGGACTTTCAGGCTTCGCAGGAGGAGATCATTCGGAACGTGCACAATTACCTGATTGAACACATCAGCGAGCGCATCACGATAGAAACGCTGTCAAGAGAGTTCCTTATGAACACCACGACGCTGAAAACGGTGTTCAAAAAAGTGTACGGCACGACGATTGCGGCGCACATGAAGCAGCACCGCATGGAGCTTGCGGCGGGGCTGCTGCTGAAAACGCAGAACGATATTGCGTCCGTGGCGCAGGCCGTGGGGTATGAGAGCCAGAGCCGATTTACGGCGGCGTTTAAGGAGGCCTACGGCGAGCTGCCAACGGAATACAGACGGCGGCACGTGTGCGGGGCGAAGAAGCAGACGTGTGACGCTTGTGCAAAGTGTCCAATCTGCGAGCCGGAAAATTTTGCGAAAACTGCCTTTGAAAAAGTATTTTTAAAAGAGTAAAATAATAGAAAACGTGTGGCGTATGTGCGTAAATCCGGTTTGCGTATATGCGCTGCATTTATTTTGATAAGGAATGGTGAAATTATGAAACGAATTCAGTCTGCGTGTATCTGTCAAACGTTGCATTTCCAGCTTAAAGAGGGTGTGGTAAAGGATTACGCCATGCGCGCAGTACAGGAGGAAGTTGCGAAATACAAGAGCGGTCTGGAACGCAGCCACACAAAGTATAAAATCGTAGAGGAGCATAAGGAAACGGACGGCTCAATTGTAATCAAAATTATTAAGCAGTACAATTCCGCTCCGGTGGGCGACTATTTGAACTGACGGCATACAAGTTTATAGGTTTCAAAATCGAGCAGCGAGATGCGTAAGTCCGGATTTTCGGGCGGCGTATTTCGCTGCTTTATGATTTAGATTTATATCAGGGAGTAAAAGTATGGAAGAAAACACTAACGTATTTTTGGGCACGGAGCATGTGGGCAAGCTGATGCGCGGTTATGCAGTGCCGTGTATCATTTCGCTTTTGGTCGGCGCGCTGTATAACATTGTTGACCAGATCTTTATTGCAAACGCGGACTACCTCGGTTCTTACGGCAACGCGGCGAACACCGTCGTGTTTCCTCTGACCGTGGCGGCGCTCGCAATCGCGGTAATGGTCGGCGACGGCTGCTGCGCGTATGTGAGTATCAACCTCGGTAAAAAGGACGTGAAAACGGCGAAGAAGAGCGTAGGCAACGCCGTGGTGCTGGTTTTGCTTGCAAGCGCGGCTTTGACGGCTGTGTATTTGCTTTTGGCGGAACCGATTTTAACGATGTTTGGCGGGCGTGTGAATGTGGAGACGTTTCGTTATGCGAAGGAGTACTTCTTCTATATTGCGCTCGGCGTGCCGTTTTATATGTTCGGACAGGCGCTGAACCCAATTATCCGCGCGGACGGCAGCCCGAAATTTGCGATGGCATCGACGCTGGCGGGCGCGATGTTGAACACGATCTTAGACCCGGTGTTCATTTTCGTGTGCCGCTGGGGTATGATGGGCGCGGCGGTTGCGACGGTGCTGGGGCAGATTGTGACGGCGGTGCTTGCAATCTGGTATTTGTGCAATATGCGTGTGATTCGCCCGGGAAAGGGAGATTTTAAGCTGAGCGGCGGGCTTTGCAGGCGCATTTTGTCGCTTGGTATGACAAGCTTCCTCTCACAGATCAGCCTTGTGGCGGCAATGGCGGCCATCAACAACATGCTGCGCAAATACGGCGCACTGGACCCGATTTTCGGGCAGGCGCAGTACGCACAGATCCCGATGGCAGTGGTCGGCATTGTGATGAAGTTCTTTCAGATTGTGATCTCGATCGTTGTCGGTATGGCGGCGGGGTGCATACCGATTGTGGGCTTCAACATGGGTGCGGAGAAATTTAGGCGCGTAAATAAGCTGTTTACGATGCTGCTGATCTCGGAAGCAGCGGTGGGCGCCGTGGCGCTGATTTTGGTGGAGTTTTTCCCGCAACAGCTCATTTCGCTGTTTGGCGCGGCAAATGAAAGCGCATTTTACACGGAGTTTGCGGTGAAGGCGTTCCGTATTTACCTGTGTATGATGATTCCGGCGTGCGTGAACAAGGCGTGCTTTATTTTCTTGCAGGCACTTGGCAAGGCGCTGAGCTCGACGGTGCTTTCCATGTTGCGCGAGGTGGTGTTCGGCGTGGGCTTTGCCATCCTGCTGCCGATTTGGTTCGGCTTGGACGGCGTTTTATACTCGATGCCGGTTTCAGACATTTTGACGTTTGTGGTTTCGGTGGTGCTAATTCTTGGGACATATCGGGAGCTAAACAGCAAAGCGCAATAAAAGAAGAAATCCTCTCCAGACGCAGCCTGGAGAGGATAAATTATATTTAGGCAAAAAGTTTTCTGAAGAAAACTTGACGAAAGACTTTTAATCGCCATTGCCGTTAGCTTAGAGGATAAGGTTTTCCAACTCCTCTGCGTTATGGACGAGGGTATCGGCGCCGTTTTCTTCGAGCTCTTTTTCATCCCTGAAGCCCCAGGTGACGCCGGCGGTGAAGAGGCCGGCGTTCTGCCCGGTCTGCATATCAACGCCGCTGTCGCCGACATACAGGCATTCGGCGGGGGTGACGCCTAATTCTTCGCACAATAAAAGTGCGGCACTGGGGTCCGGCTTTTTCGGTACGCCTTCCCTTTGTCCGTGGACGACATCAAAAAGCCCGGTGAACAGCTTTTCGGCGATATAGCACGTCATGTTATCGGGTTTGTTGGAGAGCACGGCGGCTTTGACGTTGTTTTCACGCATTTTTTGGAGCAGCTCTACGATGCCGGGGTAGGGGGTGACGTCTTTTGTGGGATCACTTTCATATAAAGCGTCATACGTTTTGCGCAGGGTTTTTACATCTTCTTCGGTGAATGTGCCCTTGGCGGCAGTGAGCATGCGGCGCATGAGAATATCTGCGCCGTTACCGACGAATGTGCGGTAGCGGTCTACGGGGAACGTTTTTAAGCGGTGCGCTTCAAGCGCGGCGTTGCCGAATCCGGCGATGGAAGTGAGCGTATTGGCCACGGTTCCGTCCATATCAAAAATAACGGCTTTTACTTTTGCCATGAATATCCCTTCTTCATATTATAGATAATCAAAAAGCGAACGACACTTTTCGCACCGCCAGTATACCGCTTTTTTGACGAAAATGCAACCGGGGCGGGCTTTTTGGGGTGTGAAAAAATCATCTGACCTTAAAAATTATATTAAATCTGGCCATTGCGATAATACCAGCTCGGTGCTATACTGGGTGCAATCTTCAAGGCACGGCGCACGAACGGTGCAGTCGCGCCCCAAAGCAAAGGGGTAATCAAAATGAAAAACAAGAATTCCATCTACAAGATTGTCACCGTGGGCCTTTTGGGCGCGCTGGTGTTCGTTTCCAACTACCTAAGCTTCCCGATTCCGGTGCCGGTGGGCGATATTTCCCGTATCCACCTCGGCAACGCGTTTTGCCTGCTTGCGGGCTTTGTGATGGGCCCGATCGGAGGCGGTCTGGCTTCCGGCATCGGCGCGATGCTCTACGACCTGACGAACCCGGCGTACATCGCTTCGGCTCCGTTTACGTTTGTATTTAAGTTCCTGCTGGCTGCGGTTTGCGGCCTCATCGCGCACAAGGGTAAAATCACCGGCAACATGCTGGAGGAAGACTTTACCATTACCGTACCGCGCAGCATTGTGGCGGGCATCTGCGGCAGCCTGACATATATTGTGCTGTATCTCGCAAAGTCCTACATTACGACGGTGCTTGCGGGCAGTGCGCCGGAGGCTGCGGCGATCGCGCTTGCGACGAAAGCGGCTTCGAGCACGGTGAACGCGATTCTCGCCATCATCATTTCCGTGCCGCTCTCCGCTTTGATTCGCAAGGCGCTGAAAAGTGCGCATCTGACGACAAAATAAAATCAGCGTATAAGGAAAGCCGCCGGAACACGCACCGGTGGCTTTCGCTGTTTTTGTGTGACAGAGATTTCTTGCTTTTTTCATGAAACTGTTCACTGCACTTCACATGAACTTCACAGAACTCCGAAATAATATAGATAATCCGAACGGAAAGAAAAAAAAGGTTGAAAAACCGTTTGGAATATGGTATCATGTGAAAGGAGTAAGGAACCATGAGTGACAATCATGAGAAATTCCAAAATGGTTTTGACCCGAACAATGGGTCTGAACCGGTGAACACCAATACTTCCGCTAATAACGCTGTAAACAGCACAAACGCCTACGGCACCTATCATAACGCACAGTATCCGACGAACAACACCCCCGCATATACGTGGAACGCACAGAGCGCTCCGCAACAGAACGCGCCGGTGCAGCCAAACGGACAGCCTGTGTATTACGGTGTGCCGGTGCATCAGCCGCAAAAACAGCCGAAGCCCAAAAAGCACGGCTCGAAATTCGGCTTGAAGCTTTTAGCCGTTGTGCTTTGCTGTGCGATCACCTCGGCGGCGTCGCTTGGCGTATTCGTCGCGATGATTCAAAACGGCGTCATCAATGTGCAGTCTTCCGAAGCGAGCAGCAATGCTGCGTTCACAATCTCGCGCGTGGTGAACGGCGACACGAGCTCGGATACGAGCGCGAGCAGCGACGGCACGGTTTCCGCGATGAGCGACCAGGACATTGCCGCAAAGCTTACACCGTCTGTCGTGTGCATCCAGAATTATCAGGTGACACAGAATTACGGCTTTATGCAGACCGACACGTCGGACAGCAGCGTTTCCCCGGCGAGCGAAGGTTCCGGCATCATCATGAGTGAAGATGGCTACATCATCACGAATGCGCATGTTGTGGAGGGTGCGACTTCCCTGAAGGTTATGACCTCCGACGGTGAGACGTATGAAGCGCAGCTGGTCGGCAGCGATACCGTGACGGACCTTGCGGTCGTAAAGATCGATGCGACGGGCTTGACGGCTGCGGAATTTGGTTCTTCTGAAGATTTGCGCGTTGCAGATAAGGTCATGGCCATCGGTAACCCGGGCGGCCACGAGCTGAGCTCCAGCGTAACGATCGGTTACGTTTCCGCTTTGAACCGCGCGATTGCCAATAACACGACCGGCTACACGATGGAATATATCCAGACCGATGCGGCGATTAACCCCGGTAACTCCGGCGGCGCACTCATCAACGAGTATGGTCAGGTCGTTGGCATCAACTCCGCGAAAATTTCCGCTACGGGCTATGAGGGCCTTGGATTTGCGATTCCGATCGATACGGCACAGCCGATTATCTCCGACCTCATCCAGTACGGTTATGTGAAGGACAGAGCTGTTCTCGGTATTTCCGGTCAGTTCATCGACAGCATGACGGGCCGCTTCTACGGCTTGCCGCAGGGCGAGTATGTGGCACAGCTCAATTCGAGCGAGGCACAGGCTTCCGGCTTGCAGGTGGGCGATGTGATTACCGCTATTGACGGCCAGCAGCTGGACAGTGAATCCACATTGCGTTCCGCAATCCTCAGCAAGAAGCCGGGCGATACGGTAACACTTCAGGTGTACCGCTCTTCGACGCAGCAGTCCGCAACCGTGGAACTGAGGCTTTCCGAATACAGCGCGGGTTGATTTAATTTAGAGTACGAGTCTTTTTCATAAATCTCCTTTTTCAAGCAACGAACCCCTCGGGGTTCGTTGCGTTTTGTCGGCTTTTGATTTTGCTGCCGTGGGTATTCCCGGCTGTGATTGAGGGTGCGCAGTATCTCACTCTTTTTCTCGGTCAGAGGGAGCTTGAATTTTATACGAAGGCATAAAGTAACGCCGCACTCTCAATGAAAAATCGAGGGTGCGGCGTTGCTTTATTTCTAAGAATTCGCTGTGGCGAGTTCTTCAAGGAACCCCTTAATAGGGTTCCTTGCGGCAGAACAGTCCACCGGACTATTCTGCCTATCTTCCTGATTTTTGGTAGGTAAAAAGGTCTCGCCGTTTGCGAACGACGACCAAAGGCGTTGCCTTTGGAAACCACCACCTTTGAAAAGGCGGACGAAACTTTATTCGTCGCTTCGCTGTGGTTTACGGAAGATCAATTCCCTGTAATGGCGTTTAAGGCGGCGGAGACGACTTCACCGGCGGTATAGAGTCCGGAAGAACCCTCCTGCACGCACACGGCGAACGCATACGGGGTGCTTTCGTCCTCCGAAAAACCGACGATCCAGCAGTTTGGGTTTTTATCGTCGAGCTCGGCGGTGCCGGTTTTGGCACACAGCGAATAACCGTCGAAAAGATACTCGCCGTAGTAATTGACGACGTTGTTGCGCATCATGCTGTGGAGAGAAGCGGCAGTGGAGCTATCCGTTAAGGTGTAGCTCGTGCGGCTTTTGCCGCCCGTGAGGTATGGCTCCGGTGTGGAGCCGCCGTTTGCGATGGCGCCCATCAAAAGCGCCATGTGGTACGGGTTTGCCATGACATCCGCCTGACCGACGGAGCTCCACGCGAGATCTATGGCGCTGGTGGAGCTGCTTAAATTGGTACTGCTTTTGTCGGTGGTGACGGAATCAAACGAGAAGTTTTTACCGAAGCCCATTTCTTCGGCTTTCTTTTTGAGGTTTTCCGCGCCGATGTCCTCCGCAAGCTGCGCAAAGTAGAGGTTACAGGAATAGCCGAGCGCCTGCTCGAGGTTCAGCTCGCCGTGGTAATTGAGACACGTCACCTTGCCGGAGCCGATGTCCATTTCTTCTTCGCAGGTATAGGTGCGGGTGTCCCAATCGGGCAGGTACTCCATGGCGGCAGCCGCTGTGACGAGCTTAAAGATGGAGCCCGGCGTGTAGGTGGAGGAAAGCGTGTGGTCGAGGAAAACGCCGTTGTATTCTTCGTTGTCGTTGAGGTCTTCCGGGACGTTCATGGGGTCGTATGTGGGAGCGCTGACCTTGACGAGTACCTCGCCGGTCTTATAGTTATAGACAAACGCGGAGCCGTTGCGGCCGTTGAAGGCGTTGTACGCGGCGGCGCTGGCGTTGGCATCTACCGTTAAAACGAGGTTGTTGCCGAGGTCCGAAAGCACGGTGCGCGCAAGGCCCGTGATGGGGTTATAGCCCACGAGCTGCGAGCGGTGCACGGCCTGCACGGCGGTGCCGATGTAACCGCTGGAATCGCCCACGGTGTGGAGCAGTGCGCGGCGAATGTCTTCACTTTCGGCGTAAACGCGGGAGCCGTCCTCCGTTTTGGCGAGCACCATGCCGCTGCGGTCTGTGATGGTACCGGCGGAAACGGCGGTGTCATCGCCGTAAATGTGACCGTTATACGGCTGCGTGGCCCATGTGGAGCCGTTTAATGCGAGGTTGATGAGGAACCAGACGAAGCCGCCGCAGAAGGCGAACAGCAAAATGTAAAGAACAAAAGAGCGAAAGCCGGTCGTTTTCATCGGCGGTCACCATCCTTTCTGCGTGTGCGGGACTGACCCGGGGAGAGGTTTTCTTCGGAAATATGGACGCGGTATGTGCCGCGGGAACGCGGGGCCGTGTTTTCGGCGCGGGTATTCATGCGGGGCTGCGGCGTGGGCGGGTCATTCGGGGAGTAGCGCGGAGGGGTGAAGGAAATCGTGTCTTCGTCGGCCTCGCCTTTCGGGTGTCTTCCCGCACGGCGGGCAGCGTAGGTGCGTTCATCGGACGCTTTGAGGAATGCCAGAAGCCCCCAGACAGAGATCATACTGGAGCCGCCTGCGCTGATGAACGGCAGCGTGACGCCGGTGAGCGGCAGAACATCCGTGGGGCCGAAGACATTGAGCGCGGCCTGAAAGAGCAGCATGCCCGAGACGGCGCACGCCGCGATGGCGTAGAACGTGGAGCGACTGCGTGTGACATCGCTGCGGGCGTAGAGGATAAAGAGGACGAGCGCGAACAGCACTGCCATGCCCATTAAAAGGCCCTGCTCCTCGCACAGCATACCGAACACGAGGTCGCTGTCGCCGGCGGCGACATATTTTAAGATGCCGTTGCCGAGGCCGAGACCGAAGAGGCCGCCGCTTGCGATATACGTCATGGTGCGCACCTGCTGGTAGCCGAGGCTGTCCTGTGTGTGTTCCCACACGTGCATCCAGCCCGAGAAGCGCTGGGCAACGTAGGGTTTAAACTGCAAAATGAGGAACACGCCGAAGCACGCTGCCGCGAGGATGAGGAAAATGGTGCGGAAGCTGCCGGAGCGCATGAACGCGATGATGAGGAAGCAGGCGAAGAAGATGAGCGCCGTGCCGAAATCACGCATGAGGAACAGGAATGCGAGGCAAATGGCGGCGAACACGATGAACTCCGTGATGTTCTTTTTCGTCTGCAAATGGTCGAGCGTAGACGCGCCGACGAACACGAATGCGATTTTGATGAACTCCGAGGGCTGGAAGCTGAACGGCCCGATGAAGATCCAGTTGCGGGAGCCGTTGACGTCTTTGCCGAGCACAAGGTTTGCAACAAACAGCAAAATGGCGCCGATGGCGATGTAGAGCCGCAGCTTCATGACGCGCTCGAGGTCGCTCATGAACCAAACAAGGAAGCAGAAAAGCACAATGCCCATGCCGAACGCGGCAATCTGCATTTTAACGGTGTCGAGCCCCTCACCGCTGAGAAGCAGGATGCCGATGCTGCTGAGGAGCAGTCCAACGGTTTCAATCTCAAAGCTGACGCGCTTTAAGATGCGGCGGGAGAAAAAGTACAGCACCCAGCTTGCCGTGAACAGAATCACGAACGGTGCGGCGGGGTAGAGACGGAATTCGCCTGTGCCGATCATCAGCTGCAAGGTGAGCGACATCTGAACGAGCGTGACGACGAGCATCAGCTTAAAGGGGGACGCCGCCTCTTTGGAAAAGCCGGTGAACATGCTGCGCTTTTTCTGCGGCACGTCGGACGCGTTGCGCAGCGTGAGCGTGGTGGAGCCCATGCGGATTTTGTCGCCGATCTGCACGAGCGTGGGCTCTGTGATCTGTTTATTGCGCACGCGTGTGCCGGCGTGGGAGCCGGTATCGCACACGAACCAGCCCTCTTCGCGGCGCATTAAAACAGCATGGTCGCGCGAAACGGAATTATCGGGTATTTGAATATCGCAGCTGCGGCTGCGCCCAATGGAATTCTCCCAGTACAAAACGGGGAAATGCGCGCCGGTGGCGGCATCCTCCAGCATGACGACCGGGTCTTTGCGGCGCTGTCCCTTTTTAAACGAGGTATAGCAGCGCCAGATAACGTACAAAACCATCAGGACGGTGACGGTACGCACGAGCACAAGGGCGGTGGAAAGCAGCCCGGAGCCGAGTATGCGCGTGATGAGTTGCTTTAAAAGCTCCATAAAGACCTCTTTTCTTTACGGCGAAGATCAGTCGTGAATTTCGGCGACCTCACCGGCCTTTTTATAGATGTGGTTCGCGGGCACGAAGCCGCGCACCATGGAAAGCGGATAGACGCGTGCGTTTTTGCCGACGACCGTGCCGGGATTCAAAACGCTGCCGCAGCCGATTTCGGCGTGGTCGCCCAGCATGGCGCCGAATTTGCGCATGCCGGTCTCTACGCGTTCGCCGTCCTTTAAGACGGTGACGTTTGAGTGATCCTGCTTTAAGTTCGACGTGACGGCGCCCGCGCCGGTGTGGGCTTTATGACCCATGACGGAATCGCCGATGTAGTTATAGTGCGGGGCCTGCGCGCCGTCGAACAGGATGGCGTTTTTCACCTCGGTGGAATTGCCGACGACGCAGCCTGCGCCGATGAGCGCGTTGCCGCGGATAAATGCGCCGGGACGCACCTCGGTCTCCGGCCCGATGATAGTGGGGCCTGCAATGTAGACGTTCGGGTAAAGCTTGGCGCTTTTTGCGACCCACACGTCTTCGCCGCGCTGCTCGTATTCCTCGGGCGAAAGTGTTTTGCCGAGCGCTTTAATGAACTCGCCGATCTTCGGCAGCGCCTCCCACGGGTAGGTGCAGGCTTCAAGCAGCGGGCGCGCCGCGGTGTAGCTGAGATCATATAAGGCGCGGACGGTCAATTCTTCATGTTTTACGTTCATATTCATGTTCCTTTCTTGACTCAATCGTACTGAAATTCCGACTCTGCGGAACGGACTTGCGACTTTCCCATAAAACCCATTTTATATAGTATAATACAACTCCCCGCACATTTCCAGTCTGTGCGGGGAGAATTCAGCTTTTCTTAACTTTTTTGTATGTTTACAGGTACTCTAAGGTGCGGATGGCGGCTTCCATGTAGATCTCGCCGGCATCCGTGCCGAGCTTATTTAAGTTGCGGACGTCCCATTTTTCGCCGGAAAGGGAATCTGCCGCCCACATGAACTGGGCGAATTTGACGTTTCGGAATGCCGCGACGGTCGCCATGGCGGCACATTCCATCTCGACGACGGAGCAGCCTTGCTTTAAGCGTTTTTCCACCTTGCCGCGCGTCTCGCGAAAAAACGCATCGGTCGTCCACGTTTTCACGCGGGCATAGGGGGCGTCCATGTCTTCGAGCGCTTGGCAGACGGCATCTACACAGGCAGGCTCGAGTACGGCTTCCTCGGCGGGCGGAGCGTAGTGGTAGCTTGTGCCCTCATCACGCACGGCGGCGTAGGGTACCAGAATGTGCCCGGCGGTGATGGCGTGATCGAGTGCACCGCAGGAGCCGAGCATCAAAAACTTTTTCACGCCGTGGGGGATCATCTCTTCCATGATGCCGCAGGCAGACGGCGCGCCGACGCGCATGCACATCAGCGCAAACGCGGTGCCGTTCGGCGCAGTGCAGCGATAGACCGGTTCTCCGCCGTTGCAGTCCTGATATTGCATGATGACTTCGCCGTGAAATTCCGCCGCGTATTTCTCCGTAAGTGGGCGGGAGAACACGCCGATGAGTGCCTCCGGCATATTTTCCATCGGGTGATAGAATTCGCTCGGCTCAATGACGGCTGTTTTCTCCGGGTCAAAATCTGTGTGGATCATGGAATTCCCTCCTTCGTTTTCGCAAACGGTAAATTTTATCTATTATACCACGGGAAGGCTTTTTGTCAAGCAAAGGCTTAAATTTACCAAAATATTTTATAATTATATTGAAAAGTTGTGCGAGATACGTTATAATAGTTGCAAATACAACTATTGAGAGCTTCTTAGGGGAAAGAGGGCATGTAATTTGAAAAGACTGGCGGTGTATTTAAAACCGTTTTTGCCGCGTATGGGCATGGGCATCAGCTTTAAGGCGGTCGGTACGCTTGTGGAGCTCGCGATTCCGTGGATTTTGTCGTATATCATTGACGATCTGATCCCGCTGAAAGAGATTCGCCTGGTATGTCTGTGGGGCGGGCTGATGATTGTGTGCTCGCTTATTGCGTGGGGCGGCAACATCACGGCGAACCGCATGGCGTCCGCTGTGGCGCGCGACTGCACGCGGCAGATCCGGCATGACCTGTTCCAAAAGATCTCGTATCTTTCGGAAAGCAGGGTCGATGCGTTCACAATTCCGTCGCTTATTTCGCGTATGACGAGCGATACATACGTTTTGCACCAGACGGTCGGCATGATTCAGCGCATCGGCATCCGTGCACCGCTGCTGCTTTTTGGCGGCATCATCGTATCGCTGACGATGGATCCGATGCTGACGCTCATTATGGTGGCGTCCTTGCCCATTGTGGGCGTAATTGTGTTTTACGTCTCGCGAAAAGGTGCGAAGCTTTTTAAGATTGTGCAGAAGGCTTCCGATTCCATGCTGCGCGTGGTGCGTGAAAACGCCGTGGGCGTGCGCGTCATCAAGGCGCTTTCCAAATCGGACTACGAGCGCGCACGGTTTAAAAAGGTGAACGACGACCTCACCGAAAAGGAACGCACGGCAGAGAGTACCATGGCGCTCATCAATCCGGTGATGAGCCTTTTGCTGAACCTCGGCATTGTGGCGGTCATCACGGTGGGCGCGGTGCGCGTGAACAACGGCACCTCCGAGATTGGCAAGATCATCGCGTTTATGAATTTATACACCATCGTTTTGAACGCTTTAATGGCGATTAACCGCATTTTCATGATGCTTTCACGCGCATCGGCTTCCTCTGCGCGTGTATTGGAGGTGCTGGACACGCCGGTGGAGCTTTTCGAGACTGAGCCGCACTTCAGGTTTTTGCCGAAGGACGCGCCGCATGTGGAGTTTGACCACGTGACGTTCCGCTATGCGCGCGGCAGCTTTGCGGTGCGGAACATCGATTTTGCGTTAAAGCGCGGCGAGACGCTCGGCATCATCGGCGCGACAGGCGCGGGTAAATCGACGATTATTCGTTTACTCATGCGTTACTACGACGTTTCGGAGGGCTCCGTGAAAATAGACGGCGTGGATATCCGCGACTACGCGACGTCCGATTTACGCGCGAAGTTCGGCGTGGTGTTCCAAAATGACACGCTGTTTAAGGACACGATACGCGAGAATATCCGCTTAGGGCGAAACCTGACGGACGAGCAGCTTTTGGAAGCGGCACGACGCGCACAGGCGCTGGAATTTATTGAAGAACAGGGCGGCCTGGACGCGCCGGTCGCCATTAAGGGCGCGAACCTTTCGGGAGGGCAGAAACAGAGACTGTTGCTTGCGCGCGCGTTGGCGGGCGACCCGGACATTTTGCTGTTGGACGACTCCTCGAGCGCGCTCGATTACAGGACGGACTCGAAGCTGCGTGAAGAAATTCGCCTGCATTGTGCGGACGCGACAAAGATCATCATTGCGCAGCGCATCAGCTCCATCATGCATGCGGAAAAAATCATGGTGCTTGAAAACGGCAATGTCATCGGCATGGGCACGCACGAAGAATTGATGGAGACCTGTCCGCTTTACCGCGAGATCGGGGAGTCGCAGATCGGCGAGGGACTCGCAAAGGAGGTGCACGCATGAAAAGGCCGGAAACCGTGCAAACGGAAAAACACGAAAAGCCCAAAATGAAAAAAACGGCGGTGCTGTCGCGCCTTTTACCATATTTGATGCGCTACAAATATTTGATGCTCGGGGCGATTTTACTGACGGTCGGCGGCAATTTGCTGTCACTGGCGGGACCGTACATTTCGGGTCTTGCGGTGGATGCGATGGAGCTCGGCCGTGGCAAAGTCAATTTTGAAAAGGTGGGCTGCTACGGCGTTCTGATGGTTGTGATGTACGCGATATCCGCAGCACTTTCGTATGCGCTGACGCGCCTTATGATCGTCATCAGCCGCCGCGTGGTGAACACGATGCGGCACGATGTGTTCCAAAAGCTGAGCGAGCTGCCGGTCGGATACTTCGATACACACCAGACGGGCGACATTTTGAGCCGTATTTCGTATGACATCGACACCATCAACACCTCGCTTACGAATGATATGGTGCAGGTGTTCGCGAGCGCCGTCACAGTCATCGGCGCGCTCATCATGATGCTTTCCATTTCGCCGACGCTTGTGCTGGTGTTTGTTTTCACCGTACCGCTTTCGATGTTCATGACAAAGAAGATCACGGGCTTTACGCGGCCGCTGTTCCGCAAGCGCTCTGCAAAGCTGGGCGAGCTGAACGGCTTTGTGGAGGAAATGATCAGCGGGCAGAAGACGCTGCGCGCGTATAGCCAAGAAGAAAACACCATTAAGAAGCTCGATAAACAGAACGACGAGACCGTGGACGCGTACTACCGCGCCGATTATTACGGCAGCATGGTGGGACCGTCCGTCAACTTCGTCAACAACCTTTCGCTTTCACTCGTCAGCTTTTTCGGCGCACTGCTGTTTTTGGGCGGGTCAATCTCTATCGGCAACATTTCGAGCTTTGTACTGTACTCTCGCAAGTTCAGCGGGCCGATCAACGAAATCGCGAACATCATCGGCGAATTGCAGTCGGCGTTTTCGGCGGCGGAGCGCGTGTTCCGCTTACTGGATGAAGAGCCCGAGGTCGCGGACAGTCCGAATGCCGAAGCCCTCACCGAAGCCGAGGGTGACGTAGACCTTTCGCACGTGAACTTCGGCTACACAAAGGACAGACAGATCATCAAAGATCTCTCGTTGCATGTGCCGAAGGGCGCGCTTGTGGCCATTGTGGGCCCGACGGGCGCGGGCAAAACGACCATCATCAATTTGCTGATGCGCTTTTACGATGTGGACAGCGGAGAGATTACGCTTGACCATAAGCCAATCAAAGATCTGACGCGCCGCAGCCTGCGCCTCAATTACTCCATGGTCTTGCAGGACACATGGCTTTTTACGGGCACGGTGTATGAAAACATCGCCTACGGCAGCGAAAAGGCGACGCGCGAAGACGTGGAGCGCGTGTGCAAGGCGTGCGGCATCCATGACTACATCAGGACGCTGCCGGACGGTTACGAAACGGTGCTCGAGGACGACGGCGCGAATATCTCAAAGGGTCAAAAGCAGCTGATGACCATTGCACGCGCGATGCTGCTGGAGTCGTCCCTGCTCATTCTGGACGAGGCGACCTCAAACGTCGATACGCGCACGGAGTTGCGCATACAAAAGGCCATGCGTACGCTGATGGCGGACAAGACCTGCTTTGTCATTGCGCACCGCTTATCGACCATTCGCAACGCGGATATGATCTTAGTCGTGCGCGACGGCGAGATTGTGGAGCGCGGCACGCATGAAAGCTTGATGCAGGGCGACACATTCTACCGGCATTTGTATAACGCACAGTTCGCGTAAAAACGCAGAAACGGGGGCTGTTATGAGACGTATACGGAGAACATTACCCCACGCGGCGTGGATGTAAAAGAAATTCAGGCTGCAAAGGCGCGTGAAACGTAAAATGCGGCCCCAAAAATTTTAAGAAAATACTAAGTTGAAACCGCTTGAAAAAATTCATTTTCGGTCTTATAATCATGCTGAATACGCAGTTCTGAGAAACTGCGAGCAGGAGACCGGGGGTGGAGGACATCAGGCGGTTTTTACATACGTTGTGCGGATTGTTTGAAAAGGGAACGCGCATTCGGGGTATTTTGGGGTGCTTTCTCGGCGGATTATTTTTGAATATCGTCATAGAGCTGATGGACAGGCAGAGCCTTTCCGCTGTTTTGGTGCTGCTCGAATCGCACCCGCTGGCATTTTTAGAAAACGTGCTGATTTTGACGTTTTTCCTTTCGCTGTGCCTGTTTTCCAAGCGGCGGTGGTTTTTCGGCATTTTGATCGGCACGGTGTGGCTTGGACTCGGCATTGCGAATTTATATGTGCTCAGCTACCGCGTTTCGCCGCTTTCCGCCATTGATTTTGCGATTTTGCAGCTCGATTGGTCGTTTATCGGCATTTACATGAGCGTACCGGCATTTATTTTGCTTGTTATTGCGGTGATTTTGCTGCTTGCAGGGCTTGTGATGCTCTTTAAAAAGTGCCCGAAAAGCCCGGTGCACCGGCTCTTTAACACGGCGGTGAGCGTGATACTCCTTTGCGCGTGCATTGTCATTCCGTATCTGCCGACGTCCTTAGGCTTCGGCGAGAATACATATACGGATGTTATCCGTTTGACAGAGAATTACGGCTTTGCGTACACGTTTACGCGCAGTCTCGTTGACACGGGTATCGACCGGCCGGAGGATTACTCCGCCCGCCGCGTGCGCGCCATTGCGGCGGAGGTGCTGCGCACAAAGGACAAAGCGCCCGAGGACGTGCCGAACATCATCTTTTTGCAGCTGGAGTCGTTTTTCGACGTGAACCGCTTAAAAGACGTGACGTTCTCCGAAAACCCGGTGCCGTATTTTGAAGAGCTGAAGGAGATATGCCCCAGCGGGTATTTCACCGCGCCGTCCGTCGGCGCGGGCACGGCGAACACGGAATTTGAGGTCATCACGCAGATGAATGTGCAGGACTTCGGCACAGGCGAATATCCGTACAAGACGATTTTGCAGGAAACGCCGTGTGAGTCTATCGCGTATGACTTAAAAAAACTTGGGCTCGCGTCGCACGTCATTCACAATAATACGGCGACGTTCTATGACCGCAACATCGTGTTCCCGAAGCTCGGGTTCGATTCATTCACGACGCTTGAATACATGAACCACGTGGAGACAAACGAAATCGGCTGGGCGAAGGATAAGATTCTGACAAAAGAGATTGTGCGGGCGCTTTCCGAAACGGAGGAACGCGACCTTATTTACACCATTTCGGTGCAGCCGCACGGCGCGTATCCGGAGGAGAGCGAGACGGCGGATATCAAAGTGCTTTCCGGCATAGAAGACCCCGCTTTGCGCGGACAATTGGAATATTACGCGACGCAGATTCACGAAGTGGATGAATTTCTGCGCACGCTGACCGATGTGCTGACGACGTGGGAGGAGCCGACCGTTTTGGTGCTGTACGGCGACCACATGCCGTCGCTGGAGATCAGCAAGGATATGCTGGACCTTTCTGCGGGCGGCCTGTTTGAAACGGAGTACGTCATTTGGAGTAACTGCGGCGTGGGGGGCGCGGATAGAAACGTGAAGGCGTATCAGCTTTCGTCCCGTGTTTTGGAGCTTTTAGACATCAACGTAGGCACACTGACGAAATTCCACCAGTTAAACCCGTGGCGCGGTGCATACGAAACGGAGCTGCGCACGCTGCAATACGACATGCTGTACGGAGACCGTGTGGTGTACCACGGCGAGCAGCCGTTTGTGGAGACCGACATGCGCTTCGGCACGCGGGACATCACTGTGAACACGGCGTATGTGCGGAACGATATGCTGATGGTGCGCGGCAAAAATTTCACGCCGTACAGCGTGATTTACGTGGACGGCAACGCGAAGGAGACGACATTCCTGTCCGAATATGCCGTGACCTGTGCGGCGGACGGCATAGAAAAAGGCGACCGCGTGACGGTGCGGCAGGTGGCGGAGGACGGCACGGAGCTTTCGGAAGCCATTGCCGACCCGTACGGGGATTAAATCGGAGGGAAACGTGACAGCGTACTATCATTTGCCCGGCTTATTTGAATTTTTCGAGCTGTACAGTGTGTTTTTACCGCTGTACGGAGCGCACAGAGAATATTTTTACGAGTGGTGCGAGATCGCGTCTGTTTACGGCGCACCGGCGGACTGCCTTTGGGGCGGCGGACGCCTCGGCGACGGTGAGCACGACCCGCGCGCGGTACTCTCGCTCATGCGGGAACATAACATCTCCGCGCGGCTGACGTTCAGCAATTCTTTGTTGGAGGAAAAGCATTTATCCGACCCGAAGTGCAACACACTGTGTAAGCTGTTTGCAGAAAGCGAAAGCCCGCAAAACGGCGTGATCGTGCATTCCGATTTACTGTTAGACTATTTAAAAAAGACGTACCCGGGGCTGTATTTTGTTTCGTCTACGACGAAGGTGCTGATGGACTTTGAAGACTTTAAACAAGAGCTCGAACGCGAAGATTTTCGGTTTGTCGTGCCGGATTTTCGGCTGAATAAACAAGTTGAAAAGCTAAACGCGCTGCCGCAGGCGCTGAAGGACAAGGCGGAGTTTCTCTGCAACGAGTGCTGCTCTTTCGGCTGCAAAGACCGCAAAGCGTGTTATGAAGCGGTGAGCCGCAAAAACCTCGGTATAGACGGCCCGGAGCACATCTGCACCGCGCCGAACGCAAAGGAGGGCTACCGCTTTTCAAAGGCGATGGAGAACCCGGGTTTTATCGGTGTTGCAGATATACAGAACGTATATCTGCCGATGGGCTTCACGAACTTTAAAATTGAGGGTAGGGGGCTCGGCAGTGCGCTCATTTTGGAATTTCTGCTTTACTACATGACAAAGCCGGAATACCGGCTGCGCGTGCGGGAAGAAATATATTTAGACAACATGCTCGATCTGTTTTGAAGAAAGCACGGTTTGCGGCAAATTTCGCTGCGGGCCGTTTCTTTTTCTCAGCTTCTGTGCTATAATGACGGAAACGAGAAACATGAGGGAAAGGGTGTTCATTTATGGATCTGGAACGAATCGAAAAAGCGGTGCGGGAAATTCTGCTGGCTGTCGGAGAAGACCCGGAGCGCGAGGGCCTGCAGGAAACGCCGAACCGTGTGGCACGCATGTATGCGGAGATTTTCTCGGGGTTAAAATCCGACCCGAAGCAGCATCTCAAAATTTTTCACGAAGAGGGCGAGCACGACGAGCTTGTTTTTGTGCGGGACATTCCGCTTTACTCCGTATGTGAGCACCATTTGCTGCCGTTCATCGGCAAGTGTCATATTGCGTATATTCCGCGCGACGGCAAGATCATCGGGCTTTCCAAATTTGCCCGTATTGTCGATTGCTTTGCGCGGCGTCCGCAGGTGCAGGAGCGTCTGACGGCGCAGATTGCGGACTTTATCGAAGAAAACCTGAATCCGCGCGGCGTGGCGGTGTTCATTGAAGCGGAGCACCTGTGCATGACGATGCGCGGCGCGCGTGCGGCGGGCGCTTTGACGCAGACCTCTGCCTTGCGCGGCTGCATGCGCACGGAAGCGAAGACCCGCAACGAGGTCATGCTGCTGCTTGCAAAGTAAGGAGACCGATATGACGGAATTTTACGCGGCGGGAAAACGCTTTCCGCTGAACAGAACCTATGTGATGGGCATTTTGAACGTGACGCCGGATTCGTTTTCCGACGGCGGCAAGTATTTTGACCCCGAAAAAGCGGTGCGCCACGCGGTAGAGATGGAAGCGCAGGGCGTGGACATTGTGGACATCGGCGGGCAGTCCACCCGCCCGGGCAGCGTGCGCATCTCACCCGAAGAAGAATGGGCGCGCATTGAAAACGTGGTGAAGGCAGTTGCGGAGAAGACGAATCTTGCTGTTTCCATCGACACGTTTTACCCCGAGGTGGCGGAAAAAGCCCTCAAAGCCGGCGCACATATCATCAACGACGTGACGGGTTTTGCACCGGAAATGTGGCGCGCGGTGGAAAACACCGACTGCGGCTGCATCGTGATGCACCCCGGCGATCCGGATGACCTGAACGGCGCGGGCGGCGACATTTTGGAACGCGTTCGGGCATTTTTCGAGAAGAAAACGACGGAAGCGGAACAGCATGGCGTCAATAAAAATCGCCTTTGCTTCGACCCGGGTATCGGCTTTGGCAAGACAAATGAGGAAAATTTCGCGCTTATCGCAAATCCGGAGAAAATCCGCGTGCCGGGTACGGCACTTTTGATGGCGACGTCGAGAAAACGCGTTATCGGTGCTGTTTGCGGCAACCCGCCGTTTGAAGACCGCATGGCGGGCACGGTGGCGGCACATACGGCATCGGTGCTGTTCGGCGCAGACATGGTGCGCGCGCACGATACGTTTGAAGCGGTGCAGGCGGCGCGCGTAGCGGACGCGATAAAGCAATTCAGAAAGTGAGTATAAAATGGAAACAATACGCATTAAGGGCCTTGAGATATTTGCCTACCACGGCGTGAACCCGGAGGAAAAGGAAAACGGCCAGAAGTTTATTTTAGACATTGCAATGCAGGCGGACATTTCCCGCGCGGCGCAGACAGATGACCTCAACGAGACTGTGAACTACGCCGCCGTGCGCAAAACGGTGAACGCGGTGTTCACGGCGCAGAAATATGATCTCATTGAGCGCGCGGCGCAGGTGGTATGCGATGCGATTTTGGAGAACTACCCGAAGGTGCAGAGCGTGACGGTGGAGCTGAAAAAGCCGGAAGCGCCCATCAACGCGGTGTTCGATTACGTCTCGGTCGAAATGACAAGGAGCCGTGCATGAAGCGCGTCGTCTTGGGGCTCGGCACAAATTTAGGCGACCGCCGGGAAAATCTGCGCGCAGCGCTCGCGGCGCTTTCGCATTTGCCGAAAACGGAGGTCGAAAATGTTTCCTCCGTTTGGCAGACCGCGCCGTTTGATGTGCCGGACGAGCAACAGGACTATTGGAATATCTGCGTTTTGCTGAAAACGGAGCTTTCGCCAAGCGCGGTGCTCGGCGCGTGCCTCGGTATAGAGGCAGCAATGGGGCGCGTGCGCGAAATTTACCACGGTGCACGGTGCATGGACTTAGATGTTTTGCTGTACGAGGGCTTCACACAGCGCGAAAAGGAGCTCAATGTGCCGCACCCCGGCATTTTGGAGCGCGCGTTCGTGCTGTTCCCGCTTTTGGAGCTGTTTCCGGAAAAGAATGCGTTCGGCTTCGATTTTGCGGACGCACCGGGCTTTAAAGACGGGGACGACGTGCAGCGCGTCGGCGCGGCGGAAGAAATTTTGGATTGATATTTCTAATATAGAAAATTGAGGAAGCTAAGTGCTTCCCTTTTTCTTTTGAAATGTAAACTTTCCGTGTCTGATTACAGAAAGATTTCAAAAAAGCTTGAAAAAGTTACCGAATTGTAATATATTATAAGGGTGGAGTTTTTCAGGACTCTTGATTTTTGTGAAAACACGGAGTTAATCGATATGAAGATGAAGAAAAAAGGCTTGCGTTTTGTGGCCGGTGTGCTGGCGGTGACGATGCTCATTTCTTCCAACTCGGTCTTTGCGACCACGACGGCGGAATACGATGAACAGATTGAATCCATTAAATCGCAGCAGGCGGAAAATGAAGCCGAGGCCGAGCGCCTTAACGAAAAGCTTGATTCGCTGCGCGACCAGACGAGTGAAGCCAAAGCGTATCAGGCAACGCTCGAAGAGCAGATTACGACGTACCAGACGAGCATCGATCTTGCGGTGCAGAACATTACGCAGCTCAATACGAACATCACGAGCCTCGAAGCCGAGATTAAAAAGGCGGACGAGGAATATGCCGATACATTTGCGGAATTGAAAGTCCGTTTGCGCTCGCTGTATGCTTCCGGCGGCAACCTGACGACGCTGCAGATCTTATTTGATTCCACGAGCCTTTACGATTTTTCCATGCGCTCTGAGGCGATGAAGACCATCACGAAGCACGACCGCGAGCTGATGGAGAAAATCCGCCTTTACCGCATTCAGACGCAGGATCAGCGCGATGAGCTCAACAAAGAAAAAGAGGAGCTTGCCGACCAGAAGAAAGACCTTGAAAAGAAGCAGGAAGAATTGCAGGCGCTCGAGGAAGAAAACCAGAAGCTCATCGACGAGCTGAATATCCAGAGCAGCGAGGCGGAAAGCGATTTGGCGGCGGCCGAAGCGGCGAAGGAAGATTACGTTTCGCAGCTTGACCAGCTTATCGCAGACCGAAACGCGCAGGCCGAAAAGGAAGAGGAAGCACGCCGTCAGGCAGAAGCGAACCAGAATGCCGCGAACAACAACTCCGGTAGCGGCAACACGTCTTCCGGCTCGGGTAACACGAGCGATGTTTTGAACACCGGCGACCTTTCATTCAGTTGGCCGCTTGCGGGCTACGGCTACGGCAGCATCACACAGTATTTCGGCGGCATGTTCAGTGGCTCGCCGCACGGCGGTGTGGACATCGGCGTTCCGTACGGTACCCCCATTTACGCGGCGGAATCCGGCCAGGTCATCTCTGCGGAGTACCACTGGTCCTGGGGCAATAACGTGCTCATCTGGCACAACGGTACATATTCCACGCGCTACGCGCATTGCAGCTCGCTTGCGGTTTCCGCAGGCGAATATGTGGAAAAGGGCCAGATCGTCGGCTATGTCGGCTCTACAGGTCAGTCCACGGGCAACCACCTCCACTTTGAGGTCTACCAGAACGGCACGCGCGTTGACCCGCTGAATTTCGTGTAAGATAGCTTATAAAATGATAAACACTCCAAAAAGTTGGTTTTAACCGCTTTTTGGAGTGTTTTTTATGTGGCGCAGGGTTTTAGAGAGTTACAAGGAAGTGCCTGTTTGTGCGGGTAAAAATGGTCGGTTATAATAAATCCAAAGAAAGGCGGAAATCCGAAACGGAAGGGGCTTTTCCCACATGAACGAAGTCATAGGCTCATAATTTTACCGCTCAAGTTTTTATAGAAGAGGAAATGTCTCGGGCGTAAACGGCGTTTCATGGAAGACGATGCGCCACGTGATCTTCTTCGGAGGCGCAAAATGCAGCGCCGAGCAGGTGGTCAGCACGGCTTTGTCTTCGCTTTTTGCCGTGACAAACAGCGCCGTGGGTCCGTCTGCGCCACCGATGATGATAACAGCAGCGTTTTGCGCTTCGGGCATGAACGAGTAGTCCTTGGGCGCTTCGCGCTCAACAGGCGGATCGTTCTGCGTGCAGTCCTCAACGGAGATGAGGTTTTTCGGCGGGGCAGGCGAGACCGTATAGGTCATTGCGGTAAATCGATTCGGAAAATCGAAACGCGCGTCGGAAAAAGCGTTTTTCGGCAGCGTCTGCGGCTCCAAATTCTGAGCTGTCAGCGTGTACGGTATGCCATTATGGGAAAACGCAAATATGTCGCCGGGCTTTTGAACTTCAAACTCCGCGCCGGGCACGCGCACGGGCTGCGGGGTCAGCGTCAACGCGAGCGACGAAATGCTTTTCGGGCGGCGCTTCGTCTTCCACGGGAACGAATAGCGGTGGATCGCCCAGCCGTCTTCAGGGTTTAGCCCGTAGTGGTCGATGATCGCGCGCTCGGTGGGCGTGTCAAAATCGCTTTCGCCGTGTTCGTCGAGTGCAGGCTCGCAAGCCGCAGCGTTTTGAAACAGCGGGTGGTACGAAAGCCCGTGACCTTGCGAAAACGGGAGCGTCTGTCCGTTCAGCTCAATTTGCGGCGAAAACTCAAAAGCCAGCGGATTTTCGCGCTCCGCCTGTTCGAATACATCGTTCGGCACGTCTTCATCTTCAAGGTGCTTCCATTTTTTACAGAAATCTTCGAGCGCCGCTTTATCAGCGCGCATGAGAATGTCGAGCACAAGTCCTTTTGCGGTAAGGTACGCCGCGGGCACGTACCAATCGCGTCCCGCAAAGCGGAATTTGTGATTTAGCTCGAGCGCCTGCCCGGGGTGGCTGCCGTCCGGGCTTTTGCCGCCGAAGCTGCCGTTAAAGTAGACTTTCCACACGTCTTTCATGGTTATTCCTCCATTTCCTTTTTCGCCCAGTCGGCGTCCTTGAAAATCGCGCGGCCTACGCCGATGAGGTCGGCGGCGCCTTCCTCAAGCAGTGCTTCGGCTTCGTTCGCCTTTGTCACGCCGCCCGTCAGAATGACCGGCACATGCACGGCTTCGCGAATCGCGGAGGAGGCGTCTGAAAAGAAACCGGGATCCTTTCTGTTTTTCACCGTAAAGCCGTTGAAACCGCCGGAAATATCGAGCAGGTCAACACCGGCTTTCTCAAACTTTTTGCAGGCATACACCGCGTCGTCAATGGTCGCGCCGCCCTCGGTGTAGTCGCTCGCGCCGAGACGCAGGGCAACGAGGTAATCCGCGCCCACGGCTTCGCGCACCGCGCGGATGACGTCCAAAAGCAGGTGAATGCGCCCGTCGAGGTCGCCGCCGTAAGCATCCGTGCGCTTGTTGCCGAGCGGGGAGTAGAACTGGTCAAGGAGATACCCGTGTGCCGCATGAATTTCTACGCCGTCAAACCCGGCTTCTTTTACGCGCAGCGCGGCTTCGGCAAACTTCTTTGCAACGGTGTGCATGTCGTCCGCGGTCATTTCGCGCACGGGCTTTTCGCTTTTGCGTGCATACTCCGGCTGTGCCGTGACGCTCGCACTGATTGCCGGATAGCCGGTGATTTCCTCCATTGCCGCGCTGCCCGCGTGGTTGATCTGCGCGATGACGCGGGTGTTGTTTTTATGGATGGTCTCCACAAGCTTTGTAAGGCCCGGAATATCGGTGTCGCGTGAAACGGAGAGCTGGCCCTCGTGCGCCTTGCCCTCGGGGCTGACGTAGGCGTGTTCGGTGACGATGAGTCCGATGCAGCCGCCCTTGGAGCGCGCGTCGTAGTATGCGAGCAGGTCGTCCTGCACGGTACCGTCCGGCGTTTTGCCGGTCGCCATCGGCGGCATGACAAGGCGGTTTGCGAGTTCCACATTATGGACGGTGAGCGGAGTGTGCAGTAGTTTATTCATGGTGAAAATTCCTTTCCGTTTGGTTTTTAAAGCGATGCTGTTTTATTTAATATAATGCTGAAATTACTTTTTGGTGCAGTGTACTGAGGATGAGCACAGTATATCACAGTGGTTTTCAACTTTCCAGATATAAAGCATGAAAAAACGGCTTTTGGACATACTGAAAGCGTATTGCAAAACAGAAAGGATGAAAACGATGAAAATACAAAAGGTTCTGGCGACGGAAATTCTCGATTCCCGCGGCACGCCGACCGTCGGCGCAACGGTCATCTTGAGCGACGGTTCCGTCGGCACGGCGAACGCGCCCTCCGGCGCATCGACGGGCAAATTTGAAGCGCACGAAAAGCGCGATAATGACCGCAAGCGCTATCTCGGGCGCGGCGTAAAAAAAGCCGTGGAGGGCATTGAGGAAACCGTTGCCCCGGTGCTCGAAAATATGCAGCGCGTGACGGTGCAGAACGTCGACAGAATGCTCATCGAGCTTGACAACACCAAAAACAAAGAAAAGCTCGGCGCAAACGCCACATTGGCGGTGTCGCTCGCTGCTGCAAAGGCGCTTGCCGCGCACTATAAACAACCGTTTTTCCGCTACCTCGGCGGCACGAACGCACAGAAGCTTCCCGTGCCGATGATGAACATTTTAAACGGCGGCGCGCACGCGGCGAATAACGTGGATATTCAGGAGTTTATGATTGTGCCCGTGGGCGCAAAATCGTTTTCGGAGGCCGTGCACATGGGCAGCGAGATTTACCACACGCTCGGCGGCATTTTGAAGCAGCGCGGTCTTGCGGTCTCCGTGGGCGATGAGGGCGGCTTCGCGCCGAACCTCGCAAGCGATGAAGAAGCGATAGAGGTCATTTTGGAGGCCGTTTCGAGCACGGGCTACACGACGGACGAAGTGAAGATTGCGCTTGACGCGGCTGCGAGCGAATGGACGGCGAACGACGGCTATCTTTTACCGAAGCGCGGCACAAAATACACCTCCGCGCAGCTCATCGCGTATTGGGAAAAGCTGTGCGAAAAGTACCCCATCTGCTCTATTGAAGACCCGCTCGGCGAAGAGGATTGGCCCGCGTGGACAACCGTTACCGAAAAGCTCGGCAAAAAAATCATGCTTGTCGGCGATGACCTGTTCGTTACGAATTCGACACGAATTCGCGAGGGCATCGGGCGCAAGGCCGCAAACGCACTGCTTGTAAAGCCGAACCAGATCGGTACACTGACGGAAACGCTCGCCGCCGTGGAGCTTGCAAAGGAGAACGGCATGAAGATCGTCATGTCGCACCGCTCGGGCGAAACGGAGGACACGAGCATCGCGGATATCGCCGTTGCCGTAAACGCAGGGTTCATCAAATCCGGCGCGCCGTGCCGCAGCGACCGCACCGCAAAATACAACCGCCTGCTGCGCATTGCAAAGGAAAATGAAATGGACGAAATGTACGGCACAGGCAAATAAAAAAGGGTATCTCGGTTTTCGCCGAGATACCCTTTTAAGTTCAGAAAAGGTTTACCAATCCAGACCGGAGAACTTGTGGAAGCTGTCCATGCTGATGCGGACGCTTTCCATCTGGGTCAGCTGGGTGTGATCCTGTTCAAGCACAATGTACTCTGCGCCAAGCTCGTTGCCCTTGTTGATGATGGACTGGATGTCCATGATGCCGGTGCCGATTTCGCAGAAATCCTTGTGGTCGGAACCCTTGCCGAAGCTGTCCCACGTGACGAGCACGTTCGGGTCGTTGACTGTCCACAGGTTGATCGGGGAATCGGAGGTCTTGGAGAAATCCTTCTGGTGAATGAGCTTCAGGCGGTTGCCGAGGCGGTCCATAACAGCGAGCGGATCCATGCCGCCGCGCATTGCCCAGAACGTATCAAGCTCAAAGCTGACGTAGTTCGGGTCGGTATTATCCATGATGTGGAACAGAATTTCCTTGCCGTTCAGCTTCTGGAACTCGTGGTAGTGGTTGTGGATGAGGAACTTGATGCCGTGCTCGGAGAGCTTTTTGCCCGCCCAGTTGTAATACTCGCAGCGCTCCATCAGCTGGTCGTAGCCGGTGTAGAAATCTGCGGACTGGCCGAGGTACTTCGTGCCCACCTGCGTGTGGTACGCAATCATCGGGTCGATGGTCTCCTCATTGATGGGGCGGATGTGACCGCTGATGAGGTTTGCGCCGGTCTCTTTTAAAAGCTTCTGCATGTCCTCAACGCTGACGCCGAAGCCTACGCCCGGGTCTGTATCTGCGTTGGAGCTTGCAAACTCAAGGTTCTTATAACCAATCTCTGCGACCTGGCGGATCGCGTTGATCGGGTCTTTTTTCATTTCGTCGCGCACGGAGTAAAGCTGAATGCCGACTTTAAGTGCCATAATAGGTTCAATCCTTTCTTGTCCGTTTGCCTGCTGTGCAGGTCATTTCACTATAATTGTACTGCGTTTTTACTCTGCCGTCAAGCGTCCGAAACGGGAGGTATGCATGCAAAATATGAATTAGGAAAGTTACAAGACGGTATCCTGCGTATTTCGGGTCAGAGGGGGAAGAAACAAATGTGAATGAAGTTTTTCGCCTTTTTGAAGACAATTTTAAAAAATTACAAAATTGTAATTTAGTACGCCGTTACGGTGTACAACTCGAAAATTATTTGATTAAAAGATAAACATGATTTAACAATAAAAACAAAAGTACGTTTATGTTATTTCAACTTGCACAGGAAAATGAAATTGCCCTAAATCTATCGAAATGACTGAACAAAAAATATTCCTGCAAAATTTCCAGAATTTTTGAAAAAACCAGTGAAATACAGTCGAATAACTGCAAGAGTTGTGGAAGCGGTTTCATGAATTTTGCGAATTTAGCAATTTGTTGTCTTTTGAAAACGCATGAAAAATATGGAACCGCTTACACAAACTTGTATGGAGTGAAAATCGAGATCAAAAAAATTAGGCAAGATGCACAAACCGAAAACCGATGACAAATTTGGGTAAAAAACCGAGTATAGGCTATTTTTGTTGTTGACATTCACAAAAGAGGGTGATAAAATCACAAATACAAACAAAATGATATACCGTGTTTTTGTAAGATGCACCAAATACAAAGCAAATCGTTTAACTTGTTTTGTTCGTGTCTCTTTTTCTATGGCAGCGGTTCCACAGAAAAGAGGGCAAGTTTCAGTATGTTTCAGCGTCACGGGGGAAACCTGTTATTCGGATGTTGCCTCGGGCAAAAACAGCCTTGTGTTTTCTTATTGAAAGCGCGGTCATCACAATATTTTTAGGAGGTTATACCGTATGGCAGCAGCAGCTAAACCGGCAAAGCCGGCGTATGAGCTGAGCGGCTGGGAGCGCTTTAAAAAAGATGTTGTCCGCGACAAGTGGCTGTATCTTCTGATTCTTCCCGGCATGCTTTTCATGCTCATCTTCCGCTATATCCCGATCTTCGGCAATGTGATTGCTTTTATGGACTTCAACCCCTACAACATGTGGAACAGCACATGGGTAGGCTTTGACCAGTTCATCAAGCTTTTCAATAAGCCGGCGTTCATGCAGACTTTCTACAACACCCTCTACATCTCCATTTTGAAGATGGTATGTGGCTTCCCGATTCCGATCATCCTCGCTTTGATGATGAACGAGATGCGCAACATGCAGTTTAAGAAAGTGGCGCAGACACTCCTTTATCTGCCGCACTTCATTTCTTGGGTTGTTATGGCCGGCCTCATCATGAATTTCCTCGATCCGTCCACGGGCCTCGTCACCGCGCTCCTCAAGAGCATCACGGGCAAGGACCTGCAGGTGCTTACCGACAAGGCGCTCTTCGTCCCGATGCTGATTATCACCGACATCTATAAGACGATGGGCTGGGGCACGATTATTTACTTCGCGGCGCTGTCCGGTGTTGACCCGCAGCTTTACGAAGCAGCCGAGATTGACGGTGCACGCAAGTGGAAGCAGATGATCAACATCACGCTGCCGGCGATTACCCCGACGATTGTTATCATGCTGATCCTCAACTGCAACAACATCGTAAACGCAGGCTTCGACCAGATCTTTATGCTGTATTCCGCACTGGTTTATGACGTAGCCGATATCATCGATACGTATGTGTACCGTATCGGTATCCAGAAGGCAGACTACTCCTTCTCTACCGCAGCGGGCATGTTCAAATCCGTCATCGCTCTCGTCATGATCCTCATCGTCAACTTTGTTGCCAAGAAGACCGGCAACGAGGGTATTTGGTAAGGAGGTTATGAACATGGAAAAGAACAAAATCAAAACCTCCACAGGCGAAAAGATCTTTACCGTATTCAACTACGCGTTCTTTACGCTGCTCTGCCTCGTCATGCTGTATCCGTTCTGGCATGAGATCATGCTTTCCTTCAGCTCCCTTGAAGCATCCATGAAGGGCGGCATCTTCCTCTGGCCGAAGGGCTTTAACCTGGATACTTATAAATCCGTATTTAAAAACCCGAACATCTACACGGGCTTCCGTACCACGATCATCGTCACGATTGCCGGTACGGCACTGGGCACGCTGCTCACCGCTATGACCGCTTATCCGCTTTCTAAGTCCAGACTGCGCGGCGGCAAAGTGTTGATGACGCTTGTCCTCTTCACCATGATTTTCTCCGCCGGTATGATTCCGAGCTTCCTGCTCATCCAGAATATCGGCCTTATGGATAATATCCTCGCGCTGATCCTGCCGGGTCTCGTAAGCGCATACAACTGCATCATCATGAAGAGCTTCTTCCTTTCCATTCCGGAAAGCCTTGAAGAATCTGCCCGCATCGACGGTGCAACCGACCTGCGCATCTTCTTCTCCATCATCCTGCCGCTTTCCAAGGCGACCATCGCCACCATCGCGCTGTTCACAGCGGTTGGCTACTGGAACGACTACTTCTCCACGGTCCTTTATATCCGCTCCGTTGATAAGTGGGCTCTGCAGGCGGTTCTGCGCAACATGCTGACGAATACACAGCAGGCAATGCAGCAGGCAGGCGTCAACGTCATGGCGCAGACGAATACCAACGCACAGACGATCAAGGCCGGTACCATCGTGGTTTCCACGGTGCCGATCCTCATCGTGTACCCGTTCGTGCAGAAGTACTTCGTTAAGGGCGTTATGATCGGCGGCGTTAAGGGCTAAGCCCGCACTCTTTTGGGTTGTCCCGAAGCATGGCTTCGGAAAACTATATTATCATCATTTCCAAAGAAAGGATTTTAGTCATGAACATGAAGAAAATCGCATCCGTTGTTCTGGCACTTGCACTGAGCGTAAGCGTATTTGCAGCGTGCGGCAGCAACGGCAATTCTTCCGCAAGCTCTACGGCTTCCACCGAGAGCAGCACTGCTTCTACCGACAGCAGCGCGGCTTCTACCGACAGCAGCGCAGCTGCGACCGGCGACAAGATCGACGTTCTGAACCAGAGCGAAACGATGGACGTTTCCGTTGCAGTTATGACCGGCTTCACCGCAGCTGACAGCCGCGTTCAGAAGGAACTTGAGGAAAAGTACAACGTTAAGTTCAATCTCGTTGTTCTCCCGGGTTGGGCTGACGGCCAGTCCCAGATCTCCCTGCTGATGGCATCCAACGACATGCCGAACATCATGTGGTGGTGGACCATGGATACCGAGTACAACAAGTGGGTGAAGGCAGGTTTGTTGGACGATGTCTCCGCTTACATGGATAAGTACACCGTTATCCGCGACTACTACAACAAGATGGACCCGAAGACCCTTTTCTATGCATCTGAGGCCGACGGCTCCATTTACAGAATCCCGGGCGACGTTGCTGAACCGTCCTGCGAGAACCTCTGGATCCGTCAGGATTGGCTCGATAACCTGAATCTTAAGACTCCGACCACGATCGAAGAGCTCAACGAGGTGCTCCGCGCTTTCACGGAGGACGATCCGGACGGCAACGGTCAGAACGACACCTACGGCCTCGGCGGCGACGGTTACGACTTCCGTTCCTTCTGGCCGTGGATTCAGTCCTATGACCAGACCCATTACAGCCGTTTCTGCGTAGATGACGACGGCGTTGTCACCTACGGCCCGGCTAACGAGGGCACCAAGAACTGGGTTAGCGACGTTGCTGATCTGTATGCAAAGGGCTACATCACCCCGAACATCACGCAGGATACCGACCGTGACGAGCAGATGGCAAACGGCGGCTTCGGCGTAACGTACAGCTGGTGCGCATGGAACAACCCGGACTCTGCTCCGATGATGTCCTTCTATGCTTCCAACCCGGATGCTAAGTGGGTACCGATCGACATGGTCAAGGGCTCCAACGGCAACCCGCAGGAAGACCCGGCTACAAGCGCTGCTTGGGCATATTTCGCAATCACCAACACAGCTTCCGATCCGGAAAGACTGTATGCAACTTGGGACGACATGTGCGATTCCGATAACTACATCGCACGCCGCTTTGGTATCGAAGGCACCGATTACAAGTACGACGAGAACGGCCAGTATGTCGCTATCGTTGGCCCGGACTCCGAGGAAAACACCTCTAAGAATATCGGCCTCAAGCTGTTCGATAACCTCATGAACCGTAAGGACGAGTGCAACATCTCCAATACTCCGGAGACGACCGCTCTGTTCAAAAAGTCCGGCGAAAACAGCCGCTATGCTGCTGCTCACCTCGTTGAGTGGAAGGATCCGGCTTCCTTCGAGTCCTGGACGGAGTGCAGCGCTGACATCGAGGCTGAGAAGGATCAGTACCTCTGGGGTGTCATCGCCGGTCAGGAATCCATCGACGATTGGGACAACTATGTTGCAACTCTGAACAGCCTCGGCCTCGAGGACGTTCTTGCTGAAGCAAACGAGGACTATGCAGAGCTCAGCGCTCAGATGGAAGAGTACCTCGCTGCTCACGGCGAAGCGTAATCGATTGATCTGATCTCGATTAAAATGTATACAGATGGGGGAAGCTTTCGGGCTTCTCCCATTTTGTTTCTTATGCAAAAATAAGCCGCGAAAAAACTGTGCATGTTTGCAAGAAAATGTGCGTTTTTTTCTCTATATGAAATTTGCAAAAAGCTATTGAATTCTCACTTTGCATCGGCTACAATGCAAAGAAAGGCAAATATACGCCTGTGCAAATACCCCGAAGGAGTTGTAAAAAATGAGCAAACTGTCTCTTGCCGGCGCGTGGAAGCTGCGCGGCGAATTTATGGACGTTACGGCAGAGCGCTACAACGAAGTGCTGCGTAAAATGGACGCAGCCCCCGTGCGCGCAACGCTGCCGGCGTTCTTAAAGCTTGAAGACCTTTCCGAAGAAGAACAGGTAGAGTTCTTAAAAGACCCGAACCCGCATTTTCACGTGATGACGGATAAATCGAATCATGCGTTCCCTTCTAAATACGGCTTTATCCCCATGACCGTGCCGGGTGACGTCACCACCGCCCTCATCGAAAACGGCATCGTAGAAGAACCTTTTTTGAAGGAAAACACAAAGAAAAACCAGTGGATTAAGGATCTTTCCTGGTGGCTCGTCCGCGATTTTGACGTCACAGAGGAGATGCTGAACGAAGACATCGTGCGCCTCAACATTGAAATGCTCGATTTCAATGCGGATATCATCGTAAACGGCATGCCCGCCGCGCACCACGAAAACGCGTTCTGCGCGTTCAGCGAAGACATCAAGCGCTTTTTGCACGTCGGCAAAAACCAGCTCGTCATTCGCCTCACCTCCGGCATGGAGCTGCACTATCCGCGCGACGCCGTTTCGTTCTACTGCGCAAGTGAAAACGCCATCTGTGACCAGCGTGTCTACACCCGCAAGCCGCAGTTTACCTACGGCTGGGACTGGTGCCAGCCCGTGCCCACCTGCGGCATCGGCCGCTCCATCGAAATTGAAGCGTTCAGCGGTGCGCAGGTCATCGCGTCCCGCGTCGATACGTTAAAGCTCGACGGCGATGACGCCGAAGTGGAGTTCCACTTCGAAATCGAAAAATCCGACATGGTCTCAAGCGCCGAGTGCGAGCTTACCTATACGCTCGAATTTGAGGGTAAAACCGTTTGCACGGGCAAAAAGACGCTCATGCTCGTCGGCGGCGTGAACTTCGCCGAGGAACGCGTCACAATCAAAAACGCGAAGCTCTGGTGGCCGAACGGCTACGGTGCGCAGAACCTCTATACCTTTAAAGCCTGCTGCGTCACAAAGGGTATCCTGCACGAGATGCAGCCGAAGAAGATCGGCATCCGTACCTTGGAGCTCGATACCTCTAAGCTCGAAGACGGCAGCCGAAACTTCTTCTTTAAGGTGAACGGCGTGCGCATCTTCTGCAAGGGCGGCAACTGGGTGCCGACGGACTCCCTTTATCTGCGCACCCCGAAGGAAAGCTACGAAACCCTCGTGCGCGAGGGCGCGGCGGCGCACTTCACCATGTTCCGCATGTGGGGCGGCGGCACGTATGAGCCGGATTGCTTCTATGAATATTGCTCGGAGTACGGCATTTTGCTGATGCACGACTTTATGTACGCCTGTGCGTTCTACCCCGACCACAAAAACGATTTCCTCTTTGAGGCGGAGCGCGAAGCCGAGTACCAGACAAAGCGCCTTGCACATTATCCCTGCATGGCCATCTGGACGGGCAACAACGAGATTGCGGAATCCTACACCGATTGGTTCCCGGCGCCCATCAAGCCGGAGCGCTTCTACGGCGAGAAAATATTCAACTATATTCAGCCGCGTGCCGTGCACCGCAACAGCCCACTCGTTCCGTATATGCCGTCCTCGCCGTACTTCGGCGACCGCGCCAACGAGAGCGAACAGGGCGACGTACACGCATGGTCGTTCTTCGGCCGTCACCCGAAAACGAAGTTCAAGTTTGTCTATGAGCTTGAGGCGTTCGACCGCATCCCGGCGCGCTTCTCCAGTGAATACGGCTTCTTCGGCGCGCAGATGGAAAGCACCGTTCGCCGTTACCTCGACGGCACCGAAATGCGCTTCGATAACCCCATCTGGAAGCACCACGGCGAGTTTGACCGCAAGCGCAGCAACATCGACGGCGCGATTGACCGCCATTTGACGGAGTTCAAAACCCTCGATGAACACGGCTATCTGCTGTACAGCGGCATCATGCAGGGCCTTCTGTACGCCGAGCTTGCCGAAGCCATGCGCCGCAAGCCGTACGGCGCAGGCGACCTCATCTGGATGTACAACGATTGCTGGCCGGAGACAGGCTGGACGATCATCGATTATTACCTGACGAGAAAGATCTCGTTCTATTTCTTAAAGCGCGCGTTTGCAACGAAAAAGCTCATCATCCGCGCGTGTGAGGGCGGCGCAGAAGTGACCGTCATCAACGAAACGCCCGAAGCGTTCACGGCGGATATTCACTGCGGCTATATGACCTTTACCGGCGAGACCGACAGTCTCTGCACAAAGACGCTCAAGGTCGCTCCGCACTCCATGCAGCAGTTCCACATTTCCGTCTGCAATGATTTGAAGCACGGCTTCTTCTTTGCAAGCGCCGAGGGCTTCGACACCGCCGACAGCCTGCGTGCGTATTACCGCGATTACGTCTTCCCGGAAAGCGACGCGAAGATTGAAAAGGTGGAGCAGGACGGCAACGATCTGCTCGTGACGATCCGCGCGAGCGTGTACACGCCGTTTGCGTACCTCATGACAAGCGACGACCGTGTGCATTACGATGATAACTACGTTACGCTCTACCCGAACGAGCCGAAGACGCTCCGTGTGGAAAACTGCACGGAAACGCCTGTGCTGCACGTTGCCGCACCCGCCCCGAGCGAAGAAACGAAAAAAGCCAGCTATACGGATTCCTGGTTCTGATACGTACTGAAATGCTGTCGCATAGAGCCCCGCTTTGTGCGGCATGCTTTCTATAAAATAACGAGTTTTGAAAGGAGTTTCGCATGAAATACCGTTTTCAAGATAACACCCTGCCGTTTGAAGAGCGCGCAAAAGACCTGCTCTCCCGCTTAACGCGCGAAGAAAAGGTCGGCATGATCACGTCGCAGCTCGATGATATTCCGCGCCTCGGCATTAAAAAGACGCACATCGGCACCGAGATCGCGCGCGGCGTCGTAAACCGCGACCAGAAGCGCGAGACCACCATTCTGCCGCAGCCGTGGGGCATGGCGGCCATGTTCGACGATGCCCTCATGGAGCAGCTTGGAGACATGGCAGGCGACGAAACGCGCATCACGCACGATATGGAAGAAAGACCGTCCTCTCTGGAGCTTTTCGGACCCACCATCGATATGGAGCGCGACCCGCGCTGGGGCAGAAACGAAGAAGCCTATGGCGAAGACCCGTGCCTTACGGGTAAAATGAGCGCCGCCTACTGCCGCGGCCTTACGGGCAAGGACGAGAAATATTTGAAGACCGCGCCTTTGCTCAAGCATTTCTACGCCAACAACTACGAAAACGAACGCCAGACGACGAACGCGAACATCACCCCGCGCTTAAAGCACGAGTATTACTTAAAAGCGTTTGAGCCCGCCGTGCGCGAAGGCCGCGCGCCGGGCCTTATGACGGCGTACAACTGCATCAACGGCGTAGAGGGCGTCAACAACCCGGACGTTTCGGAAATCTGTAAAAAAGAGTGGGGCATGACGTTCGCTGTCAGCGACGGCGGCGATTTCGGCCAGAACGTCGCCGCGCACCGCACGTATGAAAACCACGCGCAGTCTATGGGCGACATCCTCGGCGTCGGCGCGGATATGATGCTCGACAGCCGTTCCATGGTTGACCCTGCCGTGCGCGAAGCGCTCGAAAAAGGCTACCTCACCGAAGAAAACCTCGATAAAGCCGTGTATTCCACGTTATTGCTGCGCTTTAAGCTCGGTGATTTCGATGAAGACCACCCCTATGCGCACATTGACCCCGCAAAGCTCGCAAGCCCCGCGCACAAGGCGCTCGCCGTAAAAGCGGCAAAGGAGTCCGTCATCCTGCTTGAAAACCGTGGTATGCTGCCTTTAACCGACGACGGCAAGTGCACCGTCGCGGTTGTGGGCCCGCTCGCAAATGAAAACTACACCTGCTGGTACTGCGGCTATGCACCGAACCAAACGCCGGTCGTCAAGGGCTTCAGAGAAAAGCTCGGCGAAGACCGCGTACTGTTCGATGAAGGCTTTGACCGCGTGCGTATCCGCTCCGAAAAAACCGGCAAGTACCTGCGCATCGCCGAAAACGGCGCGGTATATGCCGATGCCGACGAGAACACCGCCGACCTCTTTGAGCGCGCGGATTGGGACTTCGGTGCATGGACGCTGCGCAGCGTGCGCACCGGCAAGTACCTCACCGAGGACAAAAATTTCTTCGACGAGACCCCGCAGGACGAAAACGCCGTCACCATCGACCCCGGCATGAACTGCACGGCAGACGTGGTATTCGGCTGGTTCGTGAAAGAACTGCTGTATGCCAAGGAAGAAGACGGCGTTTTGTACCTCGATACCTGGCAGCACCGCGCTGTGGCCGTAAACGACGAAAATAAGCTCGTTGCAAAGGCCGGTTCCGGTGACTGCCCCTGCAAGCAGTTTACACTGGAAGTCGTTTCCTCCGGCGCAGAGCGTGTGGCAGAGCTCGCGCAACGCGCCGACCACGTCATCGTCTGTGCGGGTAACCAGCCGCTCATCAACGCGCGTGAGGAGTATGACCGTCCGGATATCCGCCTGCCGAAAGCCCAGACCGCGCTCCTGAACGCCGCAGCAGCTGCAAATGAGAGTACTCTGCTGTACCTCGTCACGGGCTATCCGTTCGCCATCAACAAGGAGAAGGACACCGCCAAAGCCGTGCTGTGCTCCACGCACCTCGGCCCGTGCCTCGGCCATGTTGCTGCTGCGACCGTCTTCGGCGAAAACAATCCCGCCGGCCGCACCCCGACCACGTGGTATCGTTCTGTTCGTGATCTCCCCGCGCTTGACGATTACGACATCGCGAAAAACCATGTGACGTACCTCTATTTTAGGGGCAAGCCGCTCTACGCGTTCGGCTACGGCCTCAGCTATACGACTTTTGCATACAGCAATCTGACCGTTAAGCAGGAAAACGGCGAAGTCATCGCGACTGTAAACGTGCAGAACACCGGCGCTCTTGACGGCGACGAAGTGGTGCAGCTTTACATGAGCCTGCCGGGCTCCCTGCGTGTGCGTCCCATCCATGCACTCAAAGCCTTCAAGCGCGTGCACATCAAGGCGGGCGAGACCGTCACCGTTACGCTGAACTTCAAGATCGACGACCTTGCCGTTTGGTGCAACGGCAGAAAGATCTACACGGTCGAAAGCGGCGTGTATAAAATGGAAGTCGGCGCGGCGAGCGACGACATTCGCCTCACCGCCGGCGTGGAGATTGCAGGCGAAGCGTTCCCGGGTCGACCGGGCTTCTTCAAGCAGGAAGCCATCGATGCCGATGATTACAGCGGCGTCACGTTCCTCACGGATAAACGCGACGGCGAAACGTATGTGGAAGCGAAGGATTTCCGCAGCTTCCTCGTATATAAGAACATGGATCTCACCGGCTGCAACGCGTTCGAGTGTGCCATGAGCGCGCCCTCCGGCGACGTGGAGATCCTCCTTGCGGATAACAAGACCGGAAAAGTTCTCGGCAAAACGGGCGGCACAGGCACCGGAAGCCTCACAAAGTTCACATCGTTTACGTGCGATGTCGCCGCCGAAGCCGGACTCACCGAGCTGCGCATCGTCTTCACGAAGCAGACGTCCTTAAAGTGGTTCCGTTTTTACACGGTGTGAGTTTTAAACCAATTTAAATTCAAAAGTTGAATACTCGAAAAGGGACAGTTCTGTGCTGTCCCTTTTTGCATGTGTGCCTTTCTAACGGTCGCTTTGCTCGCCGTTCAAGAACCCCCTTGATAGGGTTTCTTGCGCAAAACCGTCCACTGGACGGTTTTGCTATTTTCCTGATCTTCTGTTAGGCAAAAGGATTTCGAGCTCTGCGGAGCTCGACTCAGGGCTTTGCCCCAAGACCCCACGACCTTTTTGAAAAAAGGTCGATCAAAAACTTTCAATATTTTTCAGTTGCATTTGAAACCATACGAAAAAGGTATACTATGCCCGAAAAGCATGTGGTTCAATCCATTATAAGTATTTGACATTTTAACCCATCACGGGTATACTAAACTTCAAGTAAAGTACAGGGCGTATATTTGTATTGATATTCGTTTTCAGAAAGAGGGAAGAACAAAAGCTATGTTCAGCGGACGTTTATGGGAGCTCTTTATAGACTCCTTTCCGAAAATTCTCATCCCCGGCCTGACGGTCACCATTCCGCTTACTGTCATTTCGTTCACCTTTGCACTCATTATCGCGGTCATTATGGCGCTGGTGCAGTTCGCAAACGTGAAGGTTTTAAAGCAGATTGCGCGTTTTTACATTTGGATCTTCCGCGGCACACCGCTGCTTGTGCAGTTGTTCGTTGTGTTCTTCGGCCTTTCCCGCATCGGCATTTTGCTCGATCCGTTTCCGGCGGCAGTTATCGTGTTCTCCCTGAATGAGGGCGCGTATTGTGCCGAGACCATCCGCGCTGCGCTTGAATCCGTGCCGAAGGGTCAGCTTGAAGCCGGTCAGTGCGTGGGGCTTACCTACCTCCAGACCATTTTCCGCATCGTGCTGCCGCAGGCCATGCGCACGGCGTTCCCGCCGCTTTCCAACTCGCTCATCTCCATGGTCAAGGACACCTCCCTTGCGGCGAACATCACCGTAACGGAAATGTTCATGGTCACACAGCGCATCGTGGCGCGCACGTATGAGCCGCTGCTTTTATACCTTGAGGTCGGCCTTATATACCTCATTTTCTCCACGGTGCTCACTTGGGTGCAGCGCTTTGGCGAAAAGAAGCTCGCGTCTTACGGACACAAGGAGGGCTGAGTTATGCTGCAAATTTTGGACATTAAAAAATCCTTCGGCGAGCTGCATGTGCTGCGCGGCGTCGATCTCGACGTGGAGCAGGGCGATGTGGTCGCTATCATCGGCCCGTCCGGCTCCGGTAAAACAACCCTCCTGCGCTGCATAAACTTCCTCGAAAAAGCCGACAGCGGCACCTTGATTTTTGATAACGAAAAATTCGAATTCGATAAGATCACCAAAAAAGAGATTGCGCGCCTGCGCCGCAAAACGGCGTTCGTGTTCCAAAACTACAACCTGTTTTTAAACAAAACAGCGCTGCAGAACGTCACAGAGGGTCTCATTGTCGCCCGCAAAATGCACAAGGCGGAAGCCATTGAGATCGGCAAAAAAGCGCTCGACAAGGTCGGTCTTTCCGACCGTTACGATTATTACCCCTCGCAGCTTTCCGGCGGCCAGCAGCAGCGCGTTGCCATTGCCCGCGCCATTGCGACAAACCCGGAGATTATCTTCTTCGACGAGCCGACGAGCGCGCTTGACCCGGAGCTCACCGGCGAAGTGCTTTCCGTCATGCGCGACCTCGCAAATGAGGGCATGACGATGCTCGTCGTCACACATGAAATGGGCTTTGCCCGCACGGTCTCAAACAAGGTCATCTTCATGGAAGACGGCGTTATCGTCGAGCAAGGCTCCTCGAAAGAATTTTTCGAGAACCCGAAGGAGGAACGCACAAAAGCGTTCCTGCGCACCATTCAGGGAGACATGGATTGATTTTTGTCAGTCCGTTATCCATATTTATCCTACTTAAGCAAAGGAGTAAGAGAACATGAAAAGAACACTTTCTTTACTTATGGCTGTGCTGATGCTCACGGCAGTCGTGCTTACGGGTTGCTCCTCGGGCGGCACAACGTCCGGTGCGGCAAGCAGCAGCGATGCTTCCTCTGCATCGAGCGAAGCAGAAAGCGAGTCTTCCGCAGCGGAAGAAAACGACCTACTCGCGCAGATCAAGGAAAAGGGCACCATCACGGTTGCGATGGAAGGCACTTGGGCGCCGTGGACATACCACGATGCCGATGATAACCTTGTCGGCTATGACGTAGAAGTTGCGCAGAACATCGCAGAAAAGCTCGGCGTAGAGGTCAACTTTGTCGAGGGCGAGTGGGACGGCCTGCTTGCCGGTCTTGATGACGGTCGTTATGACATCATGGTCAACGGCGTAGGCGTCACGGAAGAGCGCGCGGAAAAGTACAACTTCTCTACCCCGTATGCATATAACCGCACCGCTGTTATCGTGCGCGGCGATTACGATGAGATCAACTCCATGGAAGATCTCGAGGGTAAAACGACCGCCAACACCATTTCCAGCACCTATGCAACGCAGGCAGAAGCCCACGGCGCAACGGTTACGGGCGTGGACGACCTCAACCAGACCATCGAGCTTCTGCTCTCCGGCCGTATCGATGCGACCCTGAACGCGGAAGTCGTATTCGCAGACTACGTAAAGGAGCACCCGGAAGCGAACATCAAGATTGCTACGTTCTCCGATGAAGTCGAAAAGGTCGCCATTCCGATCCGTAAGGGCGACGACACCGCAACGCTGCTCGCAGCCGTTAACGACGCGCTGAAGGAAATGAGTGAGGACGGCACCCTTACCGCTCTCTCCGAAAAATACTTCGGCACCGACATCTCCAAAGAGTAATTTAAAGTAAATTCAGCAAAACAAAGCTCCTATCCGTGTTTCACTGCGGGCAGGGGCTTTTTGCATATAGAAACCGTCCCGCTTCTGTAATAACCCACAAAAGTGTATATTTTCGTTGTAATCCCCCGTGATATGGTATAAATGAAGCAAGCCGCGGCGTAAAAGAGGGGGCGAGCATAAAACACACAGCGGAATCCGAAAGTCCCGCTTTTAAAGCGTCACATGGTAAGCGGCTTCCTGTTCACGATTGCTGCGGTCAACTTCGTTTATGTAATCAACAATGTCCATGAAAACCGCCTGTCCATGTTCAAAAACGAACAAATTTCGATTACAAATCCGACATTTTTCAATAATCGGTAGAATATCCCCGAAACGCTTGACTTTTCGTCCTAAATTGCTTATGCTATATCCTGTTGCTGTACGCCCATTTGTGCAGCACGGTCAGTCGTGACATCCTGACCTTAAACAAAACTAGCGCGGCCGGGGCGGCTCCCGGACCGCGGAAAGGAATGCTGAAATGAATAAGAAAACCTCAAAAGTCCGCTTTCTGGCGCTCAGCGCCGTGATTGCGGCGCTGTATGCTGTCCTCACTTACGCCGCTGCCGCCATGAATCTGGCGTTTGGCGCGGTGCAGTTCCGCTTTTCGGAAGCCTTAACGGTGCTCCCGGCCTTTACGCCGGCCGCCATCCCCGGGCTTGCCGTCGGCTGCCTCATCTCGAACCTTGCAAGTCCGCTCGGCGTCGTAGACTGGGTGTTCGGCACGCTTGCAACGCTGCTTGCGGGCATTTTTTCTTACCTTGTACGCAACATTCGCTGGAAGGAGATCCCGGTTTTGGCGCCGCTGCCGCCGGTCATTTTCAACGCCCTCATTGTTGGCTTTGAAGTGGCTTGCCTTGCGGATAACGGCACGTTTGCTTTCGGCAATCTCTCCCTTGCAGGCTTCATCGCGGGTGCCGTTTCGGTCGGCATCGGCGAGCTCATCGTCTGCTATGTGCTCGGCGTGCCGCTGATGATGGCGCTGCGCCGCACGAAGATCAGCGAACTCATGTTGGCATAAATCTGTTCCGGGCGCGCCCGGAGAAAGTCGGTCGGAGTTTATGAAAACGAGCAGATTACAAAAAATAGTAAAGCGTACGTCACCCACGCGCATGTTCGTCGTCAGCTTTGTGATACTTATTTTTATCGGCACCGTGTTGCTCACGCTGCCAATCTCGGCGAAAAGCGGGCGGTTCACAAACCCTGTGGACGCGCTTTTCACGGCGACCTCCGCCACGTGTGTCACGGGCCTTTCCGTGTATGACACGTTTATACACTGGTCGTATTTCGGGCAGGGCGTTCTGCTTGTGCTCATTCAGTGCGGCGGCCTCGGCCTTGCCGCGTTTGCAACGGGTCTCACGCTGCTCGTCCGCCGCCGCATCGGCATTCGCCACCTTGTACTCGCCCGCGAAAGCGCCGGCGGCAGCAATTTGGATGTCATCTCGCTGCTGCGCATCGTGGTTGCGTTTACGTTTGCGGTGGAATCTCTCGGCGCGCTTCTGCTCATGGCTCGCTTCGTGCCGCTCTATGGCGGGCTCGGCGCATGGGCCTCGGTGTTCGTCTCCGTCTCGGCGTTCTGCAACGCCGGCTTCGATATTTTAAGCTTCATCCCCGGCAATTCAAGTTTATCGGCCTTTAACGGCGACCCGCTCGTCACACTGACGATTGCAATGCTTATCATCATCGGCTCCACGGGCTTTGTGGTGTTTCAGGATATTTACCGCAAGAAAATCTCGACGCGCCTGCACCGGCAGCACGTGGAAAAGCTGAGCTTTCACGCGCAGGTCTGCCTGCGTGCATCTTTGACGCTTCTGGTTTTCGGTACGGTGATGCTGTTTATCCTTGAGTACAACAATACATACCGTGATTTAAACTTCTTTGAAAAGCTGAACGCGGCGTTTTTTCAGTCGGTCAACACGCGCACGGCGGGCTTTGCTTCCGTCAGCATTAAGCAGGAAACGGATGGTGCAAAGCTCCTCACGTCGTTCTTGATGTTCATCGGCGGCTGCCCGGGCTCCACGGCGGGCGGCATTAAGGTGACGACGCTTGTGGTGCTGTTTGCGGCGGTGAAATCCACTCTTTGCGGCGAAGACACCACTACGTTCCTACGCCACCGTTTTGACCCCGGTATGGTGTACAAGTCCCTTACGGTCGTGGCGTTCGCCCTTGTGGTCTCCGTTTTGAACGTGAGTCTCATTTTAGCGCTGCACCACGGTGTTTCCATATTGGATGCGATAATCGAAGCTGTTTCCGCCTTTGCGACGGTCGGCCTCAGCGCAAGCCTGACCCCGACGCTGCATCCGCTTGCAAAGCTTGCCCTGACGCTGACGATGTTCATCGGCCGCGTAGGCCCTGTCTCATTCGGCGTGGCGATTTTAATGCGCAAAAAGAAAAGCGGTTCCGTTCTGCCGGAGGGCAGAATGCTGATCGGGTGATTTTGGATCCTCTGTGCGTTTTGCACAGGGGATCTTTGCTTTCATCGCGCACATTTTAAGCCCGTTTCCTTGCGAAACAGGGGGAAAGTATGGTATACTATTTTGTACGTATTTTGCGTGCTGTTCAGGCTTCCTAAATGCGTTTCAATGCGGCAATTTACGATTTTGATATGGGAGTGATTTCAATTTGTCTCAGAAGACGGAACAGAAAGGCCAGAGCTTTTTAAAGGGTACCGCAATTTTGACGGCAGCGACGTTTATCGTCAAATTCATCAATATATTTTTCTCCATTCCACTTGCGAATTTCCTCGATGATGAGGGCATGGGGCATTTCAACACGGCGTATGACATTTTTGTGTTTTTCAGTGTTTTGGCATCTTCCGGCACACCGGTCGCCATTTCGCGCCTTGTCAGCGTGGCGTATGCACAGAACCGCAAGCGCGAAGCGGATAGAATTTTCCGCGTGGCATTCACACTGTTCTCCGGCATCGGTCTTGTCGGCTGCATCGTCATGGCAGTGTTTTCCCGTCAGTTCGCGATGCTCATGAACCAAAATGACCGCTCCATGTACGCCATTGCAGCCTTGGCACCGATGTGCTTTTTCATGTCCGTTTCGTCGTGTTTGCGCGGCTATTTCCAAGGGCGTTCCAACATGACGCCGACGGCGGTCTCGCAGGTTTTGGAGTCGCTCATTAAACTGTTCGTCGGTATTGCGCTGGCACTGTATTTCCTGAAGACCACCGGCTTGCCGGAGCTTGGCGCGGCAGGCGCGATCCTCGGTGTTTCCATCGGCTCGTTCTTCGCGGTTTTGTACATTCTTCTGTACTACTTCCGCAAATCGCGCGATACGCGCTATTCACCTTTTGAGCCGAAGGTTTCGAGTGTTGGTGAAATTTTGAAATCTATCCTGACCTTTGCGGTGCCGGTCATCATCGGCTCTGCGTTTTTGAGCGCGCTCGACATTGTGGATTCCTCCGTGATGATGTATCGTTTGCAGGGCGCTGCCGGTGTGGACGCAAACTCCGCCATCGCTATGAAGGGCTGGCTCGGCACGGCGCGCAAGTATTTCGACCTGCCGAACGCCGTCATCGTGCCCATCTCTACCATCGTGCTGCCGATGCTTTCCGGTGCGATCGCAAAAAAAGAAAAGCGCGAAATCAACCGTATTTCCATGCTCTCCCTGCGCATGACGCTCATGGTAGCCATCCCGTCTGCCGCGGGCTTGTGCATTTTTGCAAAACCCATTTGCTCTCTGTTGCTTTACAGCCGCCCGGAGTTTGCGGCAAATACCGCGCCGCTGCTCGCCGTTATGGCACCGGCGGTCATCACGGCGAGCTTACTTTACACTACGAACTCGATGATTCAGGCGGTCGGCAAGGTATACGTGCCGGTCATCAACATGATTGTCGGTACGGTGGTACGCATCGGCGTTGTGTATGTGCTGTGCGGTATCCCGGAGATCAACGCCATGGGCTCTGCTGTCGGTACGTTCGTTTCGTATCTTGTTATGATTATTCTGAATCTTATCGCGCTGCACCGTATGCTGCCGGAAATTCCGAGCGTGGTTCGCATGGGCGTTCGTCCGCTCCTTGCTTCTGTCATTATGGGCGCGGTCTCGTACCCCGTATATCTGCTGCTCACGCGCTTTATGAGTGAGAAGTTCGCGGTCATTCCGGTTATTCTGCTTGCAATCCTCGTTTACCTCGTGGCGGCGGTGTTTACCAAAGCCATCACGCGCGAGGAGATCGTGCAGCTGCCGAAGGGTGAAAAACTGGCGGATAAACTGCATTTGAAGTAACTTCCTGTCTTGTAAAGGCCATGTGCCTGTGATAAAATAAAATTATAAGTTTTTGGGGAATTTCGCGGTGCGGAAAACGATTTTGCGCCGACGAAAGAAAGGATGGGTATTGTGGAAGCAACTGTGACAAATAAGGGCAAAAAGGGTCTTATACGCCGTTTTGCGCCGTACTTTAAAAAGTATCTGTGGATCCTCATTTTCGACCTGTTCTGCGCGGCGCTGACGACCGTATGCGAGCTGGCGTTGCCAATCATCGTGCAGCAGATCACGGACCGCGGCATCAATGACCTGGCGTCTTTGACGCTCAGTTATATTCTGCGCATCGGAGGGCTGTACATTTTCTTAAAGCTCGTCGACGTGGGCGCAACGTTCTTCATGGCGTCTATCGGCCACATCATGGGCACAAAGATCGAGACCGACATGCGCCGCGACATGTTCGCACACCTGCAGAAGCTCTCGTTCTCGTATTTTGACAACACGAAGATCGGTCAACTCATGTCCCGCATCACGACTGACCTGTTTGACATCACGGAGTTTGCGCATCACTGTCCGGAGGAATTTTTCATTGCGGGCATCAAGATCATCGGCGCATTTGTGATTTTGTGCACGATGAGTGTGCCGCTGACGCTGATTATTTTTGCGGTGCTGCCGTTTATGCTGGCGGCCGCCATGTTCTTCAATAAGAGAATGCAGGCGCAGTTCCGCAGCCAGCGCCAACAGCTCGGCGAGATCAACGCGCAGGTGGAAGACAGCCTGCTTGGCGTGCGCGTGGTGAAATCCTTCGCGAACGAACCGCTTGAAGAAAAGAAATTTGAAGAGGGAAACCAGCGTTTTTACAACATCAAGCGCCTGCGCTACATGTACATGGGCGGCTTTGAAGCCTCCAATAAATTCTTTGACGGTCTCATGTATATCGTGGTCGTCATTGCGGGCGCTATCTTCATGATGAACGGCGCCATCGACCCCTCGCAGCTTGTGGCGTACCTTTTGTATATCACAACGCTCATCAATTCCATTCACCGCATCGTGCAGTTTACGGAGCAGTTCCAAAGCGGCATGAGCGGCGTGGAGCGCTTCTTTCAGGTTATGGACGCGCCCATCGAGATTAGCGACGCGCCGGACGCCAAGGATATCGGCATTGTCAAGGGCGACGTGACGTTCGACCACGTAAGCTTCAAGTATAACGACGACGGCACCGAGGTGCTTTCTGACATTGACCTCGACGTAAAGGCGGGCGAAAACATCGCGCTTGTCGGTCCTTCGGGCGGCGGTAAAACGACGCTGTGCAACCTCATTCCGCGCTTTTACGATACGACTGCCGGCACCATCCGCATCGACGGCAAGGATATCCGTGCGGTGACGCTGAAATCCCTGCGCGACCGCATCGGTTTTGTGCAGCAGGACGTGTACCTGTTCTCCGGCTCGGTGTTTGAGAACATTCAGTACGGCAAGCCGGGCGCGTCGAAAGAAGAAGTCATTGCGGCCTCCAAAATGGCGGGCGCGCATGAATTTATCGAGGGGCTTTCAAACGGCTACGATACATACGTCGGCGAGCGCGGCGTGAAGCTTTCCGGCGGCCAGAAGCAACGCATTTCCATTGCGCGTGCGTTTTTAAAGAACCCGCCGATTTTGATTTTAGACGAAGCGACGAGTGCGCTCGATAACGAAAGCGAGCGTATCGTGCAGGCGTCGCTTGAAAAGCTTGCGAAGGGCAGAACGACGTTCACGATTGCGCACCGTTTGACGACCATCAAGAACGCGACGAAAATTCTGGTGTTGACGGATAAGGGCATTGAAGAAGCCGGTACGCATCAGGAGCTTATGAAGAAAAAGGGCATTTACTTTGACTTATATAAAAGCTATCAGGAAATGACGGCGGACACGGAATAAAGCCCAAAGAAAATTTTCGGGTATGTATATTTTGAAAGGACAGGAAAACTATGAAAACAGTGACACTCGGCAATACCGGCATCACGGTCAATCGCAACGGCTTCGGCGCGCTGCCCATTCAGCGCATTTCCGTTGAAGAAGCGGGCAAGCTGCTGCGCAAAGCATACGATAACGGCATCCGCTTTTTCGACACCGCACGCGCATATTCGGATAGCGAATATAAGATCGGTCAGGCACTTGCCGATGTGCGCGACGACATCATCATCGCGACGAAAACGGCCTCGACAACCATTGAAGGCTTTTGGAAAGACCTCGAGACGAGCCTTTCTATGCTGAAGACCGACCACGTGGATATTTACCAGTTCCACACGCCGTCCTTCTGCCCGAAGCCCGGCGACGGTACGGGCCTTTATGAGGCGATGCTGGAAGCGAAAGCGCAGGGCAAGATCCGTCACATCGGCATCACGAATCATCGCCTGCATGTGGCGCGCGAAGCCGTGGAATCCGGCTTGTATGAAACGCTGCAGTTCCCGTTCTGCTACCTTGCGAGCGAAAAGGACATTGAGCTCGTGAACCTATGTAAGGAGAAGAACGTCGGCTTCATCTGCATGAAGGCGCTTTCCGGCGGTCTCATCACGCGCAGCGATGCGGCGTATGCGTACCTTGCGCAGTATGAGAACACGTTGCCCATTTGGGGTGTACAGCGCGAGAAAGAGCTTGACGAGTTTCTTTCCTACAATGATAACCCACCGGTGATGACGGACGAGCTTGCGGCGTTCATCGAAAAAGAGCACGAGTCCCTCGCGGGCGATTTCTGCCGCGGCTGCGGCTACTGCATGCCATGTCCCGCCGGTATTGAGATCAATCAGTGCGCGCGCATGTCGCTTATGCTGCGCCGCGCTCCGTCCGCCGCATGGCTGACGCCCGAGTGGCAGGCGAAAATGGAGCTGATTGAAAACTGCAAGCACTGCGGCCAGTGCATAAAGAAATGTCCGTATACCTTAAACACCCCCGAATTGCTCCGCAAGAATCTGGAGGATTATCGCACCTTTTTAAAATAAAGGAGAAAGTTCCGAATTATGACAGCAAACGAATTTTACGCGTCTCTTTCCGGCAAGCGCATCACGTTTGTCGGCGTGGGGCGCTCCAACCTGCCGCTCATTGAGCAGTTTAAAGCCCACGGTGCAGCCGTTTCGGTGCGCGATAAGCGCAGCGAAGCGGCGCTGGGCGAAGACGGCGAAGCGCTGAAAAAGCTCGGCGCAAAGCTCATCTGCGGCGAAGACTACCTTGAAAGTATCGACGAAGACATGCTGTTCCGCGCGCCCGGCGTGCCGTATCTGCTGCCCGAGCTGCAAAAGGCCCGTGCAAACGGTGTTGCCGTGACGAGCGAAATGGAAGTCTTTTTCGACCTGTGTCCGTGCAAAATTTACGCCGTGACGGGCAGCGACGGCAAGACGACCACAACGTCCGTCATTGCCGAAATGCTGAAAGCGGCGGGCAAGACCGTGCACCTCGGCGGCAACATCGGCCGCCCGCTTCTGCCGGAGATCCGTGATGTAAAGCCCGAGGATGTGGCGGTGGTGGAGCTTTCGAGCTTCCAGCTCATCTCCATGCGCCGCAGCCCGAATGTCGCGGTCATCACGAATCTGTCGCCGAACCATCTCGACGTGCACAAGGATATGGACGAGTACGTGAACGCGAAGAAGAACGTACTTTTGCACCAGAATGCGTTTGGCCGCACGGTTTTGAACGCGGATAACGCCCTGACGGCGGCCTGTGCCGCTGACACGCGCGGCATGACGTACATGTTCTCCCGCAGAGAGAAGACGAACGGCGCGTGGTGCAGCGCGGACGGCAAAATCTACTTCGGCGACGAATATATTATGGAGGAAAGCGACATTCGCATTCCCGGCAAGCACAACGTCGAAAACTACCTTGCGGCGATTTCTGCCGTGTGGGGCGATGTCTCGAAAGAGGTTATCAGGACTGTCGCGAAAGAATTCAACGGCGTCGAGCACCGCATGGAGTTCGTGCGCGAGCTGGACGGCGTGAGATGGTATAACGACTCCATCGCAACGAGTCCGTCCCGCGCAATGATCGGCACGCTTTCGCTGTATGATTTCAAGATCGTTATGATTGCGGGCGGTGCGGATAAAAAGGTACCGTTTGACGAGCTGGGCAAGGTCATTTGTGACAAGGTGAAGACACTCGTGTTGCTCGCGCCCGAAAAACCGCTTGAGGGCTTTAAAACGCCGGCCGCGGGGAAGATCGAAGCTGCGGTGCGCGGTGCCGAAAACTACAAGGACGGCGCGCCGGTGATTCTGCACGCAAACAACATGAAGGATGCCGTGCGCCTTGCAAGAGAAAGCGCAGAGCCGGGCGACGTGGTGTCTCTGTGCCCCGCCGCAACGGGCTTTGATATGTACAAGAGCTTTGCCGTGCGCGGTGATATTTACAGAGAAGAAGTGAAAGCACTGAAGTAAGCACAAGCTGACGTGAAAGCGGACGCAAAAGTCTTTGATTAAACTTTCTTCAGAAAGTTTATCAGATTACAAAGGTGAAACCTTTGGTCGAGCTCCGCAGAGCTCGGAAAAATTTATTTGTCTCGGCACTGTGCATAACAGTAGCTCGGCGAGAAAGATCAACAAAACAAGAAATTTGCGCACTCGGCGCCGCTTCGCCTTGGACCGGGCGGGGCGTGATTGTGGAAGATTGGATAGGTATAATGAAACAGTATAACAAGGGAAATGACAGAAACAAGGGCTTTCAGGGCAGAAACGGTCGTTCCGACCGCCGCCGCGACATTCGCGATACGCCCCTGAACCGCATGGAAGAGACGATTTTGGCGACCATGCGCAGCGAGGAAATTCACGACTGGAGCGCACGACAGCTTTTGAAAAAGGCAGGTGTGCTCGACAAGCTTGCTTTTTACGATGCACTGCGTTCTTTAAAAGACCGCCGCATGATTTTACTTGACCGCGAGCACAACGCGAAGCTTATTCCGGTCGGCGAAGACGTGGAAGCGACGCTCGTTTCGCTCTCGAAGAACTTCGGCTTTGCGCGCCCCGATAACGGCGGTGACGACATTTTTATTCACGGCAGCGCTTTGCAGGGTGCGCTCGTCGGCGACAAGATCATCGTCGGCGACATTCGCAAGGACGACCGCGGCCCCTCCGGCCGTGTGCGCCGCATCGTAGAGCACAAGCCCGCGCAGACGACCGGCACGGTGAGTATCACCGATGAGGGCATTGAGTTCATCCCGGACAATGCCATTCGCTATAATTTACGTATGCGCGAGCGCGATTTAAACGGCGCGAAAAACGGCGACAAGGTCATGGCATCTTTGGAGCAGGATTATCGCGGTGACTGGGCATATGCCAGCGTGAAGAAGGTCTTCGGCAGCGGCCGCACGGCGCGTGTCTGCGCCGATGCCATTGTAGAGCAGTACGGCATTCCGCATGTTTTCCCGCAGGAAGTGCTCGATGAAGCCGAGCGCGTCGGCAACGAGCCCATCAGCGACGAAGAATACGCAAAGCGCCTTGACCTGCGCGGCGAGCCGATCTTCACCATCGACAGCAAGGACGCAAAGGACCTCGACGACGCCATCTCCGTGAAGCGCACGGACTTCGGTTACACGCTGGGCGTGCATATTGCGGACGTTTCCCACTATGTGAAAGAGGGCTCTGCCATCGATGAAGAGGCTATCAACCGCGGCACGTCTGTGTATTTTGCCGACCGCGTGATTCCGATGCTGCCGGAGGTGCTTTCAAACGGCGCGTGCTCCCTGAATGCGGGCACGGATAAGCTGGCCTTCTCCGCGCTTATCGAGCTCGACAAAGAGGGCCACATCACAAAGTACGATTTTAAAAAGACGATCATCAATTCCAAGGTGCGCGGTGTGTACAGCGAGGTTAACGAAATTCTGGACGGCACGGCATCGGAGGAGATTTTGAACAAATACGCGCCCGTCATGGAGTCCTTGATGTCGGCGAAGGAGCTTGCCGATATTTTGAAGGCGAACTCCGCAGCCCGCGGCACCATGGAGCTGGACAGCGGCGAATCGAAATTCATTCTTGATGAAAACGGCATTTGTATCGACATCATGCCGCGCGTTTCCGGCGAAGCGGAGCAGCTCATCGAGCAGATGATGGTGACGGCGAACATTGCGGCGGCGAAATTCTCGCTCGACCATAAATTGCCATTCCTCTACCGTGTGCACGGCACCCCGGACCCGAAGCGCGTAGAGGAGCTTGTGACGCTGTTGCAGCTCGTGGGCGTTCCGTGCAAGGAGATCGTAAAGCCGAACCCCGAAACGCAGGATTTCGCCGCAATCCTCGACCGCGTGCGTGGCCTGCCGTGCGAGACGCTTGTTTCTCAGCGTTTGCTGCGCACGATGGAAAAAGCGAGATATTCGACGGAGGAGACCGGCCACTTCGGCCTCGCGCTTTCCGATTACAGCCACTACACTTCGCCGATCCGCCGTTACCCGGATACGTCCATTCACCGCGTGCTTTCCGCGTTTGTGGAAGGCATGCCGGCAGAAGAGGTGCGCCGCCGCTACGCGCAGTTCTGCGAGACCTCTGCGACGGAATCCTCCCGCAATGAAATTCGCGCGCTCATCGCCGAGCGTGACGCCGAGGACTGCTACATGGCAGAGTACATGAGTCAGCACATCGGCGAGCACTTTGAAGGCACCGTGAGCGGTGTGACGATGCGCGGTGTGTTTGTGCGCCTCGAAAACAGCGTAGAGGGCTTTGTTTCGCTCGACGCGTTCGAGGGCGAGGATTTTGTGTACGACGGCCTTATCACACAGCGCAGCCCGAAGCGCGAGTTGACCATCGGCACGCCGCTGCCGATTATCGTGGCTTCCGCCTACGTTGCGACCGGCAAGGTAGACTTCGTGCCGGATAAAGAGAAACTCGACATTTAAGGTATGAAAAATTCCCCTGCATCATAAGCTTTTCCGACAGGATAAAAATGGGGGAGAGCGTATGCGGGGAATCAAAAGGCTCATCGGCTCGGCAATGCTGGGCGTTCTGGCGCTGGCGGTTTTGTATTTTACGGCACCGTACACCGGCGTGTATATTCCCGTCAGCCGGCTCAGCGTGGCGATATCCGCTGTGCTTGGCGTGCCGGGTGTGACGCTGCTCGTTTTGCTGAGCCTGCTGTAAACGTATAGATGTATTGAAAAGAAAACTGCGGTTTTGCCGCAGCGGAGAGGAGTTTTTAACATGTTTCTGATCAACGCAAACGTACTGGACGACAAATTCTGCCTGCGCAAGGCGGATATCGAGATCGAAGACGGCAAGATCGTGCGCCTTGAGGACTCTTTGCCGTACAAAGAGGAAGACCTCGTTGTGGACTGCGCGGGCTACACCATTGTGCCGGGCTTTGTGGACGTTCACGTGCACGGCGGCGCGGGTGCAGATTCCAGCGACGGCGACGCAGAGGGTCTGCGCAATATGGCGAAGTTCCTGCTGACGAAGGGTGTCACGTCCTTCTGCCCGACCACGATGACCGTTTCCGATGCGGAGATCTTGAAAGCGCTCGAGACGATTCGCTCCTGCATGGACGACAAGGAAGGCGCGAAGATTGTCGGCGTGAACCTTGAGGGCCCGTTCATCTCGCCGAAGAAAAAGGGCGCGCAAGGCGACGAGTTCATTCAGGCGCCGGATTACGACGTGTTTAAGAAGTATTACGATTCCTGCGGCGGCATCATCAAGCTTGTGGACATTGCGCCCGAGTGCGACGTGCGCGGCGATTTTGTAGAGAAAGCCTCGAAGCTCTGCACCGTTTCCATTGCGCACACCGCAACGGATTACGACGGCGCGGTGGACGCGTTCAAAAAGGGCGTAACCCATGCGACGCACCTGTATAATGCGATGTCCGGCCTTGCACACCGTGCACCGGGTGTCGTGGGCGCGGTGTTCGACAACGAAAACGTCTGCGGTGAGCTCATCTGTGACGGCATCCACATTCACCCGGCTGTGGTGCGCACGACGTTTAAGCTCATGCCGGAGCGCGTTTGCGTCATCAGCGACGCGATGCGTTTGAGCGGCGTGGAAGACGGCGGCCAAGGCATGCTGGGTGTGAATATGGTCACCGTAAAGGACGGCAAGGCGACATTGCCGGACGGCACCATTGCAGGCTCTGTTACAAACCTGCACGCGGAACTCAAGAACCTCGTTTCCTGGGGCATTCCGCTGGAGACCGCCGTGCGCGCCATGACGCTGACCCCGGCGAAGGAGATCGGCATGGAAAACGAGATCGGCAGCCTTGCACCCGGCAAGCGCGCAGACCTTGTTGTGCTCGATGAGAACCTCGAGATTGTCGCGGTTTACCACTGATGCTTTTGCCTTTGCCGTGCGGCCTTGACGGCGGGGCATGAGGATAGAATTAGGGAAGAACAGAAAGGAAAGAAAATATGTATTGCACAAATTGCGGAAGAAAGCTACCCGAAGACGGCTCGCCGTGCGTTTGCCGGCGACAGCCCGCACAGCCCGAGCAGCAGACGTACACACAGCCGGTGCAGCCGCAGCAAAACTACGGCGCACCCGCGCAGAATTTTCAGATGCCGCCGCAGTATTACGCGCAGCCGCCGGTGCAATACCCGGTGCAGCGACCGATTACACCCGTGCACGGTGTGCTGAAAAGCTTTTTCGCGTCTCCGCTGTTCCTTATTACGGCGATTCTCTTTTCGGCGAATTTGCTGTTTCAGATCATCGCAAGCCTGTTCCCGCAGGATCCGGCGTATATCGTAAATCAGATTTACAGCAACCTGCCGTATGAAATGCAGTTTATCGTTTCGCCGGGCGACCTGTACAGTGCGCTTTCGGATGCGCAGAGCGGCACCACGGTCGGTACGGTCATCGGTATGCTTATTACAGGCGGCTTAATGGCTGCCGCGTACTGGATCACGTACATATCTGCGAAAAACCCGAGTGTTCCGGCGGCAAAAACGGCCGGCCTCACCATCATGAAGGTGTTCAGCATCATCAGTCTTGTTGTGTTGAGCCTTGCGGAGGTGCTGTGCGTTGTTCTTGCCGTAATCTTCGGTGTTGCCCTTGCCGGCAATGACTACGGCTACATGGATGAGATGATGAGCGCTATCTTTGTCATTCTCATTGCGGCCTGCATCTTCGGCGTTGTCGTGCTCATTTTTGAGATCATTTACGAAGCAAAGGTCATAAAGATGCTGAACAGCGCGAAGAACGCGATGCTGACGGGCATGGTTCCGAATAAGGCTTCCATGTTTGTGGCGGTTATCTGCTTCATTTCGGCGGCGGTGTCGTTCTTCTCCATTTTCGGCGATGCGGTACTGTACGGCTGGATCCGTGTTCCGCTCGGCCTGACGAGCGTTGCGCTCAACGTGCTTTACGGTCTGCTTGTTCTGCAGTTTAATAAGATGCTGAAGAACGCAGGCATGGCTCGATAAAACAAAATAAGTGAACGCGACCCGCTCCCGGCCGCGGCGGGACGGTGTAGTTCCGCTGCGCGGAAGCGGGTTTTGCTTTTAGGGGACATGAAAGTATGGTGGAAAATACAACATATATCACCAAAGCGGAGTCGGCAGAGCAGCAGGAAAAGCGCGCGGAGGAAATTTTGCGGGACATACTTTCTTCGCCGCTGTTCTTCATGTGTGCGGTATTGGTCACACTGAACGCCGTTATTTCGGTGATCATCAGCGGTATGAACGGATTCGGCGATGTATACGGCGGTGCCGTGACGTTTACTTCGTGGGCGTTTCAGATAATCTTTACGGGAAAAGGTTACACGGGGATACCTGCGTATCCTGTATTGTCGGCGGTGCTTTCGGGTATATTCGGCACAGTAACGGCGGCAGTCTTTTGGCTTCTGTATATTGGCGCCAAAAAACGGAAGCTTTGCGGTACGGGCTTTAAGACAATGAAGATCGCTTTGCTTTGCCGCGCGGCGGCGTTTGCTGTGACGGCAGCTGCGCTGTTTGGTATCATAGTCGAATTTATCGTATATGAGATCACCACAGGGCCGAGCCCGACCGCAGATATAGTCGATTACCTTTTCGGATATTTAGGATACGGCATTATGTTTATCGGCGGCATCGTAAGTGCGTTATCAGCCGTTTGCTGTTTTATGATGGTGCGGTCGCTGCACAACTCGGAAAAAGCCGTGCGCGGGGACGGCGCGCTGCGGACGATCCCGCGCTTTGCGACTTGTATGTATTTACTTTGCGCGAAGCTGATCGTGCCGGTGATGCTCGTTGTGGTCGTGGTTATGGTTCCGACTTTTAAAATCGACGATATCGGCAAGTTATGGGTGTTTTTACCGCTCATATGCAAAGCGGCGTTGAGCGCTTTATTTGCCGCCTGCACCGTTAAATTTAATAAAATCGCCGATAAAGTGAAAGTTTAGACGTATTTAAAAGGAGGTTTGGTTATGTATTGCACGAATTGCGGGAGGAAGCTCCCGGAGGACGGTTCGCCTTGCATTTGCGGGGCGCAGAACGGGAATTTCAACACGCAGCCGCCGCAGAATTTTCAGGCGCCGCCGCAGTATTACGCGCAGCCGCCCGTGCGCCCGGTCACGCCGGTACACGGGATATTAAAACGGTTTGCATCGTCAAAGCTGTTTTTCATGTGCGCGCTGCTTTTTACGGTGCAGATGGTCGTGTCGGCGGTCTTATCGGTGATTGAGGTGTTCACGGTGCTGCAAAATCAAGCGTATCTGCTGGAACGCACGCCCGTAGGCACGAATTTCAACGTAGAGTTTAACGTAAACATTGTGCCCGTTCAAAATATTCTGGTGCTTATCGGGCTTTGGCTGTTGTACGCCTCCGCGAAGAAGACGGACACGCCGTTCATGAGCACAGCGGGCGTCACGCTGTTTAAAGTGACGGAAATTCTCCAGATCGTTGGGTGCGGTATTTTTTGCGGGATGTTGCTGCTCATCGGTCTTTTGGTGCTCCTCGCATCGAGTGGTGCCCCGAACGTGACAAATTACACCGGCTTGCCGGACAATATCGCTATTTTGATAGTGGGTATTGCTTTTGTGGTCGGTTTGGTGTTGAGTGTTCTGCTGCTTTTGTACAGCGTTAAAATGCTCGGCGTGTGGACAAGCTTGCAGTGCGCGATACAGGTAGGCGTGCTGCCGAAAAAGCTGCCGGGATACGCGCTCGCTTTGCAGGGGTTTTTGATTTTCTGTGATGTCGCCGCGATGATGGCGTTCTTCGTGCTGAACGCGTGGATCCTCATCCCGGGCAGCCTGTGCAGCATAGCCGCGCGGGTATATGTCATCCGCTGTATGGCGGCGTATAACCGGGAGGTTGCGGGGATGGAAGCGGGTTCTTTCTAAAAGGCTTCGATTTTTTGGGCGTTTTTGTGCTACCGTTTAGCTTTTATGAACTTGCGTTGCAAGTTCATTGGGAGACCCCCTAATTGGGTCTCCCACACTTTAACAGTCCACCGGATTGTTAAAGTTCCCGTCCTGATTTTTTGAATGCAAAAAGATTTCGCCATTTGCGAATGGTGACTTAGGACGCTGCCCTAAGAACCCGCCGCCTTTGAAAAGGCGGGCGAAACTTTTAACCATGGTTACCGCAGGCTGCGAAAAATCTTTACAAATCTTTTTCCGTGCGCTACAATAGGGGAAAGATTGTTTTGAAATGGGGTTTTATAGATGGTGAAGATTCCCGAAAATTACACGCCGAGCCTTGGCCTTTACGAGACGCAGAAGGCAATCGGTCTGATCAAGAACGTATTTCTCGTCAAAATTTGCGCGGCGCTGCATCTAAAGCGCGTCACCGCGCCGCTGTTCGTCGACCCCTCCACGGGTCTGAATGACGACTTAAACGGTGTGGAGCGCCCGGTCGAGTTTGATATTCCGGCAGTCGGCGGCAACGCGCAGGTGGTGCATTCCCTTGCAAAGTGGAAGCGCCTTGCGTTGCATGATTACGGCTTTTACGTGGGCAACGGCCTTGTGGCGGACATGAACGCCATCCGCCGCGACGAGGAGCTCGACAATCTTCACTCCATCTATGTGGACCAGTGGGACTGGGAGAAGGTCATCGACCGTGACATGCGCAACATGGCGTACCTGGAAGGCACGGTGCGCCGCATCGTCAGCGCCATCTGCGGCACGCTGGACGAATTAAAGTGGCAGTTCTCCGGCCTTTCCACCGAGCTTTGCCGCGACGTGTATTTCATCACGGCGCAGGAGCTTGAGGACCGCTACCCTGACCTCACCCCGAAGCAGCGCGAGAACGTCATCGTGCGCGAGCACCGCACGGTATTCATCGAGCAGATCGGCGGCGTGCTCAAAAGCGGCAAGCCGCACGACGGCCGCGCGCCGGACTACGATGACTGGAGCATGAACGGCGACCTGCTGTTCTGGCACGAGCCGCTTGGCATGGCGCTGGAAATCAGCAGCATGGGCATCCGCGTGGACGAAAATTCGCTTGCGGCGCAGCTTAAAATTGCGGGCTGCGAAGCGCGCGCGGAGCTGCCGTTCCACAAAATGCTTTTAAACGGCGAGCTGCCGCTCACCATCGGCGGCGGCATCGGGCAGTCGCGCCTTTGTATGCTTCTGCTCGGCAAAGTACATATCGGCGAGGTGCAAGCTTCCCTCTGGGACGAGGAGACCCGCCGCGTCTGTGCCGAAAAGGGCGTTATCCTGCTGTAATTGTGCTTGAAGCTGAATAAAACGGAAGCCCTCTGCTGCGGTTCTTACTTTGCAGCAGGGGGCCTTTTCTATGCCGAAAAAATCTATAAAGACGGAAAAGTGTTTTAGCGTTCGCGGAGTTCAGCTGAATTTTTAACCGACAAAGAGGTATGCTCAGCACTTCGTCCACTTCATCAAAAGCGATTTTGGCAGGATATGCGCTAAGAAGCGGTAGAACTTATAAAATCCGCCCATGGTGCAGGCGCTTTTGCCTTTTAATCCGGCTTTCAGGGCGCAGGTCGCCATTTTTGCGGGCGACTGGTGCGGCAGCATGTCGAGCGTGCGGCTTTTATGCGTGGGGCGGTCGGCAACCTGCCAGAACTCCGTAATCATCGGGCCGGGGCACACGGCAAGGACGTTGATCTTTTTGGGCTTTAATTCCTCGCGCAGCGCGCGGGAGAAGCTTTGCACGTACGCCTTTGTGGAGCAATACACTGCCATGCGCGGTGTGGGCGCAAACGACGCGATGGACGAGATGTTCAGGATAAGCCCGCCCGTTTTCATATACGGCAGGCTGTACCGCGTGACGGCGGTCAGTGCGCGGCAGTTCAAATCGATCATCGCGGTCTGGCTTTCGACGTCGCTTGTCGCAAAATCGCATAGCTTGCCAAAGCCCGCGTTATTGATGAGCAGTGAAATTTCCGGCTTTTCGCGTTCAAGCAAAGCGTTAAATTGTTTTAATGCGGCGGAGTCGGTGAGGTCGAGCGCAATGGGGCGCAGATTTTTTTCCGGGAACTGCGGCTTTAATGCTTCCAAGCGGTCTTCGCGGCGAGCGATGAGCCAATAGGTGTCGATCTCCGGGCAAAGGGTGACAGCGGCGCGTAAAAACTCGATGCCAAGTCCTGAGGAAGCGCCTGTGATCACGGCGATTTTCATAGTGACTGTCCTTTCAAAATTTTCCGATGGTTGTGTCTTCATTCTACCGCCGCTTCAGCTGCCTGTCAAACGCCTTTTTGGACAATTTGTAAATTCGCGCGAAAAAATGCAAAAAACGGTATAAATTTTCGTGAAAGTGTGGTACAATGACAATAATTACTGTGATGCGTACGCACCGTGTACGCAGAAAGGACGCATACATGACAAATCAAAGAAAAAGCATGCGCTTTATAGGCTGTCTGCTGGCAGTTTTCATGCTGGCAGTTGTTTTTTGTCTGCCGGCTTTGGCGGACAGCGCATCATCGAACACATACACGATCCCGGACACGAACATGACCGTCACAATCCCCGAGGGCGCGACGGTGCTTTCCGTCGATACCCCGGCGGGCGATGCCGCGTGGAGCAAGGCAGGCATTTTGGACGCGAGCGAGAAGATCAAGGAAATGCAGAAAAACGGGACCACTGCGGAGATTATTGCGGCAAACGGCAATACCATAGCCGTAGCGGCGAAATCTTCCGATTACGCGAACTCCGTTTTTAACCTCAATAATCTGGATGAAAAGGGCAAGAAGGATTTTTTGAAATACATGGAGCCGTCTTCCATGGACGGCAGCACGACCGGCACCATCACATGGTACGACCACGCACAGATTCCGTTCTTTATGATCGACATCTGTGCGGAGAATATCAAGGAGGAGGGACCCGTGTACGAGCGCCTCTATGGTACGCTGTACGACGGCAAGATTGTTTCGTTTGACCTCTTCGGCGATACGAAACAAATCTCGGAGGAGACGGACGCATTCATGCGCGCCGTGGTCGATTCCGCCGTCATCTCTGCCTTTGCGGAAGCACCTACGATTGAAAACGGTTTGAGCAGACAGAGCGCTGTGACGCTCGGCGCAGTGGGTGTGCTCATTGTGCTGCTCATCGTTTACTTTGTGACGACGCACAGCCGTAACAAGCGTGAAAAGCAGCTTAGAAAAGAGACGGCGGATCGCCTTGCGGAATACCGCCGCTCGAAGCAGGACGACGAATCCGTCGGTACGGGCGCGTTGCGTTTTGTAAACGAGACCGACCACGACGACGCGGCCATCAAGACGTTCGCGAACTATCAGGCGTATCACTTGCAAATTTTCATGCCGGTGTTCACCGTGATTTTAAGCGTCATCGCGCTGTACGTCGTGTGGCAGCTCGGCAATTTCGACAGCAACTGGTGGGTCATGCTACTGCTTATCGGCTTTGCGATTTACAGCCTTTATAAGCTTGCGACGGCTTCCACCAACACAGCAAAGGTGCTTATGCGCTCCTACGGTAAGCTGCGCAGCCGCCGCGCCGCGTACTATTTCTACGATGGCGACTTCCGCATCACGGGTTTACAGGCTTCTAACCTGCACCCGTATTTCCAGATCAGCCGCATGTATGAGACGAATGAATATTTCTATATGTATTTCGGCGAGGGCAATACGTACTTTATCCGCAAGGACGGCTTTAAGCAGGGAGACGCCGATGCGTTCCGCACCTTTATGAAGGAAAAGCTCGGCAAGCGCTTTAAGTAAAAGCAACAAATAAACAACAAAATAATAGGAACGCGCAACAAATGAAAATCGACCGCGCGGGCTTTATGCGGTATAATGGGGGCGCTTTGAAAGCAGCCCCGAAAGAGAGGGTTTCTTACATGATCGGTATTATCGGAGCGATGGAGATTGAGGTCGCGGGCATCACCGCGGCGCTGACAGACCATAAAACGGAAACGCTGTGCGGCGTTACATTCCACACGGGCAAGCTGAACGGCACGGACGTTGTCGCCGCAAAATGCGGCGTGGGCAAAGTGAACGCGGCCATGTGCACGGCGGCGATGATCCTCAACTACGCGCCGTCCGTCGTCATCAACACGGGCGTTGCGGGCGGCATCGGCGAGGGCGTGAAGATCGGTAATATGGTCGTTGCGTCCCACACCGTGCAGTACGATTACGACACCACCGCCATCGGCGAGCCGAAAGGCTTTGTAATGATCGGCAATGAGGGCGTTGTGCAGCTGCCGACGAGCGCGAAGCACAATGCGGTGCTCGAAAAGTACGCCGAGAAGATCTACAACGGCGTGCACACGGGCGTCATTGCGACCGGCGACCGCTTTGTGGCGGATCCCGCCTTCTGTTTGCAGCTGAAAGCCGAGTTCGGCGCAATCTCCTGCGAGATGGAGACCGGCGCTGTGGCACAGGTGTGCGCGGTGAATAAAACGCCGTTCTGCGGTCTGCGTGCCATCTCCGATAACGCGAACGACGAGGGCGGCGTCGATTTTGAGACGTTTGCAAAATCCTCTGCGGAAAAGTGCATCGAGCTTTTGAAAGATGCTGTGGGTGAGCTGAACGAAGTGCAGTAAGACAGTCTGGTTTAGAGCGAAAGGAAAGAATGTATGCAGAACAAATATCTTGCCATGACTCCGCCAATGGGTTGGAATTCATGGAACACCTTTACATGGAACATCAACGAAGACCTCGTGTGCGGCGCAGCAGACGCTCTGTGCGCAAGCGGCCTTAAAGATAAAGGCTATGAGTACGTCGTCATCGACGATTGCTGGAGTCTTAAGCAGCGCGACGAAAACGGCCGCCTTGTGCCGGATCCGGAGAAGTTTCCGCACGGCATGAAGGCTGTGGCGGACTATGTACACTCGAAGGGCCTCAAGTTCGGCATGTACTCCTGCTGCGGCACGCATACCTGCGCGGGCTACCCGGGCAGCTTTGAGCATGAGTTCGTAGATGCCGAGACGTTTGCTTCCTGGGGCGTCGATTACCTTAAGTACGACAACTGCTATAAACCGAAGCACATGGACGGCGAAGTGCTCTACAAGCGCATGTCTCTTGCACTGCGCAACTGCGGCAGAGACATTGTGCTTTCCGCCTGCAACTGGGGCAACGAAGACGTGCACAGCTGGATCAGAAGCTCCGGCGCACAGCTGTTCCGCTCTACGGGCGATATTCAGGATAACTGGGAATCCGTAAAGAACCTGTTTCTCTCTCAGCTCGATAAGACGGCATTCAGCGGCCCGTACTGCCACAACGACATTGACATGCTCATCGTCGGCATGCACGGCTCCAGCAACAACGAGTTCATCGGCAACATCGGCTCCTGCTCCGACCTCGAATACCGCTCGCACTTCGCACTGTGGGCTGTCATGGGCTCTCCGCTGATGATTGGCTGCGACGTGCGCAATATGACCGATGTGACGCTTGAAACGCTCGGCAACGAAGACCTTATCCGCATCAACCAGGATATCGAGTGCCGCGCGCCGTACTGCATCCGCCAGTGGAACAACCCGGAGAACGTCATGGCGCTCGTAAAGCCCCTTTCCGACGGTTCTCTTGCCATCTGCTTCGTAAACTTCGGCGATAAAAAGAGCGAAATGTCCCTGCAATTCTGGGATATGGGCATCTCTTATGCGGAGAACATCGGTCTCTCCTTCTACAACTGCTATACAAAGCAGGATGAGGGCAAGTTCGCCGAGCGCTACGTGGCGCAGGTGGAGCCGCATGACACCATGGTGTTCATTGCAAAGCCCGTGAAGCTGAAATAATGGCAAACTACAAAACCTGCCGCACCTGCGGCGCACCGCTCCACGATGACGACATCGCCATTTACCGCAAGCTCGTCTACCGCGGCGCGGAGGACTTTTTGTGCATACAGTGCCTTGCGGATTATTTCAAGTGCCCGAAAGAGGAAATTGAAAAGCGCATCCGCTATTACCGCGAAAGCGGCGTGTGCACGCTGTTCCGCTGATTCTATCCCGTAAATTAACACCGCCGGAGGATTTTTTTGCCTTCCGGCGGTTCGGCGTTTTCATTTATAAGAAATCCATTTCGCAAAAAGGAGATACCACTATGGCCGATACCATATCTGTCAGTATCATCATCACGTTTGCAGCAGAGCTGCTGTTTTCGCTTGCGCTGCCCATCCTTGCCCTTGTCATCTGGAAAAAGAAGGAGGGCACAGAGCTTCGCCCGGCGTGGATCGGCGCGGCAGCCTACTTTGTGTTCGGCATGGTGCTGGAGCAGCTCATCAATGCCGCTGTGCTCGGCACGGGCAGCTCCGCCGTTTCCGCGTTCCTGCTCGGCCACCCGTGGCTTTACGCCGTGTACGGCGGCCTTTCGGCCGGCATTCTGGAGGAGACCGCACGCTTCCTCGTATATAGAACGATGCTGAAGGACAGCGTGGGCCGCGAAAACGCTGTTACGTTCGGCATCGGCTTCGGCGGGCTCGAGTGCATCATGGTGCTGGGCCTCACGGTGCTCTCTACGCTCATGATGTCCATCTCGTTCAATAACATGGGAGCAGAGGCGTTTGCCGCGCAGTATGCGAACTCGGAGTACCAGATCGTCCTTGAGACCATCGCGGAGATCAATGCCATCAGCCCTCTTGCCGGCGTGATGAACTGCGTGGAGCGCGCCGCGGTGTTCGCACTGCAAATTGAGCTTTCCGTTTTGATGTTCGGCGTGGTGCGTTCGCAGAAATTCTGGCTGTATCCCGTCAGCATCCTGCTGCACGCGGTTGTTGGCTTCCTCGCAGCGCTGTATCAGACGAACGTGCTTACCTCCGTCTATCTTTTGGAGGTGCTGCTCGTTGTGTACGCCGTGGCGGTCTTCTTCCTCGCGCGCAAGGTCTACTGTGAGCTGCCCACGGAAAAACCGCGCGAGCTTGACCATTTCGGCAGAGTGATTAAGCGCAAATGAGTTTAGAGGTTAAAGCCTGTGCCGCACTTACAGAGCCGGAGCGTGCAGAAATTCTCGCGCTGCAAGATGAAGTATACAGCGGCGAAAATCTAAAGAATACGGTCTGGCTGCAAACGGAAAGCCACTTTGACCGCACCGTACCGTGCTTTTATCTCGGTCGTGAAAACGACGCGCTCACTGCATTTTGTCGCTGTTTCTGCCGACGCAGGAGGAGGCCGAGGTAACGGCGTTCACGAAGCAATCCGCGCGAAATTGCGGGCAATTCACGGCACTTTTGCATGCCGCCGCAAAGGAAATGCAGGTGCACGGCGTGCCTGATTTTTTGTTTGACCTCGAGTCGCAAAGCGAAACGGGAAAGGCGTACCTCAAAAAGCACTTTCCGAACGCCGTCCACAGCCACACGGAATATCGCATGACGCGCGAGCCGGCGGTTTTCCCACTGCCGGAAAACATAACCGTAAAGTGCGTGACGGGGGAGACGCTCGCGGACTATCTGTCCGTTTCCCTGCGCAAATATAAAAATTTTGAAGCCGCAAAAGAGATGCTCCTCGCCGAAAATCGCACGGCGTATGTGCTGTATGTAAACGGTGAGCCCATCGGCGTGTTTGACCTCGCGGGGGAAAAAACGGACGAAACGTTGTCCCTCTGCGGCGTGGCGGTAAAAGCCAGTGAGCGCGGCAGGGGCTACGGCAAACTCCTTGTGCGCGCGGCACTGACCGAAGCCAAAAACGCGGGCAAAAGCATCGAGCTCGACGTCGATTCCGAAAACCCGCCCGCCTTAAATTTATACCGCTCTTTCGGCTTTGCGCCGACTTTTGAAGTGGAATACTGGCGTGTGTCCGTGCACGACTGCCTGTAAAAAATGACCCCCGCACTCTCGTGTGTTAACGAGAATGCGGGGGCGTTTAAATTCAACTTATTGCACAAAAAGCCGCACTTTTCCCGTGATGCCGCTCGCGGGCAGTGTCATATACGTCGAAAAGAAATCCTGCATACGCTGTGCAAGCGTGTTGCAGACGAACACTTCTACGCCGTTTTCGCCCGCTTTTACGGCTTCCGTAATATCCCAGCGGTACGGGCGGCAGATGCGCTGCCCCATGTCCTTGCCGTTTACGAACAGCTGTGCCGTTACGCCGACGTTTTCAAATTCAAGTTCTACGTGTGCCGTATCGTTTATGTTGAGCTTTGTCTTATACCGCATTTCGCCGGAGAACTCCGTTTCACCGTTTTTGCCTGTGATGTTAAAAAGCTTCGAGTTTTTACGGAACGGCCTGAATTCCGTCTCCTTGCCCGTCTCACGCAGGTCAATGTCCCACAGCGTCTCAATCTCCGCCATATGCAGACCCTCGGATTTCTCCGGAAAGCCTGCCCATTCATCTTCCGTAGCGCTGCCGAAAATGAGGATCACCGATTGCCCCGCTTCAAGTGCGAGCTCGACTGTGCCGTCTGCCGTCTCGCCACGCGTATAGATGCCGTTTAACAGATCCGCCGCGATGTATTTGCCGCTGACGGGCAGCGAAAGCGTCTCCTGTACCGCGTTCGGCGCTTCGTTGAAGACAAAGAAGCTTGTCGCTTCGCCGCGCGTGAACTTTGCAATGCGCAGCAGGTGCTCCTTTGCGTTATATTCGTGCGCGAGGCCGCTTTCTTTGATGTGCGCTGCAAGCTTTTGAAGCGGCACGATCTCGTTTTCACTGATATTCACGCAGTCCGGTGCGTAATCGACAAAGAATACCGGCACGCCTGCGTTTTTGAGCGCTTCGCAGATTTTTGCAAAGCGCTCCGGCAGCTTTCTGCACGCCGGCACGACGAGGTATTTGTACCCGCGTCCAAAGCGTCCGTTGTTCTTTTCCGCCGTTTCCAGATAATCGAGCGGCACGATGTCGTAGGAAATCTGCGCGTCATAGCACGCTTTTGCAGGCTTTTGCGTCAGCATGGCGCTGGATTTGTCCATCCACTCCGCTTCCGCGTGGTATAAAATTGCGCCGGAGGCTTCCATCTCTGTGCCGTACAGATAGTGCGCCGCGCGGTTCACGTAGTGCATCAGCTGCGTGAAGCCCGCAAACTGCGGGTCGTTGCCGTCTGCGCCAAAGTGCGGCGGACAGTCGCGGTCGGGGAAGAAATCGTCAAATGCGTGCGGCACAAAGTGGTTTACGCCGCGCACAAGCAGGAAGTCCATCAACCATTTCATGACGTTCGCGCCTTCTGCCCAACCGTATGCGCCGAACACCTCGCACATGGCGCGGCTGTTCATGTTCGGATTTTGCCGCGCGTGCGAAGCTGCAAGCTGCCCCAAAACGTAGTGGAAGAATTCGCCGTCCACCATGCCGCCCGAGACGAGCGCCGCCGTTTTGTAGTCGGCCATGCCGGGCATTACCTGGTGCAGCACAATGTCTATGCCACTCATGTCCTGCCCGTCGAGCCCGCGGAAGTAATGTCCCGCACTGCACCCAAGACGCGCGTGCGCGTTCATGTCTTCAATCAAATGCCCAATGTATTGCACACCGTGCGCACGGCACCAATCGCCGAGCTGACAGGAGAAGTTCTCTTTCCAAAGCAACGTCACGGCGTTCATGTACGCAAGGCGAATTTCCGCGGTCAGCTCGTCATGTGCATACCACAAAATCGGCAGATAGAGCGTCGGCTCGTCGATGCCGTCTTTTGCCATGTGCACGGCGGCCGCGTCGCGCCACGGCAGCATCACGCCGGGCTGGCCAACCGAACGATTATAAATGCCGGTGTCGTACCCCGTCATGCCGAAGTGCGGCGCGTCAAAGCCCGGCTCATCGGAGAAAAATCCCGCGAGCGTGTTGCCGAAATACTTTGCGTAGTGGTCGTAATGCGGATCGTACACGGCTTCAATGAGCTTGTGCACCGATTCTTTTGAGAGCATGTCGATATAGTACTTTTTGTTTTCTTCGCCGCTGAACGTCTCAAACACGAAAAATACGCGGTAAAGCCCCTCAGGCACACTGAAATATACGAATTTATCCTCCGGCTGCACGTCAAGCTCAATCGGTTCGCCGGTCAGCTCTTCATCTTTGCCCGTGCGGCGGAACAGCACGGCGGAAACGAGCTTTTCCTCCGGCGTGTGCATTGGCACCAAGACGGACGCTTCCGCCATGGGCCCCATCACGTCCACATGCGATTCCCGCAGGAATTTTCGACGCAGGTTCAGGTCTTCGTGCTCTAAAATACCGTTTGCGTAGCCCGTCGGGAAATGCTTATCGTCGAGAATCCACACGCGCATGCCGCGCTTTTCGGCTTCCGCCAAAATAATGTCCATCGTTTTCCACCACGCGTCCTCGCAGAAGTGTTCATATGGGCGCGACTCCACACAAAATGCGCGGCAGCCGCTCTCATAGATCTTCTGCACGCGCGCGGGAATCTCCGCGTCGTGCCCGTCGTGCTGCCAGAAAAACGGCAGCAGGTAGTTTTCCGTTTTATTTTCCAGTATACTTTTCAAAATTGGTTCCATTCAAATTCCCCCAAAAGAGTTTTACAAATAAAGCTGTATCGACGCCATCGCGTACACGGCGAGGTAATATAGGATCAGCGCACCGTTTTTCTGTGTGCCCGTAATGCCGCAGATGAAATCCCGCGCAACGAACAAATCCGAAATGCAGAACGCCGCTGCACCCAACGCGAACAGTATCCACTGCGTCGAGACAGCAAACGGCAACGTGCCCGCCATAGCTGTCATGAACGAAAGCACGAGCGGATACAGCACCATCGGTAGCAACATAGAGCCAAGCGAATGCAGATATTGCCGGAAAATCAGCGCAATGATGCCGTAAATAATCAAAGCCGCAACGACCGTGCTCCACCGAAACCCGCCGAGCTGTGCAATATACCCGATAAGCACAAGATGCGCGAGTCCGAACGAGATCACGCCGAAGCGAAAATCGCGCTCGATGACAAAATCCGCGATGCAGCAGAATAAAAGCGCCAAAGCGAGCAGCCACGCGTTCGCCGGGCGATTAAACAACACGATACCGAGCACCGCCGTGATGACCGCTACGAACGTTGCGCCGCACTTTGCGGCTGAGCGCCACATCGTGCTGCCGAACGAGCGCGTGGCATTATAGATGTAACAGAACGAGAGCATCATCGGCAATGAGATGAGTGGCCAAAGCACACGAAACACGCGCATAAAAACGCCTCCTTTTCCACAATTATAACAAACGTTCCCGCAAAATCAAGCAAAATAAAAGCCGTCGGCAGAGGATCGGCAAAATCCACTGTCGGCGGCGTGTTGACTTGTCAAATATTACCCATGAAAGCCGTAGTTGATGCACCAGAAGACGCACACAACGGCAAGCACGATGCATTGCACGATGAGCAAAGCACGGGAAATGGTGCGCTTATTGATGCCGGAGTTCGGGGAGAAGCTCCAAACGGCAGCCATGATAAGTCCCAAAACCGGAACGAGCTGGATGAGGAACATCATCACGCACTCGGAAACGGAAAGCGCAATGGTGTTTTCCGGCAGATATTCCACGGCGCGGCCGGGTCTGGAGGAAGCCTGCACAGCGTTATCATACAAAACCGGTGTTACGCCCTGGTTATAAACCGTTGCGCAGGGGGTCTCGATATCGGAACGAATTCTTTCTGGGTCCCTCGGCTGTATATTTTTTGTATAGGTTTCATTGAGCATCATAAAAGGTCTCCTCCTTATAAAACTGACGGTTCAAGTAAAAAGTGTTTTTATCTCGCGGACATATTTCCGCATCTCTTCCTGTATACAGAATAACATGAAAAGGGCATTTTATCAAGTATTATCTAAAAAATTGTAAAGTTTATTGCGCTGCTTACGCTTTAAATGCTTAAATTGTTCACAGCATATACGCAATTTGTCCGCGATGCGAATACACTTTGCAACTTGATAAACCCGGTAATTCATGCTATTTTAAAATTGACCTTATTATACGGTAATTTTTGAGAAAGAAGGAAAAAATATGCAGCTTTGCAGTGTAAAAGCTCCATGCGAAGTCTGACCCCGGACGGGCCCGCATGGAGCGCTTATCCGCCCGCAGACTTTGCATTTTTAACACAAATTTTTTATTTTTGTTAAGAAGGAGCAAAGTCTCATGCAATTTCATTTTAAAAATTTCAAAAAAGTTTTCTGCATTCAAATTTTCCCCGAAGCTTTGGGATAAACCCGCGCGCACGGCATTAGGCCCATTTCTGCGCCTGTGGCCTACGCAGACGTTTTCCGCGCTCGGCAGCTCTATGACAAGCTTTGCGCTCGTCATTTGGGCGTATGAGCAAAGCGGCTCGGCGCTTAGTACCGTCGGTGTGCTCGTTTTGCTCAGCACCGATGTGCTCTGCGTGTGGTGCGTGGGCGCGGTGCTCGGCTGGCTGCCCATTCCGCTGATGAACGCCAACTTAGACGTGCTGTTCCGCACCCACATTCCCGTGAAGATGCAGGGCCGTGTTTACGCCGCGCGCAATTCGCTGCAATTTTAATTCTGCAGAGGGAGCTTTGTCTTGCCGAAAAGATAGGATAATAGCAAAATTCTTAGGCGGAACAATACTGCATGATTTAATGATATTTTGCGGTAGGGAGCCTTTCCTTTTTATAGTTTATAAACAGCTTCGTATTAAAACTGCATAATCCTTTACGGGATAATTTGACAGGGATTCCAAAGTTGAGATTAAATGTTGACAAAATGGTATGATATTGTTAAGATTACAAGTAAGGAAAGCGTTTGCGTACTAATTGCGCAAATCGTGCAATCAGTACAAATATGGTTGATATGAAAGGGGCGGCTATGCGGCAAAAAACAATAACGGCAGACAAAAAATATCTGTTGATCCCGGTTGGGAATGTGAAAGGTTGGACGATACCGGCAGAGTCTATACAGTATTTGAGCATCTATCAAAACGGGAGCCTTGTGGAAGAATATGAAGTGTGCTTGGATGCTTCACCGCGTTGCTGGTCCTGCCTGTATTTGGAACGGTATGCGGGTGAAACATTGGAATTGCGCCTTGAAGGCGGAGACGAATCACTTATCGAGCTTTTAGAGGTTTCGGATACGCTGAAAGATGCGGATACGCTTTACAGGGAACCGATGCGTCCCCTTGCGCATATTACGCCGATGCATGGATTTATGAATGACCCGAACGGTCTGTTTTATTTGAACAGTAAGTATCATTGTTTTGCACAGCTGAATCCGTACGGTCTTGGTGTTGGCAATACGCATTGGATGCACATGGTAAGTTCGGATCTTATGCACTGGCAAGAGCTGCCGTATGCGCTGCTTCCGGATGAAACAGGGCGTATGTATTCCGGCAGCGGTGCGGTAGATCTGCAAAATACCTCCGGACTGGGAAAAGACGGGATACCGCCGGTTTTTCTGTTCTATACACCTGCGGGCAGTAAATCACGCTGGAGCAGGGGAAAATACTTTGAAATCGCCGCGGCAGTCAGCACAGATGGCGGGATGCACTTTGAAAAATACGCGCAGAACCCGATCGTGCAGCATATCGCATATATGAACCGCGATCCGAAGGTTGTGTGGGACGATCAGAACCAAAACTGGGTCATGGTGATCTTTTTGGACAATGACCGCTATATGTTCCTCTATTCGGATGATCTGCTGCACTGGGAACAGGGAGAAACAATCAGGATACGGGGGAGCGCAGAATGCCCGGATCTGTTCAATTTACCGATCGACAACGATATGACGCAGAAAAAATGGGTGCTTTGGGGCTCTACGGATAACTATATGATCGGTCATTTCGAGGGGCGTCATTTTGTTCCCGAAACGGACGTGATTGAAGGTCCCACGCATCGGATTGATTCAGCATACAGCCTGGAGGCGCGTTCAACGGGCGGATATGCGGCGCAGACCTTCGCGAACTTGCCGAACGGACGCGTGATCCAGATCTCGTGGATCCGGACAGTCGTTTCTCAGGGACCGTTTTCAAGTTGTTTGAGTATACCGAATGAACTGCGGCTTGTTTCAACAGAGCAGGGACCGAGGATCACGGTAAAGCCAGCTGCGGAGGTGAAAGTCTTGAGAGAATGCAGCTATTCGTTTGTCGGACGCGGATTGGAGGAATTTGAACGTATCCCGCGAGAATACCTCGGTGAAGCGATGGATATGACATTCAAATTCAGTATGAAGCCGGATAAGCTGATTGCGTTTTCCGTGCGCGGCGTGCTGATTGTATATGATCCGAAGATCGAACGCCTTTTGCTGCCGGTGGGAGCATATAAGCTTGCGTTGAAAGACGATACGTTCGAACTGCGCGTTGTGACGGACCGCTGCTCCGTTGAACTTTACGCGGATGACGGAAAGTTTAACCTAACATTGGCGACGGTACCGGACCCGACCAATATTTCGATACTTCCGGTCTTGTTGGATCCGGGTATTGGGATAGATTTTGAAGTTCACAAATTAAAAAGCATGTGGGAATAATGAGGGAGGTCTACATTTTATGTTTGAAAAGGAAAGCTTTTATCCGTCAGCTGCATTGAATTGTGCAATCACAGATACCTCGGTCAGCTTTGATCCGCAGCTTCCGCTCGGTAATAAAGCAGGAACATCACTGAGTCCGGAAAGTGACAGATTGATCCCACCGGGCATTATGATGTTAAAAGACGGAAAGATGCGCCTGAACTTTATGGCGCCGGGGGCACAAAGCGTTACGGCAGAAGTACACCGTAAGATCTACACATTGGAAAAAGGCGATGACGGCGTTTGGAGCACGGTTGCAGATGGCGGCTGCGGCGGATTTTGCCCGGTCGTATTCCGTGTAGACGGCGCGGAGGTGCTCAATCCTATGGTGCCTATTGGATTTGGCGCTTCAAGACCCATAAACTATGCGGATATTCCGCAGCCGGAAGAAGACTTTTACCTGTGCAAAGATGTTCCGCATGGTTCGGTCGTGCAGGAATATTATTATTCGGCAGCGACCGGAACGATGAAGAGCTGCCTCGTTTATACGCCAGCCGGTTATATGAAAGAGACTTCCGGCGAATATCCGGTGCTGTATCTGCAGCATGGTCACGGTGAAAATGAACAGTGCTGGGTACATCAGGGGCGCGTGAACTTTATTATGGATAACCTGATTGCTGCCGGAAAAGCGGAGCCGTGCATCGTGGTTATGAATAACGGTATGGTGCAGAAGAATGAAAACGGCGTACGTGTATTGGATCAGACGATGATCGAGCGACTTCTTTTGGAGGACTGTATCCCGTTCATCGAATCGCATTACCGTGTGCGAACGGATAAATGGAGCCGTGCCATGGCGGGTCTGTCGATGGGATCCATGCAGACCAGCATCGTGACCATGAAGCATCCGGATATGTTCGGGTATGCTGGCGTATTTAGCGGATTTGTCGGTCCATTCAATAAAGCAAATGCAGAAAATTCTTATATTCAATTGTTAGATGACCGTGAAAAATTCACACAGTCCTTTAGAGTGTTTTTCCGTGCTTGCGGAGACGAAGATCTTGTTGCGCTCGAGCGATTTGAAGCGGATCGTGCTTTGTTTGAAGAAAAGGGGCTTGCGCCTGCAGAAAACTCGGTACATGTAGAAAAAATGTATCCCGGTGAACACGAGTGGAATGTTTGGCGCATGTGTCTGCGTGATTTTGCTCAATATTTGTTTCGTGAATGATACTTTTTTGTTTGAATACCAATAAAAATCGGGATGCAGCTGCGCCGTTAATCGCAATTTTGTGCCGTGTAGGTATGGAATGAGCTGCAGCCCTTGTGAAAGCGTATGAGGGAAAGTTGACATGACTCCGGGTATATGATAATATAGTATTATTATATATTACATATTGCATTAGTTGGTCAAATTCTAATAGGCACGGCATGGAGTAGCTGGAGGTTTTGATATGGCAACACTCAAGGATGTGGCAGAGAAGGTCGGTGTATCCATTACAACGGTCTCTCGGGTTATGAATGGTCGGGGAGCGATCAGCCGGGAAACAAGAGATAAGGTTTTTGCGGCAATGAAAGAACTCAATTATTTTCCGAATGAGATGGCTCGTTCGCTTGGCAATAAGTCCAGTCACTTGATCGGTTTGATCGTACCCTATATTGATCATGCTTTTTTTGGTATCCTGACAGCTGCTATTGAGGAAGCCTGCTATAAATCCGGGTATAAGCTTTTTTTCTGCACATCCGGCGGAAACCCAAATCGAGAGCGCGAGCTTTTTACAATGCTGTGTGCGAACAATGTTGCAGGCGTTTTGGTTTGCAGCCGTATTACGGATGAATCTCTGTATATGCAGACGGATGTACCGATCGTTACCATTGAACGCATGATCGAAGACGTACCCTCTGTTTCCTGCGATAATTATAAGGGCGGTGTACTTGCGGCACAAGAGCTGCTGCTCGCAAGCGGCTGTAAGTCACCGCTCCTATTCGGCAACAGGATCATATCGGATCAGCTTCCGGCATCTCTGCGATACAAGGGGTTTCAAGATACTTGTGCAAGGAACGGCTCGCCCTGTTCGGAGTATTATATCGATGCAGAGGACCTGTTTGGAAAAAACCTTGGTGAGGATGTTTACAAAGCCTTAAAGCAATTTCCTGAAACAGACGGTATTTTCGCGACCAGCGATGTCCTTGCTGCACGCATCATGAACACATTGAATGATGCGGACGAAGCCGACACTTTTGGCCGTATCCCGGTTATTGGGTTTGACGGTGTTGATATTTCCGCTTATTGTGAGATCAGCACGATTGCGCAGCCTATACGCCAAATGGGTGCGCTTGCGGTGCAGATATTGATCCAACGCATAAACGGTCAAATTGTCCCGGAGCGTTCTATTCTTCCGGTTTCTCTTATTCGCCGTAAGACCTCCGGCCCGAATTTTGTGAAAGCATAGGCATTAAATACGCCATATACGTAAAACAAAAAATCGTATGATTTTAGACATCGACCTGAAGATCGATGTCTTTTTTTGTGTCCGCTAAGAGACGGAATAGATTTCTCGGTCATGTAAGAAGAGATATAACCGGCCTTGCTCACAGATCCGAGAATTTGCGGACTGAAAAGAGGCTTTACCGTTATCGGAAAAACGAGGGGAAGTCATATACCTGCTTTGATGATTATAAATAATGCATTTGTGAAACCGTTTGCACACACAATAAAATGTTGCTTCTGCTAAAAAATCTTTGAAATTCTAAAGTTAAATGTGCTGCTATAGTGCAAAATCACAATATATACAAAAACACGATGAAAACTTTGGTACAAAATTTGTTGACAAACTATAAACAACGTGATAATATTACAACACAAAGCAAACGTTTGCGTGAGTATTGCGCGAGCGGGGAAAAACAAAATTTAACGGAGGTACAAAATGTCAACGAAAAAGATTTTGGCAGTTCTACTGGCGCTGTTCGTCCTTGCAACTGCAGTATCCGGCTGTGGGAACAGCGGGAGCAGTTCTGCAGACAGTCAATCTGGAAGCAGCGCGACATCTGAAAACAGCGCCTCTACTGAGGATACAGCCTCTACAGACGGCGAAGTTCCAACCATTTCCCTGATGGTTGTTTGTGGCACGACGCCGCCGGATGCAGATGCGGTTGCGGAAAAGCTCAGCGAGATTACACGCGAAAAGATCGGCTGCAACGTTGAGTTTATTACGATGGAGATCGGCAACGTTGCCCAGCAGCTCAATCTTCTCCTTTCCGGCGGTGATGATACACTCGATGTATTCATGGCAGGCATTTCCGTTCCGTACAGCACAATTGTCAACAATGGTCAGGCCCTTTCGCTTGATACACTTATGGAGCCTTATGCGGAAGAAGTGAAAACAGCTCTTGGTGAAAAAGTGTATGAATCCGGTCGTGTCAACGGCGAGCTTTACGGTATCGGCCGTCTGCTGGATCAGGCCTCCACAACTTGCTACAACCTTCGCCGCGACATTGCCGAGGAATTCGGCTACAAGAACGGCGATAAGGTTGACCTTGCGGAGCTTACCGAGCTTTTCGGCAAGGTCCGTGAGAAGTATCCGGATACACCGCTTATCGGTCCGATGAATGGCGTACCGAGCATTTGGGATTCCCGAATCGATTCTCTTGGCAACAAGCTTGGTGTTCTGGATAACTACGGCCAGGATACCACGGTTACGAATTATTATGAGAGCGCCGGCTATGAGGAGCTCGTAGGCTACTTCAAGCAGTGGAAAGAGATGGGCTGCTACATGGCGGATATTCTGAATGTCACAGATGCGCCGATCGATTACATCCCGTCCGGTAAGGCATTTGGCTGCTTTGCAAGTCACTTCAGTGCCGAGATGAACGGTATCTGGTCTTCTCAGAACTTCGGTACCGATATCGCTTCCCTCCAGATCTATGAGGATGCGGTCGCGATCACGCCGGGGGCCTATGAATGCATCAACCCGGCCACGAAGAATCCGGAAGCTGCAGCAGCTCTTATCTACTTGATGGCGACCGATCCCGACGTTGAAAATCTTCTGATCAACGGTATTGAGGGTCAGCACTATCAGGTGCTCGAGGATAATACGGCTACATACGTTGACGGCAAAGACATTTCTACCACAGGCTGGTGCCTTGGTTATTCTTGGACGGCATTAAACTCTACGATTTCCATTCCGTTTGAATATCCTGCAGATTATTACGATCGTATGCTTGCAGCCAACAAGAATGCACAGCAGTCCAAGGCTTTTGGTTGCCAGTTCGACCTTACAGGCGTTTCGGATGCGGTCTCCGCTTGCACGAATGTCGTGAACCAGTATGAGAATGCATTATCCGGCGGTGCTGTCGAAGATTTCGATGCAACGCTCGCACAGTTCCAGCAGGGACTTCGTGATGCCGGTATCGATGAGATTGTTGCGGCAAAACAGGAACAGCTCGATGCATTTCTGGCAGGCTGATTCTGAAATAAAATGATATAATTATAAGGCTGGGTCTGCTGCATAAACTAGAAATATGTACGCAGACCCGGTTCTATTTCAGAATAAAAGCGTCGCCGTAAGGCTTATGTGCAGTTCGTTTCTCCCCGGTATCTATTTCATTTTCAGACATGTATCAAACGGAAAGACAAGAGGTAATAAAATGTCAAATTCTACAAGTCAGAATAGACAAGGGAAAATTAAGAAAAAAGGCAGCTTTACACGCAATCTCCCGCTGTATCTTTTGATGATTCCCGGTCTTCTTTATCTTATCATCAACAATTATCTGCCGATGTTCGGCTTGACCTTTGCATTTAAGAAAATCAACTATACAGTCGGTGTTTTTGAAAGCCCGTGGGTGGGTCTGGATAACTTCACCTATCTTTTTAAGACAAGTGACGCCTTTGTAATCTTCCGCAATACACTTTGCTATAATCTGGCATTTATCGTACTCGGTACGATTTTGGCAATCGTTGTAGCGATTTTCCTTGAGCAGGTACGCACGAAAATGCTGCGTGTTTATCAGACGAGTATTCTGATCCCGTATCTTCTGTCTATTACGGTCGTCAGCTATCTGGCATTTGCGTTTCTCAGCTCGGATAACGGTTTTATCAACAATTCAATCTTAAAGCCGCTCGGTATGGACGAGATCAGCTGGTATTCCTCGCCGAAATACTGGCCTTTTATCCTCACGTTCATTTATCTGTGGAAAAGCTTCGGCTATTCGTCTATCCTCTATTTTGCGACTCTGATCGGCATCGACGATTCTTATTATGAGGCGGCGGTTATTGATGGTGCTTCCACATGGCAGCAGATTCGTCATATCACGCTCCCGTGCCTCAAGACCACAATCATTACGTTGGTTATTATGCACATCGGCAGAATGTTCTATTCGGATTTCGGTCTGTTTTATCAGGTGCCGATGAACAACGGTCTTCTGTTCAGTGTAACAAACACAATTGATACGTATGTTTACCGCGGACTCCTTCAACTCAACGATGTTGGTCGTTCCTCGGCAGCCGGTTTCTTACAGTCTATTCTCGGTTTTGTTCTGGTTATGATTACGAATATGATTACGAGAAAGATCGATAAAGAAAGCGCGTTGTTCTGATTATACGGGAAAGGGATGATACTATGATTACCACAAGTAAGTCTGCTAAAATTATACCGCATATTGTTCTGATAATCTTAACGTTGGTGTGCTTGCTTCCGCTCTTGCTCCTGTTGATGGCATCCCTCACGGATGAACAAACACTTATGCTGAACGGTTATTCCTTCTTTCCGGAAAAATTCAGTGCGGATGCTTATACGTATATTTTTAAAACAGGAAAAACGGTTTTGCGCGCGTATGGCATTACCTTCTTTGTAACGGCAGTCGGTACGGTCTGCAATGTATGCATGACGGTATGCCTGTCTTATCCGCTTGCACGCCCGGGTCTCAAAGGTCGAAATGCGATCGCATTCTTTGTGTTTTTTACGATGCTTTTTAACGGCGGTCTCGTGCCGACGTACATCATGTATTCGCAGTTCTTTCATATTCGTGATACGATCTTTGCCCTTTTGATCCCGAGTTTTTTGATGAGCCCGTTTAACGTAATTCTGATGCGCAATTACTTTAAAACGAATATTCCGGATGCAATCATCGAAGCAGCAAAGCTGGACGGCGCAAGTGAACTGCGTACGCTCGTCAACGTCGTATTGCCTATGTCGACACCGATCATCGGAACGATCGGTCTGATGTCCGGTCTGGCTTACTGGAACGACTGGACGAACGGTCTGTACTACCTTGTAAAACGTACGGATCTGTACAGTATTCAGAACGTTCTGACGAATATGCTTAACAACATTCAGTTCCTCAAAACCGCAACGCAGCTGCAGGGCATCAATATTGAAATGGGTACACTTCCGAGCGTCAGCATCCGTATGGCAATCGCAGTTGTGGCTGTTATCCCGGTCATGATCGTGTATCCGTTTATTCAGAAATCTTTCGTCAAAGGCATCGTCATTGGCGGCGTCAAGGGCTGATAAAAGGGAGACAGAACATGTCTGATTGGAAAAAATACATGGAATAAAGTGATGCTTATGCAGCATCGCTCTGTGAAAAGAAGCATAAAGTCTGCGATGTAGATCCTTATGTTATGGTTTTTGAAGATGAAGATGTGCCCGGCGTTTTTCATATCTATTATGATGCACACAGCAAGGGCGCAAGTGCGTGGATGCACCTGATTGTCAGTCATGCGATGATCGTTTATACAAATGATCGTATTTAACGTGTTTTAAAGAACTGCTTATTTTGGAGGTAAAAGTATGGCACAGATCCATTGCAATTTCTTTTCGTATTCACTTTGTCACGGTGTTGATATCGAAGTGACGCTTCCATCTTTTACATCCTGCAATATGGATGATCCGCATACACACAGCTTGCCGGGGAAGTTCCCGGTTGTATATTTGCTGCATGGTATGGGAAACGACTATATGGCTTGGCTCCGCTATACAAGCGTTGAGAGGTATGCAGAAGAAAAAAGGATTGCTATCGTTACATTCTCTGTCGGAAACAAGGCGTATATGAATGATGATATGGGCGACAATTACTACGATTTTCTGAATCACGAACTTCCTGAATTTGTTGAAGCCTATTTCCCGATTTCCGACAGTCCGAAGGATCGCTATATTGCGGGTCTTTCCATGGGTGGCTACGGCGCGTTGCTGCACGGCATTGAGAATCCGGACCGATACAGCGCGATCGGTGCATTATCTCCGGCCGTATTCTCGAAAAAGGATATGGAAAGCAAAAAAACGAAGGGGCCGCAGTGGGTGGATCTTTACGCTGCGACAGAAAAAGCTGTGGCAGAGGGTAAAAAGCTGCCGGATCTCTTCCTGAGCATCGGCGACAGAGATTTCCTTTATAAGAATGTGCAGGAATACCATGAATTTGTTGAACCAATCTGGAAGAGCGGTCGGCTGCGCTATGATGACCTGCCCGGTTATGAGCACGAATTTGCCATTTGGGATCTTGAAATCAATAATTTCCTCGACTGGATCGACAGAGGGGATGTCTACAAGAAGATGGGTGCCAACAAAGTGTAAAGCAAAGGAATACGGCAATGAAAATTTCAGAAATCATTGATAAATTAGAAGCGTATCATGGACCGCTGGAGCCGGAGCGCAGAACGTGCGACATCGTGCAATACGGCGATCCGGATCAGATCTGCACAGGAATCGTGTTATCTTGTTGCCCAACGGCAGAGGTCATTCGTAAAGCTGCTGAGCTGGGGTGTAATTTAATCATCGGCCATGAGCCTCTTTTCTACGACGGATGGGACGAGACCGATTGGCTTCAGGATAACTGTGTGTATCAGGCAAAAAAACAACTTCTTGACCGTCTCGGTATCGTTGTATACCGCGATCACGATCATATCCACAATCATAGACCAGACGGTATCTTTTCCGGGTTGGCTAAAATGCTCGGCTGGGAACAGTATCAGGAGACGGAAAACTATTTTCCGGGAACCGCGTACCACTTGCCGCTCACTACGGTCCGCGCGGTGGCGGAGCATGTTGCGCATACCATGCAGATTGACGGAATTCGCATTATAGGAGACCCTGAAATGCCTGTGGAGCGCGTAGCTATCGTCGGACATTTTTTCGGAACGGACTGGGACAGGCAAAATATACAGCTCATTGAAAAAATGAATTGCGATTTGATCATTCCCGGCGAGGTGATCGATTGGACAATCGGCGAGTATGTGCAGGATGCAAATACTTTGGGAATCCGACGCGCGCTGCTGAATGTCGGACACTTCAATTTGGAAGAACCCGGAATGCGGTATATGGCACAGTGGTTGCCGAAAGTGCTTGCGTGTGATCTTCCGATCCATTTTATACAATCTGGTAACAGTTTTGGCTGGCTTTCGTTCAAAAAGGCAGAAGAAGGCAAGAGATTATAAAAATATGGAGGTAAGTAAACTTGACTGCAGATTTGATGTTGACGCTTGAAAAAGCCATGCAGGCATGGCAGCCCCCGGAAATTCCGGAAGATATTCCGCAGGGAGATACTCCGGGAGACAAAATATGGATTGGACCGCAGCAGAAAGAAAAAGCCGCAAAGATTTTTCCGGTAGTTTTACCTATGCTGCGCGAAGTTCTGGAAAAATCACCGGCAAAACGAGCGGTTATTACGGTGTGCGGTGGATCCGGCGTGGGAAAAACGGGTATTTCGTCCCTTTTGACATACTATTTTAATCAACTCGGAATCGGGTGCTATACGCTGTCCGGCGACAATTACCCTCGTCGTATTCCTTCTTTGAATGACGCGGAGCGTATGCGAATTTTCCGTTTAGCAGGCATACGCGGTATGCTGGAGCAGAATGTTTATACCCCGGATGCCGCACGTGAACTTAAAGCACTGCAGGAAGCGGAAACGGACTCTGCATCGAAAGAAGCAGACAGATACCCGTGGCTGACCGTATATCAAAAAGCCGGTCGAAAGGCGTTGGCAGAATATCTCGGTTCCGAACAGGAACAGGAATTCGATGAACTGTCCAAAACGCTGACACAGTTTAAAAGCGGTGCGGATAAGATATGGTTGAAAAGAATGGGCCGCACGGAGACGGAGCTTTGGTATGAAGAAAAGGATTTTCGGAATATTTCGGTGATTATTCTCGAATGGACGCACGGCAATTGCGGAAAGTTTGACGGTGTGGATATTCCGATCCTGCTGAACAGTACACCGGCTGAAACGAGAGAATACCGTCTGCTTCGTGCTCGAGATGCAAATACAGATACGCCGTTTATTGCTATGGTTTTGGAGATAGAGCAGGGTATGTTAGAAAACCGAGCACATGCTGCAAAAATTATCTTGTCAAAATCCGGCGACTTTTTAACTTACGAACAGTTTAAGCGGCAAATGGACGCCGGTCGATAGGAGATATTGTATGTGTAACGGTGATTTCTGCCTTGGCCCGATGCTGAATGCTTATCCTGACAGCTTGGGCGGCACATTAAAGGGATGTATATCGCTTTTGGAACAGCCGGAAATGAAGGACGTATTTTCTTCGTTCTATATTCTTCCAAGCCTGTTCAACACCGATCTTGATCGCGGATTTTCTGTTATAGACTATCGACTCAATGACTTGCTGGCAGAACAAACGGATCTCGATGCGCTGCGCTCAATGGGAATTGACTTGAAGTTGGATTTTGTACTAAATCATGCTTCGGTGCTTTCCGAGCAATTTCAGGATATACTGAAAAACGGGGAACAATCCCTCTATCGTGACTTCTTTATAGATTGGAACAGATTTTGGGCAGGTCATGGAACGATGACCGAGGAGGGATATATCCGGCCGGACCCCGAACTGCTGCAAAATATGTTTTTCCGTAAACCCGGCTTGCCGATTTTAATGGTGCAGTTTCCTGACGGCAGCAATGTTCCGTATTGGAATACTTTCTATCAGGAAGTTGTCTATTCCCATGTAGATGCGCAGGACTTTATGGCAATCACACACGGAAAATATGCTCCGGCAGTTCGGTTGGCTTCTTTGGTCAATGCAGCTGTCGAGCAGGGCAAATGGCCCGAGCAGACGGAACTTGGTCAATTAGAGGTGTATCGCGGTGCGGTGGTTGACTTCATGGAAAGAAATCGTCGATATTTGGGTCAGATGGATCTGAATATCCGTTCACCGCTCGTTTGGGAATTCTACAAAAATACGCTGCAAACACTTGCCGGTTACGGCGCAAAAATCGTTCGTCTGGATGCCTTTGCCTATGCACCGAAAGAGCCGGGTGCACGGAATTTCTTGAATGATCCGGGAACATGGGAGCTGCTCGGCAAGGTGACAGATTTGGCAAAACCGCTGGGTATCACGCTTTTGCCGGAGATACATGCCAGCTATGCGGAGGGAACATACCGCACGATTGCAGAAAAAGGGTATATGGTGTATGACTTTTTCCTACCCGGATTATTGCTGGATGCACTTGAACGAAGGTCCGGAGAAGTTCTTGTGCAGTGGATACAGGAAATCTGTAACCGCAAAATGCTGACTGTTAATATGTTGGGCTGTCATGATGGTATTCCGCTGTTGGATTTAAAAGGGCTGCTTCCGGAAGAAAGAATCCAAAGCCTCATTGATACAGTGGTGTCCCGTGGTGGATATGTGAAAGATCTGCACGGCGCAAAAAACGTATACTATCAAGTAAATGCCACGTATTACAGTGCACTGGGAGAAGATGACAAAAAAATGCTTCTGGCACGGGCAATACAGCTTTTCATGCCGGGTAAACCGCAGGTTTGGTATCTGGATCTGTTTGCCGGTCGCAATGATCATGCTGCCGTTCAAAGGGCGGGCGCCGGTGGGCATAAAGAAATCAACCGCACGAACCTGACATGCTCTGATATAGCTGCCGGAATGAAAAAGCCGATTGTGCAAAAACAAATCGAGCTTTTGCGGATGAGAAACCAGTTCCCTGTTTTTTCTGCAAATGCAAAAATCGTGGCTGAAGTGAACGGAACGAAAATGGATATTCGTTGGCAATCCGGCTCCGAAGAAGCGGTTCTCCAAACAGATTTCGGCGATTATTCCTTCTCTGCCTCCATTCGAGATACGTCTTCCGATACAGAATATTTCAAGTACAATTCGTAATGTGTATGGCGATTTAGCCGGAATTGAAAATAAGATGCACTGAGAAGTACGATTTTATCAAAAAAGTCTTGGCGACTGTTTGCAGCTCCTGCTGCGTCGCCAAGACTTTTCTTTATGATTTTAAGGCTTAATAATACCGAATGACCGCGATAACCTTGCCGAGAATGGTGATTTCATCGGAGATGATGGGCTCGAAATCCGGGTTTTCGGGCTGGAGACGGAACGTGCCCTTCTCCTTATAGAAGCGCTTCACGGTGGCTTCATCGCCGATCATGCCGACCACGATCTCGCCGTTTTCCGCCACGGGCGTTTTCTCTGCGATGACATAGTCGCCGTCCAGAATGCCGGCGTTGATCATGCTCAGGCCGTCCACGTGCAGCGCGAAAAGCTCCTTGCCGCTTTTGTCCGGGTAGGGAATATAGCCCTCAATGTCTTCCACGGCCAGAATGGGCAGACCGGCCGTCACCTTGCCGAGAATCGGTACCTGCTTTGCGGCAGATGCGCCTACAATGTGAATGGAGCGATTCAGGCCCGCATCTCGTGTGATGTAGCCAAGCGCCTCCAAAGATTTCAAGTGGGAATGCACCGTAGAGGTGGAGCGCAAACCGGTCGCCGCGCAGATCTCACGCACAGAGGGCGGCACGGCACGTTCCGCCATGGTGGAGCAAAGATAGTCATATACAAGCTGCTGGCTTTTCGTTAAACTCGCCATATGCGATTCCTCCGTTTTAATACAAAATCAGTCCCGTAGAAATGGGCAGTTCTTTAATTAAAACCATTGTATCATATATTTTCGAAAAATGCAAACGATTGTTTGCTTTTTCTGCGGATTTTCTCGAAAAAAGCGTTCATAAATGCGTTCCAAAATCTTTAACGTTTATTCATGGCTATTTAACAACTCTTTTTGAAACCGCGGTATAATATAAGCGTATTCAGAAGAAAAGGAACCGCACCTTTCTTGGATACATGTTCTACCCTCCTCAATATACCCCTCAAGCTAAAAGGAAGAAGGACCGAGCCGCATCGGTCCTTCTTCCTTTTTGTGCTTTTTGTGGGTGAGGGGGATATTAAAAAGGGCGGCTTTTGGCCGCCATTTCAGGGAACCCATGCAACTGGGTTCCCTACGACAAAACAGTCCACTGGACTGTTTTGTCTACCTTCCTAGTTTTTGCGAACGCAATAAGATTTCGCTTTCTGCGGAAAGCGACTTAGGGCGCTGCCCTAAGAACCCGCAAGTTTTCTCGAAGAAAACTTGATTAAAGACTTTTAACCACCGTTGCCGCAGGCTATTACTTCAGCAATGCGTCTGCGACTTCTACCAGCGTATCGCGGATCTTAATGTGCTGTGGGCAAGCTTCTTCGCAGCGGCCGCATTTGATGCACTCGTTGGCGTGCTTTAAGCCGTGTCCGCCGACAAGCCAGCCTTCCTGATGCGCCGCCGCGGCCTTATCGCCGTACAGCGTCAGGTAGTTCATCGCGGTGAACGAGCCGGAAATACCGACGCCGATCGGACATACCTTTGCGCAGTAGTTGCACGTGGTGCACGGGATCAACGGGATGCGGTTAAGCTCCTCGCGTGCGGCATTCAGCGTAGCCTGCTCTTTTTCGCTGAGGCCGTTAAAGTCCTTCATGTAAGAGAGGTTGTCTTCCATCTGCTCCACGCTGCTCATGCCGGAAAGCACGGTGATGATGCCTTCCAAATTCGCGGCAAAGCGCACGGCCCACGATGCGGCAGAGGAGTTCGGCTCGGCTTCCTTCAGCACGCGCTGTACAGATTCCGGCGGATTTGCCAGCATGCCGCCCTTAACAGGCTCCATGATGACGACCGGCTTGCCGTATTTGCGCGCCACTTCATAGCAGCGGCGGGACTGAATGGCCGGGTTCTCCCAGTCTGCGTAGTTGATCTGCAGCTGCACGAATTCCATTTCCGGGTGTGCTTTCAGAATTTCCTCCAGCTCTTCCGGGGTGGAGTGGAACGAGAAGCCGACGTGCTTGATGAGCCCCGCAGCCTTTTTCTCCTGCACCCAGTTCCACATATCGAAGTCGTCGAAGTAGTGCGTGCGCGCTTCGCCGAGGTTATGCAGCAGATAGAAATCGAAGTAGCCTGCGCCGGTCTGCTTCAAAGACATATCAAATTGCGCCTGCGCTTCTTCCTTTGTCTTGCAGTTGATCCACGCGGCGTTCTTCGTTGCAAGCTGATAGCTCTCTCTCGGGTAACGCTCCACAAGCGCCTGACGGATCGCGTCTTCGGAGCCTGCATATGCCCACGCGGTGTCAAAATAGGTGAAACCGGCGTCCATAAACAGGTCTACCATTTTCTTTGTCTGCTCCACGTCGATCACGTCGCCGTTTTTCGGCAGACGCATCAGACCGAAGCCGAGCTTGCCGAGCTTTTTTATGTTTTCTCCCAACATAGTTTTTTTCCTCCTTATGTTCGGCGGCAGGAAAATGTGCCGCAAATTTACAGTAAATACTGGCTCAGCATCCCGTGCAGCGCCGCATTGCAGAATTCCGCCGTGCGCGCTTCAAGACTGTATGCGCCCTCGCTCATCGCCCAGCACAGCATCTGCCCGTACAGCACGTCCATCAGCGTGTGGGCAAGGTATTCCGCAGGGGTATCGGCTTTCAACAAATCGTTTTTTACGCCGTACTCGAACAGCTTTCGTATGCACGTCAGGTCATACAATAGTTTTCCTTCGCTTGGCGTGCCTTTTACAAGGTCAGGGTTTACAACGTTGCGCACCCAGTCCTGCGCCATTTTTGCGCCGTCCTTTTCAATGTGTGCGGAAAAGCGGGTCATGTAGTGCCGCAGCTTATCTTCAAAGTCGCCCGGCAGTGTCTTGGCTTCCTTTAAAATATCGCCGAATGCACCGTAGCGCAGCTCGGTGATGATGTCTTCCTTGCGGGGGAAATACGTGTAAAACGTGCCCTTAGAGACGCCCGCCGCCGCGGTAACCTCCTCCACAGACGTGCCGGTGAGGCCCTTCTCAAAGATGATCTTCCGCCCGGCTTCTATGAGTTTCTTTTTCGTTTCCGCCGCCGCCATCTGCCGCGCGGTCATGCACTTTTCTTTTTTATTGTCCGTCGTAAAATCACCTGCTTTCCGTTTACAGGTGTATTATACTATATAACTGAACGAAAGTCAATGACCCAGAGTCAACGGAAATGAAAATTGTCTTCTAAATCTTATTATAACGGGGTTTTCAGCGCGGAGAAGTGCCGATTTTGCACAGCATTGAAACTGAAAGTTTCCGTCTGCCGAAAATCCGCGGACCGAAGTATAGTTGCATATTTTCCTCAAACCCGTCTATACTACGGGTAAAGAAACCCAATGACGCTAAAAACAGGAGAGAGAAATATGGCTATGCACTTTAAAAAGCAGGAAAAAACCGAAGCGGAGCGCAAAAAGAGTACGGAGCGGCGCGGGTTTTACCTTGCGCTTGCCGTGTGTCTGACGGCCATCGGCATTGCGGCGTGGAGCACATACGATACCGTTTCCGGGTTCTTGGAGCCCACAGGGAGCGAGAGCAGTGCGTCTTCCGCCGCGTCCACACCGCGCCCCACGCCTGAAACATCCGTCCCCGTAGACGATGACCCGGAGAGCGCCGTTTCTGCGGGCCACGCGCAGGGCAGTGTGCCGGAGGTCTCCGCAAGCACAGAAGCGGAGCCGCAGGAAGTGAACGCTCCTGCAGAAGAAATGCCCGTCGAAGAGACCGCTGCCGAGCCGACGTATACGGTCAGCGAAACGCTCACCCGACCGGTGCCGGGGGAGGTCATGACGGAGTTTTCCGATACGCCGGTATACTCCGAAACGATGCGCGACTACCGCGTACACGCGGGCACGGATTACACCGCGGCGCACGGCGAAACCGTGCACGCCTGCGCAAACGGAATCGTAAAAGAGACGCATACGGACATGCTGCGCGGGAATATGATTGTGATAGAGCACGGCGATTACGAAGTGCGCTATTGCGGACTCGGTGAAACGTTCCTCGTGCATGAGGGCGACGTCGTCACGGCCGGGCAGGACATCGGCAGCGTGACCGCCGCGCCGTTTGAGTCCGCGCTCGATTCCCACCTGCATATCGAAGTCACCAGAAACGGAGAGCCAGTAGACCCGGAATCTGTCTTCGGTTAAAATTGAGCCAAACTGCCCCCGGCATCGTTTTAGGGGCGCGCAGCCTCGGTGTAAAAATGCACCGGGGCTGCTTTTTGCTGCTCAAAAATATTTTGCTGTTTACAATTTGTTCCTTGATTTTTCTGGCTTCTCGTTCTATAATATAGTTCAAAATAGAACGAAAGTAAGTGAGTATATGATCTTTTGGGAGCGGCAAAAATCTCTTACGGCGTTTTACGAAGCGTGCACAAAGCCGGTGCGTGATGCATACGACCTGACGCAGATGCAATTCAATATTTTAATGTTCCTGCACAATAACCCGCAGTTTGATACGGCGGGCGATTTAGTCAAAACGCGCCACCTCACAAAATCGCACGTTTCAACGGCGTTAAAGGAACTTGAAGCGCGCGGGTGGATTGAAGCGTATTACGCTGCGGGCAACCGCAAAAGTCAACATTTACGCATCACGAAAAGCGCCGAAGCCGTCATCGCGGCGGGAAAAGCGGCGCAGGAGGTGTTCGGCAAGCAGCTTTTTAAGGGCTTTACGCCGGGAGAAACCGAGCAGTACAAAGTGTTGTTTGACAAAATGTGCGAAAACGCCGCAGAAGGCTTAGCGGAAACGGAAAGGATGAACTGATATGGAGCTTTTAGTCAAAATCCTCGTCTGCTTTTTGGCGGGCGCGGGCGCAGGCATCGGCACTGGCTTTGCGGGCATGAGCGCCGCCGCGGTCATCGGGCCAATGCTTATGACGTTTCTCGGCGTCCCGGCGTATCAGGCGGTCGGCATCGGCCTTGCAAGCGATGTCTTGGCCAGCGCCACAAGCGCGTGGACATATAAGAAGCATAAAAATCTTGACGTCAAAAACAGCCTGCCGCTGCTCATCAGCGTGCTTGTTATGACATTAGTCGGCAGTTTTGTCGCAAGTCTCCTGCCGGAGCGCGCCATGAGCGGCACCATGCAGATCGCCATGATCTTCATTGGCCTGCGTTTCCTCCTAAAGCCGGTCAAAACGACCAAAGAGCAAATGGCCGCGGCCACGCCGAAGGAACGCCTCATCAAATCCATCGTCGGCGGTGTCCTCGTCGGGTTTATCTGTGGCTTCGTCGGCGCGGGCGGCGGCATGATGCTGCTGTTCGTTTTGACGTCGTTCCTCGGCTATGAGATGCACATGGCGGTTGGCACCAGTGTGTTCATCATGGCGTTCACTGCGCTGACCGGTGGCATCAGCCACTTCGCCATCGGCGGCATGCCGGATGTCACATGCCTCATTCTCTGCGTCGTTTTCACGCTCCTTTGGGCGAAGATTGCCGCCGCCATCGCAAACCGCGCCAGCGCCGTCACCCTGAACCGCGTCGTCGGCATAGTTATGATCCTCACCAGCATCGTGATCCTGCTTGTGAATTATGTATTTTAATAAATAATCTCCTCCATAAAAACGAGACCCCCGAAGCACGCTTTGGCACTTCGGGGGTCTCGTCTGTTTAAGCTTTAATACTCATAATGATGCGCTTCTTTCAGCATCATGTCTTTCACCTTCATCAGGCGGATCTGGGTGGAGCGCTCGTTTTCGTCAAGCTTCATCGTGATGTACTTGATGTTCGTCTGCAGCTCCGGGATCATGACGTGCTCCAGCGCGTTGACGCGACGGCGTGTCTTTTCAATCTCTGCCGCCATCAACTGGCAGGATTTTTCCACTTCCGCCAGCTTCAGCATTTTCGGGAAGACCTCGGAAAGCGAAAGGATCGCGTCGTCAAGGTCGCCGGTCGTAAAAGCGAAGCCGTAGGAGTACATGTCGTTCTGGTCCGGTGTACGCGTCTTAAAGTCAAAATCCGGAATCTCCACGCTCATCACGTTCTGCGTGCCGGCGGAGATCGTCAGTTCCTGCTTCGGCGCAAGCAGCGCGGTGTTCAGCATTTCGTCCGGCATACCGGCGCGCGCCAGCATGAAGTTCTGGTTAGCGGAGACGAGCGCCGTCTCCACTTCTTCGCGCAGCGCTTTGTTTTCGCGCACCTTATCGAGAAACTGGCGCATCAGCTCGTCGCGCTTATCCTTCAGAAGCTTGTGCCCGCGCACGGCGGTGACGAGCTTCTTTTTCAGCCGCGTCAGCTCCATTCTGGTGGGGTTTACCTGGGTGCCTGCCACCGCGCATCACACCTTTCCGTAATACTGATCGAGGTACTTGTCGTCGATTCGCTTCAGTTCGCTTCTGGGCAGGATGGAAAGCAGCTTCCAACCGAGCTCCAGCGTGTCTTCAATGTCGCGGTTCGTGTTGTAGCCCTGCGAAACATACTCGTTTTCAAAGGCGTCCGCAAACTTCGCGTACAGCTTATCGATCTCCGTCAGCGCGGCTTCGCCGAGGATGACCATGAGCTCCTTTGCTTCTTTACCGCGTGCGTAGGCGGCAAACAGCTGGTTCATGGTGCTCGCGTGGTCGGCACGGGTCTTGCCCTCGCCGATGCCCTTATCCTTCAAACGGGACAGCGACGGCAGAACGTCGATCGGCGGCGCAATATTCTTGCGGTACAGCTCACGGCTCAGAATGATCTGCCCCTCGGTGATGTAGCCCGTAAGGTCTGGGATCGGGTGGGTCTTGTCGTCTTCCGGCATGGTTAAAATCGGGATCAGTGTGATGGAACCCGTCTTGCCGTTCTGGCGGCCTGCGCGCTCGTACAGGGACGCTAAGTCCGTGTACATATAGCCCGGGTAGCCGCGACGGCCCGGCACTTCCTTACGTGCGGCGGAGACCTCACGCAGCGCGTCCGCGTAGTTCGTAATATCCGTCATGATGACGAGAACATGGTAGTTCTTTTCAAAAGCGAGGTATTCCGCAGCAGTCAGCGCCATGCGGGGTGTTGCGATACGCTCAATGGCCGGGTCGTTTGCAAGGTTTACAAACATGACCGTGCGGTCGATGGCGCCCGTCTCGCGGAAGCTTTCGATGAAGAAGTTTGATTCCTCGAACGTGATACCCATAGCCGCAAACACAACGACGAACGGGTCGTTCGTGCCGCGCACCTTAGCCTGACGTGCAATCTGTGCGGCAAGCTGGGCATGGGGCAGACCGGAAGCGGAGAAGATCGGCAGCTTCTGGCCGCGCACCAGCGTGTTCAGACCGTCGATGGCCGAAACACCGGTCTGGATGAATTCCTGCGGGTAGTTGCGGGCCGCTGGGTTCATCGGCAGACCGTTGATGTCGTCGCGGCGGTCGGGCAAAATCTCCGGGCCGTCGTCAATGGGGCGGCCGAGGCCGTCGAAAATACGACCCAGCATGTCTTCGCTTACGCCTAATTCCATCGTTCTGCCGAGGAAGCGCACGCGGCTGTTCGAAAGGTTGATGCCGGTGGAGCTTTCAAAAAGCTGCACCAGCGCGTTGCCCTCGTTAATTTCCAACACCTTGCAGCGGCGCTTTTCACCGTTTGCAAGTTCAATTTCCGCCAGCTCGTCATACGTTACGTTTTCAACGCCCTTTACGAGCATCAGAGGACCTGCGACCTCCTGTATGGTTCTGTATTCCTTTGGCATCAGAAGTCCTCCTTGTTTTCAATGGCTTTGTCAATCTGCTGAGAGAGCTCTGCGCAGATCGCATCGTATTCCGCGGAGACCCGGTCGTTCGCCGTGTATTTAAAGCGGCCTATTTTTTCGCGAACAGGCAGCGCGATGAGGTCGTCGACCTTCGCGCCCTTGTCGAGCGCCGCAACGCACTGGTCGTAGAAGTGAACGACCAGCAGCATCATGTCGTGCTGCTTTTCAAGGCTTGTGTACGTGTCCGTCTCATGGAATGCGTTCTGGTGCAGGAAGTCTTCACGAATGGAGCGTGCAGCCTCCAGCTTCAAGCGGTCAGGCGCGGAAAGCGCGTCCATACCGACAAGCTTTACAATTTCCTCAAGCTCTGCTTCGTCCTGCAAAATGCGCATCAAACGCGCACGCAGATCCATCCAGTCCTCCGCCACGTTCGTGTTGAACCAGTTCGCCATCGTGTCCACATAAAGGGAGTAGGAGGTCAGCCAGTTCACGGCGGGGAAGTGGCGCTTATACGCAAGGTTTGCATCAAGGCCCCAGAAGACCTTGACGATACGCAGCGTCGCCTGTGAGACCGGCTCCGAAATATCGCCGCCCGGAGGGGAAACGGCGCCGATAACGGAAAGCGCACCCTCGCGGTCGTCGCTGCCGAGCGTAATGACGCGGCCGGCACGCTCGTAGAACTGTGCCAGACGGCTGCCGAGGTACGCCGGGTAGCCTTCTTCGCCCGGCATCTCTTCCAGACGGCCGGACATTTCACGCAGTGCCTCCGCCCAGCGGGAGGTGGAGTCTGCCATGAGGGCTACGGAATAGCCCATGTCACGGAAATACTCCGCAATGGTGATGCCGGTATAAATGGACGCCTCACGCGCCGCAACCGGCATATCGGACGTGTTTGCGATGAGCACGGTGCGCTTCATCAGCGAATACCCGGTTTTCGGGTCAACGAGCTCCGGGAACTCGTTCAAAACGTCGGTCATCTCGTTGCCGCGTTCGCCGCAGCCGATGTACACAACGATGTCGGCTTCCGCCCACTTTGCAAGCTGATGCTGCACAACGGTCTTGCCGCTGCCGAACGGACCCGGTACGGCCGCTACGCCGCCCTTTGCAATCGGGAACAGCGTATCGATAACGCGCTGGCCGGTGATGAGCGGCATATCCGGCGAAAGCTTTTTCTGGTACGGTCTGCCGCGGCGGACAGGCCACTTCTGCATCAGCGATACGTTCACACTGCTGCCGTTCGGCGTGTCAATGACCGCCACAGTGTCCGTTACGGTGTATTCACCGGCAGAAATGGAGCGGATTGTGCCGCGCACGCCTGCCGGTACCATAATCTTGTGCAGCACGATCTCGGTCTCCTGTACGGTGCCGAGAATATCGCCGCCTTCTACTTCGTCGCCCACCTGTTTAAGGGGCGTGAAGCTCCATTTTACATCACGCTTTAAGGAGGGAACCTCCACGCCGCGCTTTAAGTTGTTGCCCGTCATTTCCATAATGGCGGTCAGCGGGCGCTGAATACCGTCGTAAATGGAGCTGATAAGGCCCGGCCCGAGTTCAACGCTCATCGGCTCGCCGGTGGATTCCACAGGCGCACCCGGCCCGAGACCGGAGGTCTCCTCGTAAACCTGAATGGAGGCCTCGTCTCCGTGAATTTCTATGATCTCGCCGATCAGTCGCTGGTCGCTGACGCGCACAACGTCGAACATGTTCGCGTCGCGCATACCGCCTGCAACTACGAGCGGACCGGCTACTTTTTTGATTGTGCCTTGGCTCATGTGCTTAGTCACCCGTTTCGTTAATCGTTGTCGTTAAAGATAATATCGGAGCCGACTGCCTGCTCCACGGATTTTTTAACCATTTTAATGCCCATGCCCGTGTTGCCCGTAACGCCGGGAATCGGGATGATGGCGGGCAGCGGCTGCAGGCGGAAGTGGTCCAGCTCGTGCTCCAACTCGGCGGCAAGCGCTTCCGTAATGTAGATCACGGCGTATTCGCCCTCCGCTAAGCGGCGCAGCGTTTTGGAGCCCATCTCCGAATCCGTCACGGGAAAGACCTCCAGACCGAGCGCGGCAAAGCCGTAAATGCTGTCGCGGTCTCCGATGACTGCTGCTCTGTACATTTCGTTTCCCTCTTTCTTTACAGGTCTCTCAAACGTGCACGGATGCGCTCATCCGGCAGGTTGTTCTGCTTGCCGGAAATAATAATGCGCACGGTAGAAATCTCGTTTTGGCGCGCCGTAACATACCCGAGCAGCGGCGCCACCGTAAAGTAATCCTGGCGGCTGATTTCTTTTACAAGCGCTGTCTGGCGGTCGTCGCACCATTTTTCAAACGCGGAGAAGCCGTCCTTCAGCGCCTTTACGCCGTCAGCATAGTCCGTACGGGAAAGGTACGCGTAAAACGTGTCCGTGTCTTTCGACGCCGCGTCAATGAGCTCTTCCAGATCCAGCGTGTCGCACGGGGCGAGGCTTTCTTCCAAAAACGCACGGCTTTTGCCGGTGTGCAAAGCGCGTGCCGCGATTTTAATGTCCGCCGCCGCCACCTTAAACTCGGAAAACGCCGTAATCAGCGCGTTTTTGCTCTCTTTACCGGTCTTGTGGATCGCCGTGAGGCATGCGCGGTCTAAAATGATGTCGCATCGCTGACCGTCGCGCGTGGTAAGCAGCGCGTCCGTCGCCTTTTTTGCGGCTTCCGCCATAAAGTCCGGCAGAAGGGAGAAGTCATTTTCTCTGACCGCCTGCTGCATTTTTTCCGGCTCCACGGTGCCGCCGGACATAAACACGTTGTGCGGCTCCGCGTTTGTGACGGTGCACTTCACCGCCGCTTTCATATTGTTGAAGTCTATGGGATACAGCAGTACGCTGAACGGCGTGAGGTCGGACAGCAGCTCGTGCATGAGTGCCCACGTTTTCTCCTCCTCGGCGGCAAAAATTGCCTCGGCAGAGGTTTCGCCGCCAGCGCCCCAGCCCTTATCGGCCAGTGCACGGAAGCACTCTGCCGGCGTTTTGCACGCCATCAGCCTGTCCAGATCCTGCTGCGTCAAAAGCGAAAGCTCCCGCGCTTTAATGCGCGCCACAGCATAGATGTATTCCTGTTCCATTAGTTAAACCACCTTTTCTGCCGGCGGCTCAGCGAAAGAGCATGCCGCCCGCAAGGTCCTGCAATGTGTCTCCGGCGGCCTCAAACAGCGAAGCGAACGTGCAGTTCACGTCGATGCCGCCGTAAACGAGCAGAAAACCGTCCGGGATATTGCACGGCGTGTTCGATACGGTGATGTTCGTCCCGGGCACAGCCATTTTCAGCTGCGCCGAAAAATCCTGCGGCATGCGAGCAAGGTCTTTTTCGTTTAACTGCATTTCAGCATCGCCCGGCAGCGCGTTTTTCTGCGCAAGCTTTAAAAGCACGCTGAAGTATTCGTCATCCGGCAGATCGTGCAACTCTTTCTGTGCCGCCGCGATTACATCGCAAATGGCGTTCTGCTTTGCGGCAAGCACGGTGCGGCGGCGTGTGAATTCCGCGGTCGAAGCCGCACGGGCTTTAATGTCCGCGCCGACTTTTTCACTGTCCGCAAGCAGGACATTTGCTTTCTGCTCTGCCTCGGCGGTCGCGTCCGCAAGCGTCTTTTTTGCTTCTTCTTCCGCAGCGGCAACCTGTTCCGCCGCTTTCGCTTCGGCATCCGCAAGGATCTGTTCTATAATTCTGTCCAGTCCTGTTGCCATGGATCGATCCTCTTCCTTTCTTTTTTGGATTTTTGGGAGTGGATCATCAGATGGCGATGCCGCCGATGTTTGCAACAGCCAGCAGGGAAACGAGCAGAGCCAGAACCGCGTAGGTCTCAACCATGGCCGGGAAGATCATGGCTTTACCGAACTGATCCGGGCGCTTTGCAACGAGTGCGATGGAAGAAACGGCTGCCTTTGCCTGCTGCTTTGCGGAGATGAGACCGATCACGGCCATCGGCATGCAGGCTGCAAGATAGAGAAGGCCCTTTGCAAAGGAGATGTCTGCGCTGCCGCCCAGAACACCGATGTTCGTCAGCGTGAGGAAGGCGATGAGCAGGCCGTAGATGCCCTGCGTACCCGGCAGAAGCTGAAGAATAAGGACTTTACCGAACAGCGGGGGATTTTCCGAAACGACGCCTGCGGCTGCCTGACCGGTCATGCCTACGCCGATGGCGGAACCGATGCCGCCGAGAAGTGCTGCCAGAACTGCGCCGACAAGCGCGAGAACAATGCCGAGAGAGTTGATATCGAACTTATCCATGTTATTTTTCCTCCGTAATTTTGAAATATTTGGTTTTGGTGGTGAACGGTGCGAATTTGCGTCCGCCGCCCTCAAAGAATTTGCCGAAGAACTCAACAAACTGTAAGCGGTTCGTGTGCACATACGCGCCGAGCACATTGATGCCGATATTCAGCGTGTGTCCCACTACAAAGGCGAAAATAAAGATAATCACGCCGAGCGGGTTGTTGCCGGGCATGGCGCCCATCTGATTGAAGACCGAAGCGATAACGCCGGTTGCAAGGCCGAGAGCCAAAAGTCTCGAGTAAGAGAGAATGTCGCTTAAATAGCTCGAAACACCGTACAGCCCGTAAAGACCTTTTAAGAAGCGCTTGCCGATGCTCTTGGAGCTGCGGCCCGAAGTGAGCACAATGCCTACCGCGCCGATGCCTGCCGCAATAATGCCCGCGGTGCCCACCGATGCCGGCAGCGTAAAGGAAAGCGCCACCATGTCGGCGAACATCTGCATGGAAAGCAGATAAATAATCGCGCCGCCGACGAGCAGATACCAGAACACAACGTCATAGATCGCGTCCAGCCACTTGCCCTGTTTTGCAAGCTGATAGAACTGTGCGCCGAGGCCGGCGAACAGGTGGATGATGCCGACGAGGAACGAGAACAGCAACAGCCGCATCGGTTCATCGACCGGCGTGAACCACAAGGGTGGTATCACGATATCGGTGTTGAAGAATGTCTTTGCGATAACGGTGATCGCGTCACCGAAGAAGCTGCCGAACAAAATGCCCCAGAATATCGTGGAAATACCGCAATAGAGGAACATCGTCAGCGTCTTGCGCAGACCTTCTTCCATGTTTTTGAACTTGTGTAAGATGATGCCGCAGCCAAGGACCATCACAAGTCCGTAGCCCGCATCGGAAAGCATCATGCCGAAGAGAAAGTAATAGAAGACCGCCATGATGCCGCTTGGGTCGATTTCATGCTTGCCCGGCATGCTGTAGCTTTCCAGTACGCCCTCGACCGGGGCAGCAAATTTGTTGTTTTTGAGCTTCACGGGCACATCGTCCGCGTCACTCGGGTCGCACAGCTCCACGTAGGCTTCCTGCGTGGTCGTGAGCTCCGTCTTAAGCGCCTCGGCGTTCTCTGCCGGAATGTATCCCGTAATGAGAAACACGTGCGGGCTCTGCCATAAGCGGCCCAAAACATCGTATTTCTCGGTGCGCATCGTAAAGTAATCGATGGTGTAAAGCAGGTCTTCGCGTCGGTTTTTATGTGTGCGAATTTCCGCTTCGTTTTCATCGATCTCTTTTTGCAGCGCCGCAATGCGTCCGTTCAGGATGTCCACGCGCTCTGCGGGCGGCACCTTGCTCGGCTCCGCCGGATACGTAAACCCGATGGAACGCAGGTAGGTTTCAAGCTTTAATCCCTGCGAGATGTGGCACATCAAAAACGCGCATGTCTGCTGCGGGGAAGCGCTCAAAATCTCTACGACCACACCGTCCACGTCCGGCGCGCCTTCGGCGATTTTCGCCCGCAGCGTTTCTTCCGTGTATTCTACCGGGAATGATCCCGTGAACACGGAGGTTGTCGGCGTGCTGATGGTGCGCATGGAAATATCCAGCTTCATCCACGGCTCCAGCGCACGGATTTGTGTCTGCAAGCGGAGAATTTCCGCGCGGTTGTCCGCGCACTTTTTCCACAGCGTGTTGATGCGCGAGGCAATTTTTAAAAGCTCGCCCGCACCGTCAGCCGTTTCCTGATATTTGGAAAGCGGTATCGCGTCGCGTCCGTTCAGAGACGCGAAGAGGCTTTTTTCGGGCGGCTCCAGTTTATCGAGCGCGTCTAACGCCGATTGCAGCGCGGCTGCATTGTTTTCAAATCTTGATTTTGCCGGGACGGTATCCATCTTGGCAAAAACCGTTTCATCCGCTTTGCGGTCATCGATTTCCACGACGCCGCGCCGCTGGATCAGTTCCAGGATCTGTTTACGACGGTTCTTGAGCGCATAAATGCTGATGCGCTTCATAGGCATTACCGCCATAGGGGGATCCCCTCCTTTCGTGTTGGCGCCGCGTCAGCCGGTGATGGCCTCGCGGATAGCGCGGATTACGTTCGCGCTGTTTTGCTGCGCTTTTTTGCGGATATCCTCCGCCAGTGCGGCAGTTTCCTGCTGCGCTGTGCGTTGTTCGGCCGCAGCGGCCGTCTCTGCGCTTTGTTTTGCGGCTGCAAGGTCCGCTTTTGCTTTCTGCATGCGCTCCGTCTTCAGCTTGTCCGCCTTTTGTGCGGCGTCCTGCCGAATGGCGGCGCAGCGTGCAGCGGCCGTGTCCAGAATGCCGGCGGCCTTCTGCTCCGCATCCTTTACGGCGTCCAGAGCTTCTTTTGCCAAAAAATCACCTCCTGCTTCATTATTTTCAAAGAGCGGCGGCAAAAGGGGTAAAGACCCGCTTTTTGCACCGTAGGTCATAACATAACACGCTTCCATTATAATATTATTTGCGGAATTTTACAAGAGATTTTACGGGGATTTTCTCGAAAAAGTACTTTCATATCGATAATAAAATAGACGTTTTGACGAATTCGTCTGCCTTTTAATATTCCGTCCATAAATGGATCTTTTTCTTTGTGTAACCCGCACGTTCTCTTACAAGTTTCTTACAAAAATTCACATTCTGTTTATGATTTTTTTTGAATCCGTGTTATAATAGAAATAATCACTTAATATGGATAACGGGCCGGTGCGGCCCGCGAACTTACAGGAGGCAGTCAAAATGAAAGCAAAGTCCCTTCACTTTTCCAAGAGCGGCAACGTACAGCCGATCGCATCCGAAATCGGCAGAGTTATGCAGTGCGTATGTGACCAGATCCCCCCGGCATACCCGTGCGAGGGCGAGAAGGTCGTTTTTATCGGCGTTGAAATGAACGGCAAGCTCCCGGGCGCAGTCGATCACTTCTGCAAGGATCTTAACCCCACCAGAGCAAAGGGTGTCGCATTCTATGTTCTGAACAGCAACGGTAACACGGACGGTCTTTCTTCCATCATCGATACGATGAAGAAGAACGGCGTCGAGACCTACGGTGAGCCTCTGGGCATTGCTGTCAAGGGCGGCCTCTTCAAGAAGGGCATGCCGACCGACGCAGACACCAAGAAGGTTCTCGAGTGGGCAGACAAGATTGCAAAGATGTAATTTCTTTGATAAAACAGCCTTTATAATTTTTCATAAAAAAGGATGGCGCATGCTGTCCTTTTTTTCTGTTTTTACGGGATATACAAACCCCGCTTGCGGTGGTAAACTGTATGAGAAATCTTTGAATGTTATTTTTCCCGTAAAGGTGTGAAATTTTCAGTATGACAAAAGAAATGACGAGCGGTTCGCCCATGAAGCTTATCCTCGGGTTCTCCATCCCGCTGCTTTTCGGCAATCTGTTCCAGCAGTTCTATTCCATGGTCGATACCATGATCGTCGGGCGCGTGCTTGGCACGGGGCCGCTTGCAGCCGTTGGCTCTACTGGCTCCATCACGTTCCTCATCATCGGCTTCTGCCTTGGCCTTTGCAGCGGCTTTGCCATCCCGGTGGCGCAGCGCTTCGGCAGCAGGGATTATAAAGAGCTTCGCCGCTTCATCGGCAACGCCGTATGGCTGTGCGTCGGCTTCGGCATCGTCTTAACGGTGCTCACGGTCATTTTCTGCCGCAATATCTTAGAGCTCATGGGCACGCCGGCGGATATCATCGACGACGCTTACGCGTACCTTGTTGTCATTTTTGCCGGCATCCCCGCAACGTTCCTCTATAATATGCTTGCCGGCATCCAGCGCGCCATCGGCGACAGCCGCACGCCGGTTGTCATCCTCGTCATCGCGTCCATCATCAATATTGTGCTCGATATCGTCCTCGTTGTTTTCATCCCCATGGGCGTCGCAGGCGCGGCGGTCGCAACGGTCGCTTCACAGCTTATCGGCGGCGTTGTATGTCTCCTCTATGTGAGCAAGCATTATGAAGTCCTCAAAATGACCCGCGAGGATTTCAAAATTAACGTGCCGTGCATCAAGCGCCTTTTAAGCATGGGTCTGCCCATGGCATTGCAGACATCCATCACGGCTATTGGTAGCGTTATTTTGCAGGCGTCCGTTAACTCCCTCGGCTCTACGGTCGTCGCCAGCATCACAGCGGGCAGCAGGCTCTATATGTTCTTCGCCTGCGCTTATGATGCCATGGGCGTTACCATGTCTACATATAGCGGGCAGAACATCGGTGCGCGTAAAATTGACCGTATTGGGCAGGGCGTCAAAGCCTGCAACATCGTCGGCATCATCTATTCCGTTCTGGCACTGCTCATCATCGTGTTCCTCGGCAAATGGATGCTTCTTCTGTTTGTCGATGCCGGTGAGACCGCCATTATCAATTCTGCCTATTGGTACCTTGTGTGCAGTGGCCTTTTTATGATCCCGCTGACATTCGTCAATGTGCTGCGCCTTACCATTCAGGGCATGGGGTACAGCCGCCTCGCGCTCTTTGCCGGTGTGTTTGAGATGATCGCCCGCGGCGGCGTGGGTTTGTTCCTCGTGCCGCTGTTCGGTTTCAACGCCGCCTGCTTCTCCGGCCCGATCGCATGGATCTTAGCCGATAGCTTCCTCATTCCCATGTATTACCACGTCATCCACCGTGCAAAACGCGGCGAGGGTATTTACTAAACAAAACCAAAACCGTCCTGCACGAACAAAATATGCAGCACGAAGAGCTTTCAGTCTGTTACCCGGAGCATTGGTCCCGGCTCGTCAAAGCCATTATCGATTGAATTCCAAAGCAGCTGTTTTCGACAAACTTAAAATCCCGTTCACCGAAAGTGAACGGGATTTTAAGCTTTCTGCTATTACGCGTTCTCTTTAAGCCACTCCACCGCACAATGCGCCATGCACGCCGCGCCGATGGGGAGGACGCCCTCGTTGAAGATGACCTTCGGGTTGTGCGCGGTATACTGTCCGCGCTCGTCCATGTAGCCCGCGCCAAGGTACATCATTGCGCTCGGCACACGTTCGGCCACAAGGGCAAAGTCCTCGGAGCCTGTCGCCGAAATGCCGCCGTACGGCGTAAAGTTCGGAATGTTCAGCGCGCCCATGTAGCGCAGCATGTCGTCCGTCACCGATTTGTCGCACACGAGCGGGCACACTTCGGAAAGCGTCCGGATCTCCACTGTCGCGTTATACACGGCAGCCGTGCGCTCCGCCGTCTCGCGCATGCGGCGTACAAGCAGTGCGCGGGCTTTTTTGTCGTTCGTGCGGATGGTGCCGCGCAGCACGGCCGTGTCCGGGATGATGTTCGCGGCGGTTCCGGCCATAAACTGCCCGATTGTCAAAACGCACGTCTTTGTCGGGTCGCTTTCGCGCGCGATGAGCTCCTGCAAGGCGAGATGAATGTGCACGCCTACGTTGATGGGGTCAATGGCAAGGTTCGGGTTCGCACCGTGCGAGCCGCGCCCGTGAACCGTAATCTCAAATCCGTCTACGGAAGCCATCATCACGCCCGAGTCGTTATACATCACAAAGCCCACGGGCGATTTACCTGCCGCCACGTGGTACGCGAGCGCCGCATCGACCGGCGGATTTTCAAGCAATCCGTTTTCCAGCATATCGCGCGCGCCTTCGAATGTCTCCTCCGCGGGCTGGAACATCAATTTCACCGTGCCGCAAAGCGCGTCTTCGTTTTCTTTCAACATTTTCGCCGCCGTCAGCAGCATCGCCGTGTGCATATCGTGTCCGCAGGCATGAGCCGTTTCGCCGGTGGGGCAGGCAAACCGCCCCCCCGCGACTATGGAC